>Ga0307516_10003109_pt1 | contig 21594 bp, 15 predicted proteins | sample 19_EM_MG_FD_203310 | JGI IMG/M metagenome (GOLD analysis project Ga0307516, IMG submission 203310) | Populus trichocarpa ectomycorrhiza microbial communities from riparian zone in the Pacific Northwest, United States - 19_EM | ecosystem: Host-associated > Plants > Roots > Unclassified | place... | reverse complement strand
ACGGAAGTGGCGATCCTGAATATCCCTTCGGACGGGATCTCCCGCTGGTACAGCGAGCAAAGGCCGGAGATGAACTATATTGTCTTTATCGATGATATCATCAAGGCCAATCTGCCGCTGATCTTTCCAAAAGAAAAAGTGACAGGGGCCTTTAGTTTCAAGATCACCCGCGATGCGGAGCTCAACCTGGAAGATGAATTCGAGGGCGACCTGGCGGAGAAGATCGAGAAAAAACTCACCAGGCGGAATTTCGGGTTGGCCAGCCGGTTGCTCCATCAGCCAGGGCTGCCGCTGGAACTCCTGCGAACCCTGATCAAGGTCTTTGATCTTTCCCAGGCCACGATCATCGAAGGAGGACCTTATCATAATTTAAAGGACCTCTTGTCGATCCCTATTCGGATCCCCGCGCTGGAATATCCTCCCAGGAAGGCGGTGGAAGTCGACCGGAAGACCTTTACGCCCTCGCTCTTCGATGAGATACGGCAAAAGGATATGGTGGTACACACGCCCTATCATTCTTATAATACGATCTTCCGGTTTTTCAATGAAGCCGCTCTCGATGAAGAGGTGGAAGAGATCTATGTCACGATGTACCGGGTGGCGAGTGATTCGAGGATCATCCATTCTTTGATGAGTGCGGCCAGGAACGGGAAGAAGGTGACGGTCTTTATCGAGCTAAAGGCGAGGTTCGACGAGGCCAATAATATTAAATGGGCCAAGGCCATGAAGGCGGCGGGGGTTAAGATCATCAACAGTATCCCTTACCTGAAGGTGCATGCGAAAATAGCGCTGGTAAAGAGGCGGCGGGAAGGACGGGTGATCTTTGCGGGCTTGTTCGCCACGGGGAATTTTAATGAGAGCACGGCCCGGTTCTACACCGATCATATCCTGCTGACTGCGCATCATGGCATGACCCGTGAATTGGAATTGTTGTTCATCTTCCTGACCAAACGGCGCAAGCCCCGTCAGCCGGATGAAATAATCTTTAATCATTTACTGGTATCCCAATTCAACCTGCAGCAGCGATTCCTTTCGCTGATCGACCGGGAGATCGCGCATGTGCGGGAAGGGAAAAAAGGGGAACTCTTTATAAAGATCAACAACCTGGAAGAACAGGTATTGATCAGTAAGCTCTATGAGGCCTCCAATGCCGGCGTAAAGATCAATATGATCGTACGGAGTATCTGCTGCCTGATCCCCGGTGTGCCCGGCATGAGTGAAAATATTACCGTGCGGCGGATCTTAGACCGGTACCTGGAGCATGGAAGGGTCTTTATCTTCCACAATGATGGACAGGAAGAATACTGGCTTGGGTCGGCCGACTGGATGAATCGGAATATTTACCGCCGGATAGAAGTTTGTTTCCCCCTGTATGATGAACAGGTGCAGGTGGAGATCAGGACGATCGTTACCCTGCAATTAAATGATAATGCTTCCGCCGTGCTGTTGGACGCCGACCAAAACAATAACAGGGTCGCACCGGAAGATGCGGTCATCCGATCGCAGGAAGCTATTTATGAAAGGGTGCTGGAGAAGTCCTATACATCCATCGCATCATAGACGACCACTTTCTCCCAGAGATGACTGTAGTTCTTTACGAAATCCAGGTGGATCGGATGGGCCTGGTACGTGGCCTGTGCTGCCAGGTCCTTGAAGAACATCAACTCCGATACCTGCCAGGTCGTGTCTACCACGGGTCGTTTTTCCGTACTGGCCAATACGCCTATACGCAGTTCCGCGATCGTTCCGATCTTTCGGAGGGTCTTCAATCCTTCGATCAGTTTGTCCCTGTCTTCTTTCGAATCCGGGTTTTTCAGCCAAAAAAAGACATGATGCACGAGGGGCAGCTTGTCCTGGGCGGGTGTTAAAGGCATGGCGGAGGCGGCTGTGCCAGCGCATAAAGCTGCTGCCGTACCGAGGAAATTTCTCCTGTTGGTTCTTTTCATACTTTACCGTTGAGGATATGAAAATACTAAAGTTAGGCCATATTACTGCCTAGACCATATTGCTGCCGTTGGGAGGGAGATGCGCTAGGAGGTCGGACATGGAGTTCACTCCTTTTGCCAGCATCCCTTTCATTTCATCCGGGATGAAGTTGAGACCACCCGGGCCTCCGCCGAGGGGGCTATCGGGCCGGACTACGTAAATGGTAACAGGGGTTTTACCGCTGAAGGGATTGGTCCTGTCGATGTCGAAGAACTCATCGATCTCGGCCTGTGTCTTTCCTTTTTTCAGCATGCCTGCTTTTACATCGGCGATATATCTTAGCCCCTGGGTATAGAGCATGGGCAGGCGGAGGTTGGTCACGGCGACTTCGGTGGTGAAGATATCGATCGTATGTTCGAGGATGGTGAAGGCGTCGTTGAAGACTTCGTTGTCGGGTGTACCGGCGGAAGGGGAAAGCAGGATGGCATAGATCTCATCGGCTCCTGCATCGACGGCCAGTTGAATGCCGGCATAGGCCCTGACCCCTCCGTCTACGTATTGCCGCATGGGTCTTTTACCTTTCTCCACTTCGATCGGAGGCATAAAGACGGGCTGGCAGGCCGAAGCCATTACCGCTCTCCGGAAGGTGTCGGGGTTGCCGGCCTTTATCACATTGGCATTGGAGCCGGCAGGGGCGTCCTTCGTTGAAAAATAAACGGAATCCCCTGTTTGAAGGCAGGTCGTGGCAAGGTATACTTCTTTCGGAGAAGCGAGGAGCTTGTTACAGAAATCATCGTTAAAGTTCTGCGTGATGAGCCGTGCCAGGGGATCGGCATTGAAAAGAGAGTTATCCGCCAGGATGCGTTCGCCGACATTGCCTTTTTGTATGACATCCGCCGTAGTGACGGTCGTATACATTTTTTCCAGGAGGTCGAGGGCGCCCGCGGCTGCGAAGGGTACGATGAGGGAGCCGGTGCTGGTGCCTACATAGATATCGAAGGTCGTGGCCGGGGCATTTGCTGCGAGGGCCTTGATCGCGCCTACCGCGAAAGCTCCTTTGGCGCCGCCGCCGCTGATGACGAGTGCTCTTTTGCTCATATAAATCTTTTTATTTTTTATTAGGATCGAAAGGGTCGTGCGGGGTGCTGCTTCTTTTCTTATGGAGGAAGTTATAACCGACGCCTAGTCTAAACCACCAGTCGTTGAGGTGGTAGTCCCGATGGGCCGTAATGCCGATCGTCACGAATTTTGCGATCTCCAGTTTGGGGCCGCCGCCGATCAATCGTTGATTGGATGTACCCCAGATAGCTTCCAGTTGGAGTTGCAGGTTGGCTACCGAGCCGAATTCGCTGACGGTGAAATCCTTTAGTTTCCAGGCCAGCCGGGGACCGAAGATGCCATCCAGTTTTTTATTGGTGAACAGGAGGCCTGCCACGCCGCCGAGCCGCAGGTGTGATTCCACGACCGTGGTCATGGGGCTTAATTCGAGGCTGCCGGTATAAAGGTCGGGAGCGGCTCCGAAATTCGTGGAAATGCCTTGCAGCCCTTCACCGTAGAGTACCCAGCCTTTTGGGAATTCCTGGGCGCGAAGGGATTGGGAGCATACGAAAAGACCGCTGATAATGAGGAGATGCCGTAACTGTCTCATGGGAAAAGTTTTCTGCCTGAGGTTTAGTCGCGCTCGGGGGTGGCGAGGCAAACAGGGCTGCTGCTTTTTTTCAGGCTTTTTGCAAAAATAGAATCTTGCTATTTGCCTGCACAAGGTAGTTTCCCAACGGCGGTATCCGGGAGATATCAGGGGACCATCTTTATCTCAAAAGTATCCTTGATACAGTTGGAAGGATCTTTTACGGTGTAGATGCTGTTCTTTTTTGGGCTGACCTGGATGCTCCGGGTAGTTTCCTTGCCGCTGCTCCATTGATAATTTCCGACGAAAGAAGCCGTGAGCGTTGCGCTCTGTCCTTTTTTCAACTGGATGACCTGGTGTTTGCTGACGTCTTTCATCATGGTAAAATGATCGCGGATCACGCCATCGGCGCAGATAAATTTGAGGTCGAGACGGTTGCCTTCGACTTCGAGGAGCGATGAGCCGCCATGGGTAGCATCGGAATAGGGGAAGGCATCGTGAGGATAGCCGGGCTGCTGTCCACCCAGTTGACCGGCGGAGCCGCTGACTACATAGAGCGTACCCTGGTAACCGCCGGCGGAATCTTTGGTATAGGGACAGGAGTTGGGGGTGCCATCATAGAAGCCGGAGGATTTGCTCACGAGGTGCTGGTCGGGATTGAAGCTGGCTTCCATGCCATAATTGCCTTTCATGAGACGGGACCTTTCGTAATCATGGCTGTGCCCGCAGAGGATGAGATCGACGCCATAACGCTCGAGGATCTGTATAAAGTTCTCGCGGATATGCACCAGCTCCATTTCTTTATCGGAGGTATGGGAACCCATCGTATAGGGAGGATGATGCCAGTAGGCGATGATCCATCCTTTGTTGGTATTGGCTTCCAGGTCTTTTTTGATCCATTGTACCTGGGGGCCTGCGGTATCGTAGAGGCGATACTGGCCATCTTCTTTTCCGTAGGAGTCCAGGGAAAGAAAATGAATATTGCCCAGGTCGAAGGAATAAAAAGCCTGGGTATTGGAGGCGAGGCCGCCTGCTTCCCCGTCGCGGGGCATGGAGAAGTCCTGGTAGTACGCTACATCATGGGTGGACTGGGCCGTCTTTTCATTGAAGCGGTCGCCGTCATTATAATCGTGGTTGCCGGGTGCGGGGAAGAGGGGGGATTTTGGCAGCAGGGTCTCTTTATAAACGTTGAAAAAATTCGATTGGAATTCGGCATCCCTTCCGCTGCTATAGGCATTGTCGCCCAGCAGGATCCAGGAGTCGAGATCTTTATCGCCGAGATATTTCATTAGCTGATCGCGCACATTGCGCTGATTGACCGAGTTATTCCCGCAATCTCCGATCGCGGCTATCCGGTAGAGCGCTTCTGTCTTTGGCACGGGCAGGGTCACAAAATAATTGCCCTGGGTACTCAGCGTATCCTGCCAGGAGCCGATGGAATAATAATATTTTGTACGGGGCTCGAGGCCGCTGATCTTTATTTTATGTTCGGAAGTGAGGACGGAGTCTGCAATCGACTTATCGGGTTGTCCGGGAACGGTGCCATATCGTACGACCCCCCGGGTCAACACGTCGGTCCGCCAGCGTACGACCATACTGGTGCTGGTGGCTACCTGCAGGTAAGGACCGCGAAGGAGGGTAGTATGAGGCCTGGAGGATTCCTGGGCGTTGGCGAAGATGGAAAGAAGGCAAAGAGCTGCTACTAAAACCAAAGAGATGTGCTTCATGCGATGAAATTAGGGGGTTACTGTTACTTAAAAGTTAACAAATCTAAAATCAGGGACGATCGCTCAGAGTTGATCCGTCAGCGCGTGTAAAAAAGCGATGATGTCTTTGATCTCGCCCGGGCTCAGGTGCAGGGGTTCTGCCGGGAGGGTCTGTGAAGGTACGGAGATCCCCAGACCGGCGCCGCCGCCCCTATTATAAAAATCCATTAGTTTTTCGAGGTTGCGGAAAGCGCCATTGTGCATATAGGGATAGGTCTCCGCGCTGTTACGTACGGTGGGGGTCTTGAAAGCGCCTTTATAGAAAGAGAAGGGGTATAGTTCGTAACGTCCCTTGTCCCTGCTGATGCGGGGGGCTTCGAGCCGGTCAGTTGCGGTGGTGCCCAATACTTCGTATTCCGTAAGCTGGTAATCCGGGGGGATCAGGCCGTTGAAGAGGGGCATAAAATGGCAGGTGGCGCATTGGGCTTTGCCCATGAATAAGTTGGCGCCATTCTTTTCATGGGCGTTCAGGGCTTTCTCTTCCCCCCGCATGTACCGGTCGAAAGGAGAGTTCATCGGGTGAAGGCTTCGGACATAAGCGGCTATGCAACGGATGATGACGGGGGTGATCAGGGAATCGGGGGCATTCATTTCCCGTGGATCATGGAGCACCGTCTTTATCTGGTCTTCGAGGGTCTTTGCCCGGCCGTCCCAGAACTGTTGATATTGATAACTGCAATAAAGGAGGGTAGGTGCGTTCCTGTTCAAGGGTGTATGTTCATCCATGGATATGCTCGTGGGAAGCCGGTCGGTGAACATCTTCTCCGGGGCATGACAGGTGGCGCAGCTTCTTTTCCCGTTGATGGAAAGGGATCTGTCTGAAAAGAATTTTTTCCCCTCTTGGATCATGCTATCCGTGATGGGGCCGGAGGCCCCGGGAAAATTTTCCGGGATCAGGGCATTTTTACTGAAGAGGTTGTCGGCCTGGTAGTTCAGGATGTTACGGGTATTGAGTTCCTGTTGCTGCTCTGTGATGAAGGCGCCCAGTTGATGTTGAAGGGGCAGGGCGTATATCTTTAGAAAGGCAAGACGGTCGAATTTGTCGAAGGGATGAGGGGCCTGGGTCCCGAGATAAGCGATCGTCCCGCTGAGCATTTGGTCGAGACTATCGGACCGGCTTCCACCCGGGTGCAGATAGGGTTGGAGTTGTTGGCGGAGGGAGCGGAGCGCTTCAAGGGATTCGGAGAGGCCGCTTTTCAGGAGGGGGGCGTCATAGCCCGTGATGCCAAGGGTGATCACGCGGATGAGTTCGAGCCGGAGGCTTTCCAGGATCTGCGGGTCATCGGCATGGAAATCATAGAGGAGGGCTGTAAGGTCGGAAGCGGAACTGGCGACGGCGCCTGCCTGTTCCAGCAATTCTTTTTTTCGGATGGCGGGGTTCTTTTTGTATAAGAGGGATTCGATGACTTGCATGCCTTCAGGGTGCTGATATTCCATATCGGGCTCTTCGGGTTCATATTTGGGCGGCGAGTTATACACGCGGGCGGAGATATGGAAAAAGTATTCGAGGAAGGACTCGATCCTTTTGTAGTGGAGGCGGCAGGTGATCAGTTGTTGCCGGGCTTTCAGGAGGGCTGCCGGGTCTCTGGTGGGGAGCTGCTGGAGGGAGGACAGGAGTGCCTGGCAGGCGGTGGAAAATTGCGGTGCTTCTGTTCTGAAGTAGTCCATGGCGGGATGGACGCCGATAGCGGGGGGTTTTATCCTTGCAGGGTAGGCGGCGGGCTTTTGGATGGCCGCACCCAGGAGCAATCCCGAACAGGCGAGTAAGACGAGGACGAATCGCATCCCGCTAAGGTAGGACAGTGGGTTATCCGGCTGTGCAGGGGAAGGAAATATAATTTTAAATTAATGGCGGCTTATATTTGAGGATGGCAATCTTTCCGGTTTTCGGCAAAAACCCATCAGGCAAGCGATTGAAAAGAGTAGAGGATTCTTCGAATTATTCCAGGGACGCGTTTAACAACCCGGAACCCACGGAGTTATTATTGAAAGGGTCTTCCTATTTTAAAATGATGCGGGAATACTGGAATAAGCCCAAAAATACGACCCCGCCCGTCGTGATCCCTTCTGTCCGGACGGATCTTCGTGCATTGCCTGCGGATAAGCCTGTGATCGTATGGTTTGGCCATTCCTCCTACCTCTTGAAGGTGAAAGGCATTCATATCCTTGTAGATCCTGTATTCAGCGGTCATGCTTCTCCCGTGTCCTTCTTCGGAAAATCTTTTCCGGGGACGGATGTTTATGGCGTGGATGATCTTCCGGAGATCGATATTGTTCTACTGACGCATGATCATTATGACCACCTGGATCACGAGACGATCCTGCAATTGTCGGGGTCCGGCAAAGCCCGTTATTTCTTTACTTCTTTGGGCGTCGGGTCTCATTTGGAATACTGGGGGATCAGCCCGGAAAGGATCGTGGAATTGGATTGGTGGGAGAGCGGGCGTTATTCTCCTGCGAAGGGGCCTATCCGGAATGGAGGGGTGGCGGGGGATGAGGTTGCTCCCGGGATCGGGTTTGCGGGGGAGGGTGAGATATCTTTGACGGCAACGCCGGGCAGACATTTTTCGGGCCGCAGCCTCCATAGAAACCAGACCCTTTGGTCGTCCTTTGTCGTGAAAATTGCAGAGCATTCTTTTTTCCTGGGCGGCGATAGCGGGTATGGGAAACATTTTAAGAAGATCGGAGAGCAGTACGGTCCCTTCGAATTGGCTGTCCTTGAATCCGGGCAATACGGGAAGAACTGGCCGGATATTCATATGATGCCGGAGCAAACGGTAACGGCCACACAGGAACTTCATGCAAGGCTTCTCCTGCCTGTACACTGGTGCAAGTTCATGCTGTCGGTACATGCATGGGACGAACCCATCCGGCGGCTTGTCAAAAGCGCGGAAGAGAAAAAAGTCCGGGTCACCACTCCGCAGATCGGCGAGCCCGTGATCCTGGATAGCATCATCCCTCAGAAAAAATGGTGGGAGTCTATTTCCTCGTGAACTTTATTTCCATATTCTTAAATTCCTTGCCGCCTGCGAGGCTGTACATTTCTAAGGTTTGGTTGTTGTCGTCAACGAACTTCATCACTTCGCGGACGGGGATCTCCTTGCCGGCGGCGGGGTCTACCATGGAGCCGGTGAAAGTAATGCTATTGCTGGCGTTGTCCCATTTGCCGGTGAGGTACATCATTCCCGTGCCCATATTGTCGATCCAGGAATTTACAAATACCTTTTTGGCGTTGTCATAGCCGATGACGCTGATCCCTTCAAAGGGCATGCCCATGAAATTCCCGGTATTTTTTCCTTGCAGGTAACGGCCGCCCAGGATCATTTCATTGGTGGCTTCGAACGTGCTGTTCATCGGAGGGGTGCCGGGCTGCATCCACATCGTAGCATTGCCTGTCCAGGTGCCAACGGATTTGGCCATCATTTTATGGAGTTCGCCGGGTGTCGCATAGGCCATCATGGCTTTCATTTCAGCGTCGTTTTGAGAGAGGGCGGTAAGGGAGGAGGATATTACCATCAGGAGCAGGAGGGGACTGAGCAGTCCCTGGAGTTTCGATTTCATATAACAAAGATTTTGGTGAATAATAAGTTACGAAGAAAATACAATTATTATGAAAATTATTTATATAAAAAGATGATTTGATAATATTACGTTCCCCCGATTTTGATCAAATTGCAGGATGGCCGTTGGCCTGATCGGAACTAATCTCAACTACATATGAAAAAAAGTCTTTTACAGGTGTTGGTCATATTTGCCGCAATGTCAGGATCTGCGCAGCCAAAGCTGGATGTTCAGGGTCACAGAGGAGGGAGGGGGCTGATGCCGGAAAATACGATCCCGGCTATGCTGCATGCCATCGACCTTGGCGTAAGGACCCTGGAACTCGATTGCCTGATAACGGCGGATCAGAAAGTAGTGGTCTCGCATGATCCGTATATGTCGGCGGCGATCATGCTAAAGCCGGATGGCACGGAGATCGGCAAGGCGGAAGAAAAGCAGTATGCGCTGTATAAAATGAGCTATGACAGTATCCGGCGATTTGCGGAGGGCGTGAAAGCCTATCCTTCCTTTCCCCAGCAGGCCCGGCTGGCAACCTATAAACCCCTTCTTTCCGACCTGATCGATAGCGTCGAGACCTATGTAAAAAAGCACCACCTGAAGCCTGTCTACTATAATATCGAAACAAAATCAAGCCCTGAAGGCGACGAACTCTATCATCCCGGGCCGGAACCCTTTGTCTCCCTGCTGATGAAGGTCGTAAAGATCAAGGGGATCGGTAAGCGGGTGATCATCCAATCTTTTGATCCACGAACTTTGAGGATCATCCATAAGGTCTACCCCGAACAGGTGACGGCCCTGTTGATAGAGAACAAGGAAAGTTTTGAGGCCAATATTGAGGCACTCGGGTTCATTCCCACCATCTACAGCCCGAATTATACCCTGGTCACTGCGGAACTGGTGAAGGAAGCGCACGCTAAAAAAATAGCGGTGCTGCCCTGGACGGTGAATAAAGAGACGGATATGGAAGCCCTTGCTGCACTGGGGGTCGACGGCATCATTTCCGATTACCCGGACAGGCTGGTAAAGCTGTTCGGAAGCTGGCAGGGGAAATAACAAGCACCCTGATGCGGGGCTGTCATGGTTACTTTTTTACTTTCACCGGGGCGATCACGCCACTGAAGGAAATAGGTTGTCGGTTGGTACTGGTGACCTGCAAAGAGGCATAGCCATTTTCGGAAATGCTGAGGGACATTTGCTGAACATCCCGGGCGTCTTTTGGCTTGATCAGGACGTCCCAGCCGCCTTTCTTTTTTGGGGTCGCCTGGTAGGTGAAGTCTTTCGAACTGAATTTGATCCCACCCTGGCTGGGGTCGATAGGCGCTGCATAGGCCCTGCCGAAATAGGGGAGATAGCAATCAATGACCGTCTTTGTTACGGTGAGGTCATACTCCGACGTGAGTTGGCGTGTATTTCCGCTCATGGGCTGGGCCGACCGGGCCTTGAAAACATAGTTCTGCGAGTCTACCCAATTTTTTATCCTGGTGGTTTTTGAGGCTTCTTTGGTCTGTGTAGCCTGCCCGGATGATTGGGCATAGGTGAGGCCGAAGCAAAGAAACACCAATACAGCCGTGAGGAACCCCTTTCTAAAGAAGTTTTGTTGAAGGATCATAGCCCTGAGTTTAATGGTTAAGCAATCTGTTGATAAGCGCTGTATAAATATACCAATTTTTGAGATGGCATTATCCATTAAAGATAGATCCGGGCAGCTGAGGTCCGTGTTGAGGATAGGCGGCCCGCAGCATGTTCTTAATAATCATTATTTTACTGCATACGGTCCGGATCTCGGCAGGATTGTCGAGGAGGTTGAGGTTGTCCAGTTCATTTTCCAGTTGTAGGATCCTGGTAATATAGTGGTCTTTCAACGCCGGTGAAGGGTCCGTTGAGACGAAAGGCATTCCTGTTTTTTTACTCGACATAAGGTTCCCCTTTTAATGATCTGCATTAATAATTCCGGGTTTCGGGGGTGTTAGGCATCGTATTAGGGATAAGGAGGGTACGGATCAGGAAATATGGTGAAGGGTATAGGGACTGGGTATTGGTCGTGCCGGGGGTTGGGGAGGGAAACAATGGAAGCTATGTTTTTGAGATTTTTTTAGTATCTTACAAATCCCCAAAAACCCTGATTTTTTGTTTCCATTCATCGAAAGGATCACGACAAACTTTTTATTCAATCACTCTAAAAATTTCAACCATGAGCCAGCCTGAACAAAATGCCGTTCTCCATCCGGATCCTGCTACCTCGGGTAATGGGTATGCGGAAAGCGTGAAAGACGGAGAAGGTTACAAGAAGGACGGGGAAGACTACAAGCAACTTCAAACTTTGATCCACCTGGAGATCGAAAAGATCGAGCTTATCCTGTCCAGTTTCTACAAGAAGCATTTTGAGAGGTATTTCCCGGACGGAGAGGCCCGTTCGCTTTTCAAATGGGACATTTCCCGTAATGACGGAACTTCTCAATTGCAGGTATTTTTCAAAAGACTTCCCGAGCCACCCCATGCGCCCCATGGAAAAGCCCGTGAGCAAGCCGATGTACATGCGCCCGTCGCCCGTGTTGAAATGGCGAGAGTAGCCCCTTCCACGGACATCGAGACGTATGACCAGGTTGGAACCCCGCCTTCAGGGCCGGTACCCCAGAGACCTTAGTTTGCAGATCACCCCTTACCACACCCGTTAGATTGAAACCACTATTCCTTTCTATTATTTACATGGGATTTTTTGCGGTCATTCCCCTGCAGGGCCCGGCGATGGGTTTTGCAGGGGATTCCGTTTGGCTGCAACTGAGACGGGCGGCCGATTCCTTTTATAAGAAGGGCGATGCCGTATCCGCGATACAGACGACTACCCGCGCGATCCGGATGATCCGTACTCCCGGTAGCAAAGGATACGGGGACCTGCGGGAATTGCAGGAGAACTATCTTAATCTGGCGGATTACTATCGCTCACTGGGACAGACCGGCGCCAGTGTGAAAGCGCTGGACAGTTGCATTTTCCTTTCGAAGAAGAACGGGCTGAGGAACAGTTCCTATTTATTTGCGCTCTGGTACAAAACAAAATATCTTTTCGACGTCGGGGATTTTGTGCGTTGCAATGAGTATGCAACGGAAGGCGACCAGGACGTACATCGGGAGGACGATCCCCACCATTATCATAATTTATTTTTGACATTCCGGATCAATTGTATGCTGGAGCTGAAGAATTTCAGGGAGGCGGAGAAATTGCTGGAGCATAAGGTAGAAGAGGCACCGATCGATAAACCTGAGTTTGTATGGGTATTATATGCACAAATGGCGAGGGTGGAAGTATCCAAAGCCAATTATACAAAGGCGGTCCTTTATTATGACCAGGCTTTCCGGCTTGCAAAGGCCGGAAAGGATACGATCGGCTGTCTCCAGATGATGGAAAACACCGGTTATTACGTGTATTTCAAAGGCAGCAGGGATACCAGAAAAGCATTGGAGTACTATCGGAAGGCATTTGCCTTTTCCAAACCGGGCCATGCGGCGTCCGTCTCGGAATCCATCGAATGCCTGAATTTGTTGACGAATACGGCCAACGCTTATGTTCAGCTTGGAGCCTATGATACGGCCTTTCACTATTTCCAACTGGCTTTTGATCAGATCGGCAGAGGAATGAATGAGGGGGTGCTTTCCAGCAGTTCGCTGGAATCACTGGCGCATTATGACCGGGTATGGTTTCTTACCGCCCTGATGATCGATAAGGGAGATGCCTGGCTCAAACAATACAAAGAACAAAGATCGGGGCGGGCATTGGTGGAGGCACTAAGGGCCTATCGGGCGGCGGACAAGGTACTGGATAAGATCAAATCGGAACAAGCGGAGATGGTGTCCCGGCTTTTCTGGCGCAGCGATTCACGGCGATTGTTTGAGCATGCGATCGAGGCCTCTTATTTAAGTAATAATACGGCCGAGGCTTTTTATTTTTTTGAAAAGAGCCGGTCGATCCTGCTGAACGACCAGATCCTTGCCCGGCGATCTACGGGCAGCGACGATATGCTGCTGCAAGCCCAGTTAAAGAAAGAAATACTTTCCCTCAACCGGGAAGGAGATGAGACGGGTATACCCACTGCGCGCAGCAATGAGATCCGGAATAAGGTGTTTCAGTTCAGGGCAACCCTGGATAGCCTGGAGAAAGGGATAAAAGGGCCGGCGGATACGGCTTCGATCAGCCTGCAGGATGTACGCAAGGTCTTATTGCAGGACCATGAAGCCCTGGTGGAGCTTTTTGACGGGGATAGCAGCGTCTACGCATTACAAGTGACCAGGGGTCAGGCTGTCCTGACCCGGATCGGCAAGACGGTCTTTGACAGCTTGTCGGCTGCGTATGGCGCCTATGTTTCCGAACCTGCTGCTACCAACAGGGATATGGCCGGATGGCTATCGGTATCCCATCGGTTATATCGATTGATCTTTTCCGGGGCCCCGTTGCCTGCGGGGCGGATCATTATTTCTCCCGATGGAAGGTATTTCCCGTTCGAGTCCCTGGTAACGGTTGCGGCGCCCGCAGACCCACCCGCTTATTTTGTAAAGGATCATGCCGTCAGCTATACGTATTCAGCCCGTTATCTCCTGAACGGATCGGATCGGGAGGCATCGCCCGGTAGTTTTATGGGAATGGCGCCCGTACGCTATTCGGCGGCTCTCAATCAACCTGACCTGCCGGGCAGCAATGGTTCGCTGCAGCGGATCGGGGCGCATTTCGCTAACCCGAAGGAATTCCTGTATGCGAAGGCCTCGATGAATAATTTCATGCGGGAATTTTCAAAATATACGATCATTCAATTGTATACGCATGCATCGGACAGCAGCCAGGAGAATGGCGAGCCTGTGATCTATTTTGCGGATTCGGTGTTGCATTTAGCCGATCTTATTTCCGGGGAGCGGCCCCTTGCACGGCTTATCGTGCTGTCCGCCTGTGAGACGGGGAATGGAAAATTAAGCCAGGGGGAGGGCGTTTTCAGCTTCAACCGTGGGTTCGCCGTCCTGGGGATACCTTCTTCACTCATCAACCTATGGTCCGTAGATAATGAGTCCACCTATGCCCTGACCGAATTATTCTATCAATACCTGGCTGAAGGCATGACCATGGACCTTGCCCTGCAAAAGGCCAAAACGGAATTTTTGCGAACGGCTTCCAAAGAAAAAAGCCTTCCTTACTACTGGGCAGCCACTGTACTGACGGGTCGCACCGGTGCTCTCTCCCTTCAACAGCCCATCCCCTGGCAAACTCCTTTTATTTTTATCGGCATTGCCCTCGTGGTGGCCTGGATCGCCTGGAAATTCCTCCTCCGGCGCTAATCCCTAAAAAAAACACAAAATATTTTTTTTTAAAAGAATCGCGCACTATCTTTATCCTACAAAATTAGTAGACTAAAGAAGTTAATCGAAAATTCATGAACGGAATTCCTTCTCCGGCTATGTACGAAACCCGGCAGCAAAGGCTGGTGATTCGTTATATCCTTTTCTGCAGCAATTCTTGTTGTTGTTGATCTGCACGCTTCCCGTATGCTTGTACTGACTGATTTTTTGCAGACCCCATCCGGGCGGGGAAAGCTATTGCCCTGAATTTATGGTGGCTTTCACCTGAAATATACTTAATCTTTAAAAATGCTTATGAACAGAGTTGATCTCAAATTTTTACTATCCCTGATCCTGCTTTCTGCCCTGGCTTCGTTGCCGGGATACGCCCAGAATAATAATAATTTAACGCTGACGGGTAAGGTATATGACCAGAAGACGGGTACGGGCCTGCCCGGGGCTACCGTGCATATCAAGGGTACCACGCACGAGGTGGTAACGGAAAAAGACGGGGAGTTCCGATTCCTGACGGGGCAGAAGGTGCCCGTGGTGATGGTGGTGACCTATGTAGGGTATCAGTCGAGGGAAGTTGCGGTGAATACGACGCATAATATCGATATCGCCTTACAGGAGACCATCAGCCAGCTCAACGATGTAGTGGTAGTGGGATATGGTACGCAGAAAAGGAGAGATCTTACCAGCGCTATTTCCACGGTGAAAGGCGCTGAAGTAACGGGGATACCCGTAGCCAGTTTCGACGCTCAATTGCAGGGGAAGGCCGCGGGCGTTCAGATCAATTCAAATGGGGGCGTTCCGGGGGATGGCATCTTTGTAAGGGTACGCGGAACGACTTCCATCAATGCGGATAATAATCCCTTATATATCGTCGATGGGGTGTTCATCAATAATACCAGTTTACAGACCGTCAACAGCGGCGGAAGGGCTACGTCTCCGCTCACTGATATCAATCCCGCTGATATCGAGAATATCGAGGTGTTAAAGGACGCAAGCGCTACGGCCATTTACGGCAGCCGCGGGGCCAATGGGGTCGTGATCGTTACGACCAAACGAGGGAATTACAATCGCCCCGCGAGGTTGAACCTGGACGTGTCGACGGGCGCCGCATGGGCCCCCAAACTCTGGGACCTGACGACGGGACCTCAGCATGCGGCCCTGGTGAATGAGTTCTATGCCAATTCCGAGCAGGATGCATTGGCGGCGGGCGATGCGGCGAATATAAAAAAATACCAGTACCTGCCCTTCAGGGCTCTTACGGATAATCCTGCACAATCGCCCGCCCCCCGTGGCCTGCCAGGGGATCAGCAGACCTATGATCGTTTGCATGAACTGTTCCGTACAGGTAACCTGCAGAATTATAACCTTTCCCTTTCCGGCGGGAATAAAGAGACCAAGTATTACTTCGGGGGTGGCTATACCCGGCAGGAAGCGGATATAAAACCGCTGTATTTCGAACGCGCCAGTTTCAAACTGAATGTGGATGAGAAGGTAAGCGAGAAGGTGCAGGTGGGCGTCAGTAACAGCTTCTCCCGTACGTTCAGGAATCAGGGTCGTGCGGGAGACGGGCCTGCCGGCGGCTTACTTCAATCTGCGCTGCATACGCCTACCTATCTTCCGGAGACCAATGCAGATGGCACGCCTGCACGATGGGCCGGTTTTGACAACCTGCAGGTATTGCTGAAGAACTATGATGTTCACACGGTGAGCCTGCGTTATATCGGTAACCTGTACCTGGATGCGGAGATCGCCCGGGGACTGAAATTTCACAGCACATTCAGCATCGATTATAATAATTACAATGAATCCGAATACTGGAACAACCTGACCCAACTGGGGACGGCGCCGACCAATGGACTGGCGACTTCCAATGTCAGCCAGAATACGACCTGGATCAATGAGCAGACCTTGTCTTACCGAAAGACCCTGGGAGCCAAACATTCCTTTGGCGTCCTGGTGGGGAATACCCTGCAGAGCAACCAATTGTCGAGTACTTTTGCGCAGGGGTCGGGTTTCCCGAGTAATTCCTATAAAAGTATCTCTTCTGCTGCTACGCGTACTTCGGCTGACTCTTCGAAAAAGGCCAACCTGGCTTCTTTCTTTTCGAGGATCGATTATAACTATGCCAGCAAATATTATGTGGAGCTTAGCATCCGTGCGGACGGATCTTCCAAATTCGGGGAGCATAATAAATGGGGTACCTTCCCTTCTATCGGAGCTTCGTGGAGGGCAAAGGAAGAAAGTTTCCTGAAACAGGTGAATTTTATCAGCGACCTGAAACTACGTGCCAGTTATGGGATCACGGGCAATCAGAACGGGATCAGCTTCTACGCTGCCCAGGGACTCTGGTCCGGAGGTTATGGATATCCTGATCTTAGCAGTGGCGATCAGCCGGGTACGGCGCCCCTGCAATTGTCCAATCCCGACCTGAAATGGGAAAAGACCAGCCAGGCGAACGTAGGCCTTGACCTGGGGCTGTTCAACGGTCGTGTCAGCCTGGACCTCAACCTCTATTATAAGTACACCAGCAATGTGCTGCTGCAATTGCCGATCCCGGGCATTACGGGCTTTACCAACTATAACAGCAATGCGGGAGAGATCAGCAATAAGGGATATGAAATAGGCATCCATACGATCAATATTCGTAACGGGGAGTTCACCTGGCAGACGGACCTCAATTTATCGGGCAATACGAATAAGATCGAGAAGCTGCCGACCCCCATTTACGAATACAACCGCAACTGGATCGTCCTGCAGCAGGGGCACCCCCTCTATTCTTTCTGGCTATACCGGCAGTTGTACGTAGATCCGAAGACGGGCGCCTCCGTCTTCCAGGGGCAAACGAACGGGACCCTGCCTACTTCCGCCCGGCAGGTATTCGGGAATGCGCTGCCGAAATTTTTCGGCGGGATCAACAATACGGTCAGTTGGAAAGGATTCGATCTCGGAGTTTTATTTTCCTTTCAATACGGCAACGATGTGTATAACCTCAACCGCTTCTTCGGGGAGGGAGGAGGTACGCGGGACGCCAACCGCGTGCTATTCGCAGATCAGTTGAACAGGTGGCAGAAGCCGGGCGATGTGACGAAGGTGCCACGGGTGACCGCGTTGGGGCTGAGCTATACGATCGATCAGAACGACCGGTTCCTCGAGAACGGCAGTTTCCTGCGACTGAAATCCCTCAACCTGGGTTATACGGTACCGAGATGGTTCACGAGCCGGATCGGGATCGAGACCCTGCGCTTCTATTTCGCCGCTACCAATCTATGGCTGTTGACGAAGTACACCGGACCGGACCCAGAAGCCAATGTAACGGGGATCCAGACCATCCAGGGACTTGATCTCGGCACGCCGCCGCAGCCCCGTACCGTGCAATTCGGCGTGAATGTCACTTTATAAAAAAATTGAAAAGAAGCATTATGAACGTAAAAATATTTCTGATAGGTGCATTTGCAGGGATCGTAAGCCTGGCCTCCTGTAAAAAATTCCTGGCCCTTCAGCCGGTGGATTATGTTTCGGACCAGGTGACCATCGTGGATGCGAGTTCGGCGCAGACGGCTGTCAGGGGCATATACAGGGCCCTGGCCAATGATAACTATTACGGCAGCCTTTTCCAATCCTTCGGATATCTTTCGGGGGATAATATTCAATGGACGGGCTCTCAATCGATCATCCAGCAATTTATCACCCATACGCTTGCGGCCGACAATGGTAATTTATCCAGCGTATGGGCCGGTATTTATGCAACGATCAACCAGGCTAATCATGTGATCAGCAAGGTGCCGAATGTCAATGATCCCTTATTGACCCCTGCCTTAAAAAACCAGCTCACCGGCGAAGCCTATTTTATCCGCGCGCTGGCTTATTTCGACCTGGCCCGCACCTGGGGAGGCGTTCCCCTGGCGCTGACCCCGACCCTTGCTTCGGGTGATAAGAACAAGCTCCTCCGGAGCAGCCTGGATCAGACCTATGCGCAGGTATTGAGCGACCTGAATGCCGCCGACTCTTTACTGCCGCTGCCCTCGGCTGCGACCGCTCCTAATCCCGTACGAGCCAGCCGGGAAACGGTCTGGGCCCTGAAAGCCCGCTATTATTTGTACCGGCAAAATTGGGCGCTGGCGGAAAACTATGCCAGCCAGGTGGTCGCCGATACAAAGAATTACAGTTTGCTGACCCCTTATTCTTCTTTCTTTAACCCGGCGAGCGCCGTGGCTACCCGGGAGTCCGTGTTCGAACTGGCCTATAGCTCCACCTATGTAAATGCGCATAGAGGTTACTGGCAGCCTCCCGCAAATGGAGGGACCCGTCAGTGGGCGCCGAATGACGCTTTTATAGCGCTGGTCAATAATCCTTTGATCGGTGGCAATCGTAGCGCACTGGTGGCAAAGACCTCAGCCGGCCTGTGGTACGGGAATCTCTATTATCGCAGCCCGGCTACCGATCCTGCCTATGTGATCCGGATCGCCGAAGTATACCTGATCCGGGCAGAGGCGCGTGCACAGCAAAACACCGATCTGTCCGGGGCCCTGGGCGATCTCAATGCAGTGCGTACCAGGGCGGGATTGGCAGGAAGTCCTGCAACTACCCAGGCGGAGATCCTGCTGGCCATCGAAAATGAACGGCGTATAGAGTTTGCCCTTGAACCTCACCGCTGGTACGACCTGGTGCGGACGGGCAGGGCGGCGGCTGTGCTGGGCTTGACGGATCCGAATAAGGTTGTATTTCCCATACCTGTTTCGGAGGTGAATCTGGGTAAGGGCAACCTTCCGCAGAATCAGGGGTATAATTAACCCGCTTAATTTTTTTTATGAGCTTTAAAATATTCCTGTTATGAGGTTAACACCTGCTTTTCGATTCTTCTTTATTTATTTCTTTCTCCAGGTGGTGCCCCTGGACTGGAAATACTACCGGGAACTTTTTTCCATCGACTGGACCCATCTTCGCTATGGCGATATTTTTAATCTCGTACATTATTCCCCGGCTTTTTTTTCCGGTCAGCAGGGGTATGCAGATTGGGTGCTGATTGCAGGGATTGCGGCGGCGGGAACGCTGCTCTGGGGCCTTGGCCGGCGGACTAAAGATAACTATGACGATCTTTACTATTGGATCAGGGTCCTTGTACGCTACCGGTTGGCGGCCGCCATCATCGCCTACGGATTTGTCAAATTGTTCCCGGTACTGGCGCCCTATCCTTCCCTTAGCAACCTGAATACGAATTACGGAGATTTCACACGGTGGAAATTATTCTCCCTGAGCCTCGGTATCGTACCAAACTATGAATCTTTTCTCGGGTTCGTTGAGATCGTCTCCGGTCTCCTGTTATTATTCCGGAGATCGGCTACTATAGGGGCTTTTATTATCAGCATTTTCCTGGGGAATGTCTTTGTGTCGAATATCGCGTATGAAGGCGGTGAGCAGGTGTATAGTCTGTACCTGATCAGCCTCGCATTGTTTATCATCAGCTTCGATCTTCGGAGATTGATCAATTTACTGATCCTGCAAAAGGCCACCCCGCCTAACCTGGTTCACCCTTCATTAAAGGAGAAATGGCAGAGGGTCTCCCGGTTGGCGATCAAGTCTGCTTTTATCCTCTTTTTTGTTCTGTACTATGGCGCGAAGACCCATTCGGGATATGTGGCAGGATCTTATCAATATCCTGTAGGTAGTGGTTTGACAGGTGCTGCCGGTCTTTACAATGTAACGGAGTTCCGGATCAATAAGGATACGCTGCCTTATTCAAGGACAGACCCCAAACGATGGCAGGATGTGGTGTTTGAAAAATGGGCTACGCTCAGTATCCGATCCAACCGCCCTGTACTCCTGGATCCCAACAACGTGGAGAAATTGACGGCCGCCGGGATCGACCGGGACTACGAACTGGAGGGATCTGCGGGAAGGCATTACTACCATTATGAAGTGGACAGCCTACATCAATTGCTGCTTCTTCAAAATAAGAATAAAAATTATGCAGGCGAGAAATGGGTACTGCATTATAGCCGCCCTGATCCTTCGAGGATCGCGTTGTCAGGGATCGGTCCGAATAAGGATTCGCTGTATGTTGTCCTCGATAAGGTGGACAAAAAATATTTACTGGAAGAGGTGATCCGCAGGGGACGCCAGGGTGGGTTCAAACTTTAATTATTGTAAAACTATTGTTATGTGGAAGTCCTGGCAGAAAATTGCGTTTCGTATTGCCTTCATCTTTTTTATCAGCCTTTCCATTCCCAATAGTGTGGAGTGGTATAAGCTGGTCATTCATATCGACTGGACGCGTTTACATTACCGTGACCTGTATGACATAGCACGCTTTGGCTCGGGGATCAATATTTTTGGGAACACCTTATTTGGGAGCAGCTTGCTGGGTTATGCCAACTGGATCATCACCTTATTCTTTGCCATTGCCGGTGGCCTGACCTGGACGGGGATCGTTCGCTGGCGGGGTACGGAACGACCGGAATACCGGACTTTGTATTACTGGTTGCGCGTGGTGGTGCGCTACCGGGCGGGGATCGGGATCATCGGGTTTGGTTTTACGAAGTTATTGCCGGTGCAGATGCCTTATCCTGGTCTGGGTTTGCTGAATACAAATTTTGGAGACCTCACCTCGCAAAAGATCTTCTGGTTGTCCGTCGGCATTGTTCCCTGGTACCAGGTGTTTGCCGGGGTGGTGGAAGTGGCGGCAGGAGCTTTGTTATTCTTCCGGCGGACGACTACGCTGGGTGCGATCCTTTTGTTCGGTTCGCTGGGAGATATCGTATATGTGAATTTTGCTTATGACGGCGGGGTACATGTGTATAGCAGTTATTTTGTATTGCTGGCCGCTTTCCTACTGGTGGATGATGTACCTAAACTTTATCGCCTGCTCGTTCTTGAAAAATATACCGTACCCGTACATTTCTATCCTTCTTTTTCTGAAAAGTGGCTGAAGTTCACAAGAATTGGATTGAAGAGCCTGACGATCTTTTTATTTTTGATCGTGTTGTTTTATTTGCAGGTAGTGAATTTCCGCTATGACCCCTACAAGCAGCCTGCCGTACCTGGGCTCAGGACCTTGCGGGGTAATTATTCGGTGACGGAGTTCCGGCTCAATAACAAGGTCATTTCCTATTCGCCTACGGATACGTTGCGATGGCAGGAGGCGGAATTTGAAAAATGGAGCAGCCTCACCTTTACGGTTAACCGTCCCACGCCGTTAGATCTTTCCAATGGCGGCGGCGACCCGCAGCGGGATATCAACCGGACCTTCGAGGTATCCGGTGTTGCTGGCGGACGAAGGGTCTTTCATTATTATGCGGATACGGTGAACCAGGTATTATATCTCGAGGATAAATACAAGGCCATTCCCGACCGGAGGAACAGGGTTGCGGGAGTAGGGGGGGATGG
>Ga0307516_10003108_pt1 | contig 21596 bp, 31 predicted proteins | sample 19_EM_MG_FD_203310 | JGI IMG/M metagenome (GOLD analysis project Ga0307516, IMG submission 203310) | Populus trichocarpa ectomycorrhiza microbial communities from riparian zone in the Pacific Northwest, United States - 19_EM | ecosystem: Host-associated > Plants > Roots > Unclassified | place... | reverse complement strand
AGGAACGGATACCTGCCCAGTCAGCCGCTCCGAAACGCTCAGGTCACCAATATTCGTCAGCACCTGAAGAGGCTATATAAGCCGAAAGTGCTTGGAGTGAGTGTTCCTCACCCCACTTGTGCACTGATGTGCTTCCCCCCACAACTGTTATCTTTCGCCCACCACCTTCGGCGGCGGGCTCCCCCCTAAACTAACAAAGTCAAGCGCATCAGCTTCATTTTGCACATAGACTATTGCTAGACAGTCATCAATGTATTGACCATAGAACACTGTATGGGCATCCAATAGGACTGGTGAACTACCTTCAAAATGCCAGTCATAGATGTTTATTCCACCAGGAGAGGCAGTTACACCCGTGGTAAAACTATACACTATGTATTATTAAAACTATGTATAGAGAAAAGCCAGTTGCCTGTAGTACAGTGTAACCCATCTCCCCATAAGCAAACCATAAAATTATTTAAACTCAAATATTAGTTGTAGACTTACGAAAAACCAGATAATCAATCATACATAACTGGTGCTTCAGCCTGTCCACTCCGGCATCAAGACGACACCCTCTACACAAAACCACCAGAACCCTTTGGAAATCCGACAACGGGCCTCCAAGAAGCATTCGGCCACGTCCCATACAAGTCGTTATTCATCAAACCCTGCAGATCCGCATCCATCCCACCCGACCCCACCACGCCGCCGCTCCCGTAACCACCACCTACCGGTGCAAGTGCAGTTCTCTGGCCCCCCCCAAACCCCGGACTGTCAAAGAAACCAGCGCTAAAATGAAAGGATGACGAGGGTACGACGGCGTGCTGGCTCTGCATAGACGAATAAGCAGGCCCGTGAAGCTCATTCACACCACCGAGAGACTCATAGCTCCCCATTTCCAACCCCGCTGCTGCAACCTTCTCATAGTCCGTGCCACTCGAGACAGGGTACGCCGGCGAAACGCCATCACCTCCCCGACTGAGCCCCATATCTCTACCGAATGTCTGTCTCCTCTGAAAGGTACTCCCATCCACACTAGAAGACGACGCGCGCGATCCACCCTGGAACCAATACATCAACGACGACGTGTCATGATACAAGGGAGGCGATGACGCCCCCTTGCCAAGCTCGGTGGTGTATACCGGGAGTCGTGGCGGTGTCGGCTCAAACGGTTGGTGTGGTTGCGGATGCTGTCCATGTTGTTGCTGCGGCGACGGTCGATTCGCCCTTCCTGAACCCGCGATCGTCCGAGACTGAACGTCAGTCGGCAGTTTTTGCTCTGGCGAAAAAGACGGCATGCCGGGCGGGGTGGACGAGTCTGGCAATCCAAGTGGCAAAGGCGCGGTTTGTGAAGCCGGGCTATCCGTGTCTCGTTCCCTCTTGTTGCTCGCGGGTGTAGAGGGCGGGAGTGGTAGGTTGCCTGTAAATGCTAGCTCTTCTACGATATCCCTGTGGATCCAATGTTCGACATCACATCACTCCCTGAAAGGAAGACAACTTACCGCAAACAACCGCCAGAATTCCACCTACAATGGGCCAAAATAAATTAGATTAACACGTCGTTGGAAGAGAACAAGACGGTAACAGGACCTACCGGTCTTCGCAAGCCTTGAGCGTGTCAATACATCTGCGGACATCCACCATCTCCTTGACGGGGTCCGTCGTCACACCAGACCTAACCCCACTCCAAATGTTCAGCAGCAGGACGCTGGCGGCTGCAAATGCAGCGACCTGCGGTCGAATCAGAACAAAAGGTCAACGGGGAAATATTACGACACACCTGCAAATGGGGCAAAAGGCCGAGACCCCTCTTCAACTGTGCACCCAGAATATGGCTACACGATCTCGCCGCGTTGGTGCAGATGGCTAGCGATGGGAAAGTCGCTGGGGAGGGCTTGTTGGGGGTCGGGATAAACGGTCGGTGTATGAGGATTTGTACATGGTAGTAGTGGCCATAGAGTAAAACGGATTGTTCAAAGAACCGGGTATGCTCGCGGTGGGGATCCCAACGGACTAGGGTCAAGAGTATTGAGTTTATGTGAGGAGAAGAACTTTGAACTTACGGTGATCGGGGACGGAATCAACCCATTGGTTCAGCGCCGAGTCAAGCTCGGAGACGATTTGTTGTTCGCCGTGCTCGCCGATGAAGCCGAGAAGGACTTGGTTCTCCTTTAACGAATACTGCAACGAAGGATTAGTCATTCTACATGGGAGAAAGAAAAGAAGGCAGATACTCACTATCGTCCTGAGCATCACGGCCAGTACCTTGTTGAGCTTCAAAGTCAGGACAAAGCCCGTGATCAATGAAGGTTTGTCCGCTGGCTGCTTGAAGACGACGGGTTGCTGGAGAAAAGTCGGTGAAAAAGGCTTTGATGCTTCTTCATCTTGTTCCGAAATGTACCAATACTCGTCGTCGCACTCGATTGGAAAGTCGAGGTCAAAACTGTGAAAATAAATACCGATAAGCCATGACAAAGATGCGAAAGGGGAAACTGACTCTTCGTCTCGAATGGCACACGGCCGTCCAAGTCCTACACTGACGGCGATATCGATACAAAGCAGAACCCTGTATATCGGAAGTTCGTAAACGTGACCATCATGACAGGAGGGAAAGACGTTACCAAAACGTCCGCTTCCACATCTCATCTTCCACCGTCATGTTCGTCGTATTCTGCTTACGGCGATGAGCGCCGGCGTCCTGGGCAAGCCTGATCCCGATTCCAATCATCGTCCAGCAAGTATACGGGGTAGAGGTACCCATGAGGAACAGGACCGCTAGCTGAACGGTGCACAAGTTAACGAGAGAGAGTGACAGAGAGTGGAGAAACATACACAGTAGAATTGTAAATCGTACAACGTGGGCGACCCGACCATGTGATATGATCGCCGATGGGCTTCGACTTGATTATACCACTCCCAGCCAGACGAGGACCAGTCATCGGTACCGTCCAGCTTCACTCTGTCATCATTCGAGTAACGGGCCCCCAGGGCACACACCAAAAGGACGTTTGCTGCAAAATCGTCGTCCGTTTGGTGGAGTTGCATTGCGATCGACCTCTCAAAGATTGGGCGGTGGAGGAGTGGGAGGAATATGTTGACGGTGGAAAAGTAGTGGTGGATGAGAGAGTCAAGGAGATCGGGAGGGGGGAAGGTGTAGCATGTCTTTAGCGGTTGCTTGGGCACTTCCCACTGTTTAAAAGGGTTGAGTGAAAGCAAAGGAGGAACGGGAGATAGATGACTGACGGGACGGGTAGACCAGAATTGTATCCTCTTGAAATTCACGTTCTCGGAGCCAGTGCCTGTATAGGCGCTTTTGACTTGAAATGCGACGTTTACGAGACTTGCGCCGCTCGACTTGCCAATGAAGTGGGGTTCGGCTGTAATGCCCAGCTTGGAGACACCTTGGACCATCTTGTCGAAGTCGTCGTCGGGGGTTGTGGTGTGGCCATTAGCGTTGAGATCGAGTGGGGTCAACTTGGGATTTTTGGCATTCTGGATGATGGAGATGGCGACGTCGCTGGCGGGTGATAAGAACTGGGGGGAGGACGTAGACGGGCGGTTAGTGGACCAGGTGGCAAATTCTGAGGCTCCGAGGTCTTTAAGAGCCCGTTGGTCTGGACAGAACTGCCGGTGGATGAACGAGGAGGGGCAGAGGACGAAGAGTGAGATGCACCTTGTTCAGAAGACCCTCAAGTTTCTCAAGGCGGTTCTCCAGCCGTTCGACGTATCTAGGATGTCGATTTTGAGACTTGAATGATGCATAGTGAGCATATAACGTTACCCCTTAGAAGGACCACGTTTCTAGACGAGAGTCATCGGAAAGATTTACGAAAGGAAGGGTGTGTTGAATACGGACCTTTGCAGCTTCGAGATAGGTACATTCAAACGAGTACGTCGAGCAGTTGGAGCACTGATCGGGCCTTTGACCGCCGTCGCCTAGAATGATGAGAGATGGCGGGGGCAACGAGGGGGGAGCGCTTACATCGGACTGAAGATGTCATCAGGGAATGTCGAGAGAATTGTAAGAAAGGGACGCGTTACTTTTCTTTCTCCTGCAGACGTCACATGCGCGTTGGACTCTTCTCTTCTTTGCAAGAGGGCTTTCATCTTTGTACTCGTCATCGTTGGATGACATGGTGGGATGGTGCAAAATTGGGGTAACTACCATTACTATATATGATAACCAAAAATTGTCCGTCGCGGCATGACAACCAAAATTCACCGCCTTGAACTCCTGATCCCCACCGCAACTAACTATAACTAACTCCTGACAAACGACATCTATCTCCGACGATTCCCCATTCTTTATTCATCACCTTCCACACCACGTGAGAAAGGCGTTCTCGCTCCCGCCGTTCCTCCATTCCTGTCATCCACTGATCACCAAGATATCTCATTAACGAGGACAATGGTGCTAGAGGATCATCAAGGTTTCCTGAGGTACCCTACATAAGCCTGCACTATACGTAAAACCCTCACTTTCGCTGTAATTTGGCGCGGACTCGAGTAAATCGAACACCGCAGTCGAGATCATATCTGGCCATTTCTCGGTCATCGATCATCCCTGACATTAATATGGAAGTTGTCATATGCACTATCGTTGACGGTGTTGCGGTCAGTGACTGATCAATGTTTAGACAGTGATGCACCCACTTCCTCATCCTCTACACCTTAGGCACCCCCTCGCGTGTTAGTTTTATACCATTCCAATATCCACTGTCTTTTTTTGCCAGCGAAAAACCCATTATTTGAGCTTTCCCGTCTTTTTGGGGGTTGTCACCTCTCGTCACGCCCGCCGTGGACTGCCGCTTCAGACTACAAAAACCACTATGGAAAAAGGCATCCCAATACGTCAGGAAGCTCGCTTGGGGCTAGAAGGGGCGATGAGGAGAATGAAATTTGCCCTACCGTGTCATAGTCGTGTCATTGACCCCGACACCATCGACGATCATATAAACTGTATCTTGTCATGATCAGGGGTTGCAGATGTTTCACGAGTTCTGTGTTATATAAGGAGTGTTGAAACACTCCTTACACAGAACAAGGTCAAGGCACAGCACAATGCCACGGAGCCAAAAGAATTATACACAAAACGTAAAAATTAATTATTTGGTTGAGAAGAAAAAATTCGAGGATAACGTAATTGGACTTGAAAGCGACGAATCTAGGGCGGAATAAAACCAGACGCGCATTATGGTTCACGATGAGGATGTAATTTAAGACAAGAAAAAAATACATGCCAACAGAAAACCGAACGAGGTTGCACCGCCGGTACAGATGGAAAAAACGTGCACAGGGTACAAAGAAGCCGAGGGATGATGACAAGTGTGGGGGACGCTGGGCATCAAATTCGCAGGCGTGCCATCGGACCCGGTTCCCACAGTCTTGGAATGCGACCGCGATACTGACGACACATCCGCTGAGAGCGTCCTCTCCATCAGGTCTTTTTCCTGCGACTCTTGTCGCCCTGCCAGCCTTCTTCGGCTTCTCAGCGGCATATCCTCCCCAATAGGAGGATCTCCACCGTCGCCATCGCCACCATCAGCCCACTGGGCCGACTTCACGGCCTGGACTCCTTGAACCCTGACTCTTCGTCCGCTCGAGCCAACCAGGACCGGTAATAACGCTTACCCGGCTCCTCGGTCACTCACTCACTCATTCTCTTAGCGCTGTCCCTCGAACTCTCGTGTCTCCCATTGACACATAAACCTCGAAAGGAGCGACCTCACTGTGTCACTGGCGGATTCCCCGCCCACTTCTATCAGTTCCGTCATCGACACATGCTACATCCATCTCTCGCACTCCACCCCTCCGTCATCGAGTTTGTCAACTTGGTCACATCTGATCTCCCCACCGACGACAACTCTCATCCTCCCGGCTCAATTAACCCTAACCCTTTCTCGTCAACACTTCCTAGTATTGAGGAACCAGTCTCTTTGGTAGACGATTCCTCCTGATCGGTGGGACATGGCGTGGGCCGTCCGCTCTGTGTCTACAAAATAGACACAGGACAAGGACGTTCTGCATATGAGAACGAGAGGCATGTCGTTGGCGGCGTTGGGACGGTAAGTGACACACCCTTCTCCCCTCCACATGCATTTTTCTAATAGACCTCTCCTGGTATACCATCGAGGACATCAAGGTACCGCAACCGGAGACAAAGTCGTCTTCTTCACGGCGCACAAGCTCAGCTTCACCTCCGCCAATTTGGACGTAAAATGGAGGACTGCAAACCATGACATTGCCAGGTTCGGCGCCATCTTGGCCAATGTCGTTGTGTGCCGTTGTCCCGGTGGATAGGGAGGGGCGGTTGTTGTTTAGGCACTTCTTCCTCCTCCCTTTCTTTTTTCTTGCGTAGGATAGCCGGTGTGCTTGATTTGTTTTTAGTATGATCGTTCGAACGCGAAGTTTGGACACCCCTCACATTTACCCATCCTTTCATTGTTGTGTACCTTGTGTTCCAACTTCAAAGATCAACCCATAGAAAATAGATTTCTATATATCGTTCGGACAATACTACACAACCCCAGCTCTAACCCTCTCTTCGTTGACTTTAACGGGTGCACATTGGCAGTACTACTATTCCGCTCGGGTCCGTCCAAATCTTAATAAGAAACACAAGTGCCATCCATGGAAGCTAGGAACGTATAGTTACAATCATGCACGATCAGCTCACTTCTCCCTAAACGAATCGTCAACCGTCAAGATACATGACAGGGCCATATTACGAAAATAGGTCGGTATCAAGTTAGATGTATTTCCCTCGTAAACTCTAGAAGAGAACAGGAAGGTGTACTACGTCGCTCTCATAGTCTATGTATGCTAGCTGGCATAAGTTAAAGCGACGCATACGTCCACTTTACAATATAACAATCATCGTCCTCGGTTCGATCTCTGGAGACGCCCTCTCCCATGTCAAAGCCGCCTCCACCCCTCACCCTCGCCAACAGGCCACTTTAATGCATCCCTTTCCTTCACTCCCCAACGCTCCTTCGTCTCTATCCCCCATCTTCTAAGTTCATTTTCCATTTCCTCCTCGCTCTCGTTTCCTCCCAACCCAGCTCGAAGTTCTCTCCCAGCATCAGAGTCACATCCTGGACTATCACCATCACCGTCAGGACGGTCCACGCCGGGTGGATCCAAGTCCATCTTCCCTTGCGTCCAGTCAATCCGCCGTCCACGCTCCTCCCACTCCTGTCTTCTCGCAGCCACTCCAGAACCGGACCTTCGTCCATCGCGTCCTTCACGACCATCCTCGCCCGGCATCTCCGCCGCACCTAACAACCCTTCCCCGCCCACACCCTTGAAATAGCCTCGCTTAGAGAGCCCCGCCTCGGCCTTATACCTCGCCTTCTCCAACCTCGGCTGGAGGTGCAGTGCCTCAAGCTTTGGCTGCAAGGACAGCGCAATCTTCGTCAACGGAGACCCCATGGTCGTGCTCGACTCCCCGTGGCCAAGCCCATGTTGCGAGTTTGGGGTCGAGGACACAGAGAGAGACGATCGCCTGTGCGCTGGTGGTCGGGACAGAATCAATTGTTGTGAGGTTGAGGAGGGTCCAGCCCCAACGCCTTCTTGGTCCCCTCCACCAAGAGAGCCGGCCGCAAATCCACCTAGTCCGTGATTGGGAAGCACCTGGAAACTCTCTGGCCGCTTTCTTCTTGGAGGAGGCACTGTCGGGAGTGAATGCCCAGACGGAGAAGGCGAGGGAGAAGGATAGTGGAGAGACCTTGATCTGAAAACGCGAGACGTGGGCGAGGACTCGGTCGTTGAAGCGGGGTGCGAGGAGGAAGTTGCGTCTGAAGAGGGTGACGGCGGCGCTAGCGCTGACGACGTAGGGTGAGATTGAGAGCGAGAAGTGGGAGGCGGGTTGTATATGAAGTGGACCGGTTTCCGGTCTGGATGTGTTGGTGGTGGACCACGGGAAAACGTGTTCGTGCCGCGTGTGGGTGAGGTTTGTCGGTGCGAGGCTTTCGCCGTCATTGTCAAAGCAGCAAGCGGAGAGGACGGAGGAGGGGGGAGGAGTGCGGTATTCACGATGGTACTAGGAAGTTGGGCATATGGGCGTCTCGGCGACCGCTGTGGAGACCCTGGACGCAGGGAGGGAGAAGGGGGGTGGTTGTATACATTTGTGTCCATACCAGGAAGCTCGGTATGTGGCCGTATTGGTGAGGTGTGGCGGGAGGAGGGGCCGTTGGTTGTCATGGCCGTTGAAGGCAGGAAAGGAGGGGGACGAGGGTATGTGTACGCTGCCGGGTCAGGGAGGGGCCGCGAGGTCGTGGCTGTGTGTCGACCAAGAAGGGTCGGCCGTGGTGGCATTGTTGCCAGCGCGACTTGCTCGAGAGAACTGACGGATGCTGGAGGGGACACCCTATTCGAATCGGTGTTCCTCCTCTTGGGCAACGGGGGTGCTCTGGCACTGTCCTCTGACCCACTGGACAGGGTCGGCATGCGTGGACTGGAACTCCTGTTCCGATTGTCGACACTCGTGCCTATGGTGATAGATGAGCGAGAAATTGAAGCGCCTGCGAGGGAATAGCCACCTGAGACGACGGAGCTGGTTTTGAGGATTTGGAGGACGCGTTCCTGGTCGAGCTGTTCCTCGGCCTTTTTCATAGTCTGACCGATTTTGCTTGCCTGGAGTGACTGCTTCATGAGGGTTGAGGTGACATGGGTGGGCTGTTTAGGAGGGACGGAAGGCGGGGTGGGAGCGGCGGAGGCGCAAGGGGAGATGAAGGGGACGGAGGGGGTGCGGGAGGGTGACGTGGATTTACGGCCTGGGGGCGGAACGAGAGCGGAGTTGTGGCGTGGGGGAGGAGGGAATTTGCGGGGAGGGAGTGGGGGAAGTCGGACGGCGGGATCAAAGGGGGTCGGTTTACTGTCGAACGGGTTGTTGCTGCTGCTCGACTGTTTGGGATAAGCTGTGGGGGTGTCAATAACGTCCTCTGTCTCAACGAGTAAGAGTGCAGACCTTGAACGAACCCTAGCGATCTTTCGACCTCCTTTCCGCTCTGTGCATGGGTGACCAGACGCATGACGGCAAAAACCTGCCCACCAGACAGAATGTGGCCCTGGTCCAACTCTGGCGAGAAGAATCGCAGAATCTACTGGATGATTAACGGTGTGAAGAGCTCATTGACCAGGACGCACCGAATCGGTCGTCCCTGTCGGAATCTCCGGGTAGCGACCCCTCAACCAGCCCCTCATCTCCCTCAAGGTTATCCTGATCTCTTCATAATAAGCATCATCGCGCACGACGTCCCCTTCGTCCCCTGTCCACGCCAAATCTTGCAGGCTTGCCGTGTAGACGTGGTACTCTTCATCGTTGAGTGCTGAGGCATGGAGAGTGAGGGGTCGCATGGTTCTGTGGGACGTGAGTTAGAGGACTAGGACATGTGGTGTGGGAGAAGATGTGGGGGTGTAATTACGTAATGATCCATTGATGTCAAAGTTTTGTCTTCCTCCAACCACGTAGACGACGACGACGATGGTGGGGGTCCACGACTACTCCGAACCGCCCAGTCCGACACCCAAATCCGGCCCGTCTGTCGAGGAGACCCGTCTTCTGTCGGCCATGTCCGACCGCAGGGCCAGTCCACCCGTCATCCGGGGGTCCACCGCTGCCTTTGCCCCCTCCCCCCTCAATCCCTCCGCCTCTCCCGCTCCCCACCCCGTAAATCCCTTCACCTCCGGCCGCTCCCGCCCTGCCTCCCGGAGCAGCCACCTCGACCTCAACGCCATCCATCCCCGTGACTCCTCCTATCCTGCATACGGCCATCCCCCACCCTCACCCATGTTGTCCAACCGGGGCTCCATGATCCTCTACCGCTTCTCCGCGGAGGACGGAAATACCCCCACCGTCTCCCCTCGGGACTCCCACCTCGTCCCCCCCAAATTTCCGGTCAACGGCCACCGGGCCTCTACCGCCTCCTCCATCTCCAGCTTTAGCTCCCTCGACAAGAACAACCGCGAGTCCGCTTTTCCCACCATCCGCGGCGGTCTCGTCCCCTACGAGTACGACCCCGCCGACGACCTCCTTGATCCCGTCGATGATGAGGACCGTCTCCATGACCCCAAGGCACGCGGGGTCCGCGACAACCGGTTCCCCTGGCGGGGCATCATCAACGTCGGCGTCCTCATCCTTCTCATTCTCGGCCTCCTCTGCCTTTTCATCTTCTACCCAGTCCTCTCCTTCTACCGCAACCGAGCACGCAATGAACGCATAGACGGCAACCTTCGCATAAATTCAACAGGTCAAAACCCCTTCCTCTTCCAAATGCCAGACCTAATCGACACCGACACTCCCGAGAGCGCCAGATCCCGCACAGGATTCGACGGTCAGCATTACGACCTCGTCTTTTCCGACGAGTTCAACCGCCCAGGTCGTACCTTTTATCCCGGCGACGACCCATTCTGGGAGGCCGTTTCCCTCTGGTACGGCTCTACTGCCGACTTGGAGTGGTACGATCCCTCCCAGGTCACCACTCGCAATGGCAGCCTCGTCATCACCATGGATTCAACAGCTACAACTCAGTCCGGCCTTACTCCGAGTAAGTTACCCCTCTTTCCTCCTCCCTTATTCTTATTCACCCTCGGATTTCAGACTCGACAGCACCGTTTACCGAAGACCACAACTACCAACTCCAGTATCGGAGCGGCATGCTCCAATCGTGGAACAAGTTCTGCTTCACCAGCGGCTACATCGAAGTCAGCGTCGTCTTGCCAGGACCGAATGAGAATACTCAAGGATACGTAAGTACATCGTCCTTTTTTCCCCTACCACTTTGACAATACGCTCTCCGTAGTGGCCAGGTGCATGGACGATGGGGAATCTCGCAAGACCAGGTTACCCGGCAACCACAGAGGGAATGTGGCCTTATACGTCCGTCTCGTTCCCCATCCTTCTGCTTATCTCACTTACCACTTCTGACAGATACAACACGTGCGATGTCGGCACCTTCCCCAATCAAACCCTCAAAGACCGGTCTGGACCTGCCGCAGCCCTCCATTCCGATGCTTCCAGGACAAAGTACAACATGGAGTTGAGCTGGTTACCAGGGCAACGTGCTAGGTCAGTTTCTTCTCCCACTCCTTAATCTCCTATTCATCCAGGTTCTCCCTGTCCTCAGTGCCTGCTCTTGTCCAGGCTCAGATCATCCCGGACCCGTTGTCTCTCAAGGCCGCGGCTCACCCGAGATTGACATCCTGGAAGCAGAGAAGGACAAAAACGCCGCAACCGGCCAGGTCGTCTCCCAGAGCGGCCAGTTTGCACCTTTCACTCACGACTACTTCTTCGGCAACTCTACGGCCGACCAATTCACCATCTACACCCCTGACATCTCAAGAGCAAATTCTTATCGCGGCAGCGCTCTGTACATACTTACATCTCCTCCGTCTTCTTTTCCCACTAATCTTCTTCATTAGGCAGCAAGCCGTCTCCACCCTCACGACCGTCCCCAGCGACATGTTCCAAGGCTCCGGTTCCAACTTTAAAGTTCTGGGATTCGAGTACTGGGCCGACCCGTCAAAGCCGACCGACGGCTTCATTACGTGGCAGGTGGATGGGAAGCCCTCCGTCAGGCTGGGAGCAACGGCGATGGGACCAGATCAAGGGGAGGGAGGGAGCGGGGTGGGACAAAGGTTGGTTCCCGAGGAGCCGATGAGCATAGTGTTGAACTTGGGGATGTCGCGTGCGTCTTTTTTATCCCTTTACTTTCGTTTATCTTCCTGGACATTTCCCCCTTCCCTTGAAGTGCCGCGTCATTATTGTTGGCGTGGTTCCCGTCCCCTCTTCCGTCCCCTTTCTCCTCCTTCCTTCTTCATCGATTTCTCCCATCCCGAATTATCGTAATTCTTTCACGCTGACCCTTCTCTTCTTTAGCAAACTGGCAAACTATTGACGTGTCAACCATGATATTCCCTGCAGAATATCTCATTGACTACGTACGAGTGTACCAGCGCAAGGGCCACACGAACGTTGGTTGCAACCCCAAGGCTTACCCTACGGCAGATTACATCAATAATCATCTTGAAGCGTACCAAAGTATGCTGCCCTCCTTCTCATCCTTGCTCTCGTTGAACTCAGGGATTTAGACCCTAATATGACGACGTGGTCATGGCCAAAACCCAAGAACTCTCAAGTACGCCCTTCTCGTTATCTCGCGTTTGTGACCGTAACGTGGTTTATTCCCCAGTACGACGGCTGTTGACGGCCATTTCTTTCTTCATCGCTGATACCTCGCCGCCCTACTCCTACTCTCCTTCACCGCCGTCGTCGCATTGCACAAAAGCTCATTGACATCATCTCCCAAGGACTTGTTCTCACCCTCCCCATCTATATTATCCTTATGTGTTACACCCCGGGCTTAGGATGGATTAGTTTCCCCTCCTATACACTTCACCCTCGTTTATCCGTCATCTTTCACCTCGTAGGCCCCGGTTTCCTTGAGGATGACGCTCTGCAAGTCTTTCCCATGACCAACCCCTCGTTTCATTACGTGCTCCCATATTATGATGTTCGTATGTCGTCCCCATCGGACACCGGCCTCCGCGCTCCTCATCGTCTTCCCGTTTAGACGTTCCGCCTTACTATCATCCTCATCATAATGACGCATTCCTTTTCGTCTTTGTCCACCTTTGGTTTGTGGCTATATCTCCCCGGCTCCTTAGGCCTCTTCCGTGTGGTGTCCCCGGTGTTCTACTTATGTACCGGCCTTTGGCGGTCTTTGGTTGCTAACCAGATATCGACTTGTGCAGATCCAATCCAAACCCTGGAGCACAATGGAGATGCAACAAGCAAGGGCAACAAGGGAAGCGGGGACGATTTTGGCGCTGGATAGGATATTGTTCCTCGAGGTTCGCTGTCATAAGTTTATCGTTGGACTGGTATTTCTCTTGGACTCTTTTTATTTATCGCAGTATCACCTTAAACGTCACCGTTTAGACACTCTTTCTTTTTATTGTTTAATGATATCGGGGGTATGTACAGAGATGATAAAATGAATGATTTTGCTCCTCGAGAGAGTTTGTGATGGGAGTTGAATTGAGAGAATTGCTAGCGTCACTGAGTATTACTTACATTACTTCTGCCCTTCCCTCTGGCTCAGGCGGCCGATTCTGGTCGATGCCATGATCACCCGGCTGTGTAGGCGTTGGGAAAATTTAAACGGATTTCCACCTTGGACGTTGCTCGGACGCAAAATATGACGTACAAGCAAGCCAATTCAAAGCCAACGATAGTCATTCGACTCGGATACGGAAAGCTCATCAATGATATCTTGCCTTCTATCTGGGGTTGCGTCCGTACTAGAGTCTTTCGGGCTCAAAAGAAATCGCCTGCGCTGCCTTGCTTCCCGTTATCTTGATGACTCATGATAAGACCTTAGGCCTCAAGGACGCGGGTAGCCGGAAAAGCCATCGAAAGACGCGCCTAATGGCCTGTGCGATCTCGGAAACGAGAGATCATTAAACATGGCTTCGCGCTCACCTCGTTACACAATATGTACATAATACATATCGTCTTCAAACACTTCCCCTCGCAAGTGGCGTTATAAAAGGTCATCGAGGACACCCAGGCCGCCAGGCGCGAAAGGGCACTTAGGACAGGACCCTTGAAGTCCGTTCGACTTCCAGGGGCAGGATAACCCTGATCCCATGATAATCGGAGGGATGGGCAGTGCGCTCAAATTCCAAGGAGTCGCAGACGAACCTGAGGAAAATAACGTCGATTAATTAGAGCAGATTCCCTGAATCTTTATCAGACACGAAGGAGGGCGAGGGCAAGGTGACTCACAATGGGGATCACGATAACGACAAGCAGGAGACGACTTTTTCCCCATAGTGCCCACCTACGAAGAAGTAGTATGGCTGCAAAGCAATGTAAGCAAATGATGAGCACAAGTTATCGAAAAATGGAAACAAAGCTAACAACCCATCTAAAAAAACCCCAGTAGCTGGGCGAGCTGTTTCCTGCGGAGGGTCGAAGGGTGTGGCTCTTCGCGCTACACTTTCCAGTTTCGATGGTACACAATCTATTTTGGATCCGTATGTGGGACATATAGTAAGGTCATGCGACGAGTACTCACCCTGAGATCCGGTAGCGTACTGCGCACTTTGAATCGAAAAAGAAGGCCATGCATGGATAAAGTCTCGCGTAGAACAATAGGCGCATCGAAACCAGAACATGGTAGGATCGACGAGAAAGAGAGCCAGGATTCTGCGATGCTCAGGCTTCGATGTGTCCGCGAGTTTGAACGGCCGGACCTGGTGCTGGAGGATGTTGGGCCAGGTGGGTACCCGTCCTTCCTTTACGGTGTCGATCAAACCGACAAGTTGGACAGCCGCCACCCAGTTTGTACACCGAAAGATGTCTTCCAGCCATTCGTCGTTGTTATTGGTATGATCCACATCCTAGCCTCTTCTTGGTCCGACTGTTAGCGAAGCGCCAGGGAACTTGATGGACGTTGTCATTGTCATAGCAATAGATCACCGACACACAGGTGTGCTCGTTCTACGAGAAAAGGTCTTGCAAACTCGAGGGTAGAGATAGAAGAGAAGACGCACGAGTTGCCCTTCGACATGACATGTACCTCCCTCGTACTCTACCTTCTCCGGCGTGCGCCAACTCTATGTTCAAGTTCGTTGGCAGTTTCATGATGTGTAAGGGCTAGACCTAGAGCACGAGAGCGACTACAGGACGGGGTAGAAAATGAAAAATTAAAAGGCAGAGGAAGCCGAGTGCGAGAACGACAAGAACACCAACGTTGAGGATGCCCCGCCAGGGGAAATGGTTGTTACGGACGCCGCGTGCTTTGGGGGCATGAAGTCAGTCTTGGTCATCGGTGGGGTTGTAGTCATAGGGGACGAGACCGCCACGGATGGTGGGGAAAGGCGATTGTAACGAGGAGGCTACAGCTGGAGACGGAGGAGGCGGTTAAGGCACGGTAGTTGTCGGGCAGTGACTTGGGGAGGATGACATGGTAGTTCTGGGAGGAGAGGATCGGCGTCTTGCCATTTTCGAAGGCAAACCGGTACAGGATCATGGAGCCCCGGTTGGACTGGGGATGGGCAACACGTCAGAGATCCAGAATATTATCTCGTCGACGGACGGGACGAGAGTGCAAGCGCGATCATGAGTCTGAAGAAAAAAGACCATGAGCATCGCGTAGAATAGATAATTTGGAACTTACGTGTTCCGCAAATTCGATTGGGGAATTTGCTGAAAGTGGAGGGTTATACCTGTCGGTGCGTCAACATGGCATGGTGGGGGCGAGCGAGGTGGGCAAAGCAGCCACTCTTCGGAGTATTCGCGCGTTGGATCTCCTGGGATTCGACCGTCTCGTCAAGCTTGTTTTGACCACCCCCATGGCCTGAACAGCCAGAGAATATCCAAGTTCCCGCTAGCGATGTCCTTGATGTTGGAAGAAGGAGGTGGAGGAGGAGTTCAAACAAGGCCACACACTGGCTCCATAAACGTCGTGACACGCGACGATGACGACGCAATATGCAACGCCCAGCGAAGAATCGTGAGTGCAACCTCTATGGGAGCAAGACCCTGGTTACTGTGCGGCCGCTCTTCTTTGTAACCCCTCTACTCGTCAATTGATTTTACCGCAACCTTTCAGGCATCGATCCATTGACCACTGTCACTAACAAATTCCATGCCGACCTGTAACATTTTATAAAAGCTGATCAATGTAATCCGACCGACCGACACGAAAATCAGCATGCGGAGCCGGTAGAAAAATATGGGTCCATCTTCAGAGAAGGAGGAATTCCTCGATGCTAGATGGTACGCATGCCGACTTCTCTCAGGTGGTCTTCCTCACCAGAGCTCAGCCATCAGTCGACGTTCATCCCTTCACGGAGCTTCAAGCTTCGGCCTCCGCATATCTCATTATATGCCGCAGACAGGGATCCTCGCCACCTACCTCCGTCCTGAACCTCGGTACTAAGTTTCGAGCGCCCCGTTCCATCCTCCTAAACGATGACCATGTCGTTTTCTGACACCCGCATCCCTCCACCTCAGGGCTCGGGTTCCCTCGCCGAACACACCGGTAAATCTTCAAACCCGGATCAGTTTTTATCCTCTCACAAATGACCGTCCCTCCCAACGCGGCCTCTCCCTCCACTGGCCCTCTCCCATTTTCCTCGAGCTACCGTGATTAATGTTGCGCACAAATCTCTCCCACCGTGACGAGACGCCGTGTAGTTCTTGCTCAAGCAAAGACATCATTCCCGTTCATAGAGCAACCCTTCGAAATCGCCAATCCATCCCAATCCCCGACATCTTCTTCCAGTGGACATTACATTGCCGAAGACCGTGATAAGGGCAGAGGACGATGGTGGGATGGGACGGCTTTGAGCCTTTGACAGCACATGGCAACCTGAGCCTCCGTCTTCCTGTCCGGTACAACAGGGAATGTTCACCTCAGACTGGTGTGAGCTGGCTGGACCGTTTGGGGGTGGAGTTACGAATCTTGGGAGTCCACCGGGACCCAGAGGAGGATCAGATGATGTCGCAGGGCACACGCGCGACGATCTCTCTTTGGAACATACCTCGAGACAAACGCACCTGATGGAAATCTGCTTCAATGTTTTGAGAGCAGTTGAAGATGTAACGCTCGTTTGAGGTACATCTCACCTATTTCTAAACAGTGACGCGACCGGACCACTTCGAACACCTCCCTCGTCTTATGTTAACGAATTATACCACGCCTATGATTAAGAAAGCTCCCTGCTCCTTTTACTTTAAATTTCCTCGATCAGAACATCGGCACGTCCGACTTGGAAGTTGGTCATTTTAATTATCTCGTAGGCTTCGAATTCGGGAACAACAGGACTCGACGTTGTACTAGCAACGAAGTATTCATCGAACATATCTAGTGATGTGAATCGTAAATGCTTTAGCATAGGTGAATTGAAGACGGGTGTCAGGCCGGCGACGAATCGCAATCCATCATTTTGGCCATAGTCTTCATACCAGCCCCACTTCCCTCAAAGTTAAGTAAGAGGTAGAATGGCCCACCCGACCGAACCCATCGCGCAGGAGAAAGGGTGGAGTTACAGTTGGGAATAGAGAAGGAATTACATCTGGAAGATGCAAGGAGGGAATCGAGAACAGTAAGTAGTGTGAAGAAGGACGTGGGCCGTGGCCACAGGTGGGGTTTTTTCTGGTTGACAAGTAAGTCTGGTGGCTTTGGAATTGCTTCCGTTTCGGTCCATCGAGCAGAGTGAATTCATTGTCGGTCGTGGAGAGGAGAGCATGATCCAACGGCACCCCTGTAAAAAAAAAAGCTGTACTGTGTGTAAATGCGTCGTTGTACCCCAGAGGTCTACGCTCCTTCCATCAAAATCATTCAGGGTTCCGTACCTTTTAAATGGCGGTGAACGGAAGGGATTCTCCTACCCTTTTCCCCCGTACTTCCACCAATGTCGCTCAATAGCTCATCTCATTCCAGGGCTCGACATCACTTTCATCGCTCAAGACTCATTGCACCTTACCCCAAACACCAGTATTCTTTGCACAAGCTCAGTATAACCTGTGTGGTGCGCCAATACAATTTTGTTTTCTCTTTCTGCGCCGACACTCACCCGAAACGAAGGATCCTGAATATGTTCAACACGTGGTGGAGATAATTATGCCCGAAGTCAGTCCATATATTAAATTTAGACACGTCGGTTGACTTCATTCCAATTCTAGCATCCTGTCCACCGCCTCGAAGTTATTTTGAACCCCCCTCCGCGTGGCTTGGTTCAGTTCTTCAGGGAGTATATCGATCGAGGGCGCTGGATTGTGGGACGGATTGTTGTCTTGATTGTGAGGATGTCTCTCTTGCATGTTTCAAGGGTTTACATTTCTCTGGCAGGACTTGCTGCGCGTCGTTAGAGAAGGGCTTTAGTGGGTATGATGGTCGTCAATCCGAGTCGCTACCCAGACCTTTCAGTCTATAAATTGGTTCAATACTGCTAGCTGTTTGCAACACTATTCAACTTTGAATTTTTACCACCGAATACCCCAGTATAGAAAACAGTAGACTTGAAACCGGACTACGGCGAGTGGAGTCTTCAGGTCATCATGAAACTGGCGAATATAGAGTTGATGCACGCCGGAGAAGGTAGAGTACTGTACTAAGTATTACGACCGGTTGTCCACCTGGGCTGTGGGACGCTGCCTGCGCATGGCGATCCCGAGTTCCACAGCTACTGGACCTTGAGGTGTCTACCTTGTACGTAAAGGAAGTTCATATCACCCCTGGCAGGAGACTTACACTCGCACTCCAAGGCGTCCGATCCCGCCAGATGACCAGATTAAACTGTTTAGATGATGGACCAAACGACGAATCCAAGACGAACGACCTCCGGGATGCTGGCTGCTTAAGTTCTGTCTCATCCTCTTCTCCGCACTCTCACCAGTGCTGGCAAGGCTCAACCTCCGAGGCCGAGGAAGTCATCACACCGGGCAAGGCGCACGCTTGTGCATACACTCGATCACGAGCCATCCAATCTTCTTCCCATCCACCTCGACCCTTTGAGGCGTCGACTTGAGCTTGCAGATCACGAAAGTGGGAAGGAGGACGATAGGATTCAAGAGGGTGCCATGCCAGAAATGGACAAAGACCTCGTCAAGCGTCATCAGCGGCATCAGCGACTCGATCGTCGACTCCGAGTCTGAGATGACAAAGGGGCCGTCTTGGCTTCGGTCTGTATGATCCCATCTACTGTAAAATGTGGCGTAGACCAGTCGTCCTCCCCATTTCCTTGCTTGGACGTCAAAAGCTAAAGTCTTGGACAGCTTGCTTCCATAAATTCCATTGGCTTCCGCAGGCGCTATCAAAAGCAGCTCCAACGTGACATCGAGCGACTTGGAGGAAGTTGTGATCCGAGTATAGTCGAGCACCTTCCAACTGCAAGTGCCAGACAGGAACGTCGTGAAGAGAGCGTGTCAACGTGTTACGTGGTTTCATTCTCAAAAGGGTTCAGAAAAGCGAGGGGTTGGGATAGAACGGCGTTGCGGGGCTTTTGGGAGCTAAAGATTGAATGAGCAGCGATGATAGCTTTCGTTGGATACCCAGGGAAGCGGAGTGCTAGTGCGGGTGAATTATCACGAGGGTTTCGACCTATCCTTCGTCTCTGCCCACTTCTTCCACTTCTCCTGTGTCTTCAGTTCATCGTTTTCCAAAAACTCATTCACAGCCGCCTTTGTCTGCGCATGTTCCTTCTCATCCTGCAGCGCATCCAATGCACATATGCTCAAGCGGCAGGACAGGAAGCTTCGGCAAGTTGTCCTGCTGGGCATCCATCCATTATTTTCATTGGGATGGAGATTTATTCCTCGTCTATAAGCTCTGAATTCGGAATCCCAGGGGGTATATGGGGTGCAGTCGGAAATGGCTGACGGAAGGGACACCGGGGTATACATGGTAGAAACGCGCCAGCTGCGGGTCCATAGCGCAATACGTCGGTACACCCACAAACGCCGAATTAGACGAAATCCGGCGTCTCACCATTTTCCGGGGGCACTTGACAATGGAGGAAAGTTCGATGGCGCAGGGTTCACAAGCGAGTGCGGAAATGAAATAGATTTCTGCATCAAAATGTACAGATACTCCGAACAGCGTCGGGCACGCCTGGACAAAAAGTTGGCATCAGTCGACGTTCATCTCGAATAACGCAAACAACACGACTTACTGAAAGCACACCCCAAAACACCACCTGCGTCAAATCCGCCACAACTACTTTGAAAGGCTGCACGGTAAATCACCATGCCATCGCAAAGTTCGCCAACGCCATCTCGACCATAAGAATATTGCCCAGAAGCCCAATATGCAGTTGTGCACATCTCTCCCGTCACATCACCGGGTATAGAAACCCATTCAAAAGGATTCGGTCGTTTACTTCGTCTCTGTGGTCCCCAACCTTCATTCAGCTTTTAGCCTCTTTCAAAGAAAAAAGAAAAACACGCATACCACCTGGCATAATTCCAGACTCCCACTACCTCTCCTCCAACACCAGTCGCATTCACATCCTGAACAAACTTTGGTGACGGAATGGCGGTGTTCAGGAAGAGATTTAGCCTGGTCCCAGCGCCACATGTTTCGCTGACATTACCGGTGCAGGAAAAGTTGCAGTCAAGTGGGGAAGTGGGTTGGCTTGCGTATTGGATTGCCGAGTCGCAATCTGTGAAGAGGTATCAGTCGGGGGTATGTGTACAAGTCTGACTTGTAACGCTCTCCTGCCAGCGGTGTGCGGAACAACCGCTGGGAATGTAGTCTTGTACCCACAAGTTACAACTTCCACCGCTGGAGACAGGGTTGAAACTCTTGGACCCTCCCCTCTCTATTCCCTTCACCCACATTAAGCCCAGACAGGAGTCTACACTAACTTGCGATTGCGACTATAGGAATCAAAATGTCATTGAAGACCAGGAGACAAGATGACACCTCCGAGTCGGGCCCCGTCCTGTCGCACGGGAGCGGAGGACCGTCAGAAATGAATGTCAAAATAGAGAGCGGCCTGTGGGTGGAACAGATGCTGAGAATAAAGGTACAGCCGGCGTTGGGAAACCTGGGAGGCAAGCGCGACCTAAGCCTGACACTTCGAACACTTGAGTACGGTCAAGAAACCAATTGTATGTCCCTCAGCTCCCTCCGTTGCTTGATTTGGCTTGAATGTTCGCGACCCCTCTGGCTAGGCAGAGTTGATTATGAGTCTGCCAGGGAATGCGGAAGCAAAAAGGGGAGATACTCACTGGTCACAATGGCACTCCCCCCCACCGGGCTTTCCGTCGACCACCCGCGGCTGCATGATCCTCTACCGGTCTGCCCTCGAAGAAGCCCTCGAAGAAGGCAAGACGCGGGCCCATTCCTCCTTGGACTTCCATCTCGGTCTAGACTGGCTGTTGGTGCGGTTCGGTCCGGGTTCGACCCCTTCCAGCCAGAACCTGAACATGCACCCCAGGTGCGGTTCACCCTCTGGCATGAACCTGCACCTGAACCTTTGGGTTCGGGTTCACCAGGTTTGGTTTGCCAGGTTCGGGTTCATGGTACTGAATTTCGGTGAAAAATCTACTCTACATCGCTGCCGAAGTTAAACTTAGCATCAATATCCATCCATGCCTCTGTCACAGCCGTTAAACGACCATCGTGGTAGGCTGACCTCAACTGCTGAATGTCTCCGAACTTCTGTGCCTTCATTTGTCGGCGACGAACGTCATCTGTTCTGGCTGACATGGAAAAAGACCTTTCAGCAAGGCATGACGATCTGGGGATAGCCAGGTAATCCTGAGCCATGAGCCGAAGAACAGGATATCTAGCCTCAATCTAAATGCATCGTGAGGAGGTAGAATACATGGTACTCGAGAAAATGACATACCCCCCAATGGGTCACAATGTTAGAACATTTGACAACCAGCGAATTAAAGTAAGCGTCCCATTCCCGAAAGGGATCCTCAGTTTTGTCCTCTCGCAGTCGGGTCTGCAACACTGCGGTGTTCTTCTTCTTAATCATCTTATCCATATATTCATCTGTCTCCGACTTATCTATGGATCAATGTTGCAGTGAGAAATTTATTTCACGAGCTAAGAGAAAAACATACGATGTGAGGTCATGGATGG
>Ga0307516_10003107_pt1 | contig 21602 bp, 11 predicted proteins | sample 19_EM_MG_FD_203310 | JGI IMG/M metagenome (GOLD analysis project Ga0307516, IMG submission 203310) | Populus trichocarpa ectomycorrhiza microbial communities from riparian zone in the Pacific Northwest, United States - 19_EM | ecosystem: Host-associated > Plants > Roots > Unclassified | place... | reverse complement strand
CGAGGGTGGCGCTTCACTTGTCACGACTCATGCCGAACGTGTTCGACGCCGATTGCAACATGTGGGCTGTTGCCGGTTCGGTGGACTGCCGGAAAGCAGTCATCGACGAACGACCGTAAGTGACTGGAAACTGCCCAGCAGCTGGATGATGCCGATTGCGGAGTCAACCGCCGGTCGTCCGCAACAGACGCCGACGAGCGAGCTTGAGGATCAATACCCGACCAAGCAGGCCGAGCGCCGCTAAAAGAATCAACACACGAAGCCAGGCACTCAGTCTGTCCCACATGAGCTGGCGTTGGTCGGCATCCGCAGACTCCCTGTACATGCCCAGGGCAGTGCACTTCGACACCGCCTCTTCGCAGTAGTTGGCATCTTCAGGTCTTCGCTTCGCCAATTCCACGCATCTGGGAACTTTGCCGCTTTCCAGAGCCAGGCAATTCCACCGTGCCTGATGCGATTGCATATCCAACGCGGACGCACGAACTCGCATGACCTCCGCGGTCAATGACGCCATGCAGAGGACGACAAACACCACGATAGGCAAAGGCATGCGATGTCGCGTCACAGCCATGGATGGGCAAGCTGGATCGGTGTTGAGTGAGGATAGCCTACTCGAAAGCTGTCATTGGCGACCGTCGGCTTCTGGCCGACTGGAGCCGCACGCACCAGCGGCTGCTCAGGTCTCGCCAACAGGTGACGTCCGGCGCGTCAGGGTGGGCAGCCGGCGCCAAGCGTACCAAGCGACGAGCGAACCGGCCAGTGGCGCGCTCAAGCAGGCCAGGCCGAAGGCTGCCATGTCAGGCAAATCACACACTGAGTGATCCGGCGGGCAACGGAACGCGTACGACAGGCCCACGAAGATCGCCACTCCGAAAATCGGAACACAAAGGATGCCTGCCAGCCCGGCGAAGAGGAGCCGCTTCCAAGACAACATTGCCATCTACGTTGGCTCCCTGGTACCAATCATCGTAGCGGTTTGAATGCGCTTCCGGGAAGCTGCCCTTCGCGACGGGCAGCTTCTGGCCGGAGGCTGAAGTTGAGGGCTCTCCTATGGTAGACCCTCAATCGCTACGGCGCGCTCGTAGATTTGCTCGTCCCGAGTTACGAGGAACATGGTCGGCGTTCCGGCGCTGAGCACATGCAGCGGTTGGAAGCGCGTCACTTGCTCCCAGAACTCGTTAGCTTCCATGCAGGTTGGATCCACGGGCGAGAAGCCGAACCGGTTGACAAACGCTTTGTGATGTTCACGAGGCACATCGCCGTCATATACGCACCACTCGTCAAAGCCCACCGCTGGAACGTCTGAGGCGGCTGGCGGTCGCCGTGCGCGAGGCGATGAAGGTGCACGACGGCTTCGACGACATCGGCAAGCGCATGCTGCTGGCCTGGGCCGAGGGGGTTCGAGGGCTGCGCGATGAACGGACCTATTCCGCCCCAGGCTGGACGCCCGGCCCGGCCTTCGATGCCCTATCAAAGCCCGCAAAGCTCAAGACAGAGACCCGCAAGGTCGGCCGTTCGCCTTTGCTGGGGAAGCGATGATGGACGACCGCGCAACGCCTGGAGATCCTTCCATGTCTACCTTGACGATCCATCTACAAGACGACAAGCACGAGCGCCTGAAGGCGTTGGCAAAGTCCAGATCGATCAGCGTCGAAGAGCTGATGATCGAGATCGCCACAGTGGCCTTGGACAACAACGACGCTCGGGCTCGATATGAGACGCGTGCGGCGCGCGGCAACCCGAAGCGCGCACTGAGCTTGCTGGACAAGCTCGATCGTGCGGACTGATTGAAGGCGTCCCGTCCGGGACGCACCTTGGATCGGATCTGGTGAAAAACAGGAACCCGAGCAGGAACCTCAACTCTCCGAATCTAGTTTTCGAGGCGGCCCAAAGCCTCCAGCCCCGAATGCGATCCTCCGCGTCGCCACGACCTGCACGGTGGGCAGCAGGCTGCACGCACTGATCGCCGCCGACGCGCACGCCGACAGCGCGCTCGGCGCGAGCGGTTGCGGTTGGCTCAAGCAATCCGCCGGGGGGCCGATATCCAATGCGCCGCCCCCCCGCTTCAGCCATCCGATTCCCCTTGCCATTCACCCTCGATCCCACATCCCTGATCTTCACCAACGCTGTCGTGTTGGCAGTGGTAACGGTGATGCTGTTGGTCGCGCGGATCGGCATGGGTCGCTCCTCCGACGGTGTTCGCACCTGGGTTGTGGCGGATCTTGCGCTTGGCGCGGCGCGCGGCTTCGCGGTCACCGGGCTGATCAATCCCGACTTCGGGCCCAAGTTCGGCTTCCTCGTCGTGCCGGGCTCCCTGGTGATGATCGGCCTGCTGTTGCACATACATGCGCTTCGGCGGGTGCTCGGCAAGCCCGAGACGATACCCCGCGTCGTCCTCCAGTGCGCAGGGCTGGCGCTCCTGTTTGGCTGGGTTGCCGCGTCGATGCCGTCGATCAGCCATCGTGCGTCGTTGATGAACAGCATGATCTTCGTGATGGCCGCGATCACGCTCCACACTGTCTGGCCACTGCGGCGTCATCGGGGAGCGCGGATCATCGGCGCGATGATGCTGCTGGCCTTGTTGTTCCAGGGTGCACGCCTGGGCTCGCTGCTGTTGGGTTCGCCGTTGTGGGGTGCGCACCTCGATGACGCGCGACCGCACATTGACGTCGGGCCGCTGACCGTCGATCTCGTGGTCGCCTTGTTTGTCACCGCCGGCTTCATGCTGCTGATGCAGGAATTGCTGCGCGAACGCATCGAGCGCCTGGTCGTCACCGATGCGTTGACGGGCACCTTGAATCGCCACGGGCTTGTTCCTCCGTTGGCTCGCGAACTGACGAATGCCGAGCGCCATGGCCGGCCGCTGTCCGTCGTGATGTTCGACCTGGATCACTTCAAGCGCGTCAACGACGCCCATGGCCATGCCATGGGCGATACCGTCCTGGCAGGTTTCGCAGCCCGCGTGACGGCCTTGATGCGCGGCGGCGACATGATCGGTCGATGGGGAGGCGAAGAGTTCCTCCTGGTGCTGCCCGACACGACGGCCAGCGATGCGAAGGTCGTCGCCGAACGCATCCGCGAGGGCATTGCAAAGGAGCCGGTGGCTCAAGGCGCTCCGCTGGTGACGGTCAGTGGCGGCATCGCTTCTTTCTTCGAAGTGCGCGATCGAACCCAGGCGATGCTGGAGATGTTGGAGATGGCGGATCGACGGCTCTACATCGCGAAGAAGCAGCGCAACCTGGTGGTGTCGAGTGACGGCGAACCGTTGCAGGAAGTCGACGCGGCCAGCGCCGATGTCGAGCGTGCCCCGCGCTGAGTGCTGCCCCCGGCACGTCGACAAACAACGGGGCTAGGGGGCATTGCGTCCTGGGCGGCAGAAATGCGCCCGAAACCTCATCCACCATCGACTTGTCGAGCGCTTCGTGCTCGACATTGCTCAACTGCCGTCGCGCGAGCTCACTCGCGAAATGCCCAGGCTAGGGGGATGACAACGATCGAGAACTGTTTCTACACTGAATCAGGCGTTAGCTCGACTGTCATCACCCGGGATTCACGCCGCTTCGTGCCTGTCGAGCAGGCCAGTTCGAATGTCAGCGTGACGGACAAGGTGTCGACACATTGACGGCCGGGGAAGGCTAGCCCTCCCCATACAGGAGGTTCGAGCTTGGCCGACAAGAGCACTTTGCTGAGCATTGTCGAGAACATGCGCGACGCTGGCGTGCATTTCGGCCAGCGCTTCACGCCGCCGGCCGCGCACGTGCTCACCGAGGTGCAGGCACTGTTGAGAGAACTCGGCATCAACGATCCCGGTCAGTCGATATCCACCGCACTGGCCACCGCCGCCAACAGCTGGCGCACCATCGCCAGCACCCTGTCGGGCATCGACCTGAACCTGACCAACCCCGCTTCGGTAGCCGCGCTGCTGAGCAGCAAGGCCAACGCGGTGCGGCAAGGCATCCAGGCCCTGCTGGATGCGCCCGGCACCGCGCTGGACGGCCTGGGGGCCAGTGGCGCGGCCATCAAGCAGGTGCTGCCGACGCGGCTGTTGAACTACATCATCTACGAGTTCATCGTCAGCACGCACCCGAAGATCGGCGGCGCCTTCCTGCTGCTGGGCGTGCTGCGGCGCGAGTTCACGCCGGCCGGCGGCAACACCGCGCTGGTCGACGCCGAGATCCGGGTCTTCGACCTGGGACAGTTCGTCAAGGCCTTGACCCACCCGCGCGAGAGTTTCCTGACCGTGATGCGCTGGGGCACCGACGACTTCCTGGCGCGGCCGATGGTCGACGGCATCACGCTGCTGCTGGGCACGCTGCCCGGCACCGTGCGCGGGCCCGAAGACGACGAATGGCCGCTGGCGACCGAGGCCACTTTCAATCCAGGGCTCGCGGCCGGCGTGCGGCCGAGTGCGCGGCGTACCCTGGCGGTGGGGCCCGTGACGCTGAGCTTCGTCGGATTGCACAGGCGCGGCCTGGGTATCCTTGTACCCAACCCCGTGAGCGTGCAGGGCAACCTCCTGCCGCCGTCACCGGCAGCGAAGATCTTTGCCGTCACCCCCGGAGCCACGCCTGCCAGTGACCCGCCGGGCGTCACCGTGCTGCCCTGATCCCGCCCAGTCCCAGCCATGGCAGACGAAAAACTCATCTTCACGCTGGCCGACGACGCGCCGGACGGCACGCCGCTGCTGACCCTGCCCGGCGGCATCGGCCTGTATCGCCGCAAGGCCACGCTGGACCTGACGTTGAACGTCGGCCATGGCTTCACGGCCGAGGCCGCGCTGAAAGGCTGCTCGGTGCGCCTGGGCGCCAACGGCGACAGCTTCCTGGCCGTGCTGTTGCCCGGCGAGCCGGAGAGCGAAGGCTTCGACATCGGATTCAAGTGGGACAGTGAAAAAGGCGTCTCGTTCAGCGGCGGCGCCGCGCTGGCCGTGACCTTGCCGCTGCGCGCCAAGCTGCCGCTGCTCAAGCTCAACGCCTTGCACATCAGCGCCCAGCCGGTGGCCGGCGCCGACGTGCGCATTCCGCTCGAACTCTCGGTCGATGCCAGCGCCTCGCTGCTCGGCGTCATCGACGCGTCGGTGCAGCGCATCGGCGTGGTCGCCAATCTGTTCGTCGGCAACGTGCCACCGGATGCCGTGGCCATCGGTCCGTTCGGCGCCACCTTGTCGTTCAAGCCGCCGACCGGCGCCGGTCTTTCGATGAACGTCGCCGGCGTGCTCAACGGCGGCGGCTTCCTGTCCATCGATTCCGAAAAGGGCCAGTACGGCGGCGTGCTGTCGCTGAACGTGCTGGGCATGGGCGTCACCGCGATGGGCCTGGTCAACACCAAGCCCGAGTTTTCGCTGGTCGCCATCATCAGCGCCGATTTCAAGCCGGTCGGCATCGACATCAGCTTCGGCTTCACCGTCAACGCCGTGGGCGGCATCGTCGGCCTGCACCGCAGCGTCGATGTCGAGGCGCTGGCCCGCGGCGTGCGCGACAACAGCATCGCCAGCATCATGTTCCCGGCCGATCCGGTGGCCAACGCGCCGCGCATCCTGAGCGACATGGAGCGCATCTTCCCGAAGGTGCAGAACCAGTTCCTGGTCGGGCCGATGATCGAGATGGGCTGGGGCAAGCCGGCCGGGATGATCTCCATCTCGCTGGGCGTGATCCTGGAAGCGCCCGACCCGAAGATCGTCATCGTCGGCATCCTGAAGGTGCTGGTGCCGCCGTTGGCCGTGGCGCTGCTGCGGCTGCAGGTGAACTTCATCGGCAGCATCGACTTTGCGGCGCAGTTCGTGCGTTTCGACGCCAGCCTGTTCGACTCCAAGCTCGGCGGCTACACGCTGGATGGCGACATGGCGGCCCGCCTGCGAGCCGGGTCGCGGCCGAACTTCCTGGTCACGGTGGGCGGTTTCAGCCCGCGCTTCGTGCCGGCGGCCGACATGGAAGTCGGCGAGATGCGGCGCGTCTCGGTCAACGTGCTGCCCACCACCGACAACCCGCGGCTGCGCTTCGACTCCTACTATGCAGTCACCAGCAACACGCTGCAGCACGGCGCGCGCATCGAGCTGTATGCCGCCGCGGCCGGCTTCGGCATCAAGGGCTTTCTCGGCTACGACCTGCTGGCGCAGATGTCGCCGCTGCACTTCGAAGCGGCCTTCGGCGGCGCCGTGGCGGTACTGGCCTTCGGCGAGGAAATCCTCAGCCTGGGGCTGGACCTCCTGCTGGAAGGCCCCGACCCGTGGCACGTGCGCGGCAAGGTCAAGTTCAAGATCTTGTTCTTCAAGCACGAGGTAGGGCTCGACGAGACCTTCGGCAGCCCCGACGCGCCGGCCGTGCCGGATGTCGATCTGCGGCTCAAGTTCGACGAGCAACTGAAGAACCCGCGCAACTGGAGCGCGGCGCTGCCCGGCCAAGCTCAGTTGCTGGTGCAACTGGTGCCCAAGCTGGGCGTGGACAGCCCGGACGAGATCCTGGCCCACCCCGCCGCCACGCTGGAGTTCAACGAACGCGCGCTGCCGCTGAAGGTCAGGGTGCAGCGCTTCGGCGCCGCCAAGCCGATGGGCGCGGCCCGTTTCGAGATCACGCACATGGTCGTCGGCAGCGAACTGGCCACCGTGCCGATCCAGAGTGAATTCGCGCCGGCCCAGTTCTTCGAGCTGACGAACGACCAGAAGGCCGCGGCACCCGCCTTCCAGAGCTTCGACAGCGGCGTGCGCGCCGACGGGCAGGCCTTGGTGGCCTTCAGCAAGGCAGTGCCGCGCGACTTCGGCTACGAAGACGGCGTGCGCGATGCCGCCGCCGTGATCTCGCGCTTTCGCAGCAGCACAGTGGCCTACGACATGTCGGCCAGCTACGCCCTGCAAAGCCTGGGCGGCGGCGCGTTGGCGCAGTCGTCGCTGTTCAAGGAACGCTCGGCCGCCCTGCCATCGGGCCTCGAGATCAAGCTGAAAAACAGCGCCTACCAGGTGATCGACATGAACACGCTGCAGCCCGCCGTGTCGGCCGGCGAGCATGGCAGCGCGGTGGCCGCCCAGCAGGCGCTGCAGGACCTCGTGGCGGCGACGCCGGCCATGGCCGGCCGCCTGCAGGTCGTGGCGTCGCACGAGCTGGCTTGAGGACCGCGCCGCGCAACAAGCCATGACCACCGCCAACTACACCTTCCTGCCCTGGTACCGCACCGGCCTGGCCACCGCCATCGACAGCAATCCGGCGCTGGACAACGAACGTGGCGTGATCAAGGTGCGCCTGAAGACGCTGGCCGATGCAGTTGAATCGCTGTCGGACGAGCAGACCGTGCGCCTGATCGGCCCCGGCGACGTGCTGGGCATCGACCCGCGCGCCGTGGTGCGGCTGGAGCCGCATCCCTTTGCCAACGACTTCGAACCGAACTACCTGGCGGCCATCGAGTTCTTCGATGAAGACTTCGTCTGGCGCTACAGCCCACTCGCACCCGAAGGTGCAGGCCGGGTGCGCCTGCTGCCCTGGCTGGCGCTGCTGGTGCTGGAAGACGGTGAGTTCGACATCGTGGCCCAGCCCACCGCGGGGCTGCCGCGCGTCTGCAAGGTGCATGACGCGGCCGTGCTCCCTGCGCCCGAGGATCTGTGGGCCTGGGCGCACACGCACCTGAACGCCGCGGCGGCTGACCCCGATGCCCCGCGCGCCACGGCCGCCTTGTTGGCGTCAGACCCGTCTCGCGGTTGTTCGCGCCTGGTGGCCGCGCGCCGGCTGCGTGCGCACAAGAGCTACCGTGCGGTGCTGGTGCCGGCGTTCGAGGCGGGGCGCCGAGCCGGGCTGCAGGCCAGCGCCGCCCAGCCCGGGCCGCTGGCCTGGGGTCGGGCCGGCGCAGTCGACCTGCCGGTGTATTTCGACTGGGCCTTTCGCACCGGTGAAGAGGGCGACTTCGAATCGCTGGCGCGCCGCCTGAACCCCGTCACGCCCGACCCGACGGTGGGCCGCAAGCCGATGGACCTGTCACGTCCGTTGCCGGGCGTGGCCGTTCCACCGGTGCTGAACCTGGAAGCGGCACCGCGCGCGGTGCTCGATCTGGAAGGCGCCCTGCAGTTGCCGGCCGCTCGACCCAGCGGCTGGGCCGCCGGCAGCCGACAGGCGTTTGCCGCGTGGCTGGCCGAGTTCATCAATCTCGGTGAGCTGTGGACGGTCGACGTCGAGGGCCAGCTCACCAACGGAGCCGCCCTGCCTGGCGGCACCAAGCTGCCGATCGTGCTGCCGCCAGCCTACGGCCGCTGGCAGGCCAATCTGCAGACGCTGGAGCCTGCCCAGGCGGCGGCCGATGGGCGCTGGTTCGAGCAGATCGACCTCGACCCGCGCAACCGCGTGGCGGCCGCCTTCGGGACGCTGGTGGTGCAGAAGAACCAGGAGGCCTTCATGGCGCGGGCCTGGGCGCAATACGGCGAGCTGTTCAGCGCCAACCGGCTCCGCTATCGCGCGCAATTCATGCGCGAGGTGCTGAGCGCGACGCAGGACAAGCACCTTGCGCCGCTGGGCGATGCCGCGCTGCTGGCTACCACCGGCCTGGCCCACAGCCGTGTGCTGGTGTCGCAGGCTGCGGCCGAGAGCTTGACCGTGCAAGGCAGCATCGATCGCAGCGCGCTGCCGGTGGCGGGCGTGCAGCCGGCACTGCGCCGAATCTTGCGGCGCAATGGCCCGCTGGCCAAGCGCTACGGTGCCGGCGTGCCGCAGCTGGCGCAACTGATCGAGGACCTGGCCAGCACGCGGCTGCGCGTGGCACCGGCGTGGACGCAGCCGGCAGAGCGGCTGTCGCTGTCACACAGCCCGGTCGCCGCGTCCGGCCCGCTGGCCGCCGCGACATTGGGCTGGCTGGGCAGCGATTGGGATGAACTGCGCCCGCGCATCGTCGCCCTTCTGGAGCAGACGCTGCTGTTGCTGCCGCGCCTGCCGCCATTGCAGGCCACCGTGCGGGTGCTCGAGGAGTTGCTGGCCATCGGCGACGCGCAGGCGGTGGTTTCGGCGGCGCGGCTGACACCGCAGGCCGTGGCCGAAGTGCGCAGCGCCATCGGCTGGGTGCCGCCGGCCCTGCTGCCCAACGCACAGCGCGTCGATCTGGCGCCGGTGCGCGAACACCGCAGCTTCTCGTTTGCCGCCTGGAACTTCCGCCAGGCCGCGATGAACGCCAGCGAATGGCTGACGCAGGAAATGCCCCTGCAGACACCCAAGGCTGCGCTGGACATGGGCGCCAACGTCACCGCCTTGCGCACGCAACTCTCGCCCTACGCGAGCGTGGCCGAGCGGGTGGCTCGGCTGCTCGACCTGCCACCCGCGGTAAAGATCGCCAGCTACGACCCGCTCGAAACCATCATGGCGCACCCCCGCTTCGACGACGCCACCTACGAGCACCTGAAGAAGATCTCCGAAGAGTACGTGGTGCCCAATCTGGGCAAGATCCCGAACAACGGCATCACCTTGCTGGAAGCCAACTGGCGTTTCATCGAGAGCTTCATGGTCGGCCTGAACCACGAGATGGCGCGCGAACTGCTATGGCGTGGCTATCGAACCGATCAGCGCGGCACCTACTTCGCGCAGTTCTGGAGCATCGCCGGCATTCCAGGCGCCAGCAAAGGAGACATCGAGCCCATCCACGGCTGGAAGCGCGGCGGCAAGCTCACGCCGCTGGGCGAAAACCGGCCGGCCGGCCGCATCGTCAAGAACAACCTGGTGCTGGTCGTGCGTGGTGACCTGCTGCGCCGCTACCCGAACACGCAGGTCTATGCGGTGAAGGCCGTGGCCAACCCCGATCCGAAGCCTGAAGCCTTCAAGTTCAGCAGCCGCCGCCCCGGCACGCTGGTGCAGGAGGCGATGCTGCTGGCCACCTTCGCGCCCGACGTCTACTGTTTCGGCTTCGACCTGGACCGCGCCGAGGCGCGGGGCGTGCCACCCGCCGCAGGCGCCGACCCCGGAACCAACCTGGGCTGGTATTTCGTGCTGGCCGAACGCTTCGGCGAACCCCGCTTCGGGCTGGACGACCCGGGCTCCGAGACCCCGGTGTTCCCGCAGCCGGCCACCAGCGCTGCGGCCAACTTGAACTGGGCCCATCTGGTGACGCGACAACCCGACTACGCTGCGATGGGCGCGCTCGACCTTTCGCGCCACCATCCCGCCGACGCGGGCCAGCCGCTGGTCATCGACAAGAAGACCGACGATCACCCCGAGCACCGCGCGACGTGGGGCACCGACGCGGCCGACATGGCCGCCATCCTGCTGCAGACGCCGTTTCGCATGTACTTCCATGCAAACGACATGCTGTTGCCCTGACGGAGCCTGCCCATGGGTGCACTCGACGACCTCCGCAACGGCCTGCGCGATCACCGCGCCAACCAGGTCGAGCTGCGCGGCAAGCTGGAAGGCTTGCACGAAGAGCGCGTGGCGAGCCCCGACGCCGGTGCCGAGGAACTGGCCTCACTGCGCGCCAGGATGGCGCAATTGCGCAGCGAAATGGCCGATGGCCAATTGCGCGAGATCGGCACCCTGGCGCAGCCGCTCGATCCGCGCCAGTGGCTGGACCAGCTGAAGGGCGAGGTGCCCATCCTGCTGATGCCGCTGCGCGTCCAGACGCGCTTTGTGCCTGGACAGAACGGCAGCAGCACCCTGTTGATCCGGGTGGCGCCCGACGACATCTCGGCACAGGCCTTCGAGCCGCGCCTTACGGCCATCGAACAAGGCTGGGGCCAGCAGTTCTGGGCGGCAGCCGGGCCCGCGAATGCGCCGCCGACGGATGCCAGCCTGGCGCTGTGGCGCGGCATGGTCGGCAAGCTCGGCCTGCGCCGTGCGGCCTGGGTGATGCGCGTCTGCGACCCCGCCGCCGCGCCGCTGGGCCGGCCGGTCAGCGCCGCCCTGCGCATGCCGGCGGCCCTGACGCTGCCCGAACGGCTGGTGTTTCGCCTGTACGGCCCGGCCGATCAATTGATCACCGAGAGGATCGGCGAGACGATCCCCGATGGCCTGGCGATGGGCTTCGACCCGACGCAGGAAGATCTCGGTTTCCGCAAGGACGGCAACGATTTCGAATACCCGCCCGAGCTGGCCTGGCAGGTCGACTTCAACGCCGCGCAGAAGGTCGGCATGGGCACCGAAGTCAGCCTCGATGCGGACACGCTGGCGCGGGGCATCGCCCGCCTGACGGTGCTGGGCGTGCGCCTGTCCACCGACGAACAGGCCTCGGCGCAACTGCTGGCGCAATTGATCGAAGACCACCGCTACAGCGACGGCTTCGCGTTGCTGCCGCAGGGCACACCGACCAACGTGACGCAAGACTCCGATGCGCCGGCAGAGCCGGACGCCGACGCGGCGCTGAATTGGCTGCGCAGTGAGGGCGCGTTCAACGACGATGGCAAGGCTGTGCTGTTCGAGGACGAATGCGACGGCCTGCGCCTGGCCCACGCATTGGGCATTCAGCCCGAGTCCCTGCGTCATGTGGACAACGCCGGCCAGCGCGATGCGGCGCAGGCGATCGCGATGAAACGCACGCTGTGGGCCGGCACCCTGGGCTACTACGCGCAGCAGATGCTGTGGCCGATGTTCCAGGACCACCCCGAATTCGTCCAGGACCCGGCTTTGCTGGGCGAACGCCTGACGCTGGCCACCCGCTTTCACTTCACCCACTTCGTCTATGGCCGCGGGCCGCTGCCGGCGATGCGCGTGGGCGACCAGCCCTACGGCATCCTGCCGGTCTCGGGTGACATGCTGGTGCCCAGCGACGACCGCGTGCCGCCATGGGGCGAAGCATTCATGGACCTCTTCACGCACCGCCTGCACGGCAAGCTGGCGATCCTGGCCAAGGCCTGGGTCGAGGCCAGCAAGACCCGGCCGCACGCCAGCACGCAGGGCAACGCGGGCAGCGGCGGTGGCCTGATCGATGTGTTGTCGCTGCAGGCGAGCTCGATGAGCTTTCACGGTGAACGCCTGATCGGCAAGGAGTATCTGCAGCAGTACGTCGACTTCAACAAGCCCGGCACGACGGCCTTCGATGTCTATGCGAAAAAGCTCAGCGATCGATTCGCAAGCTTTGCGCAGGCATTTCCCGCACTGTTCGCCGCGCAGCCCGACATCTTCAACCTCTCGTTCTTCGGTGGGTCCTGGAAGCGAACGGTCGGCGAGGTGCTGAGTTTCGATCGCGAACTGGCACCGCTGCTCACTGGCGACGTGATCGACAACCTGCCCGCTTCGGAGTCGCGCGGCATCGCCGACGATTACCCGAACTACCTCAAAGCCCTGGCCACGCTGGACTTCGAAGGCGTGCGCCGCGGGCTGGACCGCACACAGGACGGCAAGACCGTGCCGCTGACGGCCCTGCTGTACCTGGCCGCGCGGCACAGCTATCTGTACGAGCACGCATTCGCCGCGATGCGCATGCATCACCAGTTCAGGGGCCGGCCCTGGAGCGAGTTCAAGGAGAAGGAGCTCTACAACACGCTCTTCGTCCTCGACCGCACCTACTGGGACACGCTGGACTCGCGCCAGGCCTGGCCGGCCCTCGGCGTGGCCGCGCCCGGCGCCACGGTGCTGGAGCTGATCAAGGACCGCGCGAGCCTGCGCCGCCGCTTTGCCGACTGGAAGACCTACTTCGGCGATGTCGATGAAGTCATCCGCGCCTGTTCCGACCTGGCCGGGCAGTCCACCGCCAGCCTGGAGCGGCTGTTCGCCGAGCACCTGGACCTGGCCAGCTACCGGCTCGATGCCTGGATCACTGGCCAGGTCTACGAGCGCCTGCTGGCGCAGCGCGCCTGGCGCGAACGCGACCGGGCCAACCGCCTGCACCCGATGTACGAGACACAGCGCGACGGCCCGCTGTGGCGCTACGACCTGAACCACCGTCCGTTGGCGCCCTACGCCACCGGGCTGTACCTCGGCGCCTACGGATGGGTCGAGAACCTGCGGCCCGACGCCACGCCCACGCTGGTCGAGCAGTTGCCGCCCGAGTTGACGCCGCGCAGCGGAAGGCCGGTCACGCGTGATGCCGGCAACCTGGGTCTCGTGCAGGCGCCGTCGCTGAACCACGCAGCCACCGCCGCGCTGCTGCGCTCGGGCAGCGCCACGCAGCGCGACAGCGCGGCCTTCAACATCGACCTGTCGTCAGCGCGGGTGCGCCAGGCGCTGTGGCTGTTCGAAGGCGTGCGCAACGGGCAGACCCCGGCGGCCTTGCTCGGCTATTGTTTCGAGCGTGGCCTGCGCGAGCTTGGCCCGGCGCTGCAGGCGCAGTTGCAGGCGCATTTGCCGGCGCTGCGCGACGCCTTCCCGATGCCGCAGGTGCTCGACACCGCCACCGGTCCCGCCGAGTCGTCCCCGGCCAGGAACGTGGTCAACGGATTGCGCATGGTGCAGGCCGTGCGCGACGGCACATTGGACGCCGCACTGGCCTTCATTTTCGAGCCCGCTGCGCGCAACGCGGCGTCGACATTGGCCGCCGGCCTGCTTGACAGGCTCGATGCGGCGAGCGATCTGATGCTGGCCGAGAGCGTGCACCAGGCCGCGCTCGGCAACTTCGATCGCGCCGCCGGGGTCGTCACCGCGGCGGGTGAATTCATGCACGTGCCGGACGAATTCGAGGTCGTGCAGACGCCGCGCAGCGGCACCTCGATCACCCAGCGCGTGCTGCTGGCGATGAACGACAGCGCTGCGCTACCCGCACCATCCACGCCGCAGGCTCGACTGGCCCCGGCCCTGAACGCGTGGCTGGCACGGCAGCTTGGGGGACTCGACCTGCTGGTCTGCGAGGTGGCCTACCTCGCCGCCCCGGCCGACGGCGCGTTGCGCGTGGCCTATAGCGTGAGCGTCGACACCCTGGGCCTGGAGCCGGTCGATCTGCTGCGCGTGCTGGACGATGCCCACATCGGCGAATTGGGCGACCGCCTGCGGCTGCTGACGCATCCGCGTTTCGTGCTCGAGCACCCCGGCGTGGTCGTCGCGAACATCGAAGTGAATTTATCGGCGGCACCCGCCGCCGGGCTGCCCGCGGGCAGCCGCGCCATCGGCGAACTGCTGCCCTTGCTGAGCCAGTGGCGCGCGCTGCTGGGCAGCGCGAAGCCAGCCACGCAGCGCGATTTCGTGCCGCCCAATGTGCTGCACGGCAGCACCGAGCAGGCCGCCGAGGCCGTCGACAGCGCCGAGCTGCTGGCCCGCGTGCAGGCCCTGCAGACCGAATTCGAAGACGCCGCCTTCGCATTGGCCGGCGCTGCCGCGATGGACGCCGACGCGTTGCTCGCGGCGCTGATGAACGCCGCCTTGTTCAGCATCCGCGAAGCGGTGCCGGCCTTCAACGCCGATCTGCCGGCGCTGCGTGAACAGGGCCTGCGGTGCGCCACCCTGATGCAAGCCCGCCTGCAGGCCGCGGCGACCAAGTGGGCACCGCCCGCGCTGCCGGCGGCCGAGCCGCTGCGCCTGCTGGGCGAGGCGACGGACGCCTTGCTGGGCAGCCACTTCGCCCTGCTGCCGCGCCTGCTGCTGACCGCCGACGTGGGCGCCGCCGCACTCGCCGGCCCGAGTGCGGAAAACACCGAAGACTGGCTGTTCACGGCGGCAGCGGTGCGCGAGAACGCAGCGCAGCTGCAGCATCTGCGCGTGGTTGCCGCCGTCACAGCCAACGAATTGCCGCCGCTGCAGGTCTTCCAATGGCCCGCGGGCGCGGCGCAGTGGATCGCCGAGCCCGGCGCGCTGGACCCGACCCAGGTCCGCGACTATCTGTCGATCGTCGTGCAGGGCCCCGGGGCCCTCGACGCCACGCTGCCGCTCGTCGCACTGGTGCTGGATGAGTGGCACGAGCTGATCCCCAACGAAACCGAGACCACCGGCATCAGCTTCCACCACGACGCGCCGAATGCCGAGCCACCGAACACCCTGCTGCTGGCGGTGGCCGAGCGCCGGACAAGCAACCACGGCCAGTGGACATGGGCTGAACTGCAGTCCTGCGTCGACCAGGCCTTGTTGCTGGCCAAGATGCGCACCGTGGGACCCGACGAGTTGCGCAGGACGCCGCTGGACGCCGTCCTGCCTGCCACGCTGGCCGCCGACACGGCGGCGGCCACCACCATCGCCACCAGCTACCTCGACAACGTCTCGACCACCCTGGCCCGGGCCAACGCCGACATCTGGAGGAAGCTCTGATGGCCCTCGATACCAACGTCGCTTCGCTGGCGGCCCGCCTGGCCTTGTCCACCGAGCTCAACCCCCAGCTGGCGGCCTTGTGCCGCATGCCCAGCGCGACGATGTGGAACCGGCTGGAAGGCAGCCCGCGCTCCGACGATCTGGCGCGCAGCCTGCGTGCCGAAGTGCGTGATCCGCTGTGGATGCTGGCGCGGCAATGGCAGCTGGGCGAGTTCGAAGGTGAAGACGCCGGCATGCCGGTGCGCGCGCGTCTGCTGGCGCGCAGCAGCGCCTTGTCCACGCTCAGCCTGGGCCAGGCGCCAGCCGAGCCCTACGACAGCACGCAGCCCCTGGAGGCACGGGTCGAGCGCCACACGGTGCGGGCCAATGTGATGATGTCCTTGCACATCGGGCGGCGCTGGCTGAGTGCCGTCGCTGCGGCCTTCGGCGCGGGCGACCCGCTGGTCGCCGCGTTTGCCCAGCGCTATGCCATGTCCGCGCCGGTGGCTGGCGGCAAGGATCTGGCCGCGCTGCAACTGGCGACCCACCGCAAGGAGCTGCAACTGCGCGTTGCGGTGGCCGGCAAAGGCATCGACGGCGCGGCGCTGCTGGCCGATCTGGCAGCGGCGTTGGCGGTGCCGCAAAAACCCTCCGACGCATGGGACGCCGCGGGCCTTCCGGTGGCCGACATCCAGCGCGATGCGCTGGACGCGCTGGCGGCCGAATTCGCCGCGCGCTTTGCCGAGTTCCTGCTCGACCCGAATGCCAAGGAGGCTGCTCCCGGCGCCTGGCTGCCACGGCAGCTCGAGCACCAGTTCGGCGTCGGCGTGGCGCACGCCGATGGCAGCGAGACGCAATTGGTGGCCGATGAGTATCCCGGTGGTCGTCTCGATTGGTACGCCTTCGACGTGGCCGGTCGTGCTCCCTTGCAGGGCGCCGCGCCGGCCGCCACGACGACCGTCAAGTCCTTCGTTCCGACGCCGCTGCGCTTTACCGGCATGCCCAATGTGCGCTGGTGGGAATTCGAGGACCGGCACGTCGGCTTCGGCCTGAGCACCGCGGCGAAGACCGACTTGGTCAAACTGCTGCTGGCCGAGTTCGCGCTGGTCTTTTCCAACGACTGGTACATCCTGCCCCTGTCCGCCAGCGTCGGCAGCCTGATCGAGACGCAGGGCATCGTCGTCACCGACAACTTCGGCTTCAATACCCTCATCGAACCCACCGCGCTGCGCCACGACGCGATGGGCCTGGCCGGGCAATGGGGCCTGTGGAACCTGAGCAGGAGGAGCGCCCAGGGCGCCGTGCCCGTGCCTGCGGATTCGGCGGACCCGCGCTTCCTGCTCGCGCCGGCCGTTGCGCGTTCGCTCGAATCCAGGCCGGTCGAGGAAGTGGTCTTCGTGCGCGACGAGATGGCCAACCTGGTGTGGGCCATCGAGAGCATCATCCCCGACCCGCTCGGCGGCGGGCGCGATGCGCGCGGCGCGGCCAAGCTGCTGCGCGAGGCGATTCGCCAGGCCTACCCCGAGCCGGCGATGGGCAATGCCGCATTGGAAGATGTGACGCTGGCCTATGAATTGATGGGCTCGGTGCCCGAGAACTGGATACCGCTGGTGTCGGTGCGGCTGCAGGGCCAGGCGGCATCGTCGGCCTTCCTGCAAGGCGCCATGCCGCGCGCTCCGCGGCTTGAACCTGCCCTGGGCACCGATGGCCTGGCGCTGCTGCCACACCACGTCGTGCTGCCACGCGGCACGCTGCTGGCGCGCGACCCGGTGGCGCAGCCCTTGTTGATCAACGAGGAAGAGGTGCTGCGCTCGGGCGCCATCGTCCAGCGCAGCTTCCAGCAGGCGCGCTGGCAGGGCGGCCGCACGGTGTCCTGGGCCGGTCGGCAGAAGCTCAACGGGCGGGGAGAGAGCTCCAGCGGCCTGGCCTTCGACCAGACGAAGGCCGTGAAGCCGACGTAAGTTGCACGCCGCGCGTCTTCCGCATGCCGTTCAGCGCGGATCCAACGGCACCGCTGCGGCCGTCAGTCCGTCGCCCGTGGCAGTGACGATCGGGCTGACACTGCCTCCCCCACGCGTCGCCTGGACGATGAGCTGGGCATGGCCGTTGAAGACGCTGCGTTGCCATGGCCCAGCCGGCGCGGTCACGCGCAACGTGGCCCAGCGGGCGCCGTCCAGCGCAGCATCGATCAGCGTGCGGATGCCGCTCCCTGGCGTCTTCACGACGTAGGTGAGCGTGTTCTCAAGTTCGAGCGCAGCGGGATCGAGGTCGACGACGAGTTGCTCGCCGTCGCGGCGCGGCTTGATTTCACGGCCATTGACGAACACGCGCTGGTCTGGCGTGAGCGCTCCGATGAAAAGCAAGGGGTGCTCTCCAGGTGCCACGGTCGGTCGCGCGAAGCGCGCGCGAATGACATTGAACGCGGCTTCCGGCGGACGCTGGTCGTCCGGTACCCACTGGAACGGGTCGCGCCATGACACGGCGGGCGTCGTTGCGAGCGTCATGGCCTCGTCCGCTCGCGCTGTGCCCTGCATGCGCCAGTCGTATGCGGCCGCGTAGCGATGACGCTCGGCGGGACGATCCTGTTCGTGCGATCCGGGGTCGCCGTTGCCCATGCCGACCAGGCGCGCCGGCCCGGTTACCGAGAAGTGAATCAGGTCGCTCGCCGTCGGGACGATCCGTCCCCGAGCGTCTCGCACGGTCACGTCGAAGACGAAGACATCATCCCCATGTTCACGGTGGCTCTCCGGGGGGAGCGTCAACATGACGGACACGCCCGGGCCCGTCGTCGAGACCTGGTCTTGAGCGACCAGCCGGCCCGCGCGGTATCCCTTCGCCGTCAGCGTGCCTGGACGGAAGGGCACCGACCACTGCGCGTGCGCGAACGGTGCGAGCGTGCGGCGCCCGAGCGACTTGCCATCCAGAAGGAGGTCGACCTCCTCGGTGTTGGCGTACGCGCGCACGTCGACCACCTGCCCTTCCCTGCCCGACCAGTTCCAGTGAGGCAACAGGTGCACCACCGGCTCGGTCGTCCATGCGGCCTTCAGGTACCAACCGCTGTCCTTCATCACGCCCGTGGTGTCGAGCATGCCGAACTGGGACGACACGGCAGGCCATCCGAAAGGCGTCGTCTCGCCGCGATAGTCGAACCCGGTCCAGACGAACATGCCGGCGAGGAACGGACGCGCGGCATTGAACTTCCAGGCCTCCTCGATCGACGCCGTGCTCGCGCCGCCCGTTCGCCTGTCATAGGCGGCCAGATGCACCCGCTCAGGGTCGTCGACGTAGACGCCGCGCGTCGCGGTGGTCGCCCCCTCCTCCGTGACCACCGACGGCCGCTCTGGAAACCGTGCATGCATCGCGTCGATGTCATGCTGGGCCTTGTAGTTGAAGCCAAGAATCCCGGAGCCCGCCGCGGTGCCATCCGGCCCCCCCGAGCTGGACGCCGCGATGGTGGACTGGCGCGTCGGATCCAGCCGCCGGACGATGGACTGCATCTCGCGCGTGAGCCGGGTGCCGATCACGGTGTTCTCGATGGCCCATTCCTCATTGCCGACCGACCACAGGATGACGGACGGGTGGTTGCGATCGCGACGCACCATTCGCTCCAGCTGGTCGCGGATCTGCGGGGTGGTGCCCATCACGCGGTGCTCGTCGATGACCAGGAAGCCGAGGCGGTCGCAGGCATCGAGCAGTTCGGGCGTCGGCGGGTTGTGGGACGAGCGCAGCGCGTTGGCACCCATCTCCTTCAAGCGACGGATTCGAAACGCTTCGAGTTCGTCCGGCATCGCGGTGCCGACGCCAGCGTGATCCTGATGAACATCGACGCCGTGCAGCTTCACATGGCGACCATTCAGGAAGAAGCCCTGGTCGGGATCGAAGCGAATGGTCCGGATGGCGAAGGAAGTGACATAGCGATCCACCACCTCGTGGCCACGTCGTACGAGCGTATCGAGCTGATACAGCTGGGGCGTCTCGAGGGACCAGAGGCGGGCGCCTGGCACGCGGATGCGCGAAGAGGAGTCCACGGCGGAATCGGCGGGTACCGTACGAGCGGGCAAGACCTGGGTCGCCACCACCCGGCCCTCGGGATCGAGGACCTGATGCTCGAGACTGAATTCGCTGTCACCCTCGCTGTCGTTCTTCACGGCGACGTCGATCGAGAGTTCGGCGCCATCGCCATCGACCGTGGAACGCACGAACGTGCCCCAGTGCTCGACATGCACAGGGTCGGTTCTGGTCAGCCAGACATGACGGTAGATCCCTGCGCCTTCGTACCACCATCCTTCCTCGCCCGTGGCATCGACACGGACTGCGACCACGTTTCTCCCGCCATAGTTGAGGTAGTCGGTGATGTCGTATCGAAAGCCCGAGTAGCCGCTTGCCTCGCGGCCCATGAAGTGACCGTTGACCCAGACCACGCTGTCGCGGAAGACGCCGTCGAACTCGAGCGAGATGCGTCGGCCCCGGTCTGAAGCCGGAATGACGAGCTCGCGCCGGTACCACCCGACGCTGTTCTCCGGGAACGAGCGACCGATCGCTTTCGAGCCATGGTTCGTGTTGCCTCGTGCGTCGAATGGCAGCTCGACGGCCCAATCGTGCGGCACGTCAAGCTGGCGCCAGGTTCCGTCATCGAATGTCATGGCCGCCGGACCGTCTCCGTAGCCTGCCTTCGCACCGAAGAACGGACGCGTGCCGTGCTGGAAGTCTTTCGCAGGATCCGCTGCATGACCGAAAGCGAATCGCCAACCGTCGTCGATGCGGACTCTTTCCCGAACCAGGCCGTGGACTGTCGAATGCGCGGCAACAGGGGGCGGCAGTTCTGCGGGCGCGGCAGACGTGTGTGCCAGCGCGGACGCTGCTGCGATCGCCAGCAACAGCGAGAGGTGAGGAAGCTTCATGTCGAAAGTGCGGGTACCTGGAGCGAGTGGCGTCGGGCGGGACGGTGCGATGCACTGACGGGACAATGCGGGCTTGGACACTACGTAAATTAAATATGTTTGGTAAACCAACGAACATTCTCCAGGCGATCGACGCAAGGGTCAATTGAGTGCCGGCCCAAGAAACCCTAAGCCACCGCGCCACGTTGCAGGTGGCGGTGCTTGCCTTTCGCGGCCTTGGGCGGCTGCGTGCCCGAGAGTCGTGACTTTCCAGCAATCGCAAACGAAAGGGGTCGATCGGACAACCGATCGACCCCAGGGTTCATGTGCGCGGGGCGGTCCTGGAAGGACGCGCTCCGCGAGCAGGGAACGCGCTTATTGCACGGTCACGGCGATGTCGTCCAGGACGAACGAGGTCGCCAGCGACGAGTCTTCCGCCCCCGTGAACTTCAGCGTGATGGTCTTGCCGATGTAGGCGTTCAGGCTGATCGTCTTGAGCACGTAGCCGGTCGCCGCATTCGCGTTGGAATACGTCGCGAGCGTCGTCGTCGTGGTGCCGCTGGTTGCCGCCACGGTCAACTTGTCAAAGGCCGTCGTGCCCGTTTCCTTCGTATCGATGTGCACGTAGAAGGTCAGCGAGGCGCTGGTCTTGCCGGCGGGGATGGTGATCGACTGCGACAGCGTGTCGCTGTGGGTCGAACCGTAGCCGTCCAGCCAGGCGAAGGCCGTGCCCGCATGGGCGGTCTCGCCGCTGCAGCCGCTGTTGGTGCAGATGACGCCAGAGGCCGCCGTCCAACTGGTCGAGCCCGATTCGAAGCCACCGTTGGCCACGACGTTCGTCGAGCCGGTGCTGGACGAACTGCCGAATGCAGCCGAGAAGTTGGCGACCTGCAGAGAGCCGTAGCCCGACGCGTAATCCCAGCCGGTGGCGGCCGCATAGCCTTGGTTGCCCGAAGTCACGTCATGGAACCATGACGGATTCGCTGCGGCGCCCTGGTACAGCGTCTGGGCCGGGAATGGCGCCGACAGGCCGTGCGCGGCCTGGATGCGGGCGTAGAAGCCGGCAAACAGCGGTGCGGCCAGGCTCGTGCCGCCGATCTGAGCGTTGCTGCCGTTGACCAGGACGAGCGCACCGCTGCTGGGCGAAGCGTCGAACGAGATGTCGGGCACGCCGCGCATGGTGGACGTGCCGAGCACGCCTGCAGCGGTCTGCCAGCTCGGAGCGGTTTCCGTCAACGACGGGCCGCCGCCGGCGCCGCCCGAGGACGACTGCTGGCAGGTGGAGGCGCTGGAGCACGACCAGACCGTTTCACCGCCCCAGGTGTTGCCGCCGGTCGTCGTCAGCGTCGTGCCGCCGATGGCCATCACGTACGGCGAGACGGCGGGATAGCTCTGGGCCTTGCCTGCGGTCGCCCCGCATTCGTAGGCGCCGGAGTCGCCGGACGAGACCGAGAAGGTCTGGCCCTGCGCGACAGCCGCCTGGAAGATCTGGTCTTGCGACGCCTCGACAGAGCCCTCATCCGTCTCGCAACCACCGAGCGACACGTTGATGACTTGCGCCTTGTTGTCGGTCACGGCCTTGTTGTAGCCGAGCGAGAGGCTGGCGTCGGACAGGTCGTTG
>Ga0307516_10003105_pt1 | contig 21605 bp, 25 predicted proteins | sample 19_EM_MG_FD_203310 | JGI IMG/M metagenome (GOLD analysis project Ga0307516, IMG submission 203310) | Populus trichocarpa ectomycorrhiza microbial communities from riparian zone in the Pacific Northwest, United States - 19_EM | ecosystem: Host-associated > Plants > Roots > Unclassified | place... | reverse complement strand
GGGTGCTTCTCCCATCTCCGGCGTTTCTGGCTCCAAACCGACCGTCGAAATGTAGGGAATCTGCCGTGCAGTGGCCGCATCGAGCGAATCGCTCCTCGATCGCTTTGACATAGCACAGCGTAAAGAGATAGCCCGGTCGCGTCAGTCCCAGACGAACAGCCCAGCCTCGCCTGCAGTAGCCAGCGTTCGGGTCACAGTTAGAGCCTGAGACAGTTGCCTCGTGACCGATCACGGAGAATAGACGCTCAACCACACTTGCGCTTCTCTGCCAGTGATTTAGTTCCCGGACCTGGATCTAAGTATGGAGGAGGATCGGCAACCTAACGAGAGGAGAGTGCAACGTAAGGGAGATCACCAAGTCCCAAAAGTTCGGTCATCAACCGCTCAGAAGTATTCTCGACCATCGTGGCTCCCCGGTAAAACAAAGTTGAAAGGAAATGGCAAGAGATCGAAGGGCAGGGACAGAAGGCCTTGGGACCACAATGCAGGCTGGTTCCGTTGGCATCCCGGATAACCCGCTTAGGGAACAAGGGCCGAGCGGGGGGCGGGGACTTCCTCCTCCCCCACCCCGAGAGCTGGATCCTGCCCGGGACGAATCGACAACGACCGACCGACGACCTGCAACAAGCCGCGTGAGTATCCACGACGCACGCCAGGAAAACCCGTGAAGCTTATGAAACCCCAGATCCTCGAGCTTCTTCCTTCATTGAGCGACTCTCGCCCAGGACCATCGTCCGTGACACCTCTGACCAGTGGTACATTCCTCGCGGTTCGTGGTCTTTGAGTTCGGCTTATGGCGTCGGTGCCTCTTACAATGCCAGCAGACAAAACTAGCCGCTGTTCGCAGACGCCAGGGCCACGATGGGCGCCAACACATACCTGGGGGGTTGCCGCCATCCAGATCCACGGGGCACAGCTCACACCACCCAAGACATGGATCTCCGGTAATACCGCTGGAGATTGATCCGCCTCTCCGCCAATGGACAACCACCCAGCTCTCAAAGAAGCCTATGGAGCACGAAGCCACAGAATCCCAGCCAACTCCTGCCGCATTCCCGCTTACCACCAAACGAGAGCGGACCGCCAAGTGGGACTCCGGCGACACGATCGATCTTACATTGGATAGCTCTGACCTCGAGTTCTTCGGAACGCCGGATGAGGAGCCCCCTTCGATAAATGCCCTCGATGATCTACGAATTACCCCGGTCAACCCCGCCACTCCGACCCCTCCTCCGCCTGAACGAGCACCTGACGAACCTTTTATCCACGGGTTTTCGATGGGTTCTACTATCCTTGACCCTATCTTGAACCTGGTCAGGGAACCTCACGACAAACCACGATCGTTCATACGTTACGCAGCAGACTTCGAGACCGGTTTGGCGAACATATCTGCACATGGATTCGTCGATCAGATCTACATGACACCTCGATGGTAAGCCCCACTACATGACGTTGTACGATAGTTCCCGACAGGGGAAGGCAGATGGTTCGCTCACCCGAGAGCCCTGCCTCGGAGTCCGTCAACGACGCCTGCGTTTTGAATGGGTACGGCTCTTCCCTCCTGGTTCTCGCGCACGGTAGGGAGGAAAATACCGTCACTATCCATCGACTGGCCCATCGCTCTCCGGTAACTTTTATTTCATTTTACGATACAGCCTTCTCCCACGCTAACATGACTGACACTCGTTCACCCTAGACCTGCTACATTAGATCCAGTGACCGACCAACTGTCCCGGGAAAACCCAACGGGTTGACTGCAATTTGCTCCATGATGCAGCCTTTTACGTTCGCGACTGGAGGGGCTGATCACGCAATTCACATTTGGAGCGTTGACTCCAATCTTCAGGCTTCTTGTTCTGGGTCGCCTCTGGCGATCAAACACACCTCCCAGATATGCTCTCTCCCCCATTCGAGATTCCAGTCACAAACTAGTCTCTGGTGGGGCGGACTGGAACGTCAACGTTTACGATCTCTCGTCTGAACGAGTTGTGAATACCATCGAACTCTCCAACCCCCCCTTCCATGTCCATGATCCGGGGAACCTGTCAACTCTCCTGATTCAAGTTTGTCCTCTTCGTCGTCTCGCTGACTTTGCGCGGGGCTGAAAAGTAGGCCAGACTGCACATAGGGAACATCAGTTTGAATTACGCGATCTACCTGGGAGCTCCATCAATAAGACCCAGGTGGTCACCTTTGGGTTCGCATCGGATAACCTACGGCTGTCAAGATATTCCAAAGATAAGACCTCTTTCGATGACTGTACGGTTGGTGCCAACCGTCATCCAGGCGATATTGCACATTCAACCTTATTTGCCTGCGGGGATTTCGAAGGGCGGGTTCACATCTGGGACCTACGAAACGTCAAGCAACCCGCAACCCAGGTCAGCCCTCACCTCTCCGCTATTAACGTGGGATTTTTACACGTTCCACAGGTCAAGTGCTTCCAGACCGGCAAGATCACCAGTGTCATCTGGCACGAATCTCACATCGTAGCGTCTTCGGATGCCAACCGCGTAGCCGCTATCCCTTATACTTACACTACATAATCAAGTCATACGACCTAGTTAATTTCCTCTCGCCTGACGTACATACACGACTTTCTCCTCGTCATAGATTAGGGATTGGCGGATCTACAATCCTCAGGGCGCTCGTCGTCCTGAGGTTTGAGAGTCACGAGACATAAGTCAGCGCCTTTGCCTGGCGTGTGATTTCGATCGGAGGGGATCACCGGTCCTCCCGGGTGACCTCGAGCCTGGAGTTTTAATCGGTAAGGAGACTTGAACGCGGAACGCCTATGTCGCGACTATACAACCGACGTCAGAAAGATGCCGACGTGGCCCACAGGATCCAGGTGAAAGCAGGCTTTCTGGTGAGCCGGTTGCGGATGTGTTAACCTCAGGGAGTTGCGGTGTGCTAACCGCGAGGCACCGTCGCGTCGCGTCGTCCTCGTTTCTCGACGTTGGGGTTGGGTAGGGTGCTGCCCAATGGACAGCATGTGGTATTGGGGCTACAACATTGGGACACGTCTATTCCCCATTCTTCCGGTCAGTTAGTAACCACCTTCACTCACCCCCCCTCCAAGCCCTCGTTATCCCCACCTCTCGCTGATACCCCACTCAGTAAACAAACACTACCCCTCAAAGTTTTCCTCGTGACCATCGCCGCCGTCTTCGGATTCACCATGTCCGCAGACCACGCTCTCGTCAGGTTCGAGACTCACCAACGAATCGAGGAGGCAGCCATCCGGAAAGAGGCGAGGATGGAACTGGCAAAACGAGGCCTCGTACCCACAGAAACCGAGATCTCCAAATGGAGAGATGCTAATGGTAAATAGTGACGACCGGTACCAATGTGTAACGGACACTACACTTCAAAGATACCAACCGTTCGCCGTTCGAACGGTCATTTAGTGGTCTGATCCTACTCGAACTCTCCGCGGCGGAGGAGCTCAACCCCGCGCTTCTGGGGTTGTACACATTACCGCTGGAAGACACGAGAACGATATAATGGAGTGACTAAGTTCGGAACAATGTCCCGGTCGCGACTCACACGAGGGCACGGCCCACGGGGACGAACTAGAGCAAGGGAAGGTGGGTTCAAGGCAGCAAAAGAAGGACGTTCAACATTGTATACGTGTACGGTAGGGAGAGAAAACATCATTGCAAAACACTGTAGCCCCAACGTTGGGAGATACTGACATCGATTAGGTTGACGGATCCCGGAGGCAGTCCGAAAAGGTCGTATTGCATGAGAATAGATAACTGTAGTTCTGATATTTGTATGCGGAGCAAACGACGGAAATAACAGACAGGTGGGCCGAGAGGCAAAGAGACAAAGAGACTGGAGTCGCGTTCGTAGCAATCATTATGTCAACGATAGCCCCACACGCTTCCCGTCGGTTGTTGGTATAACCTCCCGTCTTGTGGCGGATGGCTTTCGACTGGGGGCTGGTGAGCTTGCGGGTAGTGCATAGGAGGTTGTGGTAACTGATTAGAGTACGATGGCATGATGGCGGAAGCAGGATGGAGTGGGGGTGGCACATAGACAGGTCGCTGGGTAGGTGGGTTCTGGAGGGTAGGAGGCTGGGGCAAAGCCAACCGCCTCGACGGTGAGGTCGCAGAAGGCGAAGGTAAGTTACCCTGTGGTACTGGTGGAACAGGCAGGTTGAGTTGACCGTTCTGTTGAACGGGCGGTATCGGCAGGCCGTGCTGCCCGTTCGTAGCCCACGGCTGAGGTGGGTTCGGAAGAGAATTGGAGTGGGAATGAGAGGTTACGAGCGATTGCTGGGAAGGGCGAGGAGGAGGAGGAGGCGGCACAGGGTTGAAGTGTGAGGCAAGCTGAGGGGGTGGGATGTGGTTGTATTGGATCGGTTGGATCGGTTGAATTGCTTGCTGGTGGTTACCAGCTGAGTACATGCTCTCTGGACGGGATGGGCTGCTCGTCGGTGATATGGTGATCCCACCGCCACCAGGGGGGACGGGGAGCGTGGACCTCCGTCGAGCGACCATGGACGGTTGGGGTAGTGGCCGCGAGTTTGGATTTGACGTTGGCTGTTCACCTTGGAGCTGGGAATAGGCGTCCTGAGGCGGAGATGGTGTGTGAGTCGCACTTCCGCGTTCCGGTATCGGGGAACTAGTGAGCCGATGGGGAGATGAAGAGTTTGGCGGGATGGAAAGAGGATACTGTTGTTGCGGGACTATTTGCAGGGGGGGAGGTATCGTCATCGGGGGTGGGGGTAAACCGTAGGGCATCGGGGTCGTCACCGGCATCGGGTAATGTGGATTATGATACCCAGGTGGGAACTGGAGCGAGGAGGACGTGGGCATGAAACCCGAGGGGGCTGGTGTGGGGGAAGACATGGGCACAAACCCGGTATGGGTAGGGACAACTGGAGGTGTCATGCCGTAACTCCCGGGCGCAGGTATAGGTCCAGTCCTAGTAGGGAACGCAGGGTCTTGCCTCCGCTGGTTCTGGAGGAAGAAACTGGACGGTGGGACGAAACCTGAGGAACTCGGGGGATTTGGGAGGCTGTATCGCGGCCCTCTCGATTGTTGGTGAAAAGAGGATGGTTGCAAGGTCGACTGAGTATTCTCGTAAGCAGGCTGATGGTTTTGAATGACAGGGAACATGTATCCTTGATCTTGTTCATTATGGGTGTGTCCGTTGATGGTTTGAGGTTGGAATCCCTGAGCTGACATGGGCCGAGGAGGTTGATTGATGGGCTGTCGACGTACGTGTGAAGTTCGATGTTAAGCGCGGGGAAGAGCGGACTTACCGGGAAGGTGTCCCGTCGAGGGCGGACGTCAGATACGCCGAGGCTATTGAGCTCCTTGGTGACGTTATCAACGACGGAGAGGTTCGTTGAAGACGCCCGCTTCTCGTATGGTGCCTGGTAGAGGTCCAATGAAAGGGAACTGTTGGCAGCCCTGAGGGTCGATGATAGATCTAGGTCACTTGCGCTGGACGGCATCCTAGACACAGGGTATGAACCATTTGGCGAAGAGTCGAACGGAACGAATGATCCAGCGCCGCCATATTGTGAAGTACGCTGGGGATTCTTGGACTTTGACCTCTTCTTTGGCGCCGGCTCCTGGAATGGGTAATCAGTGGGCGATCATAAGATGCGTCCGGTGTGGCGTACATTCGACCAAAAAGTCAACTCCAAATACACCTCTCCGGCATACTTGTTTTTGGAGGAGAGCGGAAACCATTCTGTAGGATTGTCAAGGATGAAAACGCTGGAAGCAGGATGAACGCACCATCTGTTTCTCCTTTGGTCAGCACTTCTGTGAGATCGACGCTTGTTTCCCCAATCTGAGTAGGATCCCGTGCGTCATCGGCGAAGCAAGCAACCTTCATGAACTTTCCGCCCGCGATACTGGGCGGACCCATTGGGGTCTTGGGTGGCAAGGGAGGTGGGGAGCCGTCTTCATCAACTGGGCGGCCAAACCCGTCTTCGATGTCCTCGAACAGAGTGAACCTTAGTTCCTGGTCCCATTCGGGATGTTGGCCGCCTCGTTTATCGGCCTTGGTTTTCCGCTTCTCGTCATTGAGAGTGACGAGGCAGTATGGATCTTGCTTTCCGATGTTCCTCTTGTTTGGTAGATTTTTCTGCGAATTGTGGGTCAATTACGGGCAACAACACATAAGGGGGTTGACATGTTGGAGTCACATACAGCCTTGAGTACGACGACGACGAGGGTGCCGATTTCGCGGCCTGTCCTGTTCATAGAAATGGTAGAGAATAGGACAGGATAGAGAAGGAGTGGAAGAGAGTGCTGGTCACTGTCGTTCACGACGACCGCTGGACTGGGCTCAAAGGGCGAGCGGGGTTTAAGGACTGGCGGGAAGTCACCTGACCCACTTTGAACTTTTATCGTGTTTCATCTCGATGATAGGCTCGAGCTGCGCCGACTGTGACCAACAGCGCCCGCCGTCGCCGACGGAGCGGGAGTCGCTAACCGACCCTGCGACGTTCGTCGCCCCAACCGCGCTCGCGTCCCCAAGGATCGTTATTGAGTTTTGCAACAGAGTGCGTACTACATCCAACAACTTCCCCCAAGGCATTGGTTGATCTGCCCATTAGTGTAGATGGTGAGGCAACCAAGGCCTTTGTTGCAGTCGCGCTCAGCTCCGGAACAGGCTTCACAGAGCACAATGGGTAGCGACGGAACTTTTCCTGACCTTTCCCCCTCCCGAACTCGCCTCAATCTCGATCATCCCGTTGACCTCGGGCGAAACGGCGGGGAAATTCCGGGTCTGGGTATTTGTTGACTCTAGCCCCGTCCTCATGTGGGACAGAAAAGTCGAAGGAGGCTTTCCCGAGCTTAAAGTCTTGGTTGAGGGCTTTCCCCTCTGCTCGCTCGAGATCAGCCCAGCTCACGATCGCGTCTGGACAGAAACAACGAATCAGGGACAAGATTATGCCCGAAAAAGCCCTCGGTCACTCGGACGCTGCACATTAGTAGATAGGCACGGTGTGTACGTTATTGTAGACGAGCAGCGTCCTGGGTTGGGCAATGGAAATGAGTTTACGTGGAGAGACACCTCATGGGGGCACGGATGCCTCTCCGGAGTCTGTTTTTTTTTCAGTAAGCGCTTCGTATTGCCAGCCCGCGATGGTTCTCACCTCCGAGCCTCATCTATTCGGAAGAGTTCTGGTTCAACGTTTCCATTACACAACACAAGCTCCGAGTCCTCATTGGTACACGGTTGGCACTATGTATGGATCGGCCCTTGAATACCTGGCGGTACTCGTGTTCGGGCACAGGTAAAACTGGCGGGTATCCTGGGGTATTCAGATCCGGCCAGATGTCAAGCGTTCATGCGGTTCGACAGAAAATAGATAAGTATAAAGTCCACCTCACGTTCTCTCATCGCGAGCCACCCGAATGGATTTAGGGTTCGCGCTCTTATTGACCGCACGAATCGCAGAGAAAAACAAACGAGTGACTAGGTTGATGAAGCTAGGGTTCGGGCTCTTTCTCCTCAGTTGTGTTTCTTCGTCCAAGAGTTTGTCCGCACAGCTGTCCAACGACTTTCCAGGTTCGGAGTGGAATGGAACGCGTTGTGAACGTGGGACGGATCGTCCGGAGTCCTCGGACGACGGACGACATCAAAAACACTTCTTTCGTTGCGTCATAATGGGCGACCACCGTCTGTCCCCATAAAATCGACGGGTTCACACAGCCAGCGCAGAAAATTTCGACAATACCCGGAACTTACGCCCCAGGAATAATCCCAGACAAGCCGACAGCCGTCGTCCGGAACTTCCCTACCCCTCTGACCTTCCGCCCATGTCGAGTGCAGACAGTGAGCGTCCGGACCACAGCCTTGCAGGCGAACCGACCTCACCTGCCCGTTTCTGTGCCAGCCCAAATTCGTCTGGAAGTCTGGCCTTTGGGGTCTTACCCCCTGCTGGCTCTCTGCTCCAGATACAGCTGTGATCGAAACACTCTCTAGAAGACACCTCCAGCTCCCTGCCGATTCCCACCTCACCGTAACCTTCTTCTCGGGGGGGGCTTTCAACAGACTATAGACTATCAGCGTCCTGGATGGTGGTGACGACGTTGGTTCTCCCCAGTACTTATTCCGCGCCACATCACCCGTGGAACCGTTTTACAAGACCGCAAGCGAGGTGGCGACGCTCGCTTACGTACGGGAGCACATATCTGTCCCGGTACCGCGCGTCATCGCGAGCAGCTCTACTGCCGAAAACGAACTCGGTTGCGAGTGGATACTTATGGAGAAGGTTCCTGGAGTCGCTCTGGCAGGCGTCTGGAGGGACGCCGACCTGAAGACGAAGAGTAGGGTGACGGAGGCGATCGCGGGGTTTGTGCGGCAGCTCCAGGACACCCATCCACCTGTTCCTGTGGTTGGAAACCTCTATTTTCGCGAGGATCTCGTTGGCACGCGTAATATGGCACTGGGGAGGGGCGGGAAATACGACCTTGGTCCCATCGTCGCGCCCTACATGTTTGCTGGTGGACGGAGCTCCGGGTTCCGAGGGATCTTGGACCGTACTTCAACGACGCGGAGTACATCTCCGCGCTCACTGCTTCGGAACTGGAGGACATGAAACTTCTACAATCACCAGACGCCCATTCGTACAGTGACTTCGACAAGGACCTTGCTGAGGATGCGGAGGATATCATAGAGGTGTTGAACGAGCTCCAACCGATTTCTACCGAACTCTTCCCATCCCCCCATCCCCATTCCGCGTTGAGCCATCACAACCTCTCTCTGGCTAACATCCTCGTCGACCCGGCAACGTACGAAGTCACGGGCATCGTCGACTGGGAGTGCGTTGGGATGCGACCCCTTTGGGAGCACACATACCCCCTGTTCCTGCTTGGCCCCGAAGTTGAAGGGGAGGTGGAGCCGCTCACTCCAGGAGATACGGACCTTTGCAGGGTGGAAGACTGGGAGAATTGGGAAAATATGGAATTACGTCCGGTATTTGACCGGGAATTGGGCGAGGCACGTCACAAGCCCGATACAGAGGACGAGGTCAGGCGAGAGTTTAGGATGCAATTGAATTGGCTGGGGCTTTCGCAGAGAAAGGTCGAGATACGCTGGGCGACGTGTGCAGCCAGCCTCAGGCTAAAGTGAGATGGTGAGTGTTGCTCCCGTGCGAGGACTTCATATGTGATGGGATAACTTCTGTGTTCCAGCGCGGACCAGAGTGAATAGACCACAAGGCCTAGCAAGTTGCGGTCAATCGGCTGGCATTGTGCTAGACCCTAACCTGGAGCAACACGCTACGGCAGCCGGCCCAGAGAGCATAACGGAGTTCCCAAAGGGCACGTGCGGATGGCTGATAGTATGCTACGTTTCAACGTTGAGAAGGGTACAATTGACCGCACTAGCCGGCCACTCGCGAACTTGCCGGGCAGGACTTTGCCCGGACAACATGTATCATGATCGTGACCTCACGGTTCACGGTAATTGTTTCTTGCGACCTCGAGACCTCTCTCGACAGGTCACTCTTTCCTCCACGATCGCTGTGAGATGCAGTTTTGTGAATGTATCCCACTTGGTTCCTTTCAATCCATCCATGATTTTTTAGCGAGGCCTCATCAGGTCCGACGACTCCAATCAATCAACAGCGGCAAGGTCAATCTCATGCGGTTTGGAACAGACCAGCTGGTTTAAATATACGTTAGTACTTGTGGTTCTCGCCGGGGGCTCGATTCTTCTTGTTGCCGATGAAGGCGGCAAAAGCGGCCACTGAGATATTTCAGGGCCAAACTCTTCGCTGAGGACATCGCCAACGAGCAGGTAGCGAGATACCCCAGGAGTAGGTAAACTGCACAGGAAGAGAGCGAAATAGTCCTTATCTAAAATCTCGATATCTGCGAGACCGGGTAGAAATATGAAACGGGCCCTGAAACGTCAGTCAGTGGCAACCAGGTTCTACCTCGCGGTCCTAGATTTAGACGACGATTCAGGTGAGAGGTAGAGATCAGATCCACTTTCGAAAGGCGGGAGGGACCGCGGTGCCGTCTATCGTCGGTTCTGGGGATACCGGAACCGCTGATCTCACCTTCGCCAAGTTTGGGATGGCGCTCAAGCCTGTGGCATACCACCATAAGCGGCGGACAACAATACCGCGGTGGATTCTGGGGCTTACGACGGCTCGAAGCTGGTTGAAGGTATACGCTTTGTCTTGGCCGATCAGCAGTGTGGTAATCCAGCGCTTCCCTTTCCCGACTGTGACCAACAGCGCCCGCTCTGGAGCAGGAGTCGCCAACCAACCCCTGCAACGTTCGTCGCCCCAACCGTGCTCGCGTCCCCAAGCTCAAGGGACGTTACTGAGTTTTGCAACAGAGTACGTGTATCAACAACTTCCCCCAAGACACATCGGTCGTGATTCGCCCCGTAGTGTAGATGGGGAGGCGACCCAGGCCTTTTTCACAGTCGCGCTCAGCTCCGGAACAGGCTTTACAGGGCACAATGGGTAGCGACGGAACTTTTCCTGACCTTTCCCCCTCCCGAACTCGCCTCAATCTCGATCATCCCGTTGACCTGGGGAGGCTCAGGGTCTGGGTATTCGTTGACTCTGGCCCCGTCCTCATGTAGGACCGAAAAGTCGAGGGAGGCTTCCCTGAGCTCAAAGTCCTGGTTGGGGGCTTTCTCCCCTGCCCGTTTGAGATCAGCTCCGGACAGAAACAACGGATCAGGGACAAGGTTCTGCCCGAAAAGACCCTCGGTCACTCGGACGCTGCACATTAGTAGATAGGCATGGCGTGTACGTTATCGTAGACGAGCAGCGTCCAGGGTTGGACAATGGAAATGAGTTGTTTGTCCTTCACGTGGTTGGAGATCACGTTTTTCGAGCTTTGTCAACGCCGTCATTGGCTGACAGTTCGCGACACCCATTCTCCGTCCACACAACCGTCTCGTAAACTCTGCGCTTTGACGCACAGATGGATGGCTCGCGAGTTTCTGAGCTCATTGACAAGGCAAAGGCCAACGGTCAGCCCCGGTTCTCCGACTTCGCTTCAACCAACCTGACGCCCTATGTATAGATGTTGAGGTAAAGGTCGACGCTCTGACGAAGCTTCAGGCGGAACTCGAGGCTGGGGCTGAGGTACGTCCCAGGGACTCGTATCCTCCCTCTCGCACCGGCTTGCTTCTGACCGTCTCTTCAAGGTTCCAGATGCCGAGGTTGTCATCAGTACTCTCAAGGCATGCCTTAAAGTCTCCCATCAACACTTGACGACCGCCGCGGTCTCAGTAATTCCCTCACTCCTACCCCTGATTATCGCAAGTGGGCAACACAATCACCGCCAAACCCACCAGAGGTCGTTATCGAATTCCACATCAACATCCTCGACTGCACCATCGATCGATGCCTTCAACCTGCGGCAGGCCCTAACGGCTTTCTTGACCCCCGGTGGCCTATTCGAACGGCTCGGTGACAGTCGTGAGAAACCTCGAGACAAGGCACGGGAGTCTCTTGTTCTCCTTGGTGGCTATGCGTTCAAACTTGCGGGTGGGAGTGCATTCGCCTCCAAGAGCACCTCGTCCAAGGGTCCGGACACGCCGCTTGCTGTGTTTGAGCGTTTCATGAAGGAGAGTGGGTTTGGGAGCAAAGTTTGGAGAATCCGAGAACAGGTGCGTTATGCCCATCCACCCAAGACTTCCCCTCTATGCGCGCGTACAAGTACCGCAGATCTAATCTTGCACACCTTTACCGCGGGACACGTTGTCGCTCACGCGGGCATTAATGATCATGACGGCATAGCTGACCCTCCGATTGCAGAGTATCCTCGTCCTGGTTCATATACGCCGGTCACACCCCTTATTCGGTCTCCGGTCATATCTCCCGTCCCTGGTCGCCGTCCTCGAGGATGGTGATAGCAACGTTCGCGAATGTGCAAAGCAATCATTGGTGGAACTATTCACGAGCACCGGCGTTACCGATGCCGCCCGTGCTGACCTCAAGAAAGAGATGACCAAGAAGGGTGTTCGGAAAGCCACCATGGATTCTGTCCTTAGCCAGGTCTTATCCGCCTCAACCAGCAGTCTCACTTCAGCCGCCAACAATGAGCTCAGCCAGTCTGGGGGAAAGAAGGAATACGTCCCTCCAAGCCTCGCGCTGTTGGGAAGGACACCCTCCACACTTTCGAACGGATCTGGGCCGAGTGTGACGTCTCGCGTTCGGACAACGAGTCGGGGAAACACTGGTCCCAAAGTCCCCTTGAGACCTCCTAGTCGTTCTGGGGTGGCCTCTCCCACTCCTACGGAGGTCTCTGGCGGCGCAGGAACCAGCGGCGCCGTCACTGGAGGGACAAGTCTGGCTGACATACGCAATGTATACGTTAGTGCATTTCTGCCTCCTTTCTTGATTCGCCTCCTTATACTCTTTCGCCTTGCTAGGTCGCTTCGAGCCGTGACCTTGAAAACGAGTTTGCCAAGATGGAGAAACCGTTCGGGGTAGCGCCTATACCTCTTTGTCAGACAATCACGCTGACGCGTTCGTTTAGGGTAAAGAAACAGAACACAACTGGTCGACTAGGGAACAGGCGATCAACCTCGTCCGCGGAATGGTCAAGGGTGGTGACGTCCTCGAGCGTTATCACGATACGTTTATGGCGCATCTGAAACAGTTCTTGGAATTGTCTCTTAAGACGGTGAGCTCATGCGCTGCTGATCCCATGGCAGTAACTGACTGGTTCTTAGCTGGTCAGTTTACGCACAACGGTAGCAGTGAACACTTGTTTGCTGTACTCCGAACTCGTCGTTGTGCTCGAGACCACATTCGATCACGTTTGCGAACTCGTCCTCAGCAATCTGTTGAAAATGGCTGGTTCCACGAAGAAACTGGTGGCTCAACGGTCTCAAGATACGGTCACCACAATCCTCAAGCATACCTCTGCCCAGCCACGCACGGTCCCGCATATGTTGTGGTGTACCTTACAAGACAAGATCGCTCAGGCCAGAGCCTATGCTTCGGGGCACATCAAGACGTACATCGAAGTTCACGCTTCGAAGGCCAAACATTCCATCGAAACCTCTAGCGGTTTAGACACACTGGTGAACTCTATTAAAAAGGCACTCGGCGACCCCAATCCCGGCGTGCGTGAGAGCGCTCGACAGGCTTACTGGTTGTTGAACGCCGTGTGGGAAGACAAGGGGACGTCAATAATGGCGGGTTTGGATCCTAGCGCTCGCAAACAGCTTGAGAAGGCGTGTCCTAACCCAACTTTGTTGTCTGGCACGACGGATTATTCTGTGTCACCGATGAAGAAGAGTAGCGTTGCGGCCGTGATCGCGGCGAGTCGAGTAAAGGCGAAAGCGATTGCTGTTGACCCACCCACGTTGCGGCACCAAGCAACTTCTGCTGCGCGGGCAACTACTTCTCCGAAACGACCCCTGTCACCATCGTTGTCGAACAGTTCTGTCGGTTCTCCCCCGCGATCTCGCCCCGTTGTGATGCCATCCCACACAAGGACGACTACTAATACCTCGACAACCTCACGCACCCCCCGGAGAGACCCCCCCTCGCAGCATACCACGATCACCCCGCCCCCTCCGTCGCATTCGTTCGATTCTGTACGACGCCGTATATCGACTGCTTCCTCGCAATTGTCCACCGCCCCCAGCAGTCCGACTTTCAGGCGTGCGGTTTCAACTGCGCTACCACATTCACCCCCTTCCCCTTCTCACCAGCTCCCCCCTCCTCTGACACCACCGAAACGGGAGGACCACTTGGGTCACACACGCTCCTCGATTGCCAACTGGTCGAAACTGATCGATGACGAGTCTTTGCTCGTCGCCACGACGGTCCCCATCCCGGAAGGCGACAGCGACTTTGAGGATGACGATATGAATGCCAACCCAATCACCTTCTCCAGTCCGTTCGAGAGGTTCCCGCCTACAAAGACGAAGTCGAGTCCTGCGACTCCGTCCTTTACTACCTCGTCCATGGATGAACCTAAACATCAGATGCTTCATTCCATGTCTTCCAGCTCGTTCTCGACTCATTCACCCCCAGCCACGACCCCGCAGCCGATTGTGGAAGATGCGATGAGGGCTAGAGCTGAGCAGGCGGCTAGTGCAGCCGACAGGTTGCTGGAGCTCGTCGACCAGGACGTTGACGATGACAGCACGGTTTTGATGGACCTAGACGACGATAAGGACCCCCACGCCACCAACGGCTCGCTTCAGCTTCGCACTCCCATTGGTGAGAGGAACGGAAAATTCCGCGTGGGGACGACCACGGAGGACAATGTGCGCATCGCCGCGACCTTACCCCTGCGGGTGACGAAGGTACAGCTACCAAAGGTCACCAACATTTGGGGAGGGAAGATTCAGACGGAGGTTCCCAAAACTCCTGCGAATGGTCGAGGGAGTAAAGATACCAGAGATCAGAGGGGTGTGGCAATCATGAAACAGGCTGCTTTGCTCCTTGATAGCCCTGCCGCTGTTAAGAGCAGTGGGCTGGTCACCAGTAGTGCTGGGACGGGATCGGGATCGACCGGGTCGGTGTTGGACTTGTTGAGGGAGAAGAAGACGGGAAGGGATTGGTGGGTGAAGAGGATGGCCTGTGAGTTTATGTCGCTCAATGCTACCATTTCGTTTGTTATTGACGTGGTCGGCTTGCGTTCCTTCAGTGCACAGGCGAAGCAGGGCTATCAATGGTTCCCAATTGGATCATGCGGAACAGTTCGATGAGCTTCAGCGTCACATCAAGTCGTTGGAAGATGGTTCTGCTGACGTGGATTGCCTCCAGAAACTCGCGACGTTTTCGACGTTGTACCCTGTTCCCGAAACGCTATCTTCCCTGAGTCAGGACTCCAATTTTTCCATCGCCGGGTTACCGCAGTGGACGATCCCCAAGGGGAACGAGTTCTGGGCAAAGGAGAGGAGCTGTGATCGTTTGTTTGAAGCTCTCAGGAGGTTCTTGGATCCTTCGAAGGTATAGCTTAGCGTTCACGTCCTTTTTGGTTATCCTGAGTTTCATTTCGTGTTTCTAGGAAGGGGCTCTCCTCGAGTACGGGTTGATCGTTTTGTGGGAGTTGATCGAGAACCAGACCCCGTATCTTGAAGGGAAGGAAGCCGACGTCTTTTCGCTCCTACTCTGGATCCGGTACTCCGGTAAACCCAACGTAAAACCCTCTTTCACCTTTGCTTGAACCTGGATCCTAACGAAAGTCTAGGTATTCGAAGCGACCTTTGCGATCCGTGACGCTCTCACAGACCGGATTGAAGCTGTGTACGGTTTGACCACCATGCACGGTTGTGTCAGGTCGTTTACCTCCATGCCTCCCCCTCCCGATGTCGAGGATTCTACGGAATTGAAGACGATGAGCTATTGTTTCGGGTTGAGCGCTCTGGGGAAGTTTATCAGGAGGTTACCAGGCGAGATCTTGGAAGAGGAGTTGCCACGACTGAAAAATACTTTGATTTCGGTGGGTGGTAATAGCCAATCACACCTCTTACTTAGTTGCTGATTCAGAGACCGCGCTCCCCATTGTTAGGCTCTCACGGACGCCTCGTCGCTGTTGATCCGTGAATCGGCGGCGGCGGTAATCATCACCTCCCAGCTGGTTCTCCGGGATGAAGCCCAACTGTTTTCGTTGCTTGACGGGTTACCCGACGACAAGAAGAACCTATTGACATACCTGTTCGAGAGACACGACGCGAGGAACGTTTCCACTTCCGCCTTTGCGGGAGATGTTACCATTGGGGGAGGTGACGATAAGGGATTTGAGAAACTTTCGAAGGAGTTGAGTCGGTTGGATCGGAGGATGAGTACACCCCCGAGTGGACGTGTTCCCTGACCGGTGGCCGTGTGTCTGTTTCCCCCAACCTTGATACCCCCGCTTCGTCCCCCTCGGAAGGCGTGATATCCATCATGTCTCGCATCCGCTGTGTATCCTGTTTTCTCCCTCTTTTTCTATCTTTCTTCATATCTTTTCATCCCCCCCTCGTCCTGAAGGAACCTCTCATGCTCATGGCGACGCATTATTGAATATTGATTGTATGATGTATATGACCCCCCCTTTTCCGCTCATCTTTTGACTTCCCTACTTTCTAACTCTCTCACTTTTCGTTTTTAGTTTAGATCCCTGATACTGGAGATCTGACCAGATTCACTCGTTGTGATACGATATACTAGTTTCGCCTTGATTATAATAAAACCAGCTTATGGTGAATGCATGGTACCGGGACTCGGACGTCGTGACTGAAGATTGGGTGCTACACGGAACCTATCGTTTATATGCGTAACCGCATCCTGAGGATGTAATACCCAATCCCACCCAAGATGCCTCCGATGTGTCCAGCGGTATCTGTACCCTTTCGACTCCCGGCGAGAGCGCTGTATCCGTCCCAGACAAATACGCCAGAGATACACAACCAAGCTGGGCAGGGGATGACCCCGAATATGAGGAAAGTAGCCCGGGGAGCCAGGCAAGCGAAGAACGATAGGACGCCGTACAAGGCACCTAATCGCGCGAGTAGCGGATAGGGCAGTCAGCGAGCCGGTCCCGTAGGGTGGAGTTACGAGACGCACCGCTGGCTCCGAGGGAAGAATACTTCGGGTTCTTCTTCACGCTGGAGTGCCACCAGAGGCTGGAAGCTGAAGCCACGAGACCGGCGCCGAAGTAGAGGGTGAGGAAGCCGGCGTTGCCGAGGACAGAGAGGATGACGGGCACGGTGAAGTAGTAGGAGACGCCATTGAAGAGTAGGTGACCGACGTCCTTTTGTGAGAAGGATGAAGTGATGAGGGTCCAGCTGTGGTGAAAGAGGTCAATCAAACCGCGTGGATCGCATGGAGGCGTCACGTACATCCGACCGTTCTGCACGTTCCATGCGCTTGTGGTGAAATGTTTAAACATGAACATCAGTAAGGACGGATCCTTCGATTGTTGCTAACACGGCCGGGCGGGATGTCAGCCTCTTGTCTGAGCGTCTGAAGGAGAGAGCCGTGGCTGACATATTGTGTGTCTGCAACTTGCCACAAAAGAAAGATTACGCCATTGATGCCAAATATTCCCCAGAAGATGACATTGGAAGGTATCCTGTCGATCCTCTGGGAGATTTCATGCCAGAACCCGAAGCGTGGAGGTCTAGGCGCGTTGAAGGAGCCGCGTGAGCCAGAAGACCTGCCCCGATGAGTCGCGTTCGAGAGGCGTGAAGGACTGAAGATCTGGAGCATTCCGGAGGATGGTTTGGGCTGCCATGCCGCTGTGAGGTGTGACCTTGTCGCTAATTGTCCAGGACGACGTGGGAGACGGAGGGTGGACAAGAGCGTGCGGGACAACATGATCATCCCGGGTAGAAGGCTTGGGTCCGATCGGGTGAGAAGGCGGAAGACAAATCATCCCTTGGATAAAACCAAGGCCATGTCGCACCACATATTCGTTCTTTCGCCGACGGACACGCCATTGTACAGTCTAACGCATTATTCATCCAAGCCAGCGCAATCGGCGGGATCTACATTGTCGTCAAATCTGCCATCGTGGTCGACCTCGGCGTTCGCAGGGACATTGACGGCGTTATCGGGTGCGTCGAGCGCAACGCAGGTGCATCACACGAGCGGAGGGGGTGGAGGAGTGCGTGTGGGGGGTGGACAGGACAGACACGTTATCCAGATGATCGCGAATGCGAGTTTGGACGCCATCGAGGAGGTGATGAGGAGAGAGAACACGATGTATCTCAAGTCTGTGGACAAGTTCAACGAATGGATCGTTTCGGCGTTCGTCACCGCGGGCAGTCAGTGGTGTTCAGTTGTTTTCTTTTTTATCCCTTTCTTATGAAAAGTAGATGTGAAGTTTGTTATCCTCCATGAGACCAAGAACGACGACGGGATCAAAGTGTTCTTCAATGACCTCTGGGAGTTGTATCTCAAGGTCCGTGCCCTCTCTCTTTGTGGTTTTCTTGGGTGTTCAAAGGGGTTTCAGACGGCCATGAATCCGTTCCATACGGCGCACACGCCAATACGCAGCGCGGTGTTCGACAGTCGGGTGAGGGCGAGCGCGAAGAAGAACCTGTAGCGAGTCGACCCGCTCTTTTTTTCCGGTCGTTTCCTCCTCTTCCGCTCTCTCCCATCTCCCTCCTCCGGTCTCCTTCTTCTGTCTCTTTCTCTCTCTCTTTATTCTCCAATTCTTGCTCTTTTTCTTCGCCCGCTGTTTATTATATCACATATCTCCTCCAAACAAGAAATAATCCAAAGCCGGGGCCCTGACTCCCTCAACGTCAGTCGCGGCTCTCAAACCACACTCCCTTTTGTCTCCTCACCCCCTTCTTTCTCGCCCAGTTCCCTTGCTCTCAATCACCCGCACCCTTAAATAGACCAACAAGCCTCCCCCCAGTTCCCCCTCCAGATGGCCGTCTCCCAGCAGAACAACCGCGCCTCCCTCCTCTCCGGTCTTCGCACCGGCGGCGTCCGCTCCACTTCCGCCAATGTGCCCCACACCGCCGCTCCAGGCGCCACCTTCAACATCCCCCGTTTTGCCTCCTTCTCTCGCGACCAGCAGATTGATGAAGAGTTCGACTACAACTCTGAGGTCCAGGACATCTTCGTTCCGAACCGGACTCACCAAGGTCCCGCCACTTCCGCTGTCGACAGCACCGGGTTTTCGTACCAGCAGAGCTCTTCCCCCCAGATCAACCCCCACGCTCTTCCCTTCAGTCCAAGTGTAAACGTTCAATCGGCTCAGAGTTTGCAAATGCAAATGATGCAGATGGAAATCCTCCGCCTCCAGGTTGGCTCTCCCATTTATCCCCCGATTTGTTCCATCTGAACGATCTATTGTTACATTCAGCAGGCGCAACAGTATCAAGTCGAACTTCTTGCTCAAGCCCAACTTCAGCAGCAGCAGCAACAGCAACAGACCCAGCAGATCCAGAACAGGCGCGGTCTATCTAACCCGCCCCCCGCCTCTGCTGGTCCCCGGGACCTCCGCTTTGCAGCTGCCATGAACAATCAAATACGCGGTAGCCAGGCGGATAATCTCAGGTCGAAACTCGGGGTTTATGACGAGCCGATGACCGCCGCGCTCAACGGAAGGTTTGGAAGTCGCAAGGTCCAAGAAGATGAGGGCCAAGAGCTCACCATCCCACCCCCTACCCCGAGCCGCACCACCGTTATCAGCGGAGGCACTGTGCTTGGTAGTCCTCTGTCCAACAACATGAATACCGGTTCTTCCACCAGTCCCTCCAAGTCCGACTCTGCCATTTCTTGGAGGAGGGGCGGGAAAAGTAACTCGGTGTTGAACGGGCCAAACAGGGCCGCTTCCTTGACCACGCCCCCTCCTTCGGTCAAGATCACCCCGCCGCCTGGAGAAGGTCCCGCTGAACCCGTCACCACCCCCTCATCTGCCGGGATTACCAAATCGAGGCCCCAGCCCCTTCGGTTCAGTGTGGCGGTGTCACAACCACTTCCGGTGATTGCAATCGATTCCTCCGAAGTCGACGTGGATGACGCTTCGTCTTCCGGATCATCAAGATCGGCTGGCTCCCCAACGACACCATCATCTCACGATATGCCGCCTCTATCCCCTCGTGAGGAGGCCACCAAGCGGTTGTATGAAGGATTGGGTATCGGACGCCCCGCTCCCTCCCCGTCTGCTGTCGTCCCGATTCCGCAGCCTCAGCAGATGGCCCCCATCAGGGTTCTCAGCCAACCCGTGAGACAGCCGAAGGGACCACCCTCTGGTGCTGATGAGCTCGGTCCCAAGAACTTTGCGACAAGGATTAGGAGAAAGGCCATTGGCGGTCTCAGCGGTTTATTGGAGACCCGCGAGAGGAGAGATATCGAAGTTTGTTGAGGACGTTGGAGGTGATCCCGGGTCTCCTAAAATTTGGAGACGTGAAGGTGGACATACCAAACAGCTCACCTGGAGGCGCCCTCGTTCCCTGATCCCCCATGCGCGCCCGCCGATGACTTTACGTTGTCATCCAAATGCCGTCGGCGACCGTGCACCTCACAGTCATTGTCTCCCGCATCGTTTTTTCTTCGGGGTATATCACGGTTATTATTATTTGATGTCGTCGGTCGGCGTCAGCGCTCCCCCCATATCCTCCTTCCTTCCTCAAGGCGAAAGTTCACCTATTTTTGCTCCACGCTGGACTTTTATTCTATTTTATTCCGTTTCCCCTGAACTGATTCCACTGTCATGCAAAAACGCTCCCCTCCCCTCCTGTTCTTTGTATACCTGTTTGGAGTTCTCGGAGGCCACTGCACTCACAACGGACGATCCCTGTTACCCGACCCACCACATCGCTCGTTCTTCTAACCGACACCCTCTTTTTCGACCGTTTTTTCTGTTTCTCGCTCTCTTTAACATATGGCTCGCCACTTTCATGTCAATAGCTTTGCGCTTGGCGATTATTTGTACATCCCCCCCCCATCACCCATCCCACTTCCCATCCCTCCGCTTTGCCTTTCGATCCTCTCGCTGGCGTTTTCCTTGGGTTCGGCCGTTCGGACAACGGCTCGCGGACGTGGTTCGTTCCTGGGGTTTCGCCCCTCAGCCAGTCTCCGTGTCATTCCTTCCCCAACGGACGAACGCTGTGCCCTTTGTCCGTATAATCTCGTCCTTTCTCCGCCTCTCTTGTAGATGGGCGGTCATTGACCCAATCTCATCCTTCTGTGAATTGGTAGTTTAGGTGCTGTACCTGTCTACTTGCCTACATATGCCCATCCACTTCGTGTCTCCTTTTTATCCTCCCCTCTATAACCCTGTAGTTTGCGAAATACTCAACGAGAAATCGGCCTGTATTCATTCTTTCCCGCTTGATGTTCGATCAGACCGGGGTTATGCCGGCAAGGCTTCAGCTTCGGGACTCGAGTTGGGACCTCTCCTAGTCGCGCCGGAACGTCTGATCTGCAGGCCGGTCCCCTTCTTTCATTTCGCCCGGTAGCTTTGTGAAACTGCTGACGTTGAGGGGGTCGTGTGGAACTCGCGTTGCGATCATCGGTTTCCAGATGTGACCAGGAGTCATTGACTGCATCCCAGGGAGTGGGATTTTGCGATATGTCATTTGAAATTTATGCCATCCGGAATGCCGTACGTCACGTCGCGTTAAGGTTGGCGCCAATGGAAGGCGCGTAGGTGAACTGTAAAACACTCACAAAACAAAAAACAAAAAAACAGACGGCGTCGTGACTCCCAACGCACCTTTTTGAACGCTCGTGGGAACCCTTTGCCCTACGACACGAGCGCTGTGGAACCCATTTCCTGGTTCTTTCTTTATTAGAGGGTCCACAGTCCAACCGCCGGGACGAGATATCCACAGCGCCCGGTGATGTTTCCCGACCCATGCGAGTGGTCATGTGAGAAACACCCGTGGGATCGTGTGGGCGGGTGTGACTATCGAGCAGTGAGTTCCAGCCTCGTAATGCCAACGGTCGCAGTTCCGCCCGGAGACGGCTCACGAGGCGGAGGTGGAGGTGAAACAAGGGTGCAAGGTCGAGGATTCCGACAAGTCCGCGCAAAAGAAACGCAACGCCTCGGATGGGACGGTTCGTCGCGACGTCGCACCAGGATATAGTTGGTTCCGTTCCCACTTGGCGTCGACCGACGTAGGTAGTTTGTCGGCTTCCGCGGGCGGCGCGATGCGCCCATCTCCTTTTGTTCAAGGTGGAT
>Ga0307516_10003104_pt1 | contig 21606 bp, 16 predicted proteins | sample 19_EM_MG_FD_203310 | JGI IMG/M metagenome (GOLD analysis project Ga0307516, IMG submission 203310) | Populus trichocarpa ectomycorrhiza microbial communities from riparian zone in the Pacific Northwest, United States - 19_EM | ecosystem: Host-associated > Plants > Roots > Unclassified | place... | reverse complement strand
CAGCGACAGCAGCGTCGGCGAGCGTTCGCCGCGCAGGGTTTCGGTCAGCTCGAGGTTGCGGTGCGTGGCCGGCGGCAGCTCCAGCAGCTCGCTGGCGCGCTGCACGGTCAGCGTGTTGACGTGCGCCAGCGCGCGGCCTTGGGTGTGCTCGGCATAGGCCAACAGCGCGGCGGCGGCGGCGTGGGCCTGGCCCAGGTCCTGCGCGTTGAAGCCGGCCAGCGACGCGACGCGCAACTGTTCGCACAGCTTGCGCTGGCCCAGGCCGGTGTCGAACTGCCAGGCCGGGCGGGCAGTGAGGGTGCTCTTGGCCTGGCGCAGCGCCGGCGACGGGGATTTGTCGATGCTGTCGCGGTCGATCAGGATCTCGGCCGGCGCCAGCCGTGCCAACCACCCCGGTAATTCGCGCTCGCCGCACTCGGCCAGGCCGAGCTGGCCGCTGGAAAGACCGAGCCAAGCCAGGCCATAGGTGCTGCGCTGGCGATGCACGGCCAGCAGCAGCGTGTCGGCGCGGTCGTCGAGCAGCTCGCTGTCGGTCACGGTGCCGGGCGTGACCACGCGCACCACCTTGCGCTCGACCGGGCCCTTGGCGGTGGCGACGTCGCCGACCTGCTCGGCCACCGCGACCGATTCACCCAGCTTCAGCAGCCGGGCCAGGTAATTCTCGACCGCATGCACCGGCACGCCGGCCATCACCACCGGCTCGCCCGCGCTCTGGCCGCGGGTCGTCAACGTGATGTCGAGCAGCCGGTGGGCCTTGCGGGCGTCGTCGAAGAACACCTCGTAGAAATCGCCCATGCGGTAAAACACCAGCGTGTCCGGGTGCTCGGCCTTGATGCGCAGGTACTGCTGCATCATTGGGGTATGTTCTAAGTTATTGTTTTTCAAAGGAAAATTGTCACTTCTGTCTATTGCCATGCCGACTGTCTAATACTCAAGTCGCTTTGTGTGTGATGGTCGACAGGGCCGGGCCGTCGACGACAGGGGCCACTTTGTCCCGCAGGCGGCGGGCCGTCATTGTCTCGGAGGCGTGCCCGAGCCGCGCTCTAGCGCGCTCTTGCCCTGCTGTCTGGTTAGGCACGGAACTGAAAGAGGCTAAGGGGCCCGGGCAATTTTAGAAACCTCTTTCTCTACAGCCCCAACGGCAAGAAGGACGGCATCCAGCTCATCCCCGTGAGCGAGGTGGCCGCGAAGGACGAGTTCCTCAGCATCAAGAACGTCAGCCGCGACGACGTGCTGGCCGCGCACCGGATCCCACCGCAGCTGCTGGGCATCATCCCCAGCAATGCCGGTGGCTTCGGTGACGTGGCGAAGGCGACGCTGGTCTTCTGCCGCAACGAGATCCAACCTCTGCAGGAGCGGCTGCGCGCGCTGAACGACTGGATCGGCGAAGAGGTGATCCGCTTTGTCCCCTACGAACTTCCAACCACTGGCGCGGCCGACGCCGGCGCCTGAGCCTTTCCCCCAACGCAGTACCCAATGGCCCTTCCCATCATCCCGTGGATCGGCGGCAAGCGCCGCCTTGCCGAGACCCTGTTCCATCGCTTTCCATCGCACACGTGCTACGTCGAGCTATTCGCTGGCGGCGCAGCGCTGTTCTTCATAAGACCGCCCGCCGACGTCGAGGTGATCAACGACGTGAACGGCGACCTGGTCAACCTCTACCGGGTGGTGAAGCATCATCTCGAGGAGTTCGTGCGGCAGTTCAAGTGGGCGCTGTCGAGCCGCCAGGTGTTCAAGTGGACCCAGGCCACGCCCACCGAGACCCTGACCGACATCCAGCGTGCCGCGCGGTTCTTCTACCTGCAGCAGCAGGCCTTCGGTGGCAAGGTCAATGGCCAGACGTGGGGCACCGCGACCACCGCGCCGCCGATCAACCTGCTGCGCATCGAAGAGAACCTTAGCGCGGCCCATCTGAGGCTCTCAGGCGCCTACGTTGAGCACCTGCCCTGGGACCAGTGCTTTGATCGCTATGACAGGCCTCATACGCTGTTCTACGCCGATCCGCCGTACTGGCAGACCGAGGGCTATGGCGTGGACTTCGAATGGGCGCAGTACGAACTGCTCGCCACCAAGATGCGCCAGGCCAAAGGCAAGGTCATCGTCAGCCTCAACGACCACCCGGACTTACAGCGGTGCTTTGAGGGGTTCCAGATGGAGTCGCTGGAGATCGACTACACGGTAGGCGGCGGGGGTAAGCCGGCGAGGCGCGGCGAGTTGATCATCTACAGCTGGGATCGCGAGGCCGAGCCGGCTGGGCTGTTCTGACCGCGAAAAGGACGGGCGCCGCGAGAAATCTCAAACGGCGCCCGTGAAGACCGGTGCGGGGAGGGAGGATGGCGCAGCTCGGGAAGTTGAGCGCGCCTGCACCGGCCGCGTTGGATTCTACGAGAAGGCTGATCGCCGGCCAGGGCGCTCGGTCAATCCGTTACCGCAGCAGCATACTTCGAGAGCCGGCTGCTCATTCAATATTGAAGTTGATGCTTTTGCGGGAATTTTCGAGCCATTGCAAGTATTGATGCCTCAAATCAATGAATTTGTCATAGTCCCAGTTGTCTTCAATTGGTATTTGTTTGAGATCTCTAAATAGCTTTTTATTGAATAGAAAGCTATGCCAAGACAGCTCCCGTGGCAATGCTTCGCCAAATAATAGAAGGCTGTTGACATTGTCAATAACATAGAACATTGCCGAGAGTTCGGCCACTGAGCCAATCATTCCTGGTTTGACGTTTATTGTGTCTTCAAACCATTTTGTAAAATCAAGGCATTTTTGATGATTTTCCATATCGCTTGTACGTCTTAGCACCGATTGCGACTCTGACTGGAATGTTCTGATCCTCCCTTCGGCGGCGCCTTGCCTTATGTCATGGCCTCGTCTACTGCCAAGTGATAGATGCTGGGAAAGCGCGTCTCCATCTCAGCCTCTTGGGTTTCGGAGCCCTCGACGACGAAGACCTCGTCGTTGCCAAGCCGCTGCACGACGTCCCAATCCTCGCTGTGTCCGATGGACACGAACCCATGTATGTACTCCGAGGCTCGAATGCCGGCGGCAGAGAGCTCGAATCCTCCGAGCCGAGTTTTCAGAGTGCCGTACCGCGAGAAGAACTCTCGCGTAATGGGACCGAGCCCCTCAGGCAGTGGCGTGGCCGAGTCCGCAGGACCCACGTACAGCTCCCCGCCCTCCGCAATCAGATTATCGAACGCGGTGCGAGCTTCCTCAAGCGACATAGCCCCAACTTCCACCTTCGGCTTTGGTGACATAAGAGCGCCCCTTTCTTGTCTCCGAGTCAGTATGAAATAGCAAACGATTGTCAAGAGGATGCCCAGGACGGTGAACCACACCATTGCTGCCTCCCTATCGTGAGCACGAGCAGGCATCAGCGAAGTCTCGCGCTGCACGCATGCCTGTCGTGGCGGGATTGACGAAGGCGCCCCATGCGTTCTCCAGCCCGCGCATTCGCCTATGCGCAGCTGCATGGGTTGCGCTGTCGGCAAACCAACGTAGGTTCCAAGCTCCGCTGTTCACAGATGCAGGTAAGCCACCGGTCGGGAACATCGTCGGGAAGCCGCCGGGGTGGCCGAACAATGGATTGGAGTGGTGCACGAACCCCCCTTTCAGACTGTTGGCCTCACGGAAGGCAGTCATAAAAGGGCGCGTACTTCTTCTCGTTGCATCGCGAGATGCTCGCGCGGCGAGCGCCTTCAGCCCTGCAGCACCGCCCATCGTGCCAATCTCAAATGCCAGGTCCGCAAGTTCGCCATTCCGATATGCGCCGCTGCACTTGTTCACGCTGCCAATGTCGAACCCGTTGCGGACATAGCCGGTCATTCCAAAGGAGAGCGAGTCACCAAAACCCGCCGAGAAGTCGACCACGCCTTGTGATGGCGACCAACCACCCGTAGCCCAATAAACTCCGCCCCAAACATCGTCCATACCGAAAAGGCCATACGGGTCGTAGTAGGCCAGCGGGTTGCCATAGACATAGGCATAAGTGTTGACACCCCCATTGATCCCGATCGGGTCACTTTGGGTGTAGCGTCCCGTGACTGGATCGTAGTAGCGATTCCAGTTGTAGTGGTATCCGTGCTCACTATCAAAGTATTGGCCGGCAAAGCGCAAGTTCAACTTCAAGCCACTCTCGATTGGCGCGCCACCGCCGAATGGGTCAGATATCCATCGCCACAGCACGCCGCCGCTTGGCGACGTGACCATGCGCGGCGTCCCGAGGTGATCTGTGTAGATTTGATTGACTTGGCCGCTGGTGCCGGTCGACACGCCGACAAGAGTCGGGTAGCCATCCGTGTCATTGGGCAGCCAGAAGTATTCCTTGATGGTTTGCCCAGTCTTGTCCAGTTCCGCTAGCAGTTCGCCAGACGGTCCGTAGACGTAGTGAGTCTTCGCGCCGTTGGGCATCACCTTTGTGACGCGCTGGTTCAATCCGTTTAGCAGGTAGGTCGTCGTGGCGCCATTTGTTGTCACGCCAGTGACGCGGCCGTAGGCATCTAGCGAAAAGTCGTTCACTCCGTCAAAGACGGTGAACTGATCCTTCAGAACCCAAGTACGCGGCGTCGGACCGGGCGCGACCTCTAAGTTGTTAGAGCCTTGGGTGTAAAGGTAGGTGTAGTCCGTTCCGTTAAATCGATGAACTGTCCGATTGCCGTTCAGGTCGTAGAAGTACTCCTGGTTGCTCGCCTTGCCCTTGGCATCCAAGCCTTTGTAGCTCGTCACGCGGCCAGCCAAATCGTGGCCGAAAGTTTGGCTGTAGTCCGCGTTAGCAGAGTCAGTGATGGTCTCCAGCCGATTCAAGCCGTCGTAGCCAGGCGTCTGGCTGTCATTTCCCAGCGTGTAGTTGTCGACAAGGCCATCTTTGTCGCGCGTGCGCTGGTAGGTAGCACCACTTGCCCACGACCACCCCTCGATCTTGCCCAGCGGATGCTGCCGGACGCCAGAAATGAAGTCGGCATCATTGATCTTGGCGCTGCGCAATTGACCGTTGGCATAGGTGTAGGAAACGACGCGTCCTGACGGATAGGTGATGCTTGTCAGATTCCCTCGCATGTACCCAAGGCCGGTGGGAATGATCAGCCCGTCATACTTACGTGTAATGCCGCTCAATTCTCCGTTCTTGTCGTAGGTGAAAGTAGTCGCGCCGCTGTAGTCCTTCAGGCCTGTCAGGCTGCCCTTGGCATTAGCTCCTTCGTCGTAGGTAAAGTTGATTGAGGGTGAACCTGTCACCGAACGCGACTTGAGCCGGTTGACTTCGTCATACCCTCGTTGCTCTTTGATGAACCGGAAATCGATTTTCGTCTTGACATTGCCTGCGCCATCAGGTTCCTGTAAGAGGACATTGCCATCGGTTGCCGGGAGGGATACCGACTTCACATCACCAATCAAATTGACGGTTTCGCTGGATTGATACCCATTCCCGTCCACCAATTGCCAAACTTGGTCAGATATGTCGTAGCTCGCCGTGATCGTGCCTGCGTCCGCCTGCGTGAACGTCTTGGCTCTGCCGAGTGCGTCGTGTCCAATCTTCACCGATATCGCTCCGGGACCTATGACGTCGGTCAGGTTGCCGAGTTCGTGAACGATCGTGCTCGTCTTCTTATGGCCGTTGGTGAGCGTAGCCACTTGGCGTAAGCCATCAAAGGTCGCGCTGGAGGTCATGACGACATTGTCGGCGGCGTCATAGACGTCGCTTTTCTTGACGTTGCCTTCAGCGTCCGGCGTGTAGTGGATTCGCGCGCCATCGCTCAGCTTGATGTCGGTAAGACGACGGGCAGCGTCGTAGACATACGTAGCCGAGCGCTTCGAGGGCGGCGTAAGCATCTCCAACTGGCCGACATCGTCATAGTCAAACTGCGTGATTTGACCATTGCGCGTGACGGTATGAAGGCGATAGCGCTGGTCGTAGCGTAGCTCAGTGGTTACGCCATTCTCATCTTGAATGTCCAGTGAGTTACCCAGCTTGTCGTAGGTCAGAAAGGTGACTGTATGCCCCGCAGGATTGCTCACCGTTTTGAGCTGACCAGGGTAAGCCTCACCGGGCTGATAGTAGGTGAATTTGGTGATATCCGATACGTCCGTGCGTGGGCCGTCCTCTTCCGTCACGCGGCCGAAGTCGTCACTCTTGTAGGTCCATGTGCGTGACGCACCCTTTTCGGTATCGCTCATGGTGTAGCTTGCCAACCCGGACGTAACGGGGTCGTAGTCAATCTTGATCTGCAAGGCCCCACGGGTCATCTTGCTCAACAAGCGCCAGCTCGGGTGCCATTCGAAGTTCGTCTCCACCACCTTGCCGTCTTCAACGTATTCCTTGCGGAGGTACTCGTTGTCGCGGTCGTCGAAGTATGAGCGGCGCTCGTGGTCGAGGAAGTCCTTCACATAGCCGATCTGACCACGGTAAGTCCACTCGATTTCTTTGGCGGTCGGATTCGCGACGCAAGGCCTGTCGGCAGAAGTGCTGCGCACCGTACCACCCTCTACCGTGGTCTTGTAAGTGGCGGGTGCAGCGGTGCCGAACGTCACTTTCGATTCAGTGACCATTCCATCTTCGACGGTGTAGTCGACCTTGGTCTTCTCCGTGTGAAGGGCGTGTTCGGTCGCGATGGCCATGCCTTTGGCGTCGTAGGTGATCGTTGCGAATCGAATGCCCTTTTCGTCCTTGATGCCCGTCATGGCGTGGGGCTGGGACACACCAGATGTGTACGCCGCCTCGTTGTAGATGTGGCGGATGAATTTGGTGTCCGGGTACGTGACCGTCGTCAGGTTGCCTTGGGTGTCGTAGTCGTACTTGTAGGGGCGCTCCGCTGGGTCCTTGACCTGTGTGATGCGGAAGAAGCTGTCCTGCACGAAGGTCATGCGCTGCCCGAAGTTGTCTTCGGCGTAGTCGAGCTTTCCAGAAGACTTATAGACCAGCTTGAAGGATTGCCCGGTGCGAGCCTTGATGGCCTTGAGGCGACCTTTCTCTTCATAGGTCTCGACGCCGTCGTCCTCGGTGTGATAGCGCCATCCCGTAACGCTGCCATCGGTGCCGTAGATCCTCTCAAGGCCGTCACGAATGTCCGAAGGAGGGGTTAGGTAGATGACATGATCTTGTTGGTCCTTCTCGACGAACTGGATACGTTCGCCGCGCGGACGGACTGCAATGGTGACGCCACCGACGTCCGACGGAACAATGAGTCGGCGGTCGAGATTGCTCGTCCAGCCTGCGCCGAACAGCCCGTCGTATTGACCGCCCAGGCTGTTGTAGGTGCGTTCAATGAGCATTTCGAAGCCACTTGCTTCGAAGTCCCGTTCAATCTGAAAGTTATTTCCCGTGGCCTGGTTGATCGGATCACCGACCGGGCAATGATCTGTGTTTCCCAGGTTCTTATCTGGTGCGGGTACGTGAGGATCGTAGACGCATGTCAGGTCACTCGCCGCATAGAGGCTATGGACGCCGGTGTTGATCCAGTCGAAAAGTAGCTGAGAGCTCGGCACAAACCCATCGGGACAAGATACCGTCCCGTAAGGACCGCCCGCGACGAACATGATCGGGCCATCCTTGTTCCATTGCAAATTCGAATAGGTGCCGGTCTGCGGGCCACCAACGACATAGCCATGAAGATTCAGCGGAGCTTCCCCGCGGTGGTCGTCGTAGGGCGTATGCAGTTCCTTGCAAGAGCCCATAGCAAAGGCGATGTACGAATCGATGACTGCGCTCGAATCGCCAGAACCGTGGAATTGGTCTCCGTTGCAACCGTCCTCGAATAGCTCGAAGTGAGTCACGCTCAGCGTCGGAAGAATCTCTAGCGCGTCAGATTGCGTGCGGGCCGGCGCGTGACGGTTGCCTTGAGCACTTCGGTGAAGTTTCGGCGCAGACCCCGTCGATGCCTGTGCGTCTCCGCTGGTGTCATCGCTGCCGCCGCAAGACGCAAGCACGGCCAACGTGGCGCTCAAGAGCGCACGTAATAGAACTTTCAAAGGCTGTCTCCCTGGCACTTCGTTGTAATCACGAGTTCTCGCGCCAAGCCGATGTCTCGCGCCCTCACCTCAGGCGAAAGACTGGCCGCCACTGCTTTGCTCATGCAAATTTAGGGGCCACGCGACGACTCACACGGACATCACTGCATCGTCGTTTGTAGCAGGGACGTCATGTGAACAGGACCCTAGTGTTAGGGGCTTCGTCTGGGGATTGCATCGAGCGGCCTGGATCAGGTAACCCGGTGGCGCGCGCTCGGGACCCCGCCCCGCCCGGCCGCTTCGTGGGTCGGTTGCGACGGCACTGTCGAACGATCGACGTTCCCGCGTGGGAGGCGCCAGGCGAAGGGTTGAACCGCGACGCGATGCGACGGGAAGTGGCGCTGGGGTATCAACGGGCGCGGGGAGTGCAACCCATCACCCTTTCCAGAAAGCGCTCGGGAAGAACATAACTTTCCAAACCTGGGCCGAAGAAGTGGCCTAAGTTGTTGATTATTAAAGGAAATTTTTGTTATGCCGCTAACCTAACCGGACCTAACCTCTTTCCTAATTTCACTCGTAAGTCATTGATTCGTAAAGGACTGTAGGAGGCTCGATGTTTGGTCTAGAAAACCTAATCGGGTTAGGAGAAAGTTAGGAAATAGTTAATGTTGAAGGTTCTTTGCTAAGTGGTTGGTGCACAGAGGGTTTCTGGGTTTCGCTCAGAGGTGGTTAGGAAAGTTATGTCTTTCCTGAGGCCCTCCGGATCTTGGTGGAGCAGCCTGAACAGGGGCCGGGCGGTGCCTCATGCCGCGCGATCCGGGGCTGGCCAGCGGTTGTGGATTCAGCTAACGAATTACCTCAGCGGCACTGGCGCGTGATCCTGGACGTCTGCCAAGCTTGTCGACAGTTCGCGCGGGCACGCCGCCCGGTGACCGCAGGTCGTGGCCTGGCACCCGTCAAGGTGCAGACGCTAGAGCCGCAGTAGACGGAGCCGGACTGCCGGCTTGGGGTGGCGGGAAGGCCATCGCGCAATCTCAAAGCACGTCGAGCGGAGGAGCGTCGGCCACTCGCCCGAACTGCGCGGCGTGTGCGTGGATGTGGAAATCGATGAAGCCGGAGGGTGGCCGGCTGGATGACTCGGGTCTGGGCTGCCACTGGGACAAGTCCATCGGCACTGGGTCGTATCGGATCTCGGTGCCGCCCGGAAACGTTGCAGTTCCGTGATTCCAGTTGAAGACGCCAGTACCGTTGATGCCGACGAGGCGCTCCAACTTGCGGCACACCCGTTCGGCCTGAAACATGATCGACTTGCACACGTACTCGCACCCTGGACGGATTGCAACGGCTTGCGGCGTTTCGAAGACAACCTCGATTCCGACTACCCATCCAAGACCTTCGACTTCAGCTTCGTGATCAAGCAAGTAGTTGGTAAACCAATCAAGGACGCGCTTGCCTCCGACAGTGAGTTCCTCGGACTTGAAAGGAACCGGCACCCCTGGATCTTGTGCGAACGCGAGAGACACCATGATTTGGCTCCACTGGGTGATGTCGGCTTTCCAATGCGTTCCCAGGAATATGTTCACCCCGAAGGGGTCGCTCATCAGCGACAGGGGCTGAATGCCATAGTGCGCACACTTCTTCAGAGCTGGCTTCGTAAAGCCTTTGCGGGACATCAGGAGCTTGAAGTTCGCATTGATGTCCTGCGCTTTGGTCACGAAGGCGTCGACCTCCGGCGTTCCTGCCTTTCGAGTCTCGTCCTTGCACTCAATGACGCCAAGCATCTCTTGTCCGGCAAACGTGCCGCGGATCACGACGTCGAATTGGCGGCGCTGTCCAAGTCGGTCCGTCAAGAACTCGTTATGACTGACCCTTGCCGTCGGGTCGATCTGTGCCTGAATGGCGGCAACGGCCTTCTCGAAAGGAACTCCCGGGCGATCCACGACCGCATTGGTTTTGCTGGATTTACGCGGCATGCCCGCAGCGTACACCTGTCTAAAACTCGCGAGCCAACCTCACACCTTCCCAGGTGAAAGCCGGGCGATCAGCCGAGAAGAGTCTTAGACAGAAAACGGCAGAAACCTAGCATTCATGCGGCCTGCAGCCCGATTCTGCCCGTACTGCTGCATCATCGGCGTATGGGCGCTGAAGTCCTGCACGGGCAGGTTCTCGTTCTTCATCGGCGGTGCTGATGCAAAAAGGCGTCAGTCGGCTTGTTCGTCGCCGGTTTCGGCTTGCACGTCCTTCTTGCGCAGGCGCACCAGCTTGCGTTCCACCGGCGCGGCATCAACCGGGGGCGGCGGGGCCGCCGGCTCTTCTTCCTTGATGATGCGGGTGAAGGGCGACAGCAGCTGCACCAGCTGGCCGTAGATCTTCGGCGCGCCAGCCACCACCTCGCGTTGGTGCAGGAAGTCGGCCTCGCCGGTGAAGTTGCCGATCAGGCCACCGGCCTCGGTGATCATCAGCGAACCGGCGGCCACATCCCACGGGTTCAGGCCAGTCTCGAAGAAGCCGTCGTACCAGCCGGCGGCCACGTAGCACAGGTCCAGCGCGGCCGAGCCGGGGCGGCGCAGGCCGGCGCAATGCGGCGCCACGGCCTCGAACATCTTCAGGTAGCGCTGGAAGTTGTCGCCCTTGCGGAACGGGAAACCAGTGCCGATCAGCGCGTCACCCAGGCGCACCCGCTTGGACACCCGCAGGCGCTTGTCGTTCAGGAAGGCGCCACGGCCCTTGGAAGCCATGAACAGGTCGTTGCGCGTCGGGTCGTAGACGACGGCCTGCTCGACCTTGCCGCGGAACGACAGCGCGATCGAGATGCAGTAGACCGGCAGGCCGTGGATGAAGTTGGTGGTGCCGTCGAGCGGGTCGATGATCCAGAGGAAATCGCTGTGCTTGGCGCCGTGCGTGCGACCCGATTCTTCGGCCAGGATGGCGTGGCCGGGGTAGGCGGTCAGCAGGGTCTCGATGATCGCGGCTTCGGCCGCGTGGTCGACTTCGGTGACGAAGTCGTTCGCGCTCTTCGCGGTGACCTTGAGCAGGTCCACATCCAGCGATGCCCGGTTGATGATCGCCCCCGCGGTGCGGGCCGCCTTGATGGCGATGTTCAGCATGGGATGGATGGATTGCGACATGGGCGACCTGAAAAAGCTGGACGAGAGCGGGGAACCGGGCTGGCGGAAGGAAAGAGCGGGCGTGGACTGGGCCGTGCAGGCAGGACAATCCACGCAGAACCGCAGATTTTAGCCACCCATGCCCGATTCGCCAGCCCCCGCCACGCCCGACGCCACACGTTTCGTGTTGATGAACACAAGCCACCCCGGCAACGTAGGCTCGGCGGCCCGTGCGATGAAGGTGATGGGCTTTTCGGACCTGGTGCTGGTGGCGCCGCGTTTCGACGACGTGTTGACCCGCGAGGAAACGCTGGCGATGGCCAGTGGCGCAACCGACGTGCTGGCCGCGGCGCGCATCGTCGGCAGCCTGGCTGAGGCGCTGGAGGGCGTGGACTACGCCTGCGCCACCGCCATGACGCCGCGCGACTTCGGCCCGCCGACCTTCGCGCCGCGCGAGCGTTTCGCCACGCTGGCGGGCGAGGGCCACCGCGTCGCTTTCGTCTTCGGTGGTGAGCGCTTCGGCATGGCCAACGACGACGTCTACCGCTGCCATGCGGCCTTGAGCATCCCGACCGACCCGGCCTACGGTTCGCTGAACCTGGCCCAGGCGGTGCAGGTGCTGGCCTACGAGTGGCGACAGGCGTTGGGCGGCTTTGGTGTCGAAGCGCGCACGGCACCTGTGACCTGGGCCGATGGCGCTGCGGTGCAGGGGCTGTTGGCGCACTGGCAGCAGGCGCTGGTCGAGATCGGCTTTCTCGACCCGACGGCGCCGAAGAAGCTGGTGCCGCGACTGAACCAGTTGGCCAACCGCGCTGCGCTGACCGCCGAGGAGGTGCACATCCTGCGGGGCATTGCCACCGCGATGCAGCGCGCCGCCAAAGCCCCAGGCGGCGAGCGGAGTTGAGCGCCATATAAACTCATTCGTCCCGCAACTAACCCACCAGATCGGACGCCCATGTTCGGACGCTTGCGCGAAGACATCGCCTGCATCCTCGAGCGCGACCCCGCGGCTCGCACGACCTGGGAGGTTCTGACCTGTTACCCCGGCCTGCATGCGTTGTTCATGCACCGTCGCGCCCACTGGTGCTGGACGCATGGGCTGAAGTGGCTGGGCCGCTTCATCTCGCACCTCAGCCGCTGGCTGACCGGCATCGAGATCCACCCCGGCGCCACGATGGGCCGGCGTGTCTTCGTCGATCACGGCATGGGCATCGTCATCGGCGAGATGGCCGAGGTCGGCGACGGCTGCACGATCTACCAGGGCGTGACGCTGGGCGGCACGTCGCTCGTCAAAGGTGCCAAGCGCCACCCGACGTTGGAAGCTGGCGTGATCGTCGGCGCCAACGCGGCGGTGCTGGGCGGTTTCACCGTCGGCGCCGGTGCGCGCGTCGGCTCGGGCGCGGTGGTGACCAAACCAGTGCCGGCGGGTGCGACGGCGGTCGGCAACCCGGCGCGCATCATCGCCGCCGAAGTGGACGCCGCTCGCGAGGTGACGGCCGCGAAGCTGGGTTTTTCAGCCTATGGCGTGACCAACGGCGATGACCCGGTCGCGCAGGCGATGAAAGGCTTGATCGACAACGCGGGCTCTCACGAGCACCAGATTGCGCTGCTGTGGCAGGCGATCGAGAAGCTTTCGGCCCGTGCACGCGAGATTCCGAACGAAGAGTGTGTGCCGCAAGATGCGCACACCACCGAGAGCTTCGACGCCGAGCGGCTGAACCGCTTGGTCAAGTAGCCGACAGGCCGGCGGCGCCGGCCGGTCTGTACCGCAGGTCAGCGTCGAGCGGCTTTGGGCCGAAACGCGTCGCAGACCTCGGGGTTGGTCTCGAGGTACGGGCCGCCGATCAGGTCGATGCAGTAGGGCACCGCTGCGAAGATGCCAGCCGCCGGCGGGCTGGCGTTGGGCAGGCCTTCCAGCGTTTCGGCGATCGATTTCGGCTGCCCCGGCAGGTTGATGATCAGCGCCTTGCCGCGGATCACCGCCACCTGGCGCGACAGGATCGCGGTCGGCACGAAACGCAGGCTGATGGCGCGCATCTGCTCGCCGAAACCAGGCATCTCGCGGTCGGCCACCGCCAGCGTGGCCTCCGGCGTCACGTCGCGCGGCGCGGGGCCGGTGCCGCCGGTGGTCAGCACCAGGTCACAGCAGGCTTGATCGACCAGCTCGACCAGCGTGGCGCTGATCTGCGCCTGCTCGTCGGGGATCAGCCGCGGCTCCCACTGCACCGGGTTGCGCAGCGCGCGGCTCAGCCAGGCTTGCAGCGCCGGAATGCCCTTGTCTTCGTAGATGCCACTCGAGGCGCGGTCGCTGATCGAGACCAGGCCGATGCGCACCGGCTCGAACCCGGAGGCGATGTCACTCATCGTCGTCCTCGCCTTCTTCACCGTCATCAGGCGCCGGTGCTGCGGTGGCGGCCAGCGCGGTCTTGATCAGCTGGAACATCTCGCGGTAGCTGCGGCCGTGGCGTTGCTCGACCGACTCGGCCTTCGCGTCCTTGCGGACGGCGCGCACCAGGCTGCGCAGCTGCTGCGCGTCGGTCTCGGGGAAGTGGTTGAGCCAGCGGGTGATCGCATCGTCGCTGGCCAGCAGTTCTTCGCGCCAGCGCTCTGCCTCGTGCAGGGCCAGGGTCTCCTTGGCGCTGCCCAGCTTGGCAGCGGCCACTGCCTCGCGAATCGGCGCTTCGTCGGTCTGGCGCATCAGCTTGCCGATGAACTGCAGCTGGCGTCGGCGGCCCTCGTGCGATCGGGTTCGGCGGTACTCGGCCAGCGCGTCCTGCAGCGACTCGGGCAGGTTCAGCTTGGCCACGCGTGACGCGGACAGTTCGGACAGCTCCTGGCCCAGGGACTGCAGGCTGTGCATCTGACGCTTGAGCGCCGATTTGCTGGGCCGGCCGGCGTCGTCGTCAGCGTCGTCTTCGGGCTCGGGCGGGATGTTGTTGTCTTGGGGCGCTCGGCGCATGGGAACTCGGCGACGTGAGGGTGTTGATGAGGCTCGCTATGATTGTCCCGCAATTCAACGCGCCACCCGCCCGGGGCGCCCTGGCGTGGCCCGGGCGGAACCGGCGGGTTTTGCACTTCCAGCCTCGAGCGAAAAAAGATGACCGCCAAAACCAGCGCCGACGCCGCCCGCAGCGGCTTTGCCTACAGCCGCGAACAGTTCCAGCAAATCGTCGAGGACGTGCTCGGCATGGCGCGTGACCTGGGCACCAGCGATGCGGGCGTCGAGGTGAGCGAGGGCAGCGGCATCAGCGTGTCGGTGCGCAAGGGCGAGGTCGAACATGTCGAGCGCAACCGCGACAAGTCGGTCGGCGTGTCGGTCTACCTGGGCCAACGTAGAGGCAATGCCAGCACGTCAGACTTTTCTGCCGCCGCGCTCGCGCAAACGGTGCGCGCCGCCTACGACATTGCCCGTTTCACCGCCGAGGACCCGGCTGCCGGCCTGCCCGACGCTGAAGACCTGGCCACCGCCGACGAAGTGGCGCAGGACCTGGACCTTTTCCACCCGTGGGCACTGGACGCAGAGACCGCTGCCGAACTGGCACGCCGCGCCGAAGAGGCTGCGCTGTCGGTCGACAAGCGCATCACCAACTCCGAAGGCGGCTCGGTGTCGGCGCAGCAGTCGCATTTCTGGGCTGGCAACAGCCGTGACTTCCGCGGCGGCTATTCCAGCTCGCGCCATTCGCTGTCGGTGTCGCCGATCGCGGGCAAGGGCAACGACATGCAGCGTGATTACTGGTACACCTCGATGCGCGATGCACTTGAGTTGGCGGCGCCCGAGGCGGTGGGCCGCTACGCCGCCGAGCGTGCGCTGTCACGCTTGAAGTCGCGCAAGGTCAAGACCTGCGAGGTGCCGGTGCTGTTCGAGTCGACTGTCGCAGCAGGCCTGTTGGGCGCCTTCGTGCAAGGCACCAGTGGTGGCTCGCTGTACCGCAAGGCCAGCTTCCTGCAAGACAGCCTGGGCCAGACCATCTGGCCCGAGCACATCGACATCACCGAAGACCCGCACCAGCGCCGCGGCAAGGGTAGTGCGCCGTTCGATGACGAGGGCGTGCGCACCAAGGCGCGGAATGTGGTGACGGCCGGGGTGGTGCAGGGCTACTTTCTGTCGAGCTATTCGGCGCGCAAGCTGGGTCTGAAGACCACCGGCCATGCTGGCGGCTCGCAGAACCTGCGCCTGACCAGCCGGCTCACCCAACCGGGCGATCACCTGGAGCAGATGCTCCGCAAGCTGCACCGCGGTCTGTTCGTCACCGAGCTGATGGGCCAAGGCGTCAACTACGTCACCGGCGACTATTCGCGCGGCGCTGCGGGTTTCTGGGTCGAGGGCGGCAAGATCGCCTTCCCGGTGCACGAGATCACCATCGCCAGCCACCTGCGCGACATGCTCAAGGGCATCGTCGCCGTCGGGGCCGATGCGTACAACATGGGCGCGAAGACGATCGGCTCGGTGCTGATCGACAAGATGAAGCTGGCGGGTAGCTGAGGCCGTACGAAGGCTTTTGCCACGGTTCGTGTGGGCTGCAAGCCGGTACCCCCAGGGGCTCATTGAGAAATCACCCCTGGGGGTACCGGCTTGCGGCCTGGCGACGTGGGTGCTTTGCAAAGGCGTTCGTTTTCGCACCAGGCGGCTGTTCGGCTGTTCGACCGAGGCTTCGCTCGACGATGCTGGAGGTCGGGGGCGGTGCCCGCTGGGGTGATTTCTCAATGAGCCCCAGCGGGTACTGTTCCCGGCCGGTGAACTGACATTGACGTGCGACCAATCCGGCCGCCCCGGTCAATCAGGTCCGGTGTGGGAAGTCCTCGGGAGAGGGCACAGGCATTGGGACCTTCCCGAATTTCAGGCGGTTGCAAGGTTCGCCCAACGATGATCATCTGCGGATCGTGGCCGCGGAAGGACGGTCGAGTGGCGCGCGGGTATTCCCCGCACGCGCTCGGGAGGGCACTTCCTAGAATTTGCCGCGTCTGATGTTTGTTCCCTTCGCAACAGGAGACTCTTGACCATGATGGAACGTCGTTCCTTTGTTCGTGGCGCCGGCTTGGCTGGCGTGCTGGCTGCGGGGGCTGCACCGGCCATCGTGCACGCCCAAGCCAACGTGCGCTGGCGCCTCGCGTCCAGCTTCCCGAAATCGTTGGACACCATCTTCGGCGCGGCCGATGTCTTCGCGAAGAAAGTGAAGGAACTGTCCGGCGGCAAGTTTGAAATCTCGATCCACGCCGGTGGCGAAATCATGCCGCCGCTGCAGGTGGTCGACGGTGTGCAAAGCGGCTCGGTCGAGATGGCCCACACCGCGCCGTACTACTTCTTCGGCAAGGACGAGACCTTCGCACTCGGCTGCGCCATTCCGTTCGGCCTGAACAGCCGCCAGATGACCGCCTGGATGGTCGAAGGCAACGGCCTGAAGCTGATGCGCGAGTTCTACAAGAACTACAACATCATCAACTTCATGGGCGGCAACACCGGTGCTCAGATGGGCGGCTGGTACCGCAAGGAAGTCAAGTCGCTGGAGGACATGAAGGGGCTGAAGTTCCGCATCGGCGGCTTCGGCGGCAAGGTCATCGAGCGCATCGGCGGCGTGCCGCAGAACATCCCAGGCGGCGAGATCTACTCGGCGCTGGAAAAAGGCACGATCGACGCCGCCGAGTGGGTCGGCCCGTACGACGACCAGAAGCTGGGCTTCAACAAGGTCGCCGGCTTCTACAACTACCCCGGCTGGTGGGAAGGTGGCCCGCAGCTCGACTTCTTCGTCAACACCAAAGCCTACGACGCGCTGTCGTCCGAGTACAAGGCGATCATCGAGTGCGCTTCGGCCGTGGCCCACATCGACATGCAGGGCAAGTACGACGCGAAGAACCCCGCCGCGCTGAAGCAGCTGGTGGGCTCGGGCACCCGGCTCGTGCGCTTCCCGAAGGACGTGATGGATGCCTGCTTCAAGGAAGCCATGGCGCTGTACAGCGAGCTGTCGGGCAAGAACCCGAACTGGAAGAAGGTCTACGAAGACTTTGCCAACTTCCGCCGCGACCAGAACCTGTGGTTCCGCTTCGCCGAAGCAGGCTTCGACGACTTCATGCAATCGCAAAAGCTCTGATCGGCATGGCCGGTCGGCCATGAAAAAAGGGGCGCGGCGTGGGCCGTGCCCCTTTTCTTTTTTTGCCTGTCGCTATGCGTGTTCGGCCAGATAGACAGCGGCTCCCGCCAGATAGCCGAGCAGCGCCAGCCCGCTGATGTGTTTGGCATACCAGCCGAAGCTGATCCGCTCCAAACCCATCGCTGCAACACCAGCTGCCGAGCCGATGATCAAGATCGATCCGCCGGTACCAGCGCAATAGGCGAGGAATTCCCAGATGAAGTGATCGGCTGGGTAGGTGTCGAGGCTGTACATGCCCATCGACGCAGCCACCAGGGGCACATTGTCGACAACTGCGCTGGCCAGACCGATGCTCATCACGATCAGGTCCAGTCGACCGATGGTCTGGTTGAGCCACGTGGCCAATGAGGCCAGCAGCTGGGTGTGCTCAAGCGTGGCCACGGCCAGCAGGATGCCTATGAAGAACACGATCGAAGCCATGTCGATCCGGCTGAGCGCGTGGACCAGCGTCAAGCGCTGTTTGTCGTCGTCCTGCTTCCTGCGATGAACCAGATCGCCCGCGAGCCACAGCACGCCCAGGCCAAACAGGATGCCCATGAACGGTGGAAGGTGCGTGACGGTCTTGAATGCCGGCACGGCCACCAGGATGGCCAGGCCGAGGAAGAACATCAGGTTGCGCTCGAACGCGGTGGTCTGTCCATCGACTTCCGAGCCGTCGCGCGGCGGACTCACGACTGCGCGGCCGCGCAGCAGGAAGGCCGTGACGCCCAGCGGCACCACCATGCTGACCAGCGCCGGCAGGAACAACGCCTTCATGATGGCGAGGCTGGTGACCTGGCCGCCGATCCACAGCATCGTGGTGGTCACGTCGCCGATGGGTGTCCAGGCGCCGCCGGCGTTGGCGGCGATGACGATGATTCCGGCGAAGAACAGGCGATCCTCCTGCTTGTGCAGCAGCTTGCGGATCAGCGAGACCATGACGATGGTGGTGGTCAGGTTGTCGAGGATCGCGCTGAGGAAAAAGGTCACGAAGCCGACCAGCCACATCAGGCTGGAAAGCTTGGCGGTCTTGATACGGGCCGTGATGACATCGAAGCCGTTGTGGGCGTCGACCACTTCGACGATGGTCATAGCGCCCATCAGGAAGAAGACGATCTGGGCGGTGCTCATCAGAGTCTCGCCCAGTTGCCCGCTGACCCGATGCGCGTCACCCGTGAGCAGCGCATAAACCGTCCACAACAGGCCCGCGCCGATCAGCGCAGACGCTGACTTGTTGATGCCCAGCGGGTGCTCCAGCGCGATGGCGATGTAGGCGATGACGAAGATGGCGGCGATCGCCGTCAGCATCGCCATCACTTACTTCTTCGCGGCTGCGGCGTCCTGTTCGGCTGCCCGCTTGAAGGCTTCCATCGGGTCTTCCTCGGCTGACGATGCAGGCGCCGACGAGCCGCCCGGTGCCGTCAGGCCCGGCAACGCATCGTTGCTGCTGCGTCCATTGCCCATGCCTTCGAGCAACTCGGAGGCCTTGTCCAGATCGACCACCTTTTCCTTCTCCAGGAAAACGGTGACGGTCTCGGGCACGAAGATCACGATGGCGACCAGGATCAGTTGCATCCCCACCCATGGGATCGCACCCATGTAGATGTCGTTCGACTCCACCTTCTTCGGCAGCGAGCCATTCTTGAACAGCGTGTCGGCAATGCCGCGCAGGTAGAACAGCGCGAAGCCGAAGGGCGGGTGCATGAAGCTCGTCTGCATGTTCACGCACAGCATCACGCCGAACCAGACCAGGTCGATGCCCATCTTGTCGGCCACCGGCCCCAGCAGCGGCAGGATGATGAAGGCGATCTCGAAGAAGTCGAGGAAGAAGGCCAGGAAGAAGATGAACAGGTTGACGACGATCAGGAAGCCGACTTGGCCACCCGGCAGGTTCGACAGCATGTGCTCGATCCAGCGGCCGCCTTCGACACCCTGGAAGACCAGCGAGAACACCCGCGAGCCGATCAGGATGAAGACCACCATTGCGGTGATGCGTGCCGTGCCGGCCATTGCTTCTTTCACCAGCGGCCAGGTCAGTCGCTTGTGCAGCGCGGCCAGGATGAAGGCGCCGACGGCCCCCATCGCACCGGCTTCTGTCGGCGTGGCGATCGCGGTGTTCAGGCCCGGCAGGCCGCCCATGCTGCCCAACACGGCGAAGATCAGGATCGCCGAAGGGATGATGCCGCGCAGGCACTTCTTCCACAGGGCCCAACCGTTCAGCGTGCGCGCCTCTTTGGGCACGCCCGGCACATGGTGCGGCTTCACGCGGCTGAGCACGAAGGTGTAGAGCGCGAAGATCAGCACCTGCAGGATCGACGGGCCCCAAGCGCCCTTGTACATGTCGCCCACCGACTTGCCGAGCTGGTCGGCCAGCACCACCAGCACCAGCGAGGGTGGCACCACCTGGGTGATCGTGCCCGAGGCAGCGAGCACACCGGTGGCATAGCGCATGTTGTAGCCGTAGCGCATCATCACCGGCAGCGAGATCATTGCCATCGCGATCACCTGGCCGGCCACGGTGCCGGTGATGGCGCCGAGGATGAAGCCGACGATGATCACCGAGTAGCCGAGGCCTCCGCGCACCGGGCCGAAGAGCTGGCCCATCGAGTCCAGCATGTCTTCGGCGAGCCCGCACTTCTCGAGCAGAGAGCCCATCATCGTGAAGAACGGGATCGCCAGCAGCAGGTCGTTCGACAGGATGCCGAACACGTTCTGCGGCAGGGCGCTCATGAATTCCTGCGGGAACCAGCCCATGTGGATCGCGTACAGGCCGCAAGCCAGGCCTAGCGCGGCGAGCGAGAACGCGACCGGGAAGCCGATCAGCATCACGAAGATCAGCCCCGCGAACATCAGCGGGGGGAAGTTCTCCATCGTGATCATTGGAGCGGCCTTTCGTAGTGCGTGTCCATCTCGTAGACGTGCATCAGCCAGCCGATGCGCTTGATGATTTCACCCAGGCCCTGCAGCAGCACGAGGCTGAAGCCGACCGGCAAGGTCAGCATGGCCGGCCAGCGGACCAGCCCGCCGGCGTTGTTCGACATTTCGCCGGAGATGTACCAGCGCATGAACAGGGGCCAGGCGAAATAGATCATCGTGATCATCACCGGCACCAGGAAGACGATCAGGCCGAACAGGTCGACGTAGACCTTGCCGCGGCCCGACAGGCGCGAATAGATCAGGTCGACGCGCACGTGCTCGTTCATGCGCAGCACTTGCGCGGCGCCGAACATCACGCAGGCCGCGAAGAGGTACCACTGCACCTCGAGGAATGAGTTCGAGCTGTAGTCGAAGCCGTAGCGCACGACAGCGTTGCTGGCGCTGATGAAGCACGACAGGATCACCGCCCACGAGGCGATCCTGCCGAAGCGGTCGGTCAGCCAGTCGATGCCATGGGCGAAGGCAAGCAAGACATTCATGGCGCGCTCCTGTGGCAACAGGGCGCGGGGCGGGCGAGGAACATGGCGGCGGCTCCGTACAAGGTGTCGATACCTGGCGCTCCCGCCATGGGCTTCAACCATGGGCAAGAGGCGCCGATCGCCCGCAATGTATCGGCTGCCGCCTGAATCACGCCTGAAACGGCGCGGTGCTCAGGGAAAGCACTATCGGCCCCAGGCGGAGCCGATGGGGTTTGTCAATGTCAGCCGTGAGTGGCCGAAACGAACAGCTTGGTCGAGCGTGCGCCCGAGCGGCAGAAGGCCAGCATCGGCTTGGGCAACTCGGCCAGCAGCTTGGCAAAGGCGGCGATCTCTTCGGGCGACTGGTAGCCGCCGTTGACCGGCAGGAAGCGGTACTCGAGGCCGGCTTCGCGGGCGGCGGCTTCGATCGCGGCGCTGGTCGGTTGGTCCGGGCCGTGCTCGAAATCGGGCCGGTTGTTCACGACGCTTCGAAAGCCCAGGCGGGCCAGCTCGGCCATCGCTTCGGGCGTCAGTTGCGGGGCGACGCAGACATCGTCGGCCACCTGGCGAATCGGCAGTGAGGATTGCATCGGTGTGCTCCGGTTACTTGGACAAGGCCTGCTTGACCGCGGCCGAAATGAGGCCCATTTCGGCCTTGCCGGCGAGCTTGGCCTTGGCCGCGCCCATCACTTTGCCCATGTCGCCCGGGCCGGCAGCGCCCAGCTCGGCCACGAGCGCGGCGATCTCGGCGTTGATCTCTTCGGCCGTCAGGCGTTGGGGCAGGTAGGCGGTCAGCACGGTGACTTCTGCGCTTTCCTTGTCGACCAGGTCGGTGCGGCCGGCTTGCTGGAAGGCGGCGATCGAGTCCTTGCGCTGCTTGATCAGCTTGTCGACGATGCCTACGACGGTGTTGTCGTCGAGCTCGATGCGCTCATCGACTTCCTTTTGCTTGCAGGCGGCCAGCAGCATGCGGATGGTCGACAGGCGGTCGACTTCCTTGGCGCGCATCGCGGCCTTCATGTCTTCGGTGATGCGTT
>Ga0307516_10003103_pt1 | contig 21610 bp, 20 predicted proteins | sample 19_EM_MG_FD_203310 | JGI IMG/M metagenome (GOLD analysis project Ga0307516, IMG submission 203310) | Populus trichocarpa ectomycorrhiza microbial communities from riparian zone in the Pacific Northwest, United States - 19_EM | ecosystem: Host-associated > Plants > Roots > Unclassified | place... | reverse complement strand
ACGACGCGAGCCACGCGTTGTCGTACGCGCCGAACAGGCTCGCGCGGAAGGCCCGCACGACCCAGGTGAAGGGCAGCCACGGGCTGAGGCCGCGGAACAGGTCGCCGCTCAGCTCGACCGGCAGGATTCCGCCCGACGACGACAGCTGCAGAATCAGGAACACCAGCGCCAGCGCCTTGCCCACGTCGCCGAACGCGCGCGTCAGCGCCAGGATGATCAGCAGGAACGTCACCGACGCGAGCGACAGCGTGAGCCAGAAGGCCGCGAGGTTGGGCACGCTGACGCTGAGCAGCAGCGTGAGCATCAGCAACACGATGGTGGCCTGCAACACCACCAGCCCCGACAGCAGCGTGAGCTTGCCCAGCACCTGCGCGATGCGCGAGGCCCCGCGGGCGGACTCGGGCAGGCGGCGCAGGTGGAAGATGAAGGCCATCATCACCGCGCCCAACCACAGCGCCACCGGCACGAAGTTGGGTGCGAAGCCAGTGCCGTTGTTGGCGACGGGTGCCACCACTTCGACCACGGGCTCCACCGAATCGGCGAGGCCGCGCGCGCTGCCTTCGAGCGAGGGCGTGTCGCTGGGCAGCGATGCGTCGAGCAAGTCGAGGCCGACCGCGAGCCGTGCCGAGCCGGCGTGCAGCTTCTCGACGCCGCCCTTCAGCGCGAGCGTGCTTTGTGCAAGCGTGTTCATGCCGTTGCGGAATTCATCGAGCTTGCTGTCTTCGGGAAGCTTGGTGGCGAGCATGTGGATGTTGTCGCCGAGTGTGGTCACGCCCTCGGTCAGCTTGCCGACCGCACCGTTGAGCTTGGTGGCGCCGTCGGTGAGCTGGGCCTGGACGCTGCGTGCCCGCTGCAGCCCGGCGACGAGCTGCTCGCCGCCGTCGCCCAGGGTGTCGGCCGCCTTCGCGACCTTCTCGCCGACGAAGAGGATGTCTTGCGTCTCGTCGCGCATCTGGCGTGCGCCATCGGTGAGGCGCTGAGCGCCTCCCTGCAGTTGCTCCAGGCCGCGGCCCAGTTCGACGTGGCCGTCGGCCAGCGTGCGCGAGCCCTGCTTGAGCGCCGACAACTCGGAGGCGGCCGGCCGCTTGGCATCCATCGTGCGCACACCGGCACCGGCCTGCTTGAGCCCGCTGGTGAGCTGGCCGGTGGCGTCGCCGAGCTTGCGTGCGCCGTCGCTCAATGTGCGGGTGCCAGTCTCGGCCTGCACCAGGCCCGCGTCGAGCTCGTGCGAGCCGGCGCGCAGCTGCGCCACGCCTTCCTTCAGGCTGCGCACACTGCGCTGCGAGCCGGCCGCCGTGGTCAGCACCAGCTCCCAGCGCTTCTCGTTCAGCGTCTCGTTGACCTGGTGGCCGAGTTCGGCGGCAAAGCGGCGCGCCATGCCGGCCGCGGTGTAGTTGTTGCCTTCGGAGGTGTAGATGATCAGGCGGCCCGCTCCAGCCTGCAGGCCCGGCACGGCATTGGCGCTGAAGTCGCGCGGGATGATGAGCGCGAGCACCGCGCTGCCTTCGCGCACGGCCTTGCGGGCCACCTGCTCGTCGGTGTAAATGTGAAAGCCGAAGGTGTGCTTGGCCTGCAGCGAGGCCGCCAGCTCGGCACCGACCTGGGCCCGCTGCCCGCGGTATTCGACACCGGCGTCGAGGTTGACGATGGCCGCTGGCAGCAGCGAGGTGCGTGCCGCCGGGTCCCACACGCTCGCCAGGTAGATGAAAGCATAGAGCGCCGGGATCAGCAGCACCCCCAGCACCGACCAGCCCAGCGTCGGAAAGCGCTTGAACAGCCCGGCTTCAAGACAGGCAATGGCCCAGGCATCGCGCAAGGTCTTCATCGTGGGGTTTGTCCGGTGGTGCGGAAGAATACGCGAGGGCGCCCGACCTTGCCGCGCTACGGCAGAGCGGTCGCGTCGTAGCGCTTCTGGCAGCGCTCGCAGAAGAAGCTGCGGCGCTTCGTCTTGCCCAGCTCGGCCAGCACGAAGGGGATCTTGCAGCGTGGGCAGATGCGCTTCGTGTGCGCCAGCCAGTGCTGTTTCAGCACGTTGGCCTTCTTCCACTCGAGGAACTCGAACCCGTACTGGCGCGCCTGCGCCACCAGTTCACGCAGCTTGGCTGCCGGCAAGGCGCCAACGACCGACAGTGGATGCAGCCGAATGCGGAACAGCACCTCGTTCTTGATGATGTTGCCCACGCCGGTGAACACCGTCTGGTCGAGAAGCGCATCGCACACCAGCGCACCGGGCATGGCACGAAGCTGGCGCCGGACATGCGCTTCGTCCCACAGGTCCGACATGATGTCGGTGCGCCAGTCGTAGGTGCCTTCGAGGCGGCCTTCCACATAGGTCACCGAGCAGGTGTAGAAGTTGAGTTCGTCACCGCCGTCGAACAGCAGCCCGAGCCGCGGCTGGGTGTCGGGTTTGCGTTCGTTGATGCGGTAGGTGCCGAACATCAGCAGGTGGATGCGCACCGAGAAGCTCTTCAGCTCGATCAGGAAGTGCTTGCCCCAGCTGCGCAGCGCCACGACGCGCTGGCCCACAAGGCGTTCCTTGTCGATCTGCGCGCTGCCCTCGGCGCGAGCGATCTTCTTGCCCGCAAAGCCCGCGGCCTGCTCCCTCAGGATGATGATCGACGGGCCTTCGGGCATCGTGAACTACATGTCAGCTGCGCCCGAGCTCCGCACGCATGGCGTCGATCACGCCCTTGTAGTCGGGCTTGCCGAAGATCGCGCTGCCGGCCACGAAGGTGTCGGCACCCGCATCGGCCACCTGGCGGATGTTGTCGACCTTGATGCCGCCGTCGACCTCGAGCCGGATGTCGCGGCCGCTCTTCTCGATGATCTTGCGCGCCTGCTCGATCTTCTTCAGCGTAGCCGGGATGAAACTCTGCCCGCCGAAACCGGGATTCACGCTCATGATGAGGATCAGGTCGACCTTGTCGATCACCCACTCGAGCACGTCGAGCGGCTGCGCCGGGTTGAACACCAGGCCGGCCTGGCAGCCTTCGGCCTTGATGAGCTGCAGCGTGCGGTCCACATGCGTGCTCGCATCGGGGTGGAAGCTCACGAGATCCGCGCCCGCCTTGCAGAAGGCCTGTGCAAGCGCATCGACCGGCTGCACCATCAGGTGCACGTCGATCGGCACCTTGGTGCCGTCGGCGGTGACCGAATGCTTGCGCAGCGCCTCGCAGATCATCGGCCCGAAGGTCAGGTTGGGCACGTAATGGTTGTCCATCACGTCGAAGTGAATCCAGTCGGCACCGGCAGCGATGACCTCGCGCACTTCGTCGCCCAGGCGAGCGAAATCGGCCGACAAGATGCTCGGTGCAATGCGGTAGCGGGGCTTTGTCATCCAACGATTCTAGGAGCGTCCCTAGAATCCGCGCATGCTCAAACCCGAATTCACCTGCAGCGTCAGCGTTCGCCATCTGCCCGAACAATCGGAGCCCGACAACGGCACCTACGCCTTCGCCTACACCATCACCATCCGCAATACCGGCACGGTGACGGCGCAGCTGATCGCGCGGCACTGGGTCATCACCGACACGCGCGGCCACACCGAAGAAGTCCGCGGCCTCGCGGTCGTCGGCCAGCAGCCGCTGCTCAAGCCGGGCGAGCGTTTCGAATACACCAGCTGGACGCACATCGCCACGCCGCAGGGCAGCATGCGCGGCACGTTCTTCTGCATGACCGAAGACGCACAGCCGTTCGACACGCCGGTGCCTGAGTTCGGTCTCTCGCTGCCGTCGGCGCTGCATTGATCGCGCCGCGTTGATGGTGTTCCAACGGAAGAAGACAGCCGGGCCGAAAAAGAAACCGGGACCGTGGGACCTGAGCGCCCTGCTCAACGCCGCCGACGCATCGGCCAGCCTGCCCGAACGCCACTTGTGGCTGGTGCGCTTGCTGGAGTGGCTGCGCCACGCGGCCCAACCCGTGGAAGAAGCGCCCGAGAGCAGCCTGCAGAAACCCGCGCCGCTGCTGCGCTTGCGCCACCTGCTCAACGTGCTGGAGCGCAACCCCGAGTACCAGGCGCAGGTGTCAGCGTTGCTCGTGCGCTTCTGGCGCGAGGTCGACACGCCAGCGTTGCTCGCCGACTTCGGCTTCGCGCCGCGCATGGCGCTGGCGAGTGAATTCGGCCAGCGCCTGCGCATGCGACTGTTGCCAGCCTCGCCGGCCACCACCAACCTCGCCGAGCTGTTCCGCCTGCTGTTTCCGGACCCGCGCGACGCGCTGTGGCTCGACCAGCTCGACGGCGAGACCATCCACCGAATCACCGCGCTGCTGCAGGTGCCCGAGGAAGGGCATGTGGCGGCCGACTGGCGCACGCCGTTTCTCGACGCGATCATGTTCCTCTCGAGCGCCGTGCGCGCCTCGGGCTTCTCGCCGATGCTGCGCCAGCGCATGAGCCCCGAGCTGCTGGTGGAGGCGCCCTTTCGCCAGCTCGCGAGCGTCGCCGAGCAGGTGCGCCAGCACGCGATTTCGGGCGACACGGCGGCGCTGCTGCGCGAAGCGCAATTCTTGCGCGCGGTGCTCGACAGCTGCCGCCGCTGTGCGCTGAGCGTCAACGATCATTTGGAGGAACACGGCGTCTCGGTCGACGTGGTGTTCGAGATCGACCAGCTTTTGCAGCGCACGCATCGCATCGAAGAGCTGCTGATCTGCGTGGTGAGCCCCGAGCCAGCACCCGAGGTGGTGAAGCTCGTGGCCGGCCTCGTGCGCACCGCCGAAGAGCGGCGCAGCCTGCGTGCGCTCTTTGCGATGCACTACTCGCTGCTCGCGCGCAAGGTGGCCGAGCGCAGTGCCGAGACCGGCGAGCACTACATCACTCGCGACCGTTCGGCGTACCGGGCGATGCTGCAGGCCGCAGCCGGTGGCGGTGCGGTGCTGGCCGGCACCACCTTCATGAAGTTCTTCGTGCTGGCGATCGGTCTCGCGTCGTTCTGGTCCGGCTTCTGGGCCGGCGTGAACTACGCCGCGAGCTTCGTGCTGATCCACCTGCTGCACTTCACGGTGGCCACCAAGCAGCCGGCGATGACGGCACCGGCCATGGCCGACAAGCTCGCCGACGTGGGCAGCGACGAAGCGGTCGAAAGCTTCGTCGACGAAGTCGCGAACCTGATCCGCTCACAAGCCGCCGGCATCGTCGGCAACCTGACAGCCGTGGCGCCGCTGGTGCTGGCCGTGCAGCTCGGCTGCCAGGCGATCTTCGGTGCGACGCCGGTCACCCCGAAGGATGCGCACCACGTGCTGGAGACCCTCACGCTGCTCGGCCCCACGCTGCTGTTCGCGGCCTTCACCGGCGTGCTGCTGTTTGCGAGTTCGATCATCGCGGGCTGGGTCGAGAACTGGTTCGTCTGGCACCGCATCGACAGTGCGATCGCCTGGAACCCGCGCATCGTGGCTCGGCTCGGCTCGGCGCGCGCTCAGCGCTGGGCGATCTACTGGCGCACCAACATCTCGGGCTTCACGGCGAACATCTCGCTCGGCTTGATGCTGGGCATCGTGCCGTCGGTGATGCTGTTCTTCGGCTTGCCGATCGAGGTGCGGCACGTCACGTTGTCAACGGGCCAACTGGCGGCCGCGGTCGGCGCGCTGGGCTTCGACATCTTGAAGCAGCCGCCGTTCTGGTGGTGCCTGGCTGCCACGCTGCTCACCGGCGTGTTGAACCTCGGCGTGAGCTTCTTCCTGGCCTTCAAGGTGGCACTGCGCTCGCGCGGCGTTCGCCTGACCGACCGCAGCCGCATCTACCGCGCGATCCGCCAGCGTCTGTGGCATCACCCGCTGTCGTTCGTGCTGCCGCCGAAAGGCTAGCGCGGCTCGTCATCCTCACGGCGTTCACCGCCTTTGCGACCGGAGAACATGGTCCACCACACGATCAACCCCAACACGGCCAGCGCACCCAGCGCTTCGAGCACCAACAAACCCATGATGACTGTCTTCCTCGGCGGCAGGAGGCTCCTGGCGGCAACGATTCTAGGTGTGCTCGCGGCGTGCGCGAGTGGGCCCGTCTACTCGCCATCGACGCCTTCGCCATCGACTCCACCGTCGCCTGTGCCTCCCGTTGCCGACAAGCCCACGGCTCCGGCGGTGCCCCCCGTCGTGATGCAGCGCAGCCGCTCGCGCTGGGTGAGTGCCGACTGGTCCGAGCTGCCCGGCTGGGAGGCCGACGCCACCGCCGAACTCTGGCCCGCACTGCAGCGCGGCTGCGACAAGCCGCCGCTCGAATGGGCACGCATCTGCAGTGATGCACGCAGCGTCACGCCGGCGTCCGACGCATCGGCGCGCGCCTGGCTGCGGCAGCGCCTCCAGCCGTGGCGGGTTGAGTCGGCCGAGGGATCGGCCGACGGGCTCATCACCGGCTATTTCGAACCGCTGGTGGAGGCACGACGCGTCCCGACCGGGGCGTTCCGCATCGCGTTGTACGGGCCGCCGCCAGACCTGACCACGCGCAAGCCGTACTGGACACGCCAGCAACTCGACACGAGCGCCAGCGCGCAAGCGTCGTTGCGCGGCTTGGCACTGGCCTACGTCGCCGACCCTTTGGACGCGCTGATCCTCCAAATCCAGGGATCGGGTCGCCTTCAGCTCACAGAAGCCAACGGCCAGCGCAAGCTGCTGCGCGTGGCCTACGCCGGCCACAACGACCAGCCCTATAAATCAGTGGGCCGCTGGCTGATCGAACAAGGCGAGCTACGCGCGGAGCAGGCCTCGTGGCCCGCCATCAAGGCCTGGGCACGCGCCAACCCCAAGCGGCTGAACGAGATGATGTGGAGCAACCCGCGCTATGTGTTCTTCCGCGAAGAGCCGCTGCCCGATCCCGCCGTCGGCCCGAAGGGCGGGCAGAACGTGCCGCTGACGCCGGGCCGATCGATCGCCGTCGACGTGCAGAGCGTTCCGTATGGCGTGCCGGTGTGGCTCGACACCACCGAGCCCTTGTCAAACACGCCGCTGCGGCGGGTGGTGATGGCGCAGGACACCGGAACCGCGATCACCGGCGCCGTACGGGCCGACTACTTCTGGGGGTGGGGCGACGTGGCGGAGCAGCAGGCCGGGCGGATGAAGCAGCCCTTGAGGATGTGGGTTTTGTGGCCTAAGAATTAGGCCCCCTAGTCGCTTCGCTCCTGCCCCCGGAGGGGCGCCACCCAGCGGACCGGCAAAGCCGGCTCCGCGGGCGTTGCTTGATGAGTGCGCCACTCCGCTTGCACGGAGAGCACGAGTCAAGCCGGTACCCGGGCCGCTTCTTTCATCGTCTTCGACACCACGCCGTACACATCGATCCAGGCCTCGCGAACCTCGGGCGTGAACGCCACGCCGGTGCCCTGCTCGAGCGTGCTCAGCAACGCCGTGCCCACCGTGTCGTAGTGCTCGTCGCGCACGCCGTAGTCCGCATGGCGGCGCCCCAGGCTCTGCAGCACCGGGATCAGCGTCTGCGGCTTGTCGAGCAAGCCGACCGCCTGGCCGATCATCTTCATGAGCTGCTCGCCTTGCGCGACCATGTCGCTCTTGAACAGCTTCTGCAGCGACGGGTCGAGCGCGAACAGGTTGGCGTAGAACAGCTCGGCCGCCTGGGGGGCGATGGGCTCGACGAGGTCGAAGCTCTCTTTCACCAGCTGGGTCGTGTACTCATCCATGACGAATCCTCCGAACGGTGCATGGCGACGCGTGCCGGCAAAAGTGATGCAAGCAGCGAGCCGCCCCGGGGCGGTGCGACCGGAGAGAGGAAACCCGACGGGAAGGTCAGATCAGGCTGTGGGCCAGCCGGATGACGACGATCGACGCGGCGGCGAATGCCACCAAGACCCAGTTGGGTAGAAACCCTTGGGGTGCGTGGTCGTGGCGATGACGATGTTTGTCAATCATGTGAGTTCCAGCAGCAAGACCGACCTGAATGGGCGGTTCGTAGGCGGCCTGGCAATGTGTTTGAGGCCGCCGGTTCCAAATAGCGAGCTTCGTGCCAGCTCAGTGGCGGTGCCGACCGGTGGGGCGGCCAAAGAATTCGATGTAGTGCGCCACGGCGTCACCGTTGTCACCGACCAAGCTCACCGCGTGGTGGATCTGGTGGTCGGGCACGTCGAGCAGCCAGGACCAGCGCGCCACCTCCAGCGGGTCGGCGAGGTCGACGTGGGGATACGCAGGGCCTTGGAGCGATGGGGAGCTGTGATCGGGGTGCATGGCATCACGGATGACGTTTGGATACCTGAAATATCGGCCGATCACCCTGCTGACTTGAGACTTGCCACCCAGTGAAGCCACCGAACTCTGGGCTCAACTTCTCGCGAAGCTGGTTCAGGCGACGACCGTGCGGTTGCGCCCCGCCGTCTTGGCCCGGTACATGGCCCGGTCGGCGCGCTCGATGATGGCTTCCATGCGGTCGTCGATGCCGCACACGCCGATCCCCGCGGAGAAAGTCACACCGAGCCGCGGTGCGATGTGCTCGAAGCTGCGCGCGGCCAGTTGGGCACGCATGCGTTCGACGCACACCAGCGCGTCTTCGGCCGTGGTGTTCGGCAGCATCAGCAGGAATTCTTCACCGCCCCAGCGGGCCAGCGCATCGCCGGCACGCAGGCCGTGGGTGATCACGTCGGCGAATATCTGCAGCACTTGGTCGCCGGCCTGGTGGCCGCAGACGTCGTTGACGCGCTTGAAGTGATCGATGTCCATCAGCACCATGCTGATCGGCTGGCGGTTGCGCTGCTGGCGGGCACGCTCGGCCATCATCAGCGTGGTCATGTGGCGGCGGTTGGACAGGCCGGTGAGCTCGTCTTGCGTGGCCAATAAGCGGTTTTGCGACAGTGCGCGCTCGAGCTGCATCTTCTGCTCGCGCAGCTTGGTGCGGATGGCGCTGAGCTGGCCGGCGAGCCAGCCGATGGTCGGCACCATCAGCGCCACGATCAGGAAGTTGAGCAGTTCTTCACGCGGGGGGAACTGCACCGGCTGGCTGTAGGCACACCAGGCCATCGTGAGGCCCAGCAGCAGCACCGCCAAGGCGCCGATGCGACGGGCCTGAACCGGTGTCAACGCAAACACGCCAAAGAACTGGCCGGTGAGCAGGGCCATCAGCATCGCGCCACGAATCGGGCCGGCAATCACATATGCGGCACAGCCCGCCAGCAAACAGAACAGGCTTTGTGCCTGTGTGAGGGCGGGGTCGGCTTCGAAGCGCAGGCTGTGCCCGCTCCGAACGACGGCATAGAACAACGCCGAGACACCCATCACCGTGGCGGTGAGCAAAGTAGCGGGCCACAGGCCGATGACACCGAGCCAGACGCCCAGCCAGGTGATCGCGCTCAGGCCCACATACATGAGCACGGCCACCAGCGCCTGCTGCACGCGCGCGTGCTGGCTTCGTTCGGCGCCCATGACGACGTCGACCCATCGGTTCACTTCAGCTCGATTCATGTCTGGCTCGTTATCGGCGGCGTCCCGCCAAGCTGAACGGTACCCCTTCATCGCGCCGTCGCAAAGCGTGCACGATGCAATCGGGCCCCCCTGAACCGGGGTCATGTAACGAGTGCATCACGCCGGGTCTCGACGGCTGTCACAACGACGTCAGGCCCGGGCCTTAGGCTCGGCGCCTCATGACCCCTTGGATCCTGCTGCGCGGCCTGACGCGCGAAACCCGGCACTGGGGCGAATTCCCCTCTCGGCTCGGGGAATTCGGCGCACCGGTGCTGGCATTGGACCTGCCCGGCAACGGCCGCCTGTGCCGCGAGGCGAGCCCGGCCAGCGTCGAAGCCATGGCCGATCATGTCCGGGCCCAACTGCAGAGCCAGGGCCACGCACCGCCTTACAGACTGTTGTCGATGTCACTTGGCGCCATGGTCGCAGTGGCCTGGGCCGATGCCCGTCCAAGCGAGGTCTCTGGCGCGGTGCTGATCAACACCAGCCTGCGCCCGTTCAGCCCGTTCACCCAGCGGCTGCGTCCTGCCAACTACGCCACGCTCCTGCGCATGGCGCTGACCGGCGACGAGGCCCGCTGGGAAGAGGCCGTGCTGCGCCTGACGACCCGCCTGGCGCCAGTCGGGTCGGCCCGAGTGCGCCTGCTCGACGACTGGGTTACCTGGCGCCGCGAGTGCCCAGTGTCGCGAGCGAACGCGCTGCGCCAGTTGCTGGCGGCCGCTCGCTACAAGGCGCCCGCCGCCAAACCGGCGGTACCGATGCTGATGCTGACGAGCACGCACGACAGCCTCGTCGACACCCGCTGTTCGGAGCGCCTCGCCGCAGCGTGGCAGTGCGCCATCGCACGCCACCCGCAGGCCGGGCACGACCTACCGCTGGACGACAGCGCCTGGGTGCTCGCCCAGATCCGGCGCTGGCTAGCGGATCAGCTGGTCACAGCCCCAGATCGCTGAGGCTCGCGTGGTCGTCGGGGCGACGACCGAGCGGCCAGTGGAAGAGCCGGTCCTCGGCTTTGATCGGCAGGTCGTTGATGCTGGCGTAGCGGCGCATCATCAGGCCCTGTTCGTTGAACTCCCAGTTCTCGTTGCCATAGCTGCGAAACCAGTGGCCCGAATCGTCGTGGAACTCATAGGCGAAGCGCACCGCGATGCGCGCACCGTCGAAGGCCCACAGCTCCTTGATCAACCGGTAGTCGAGCTCGCGCGCCCACTTGCGTTGCAAGAATTCCTTCACCTGCGCGCGGCCGACCGGGAACTCCGCGCGGTTGCGCCAGCGTGTGTCTTCGGTGTAGACGCCGACCACCCGATCGGGGTCGCGCGAATTCCAGGCGTCTTCGGCCATGCGCACCTTCTGGCGCGCGGTGTCGGCGGTGAACGGGGGCAGCGGGGGGCGGCTTTCCATGATGTCTCCAGAATGGGTTGGCCCCGAGCTCGGGGCCGGCCGACCATACAAGCTATCGAAGCCTGGCACGACCGACGGGTTTATCGCGCCGAGCCGCGCCACGATGCCACATGCCATGGCGTCGAACAGGGTCTTGCATACAAATTGGTGCGCAGCATGCACTTGAATGCCATCATTTTTTGCGCGCGCCCGGTATGCACTGCGTCTCACGCGGTGCCTGCGGTGAAGCAAGCCATGGCACATGGCTTGCGTTTCGTCGCCTCCTGATCTTTAGGACACCGGATGCTGCAACTGCCTGGAAGGCCGATGGAATGAGCGGGTCGATCGTCGTGCGCGATGGTCACGGGTGCGTCGGCACCTCGATCGCCAGCCGCTTCCACACCCAAGCGAACTCACCGACACGATGACCGCGTTGCTAGAGGTACGCGGCCTGCGCACGCACTTTCGCACCGACGAAGGCGAATTCCCCGCGGTCGACGGCGTGAGCTTCTCGGTCGACGCCGGGCGCACGCTGGCCATCGTCGGCGAATCGGGCTGCGGCAAGAGCGTGACTTCGTTGTCCATCATGGGCCTGGTGCCCAACCCGCCGGGGCACATCGAAGGCGGCTCCGTTCGCTTCGAAGGCCGCGAGCTGGTCGGCGCACCGATCGACGTGATGCAAGACCTGCGCGGCAACGGCATGGCGATGATCTTCCAGGAGCCGATGTCGTCACTGAACCCTGTGTTCACCGTCGGCGAGCAGATCGTCGAAGGGCTGTTGCGGCACCGCAAGATCAGCCGCGCCGAAGCCACCGAGCGCGCGATGGCCATGCTGCGCAAGGTGCGCATCCCGGCGCCCGAGCAGCGCTTTCACGAGCACCCGCACAAGCTGTCAGGCGGCATGCGCCAGCGCGTGATGATTGCCATGGCGCTCGCCTGCGAGCCACGCCTGCTGATCGCCGACGAGCCCACCACCGCGCTCGACGTGACCATCCAGGCGCAGATCCTCGATCTGATGCGCGAGCTGCAGCGCGAAACCGGCACCGCCATCATCCTCATCACGCACGACCTCGGCGTGGTGGCCGAAGTGGCCGACGAGGTGGCCGTGATGTACGCCGGCCGCATCGTCGAGCAGGCACCAGTGCAGCAGCTGTTCGACGAGCCGCAGCACCCGTACACCATCGGCCTGCTCGGCTCGATCCCGCGGCTCGAAGGCGAGCGCACGCGGCTCGCGTCGATCGAAGGCCAGGTACCGAGCCCGCTGCGCCGGCCCAGCGGCTGCAGCTTTGCCGACCGCTGCCCGTTCTCCGATGCGCTGTGCCGCGCCGCCGTGCCCGAGCTGCGCGACGTCGGCCTGCAGCACCGCTCGGCCTGCCGCAAGGCGCCGCTCGACCCGCAGGTGTTGATGGAGGAGGCCGCGTGATCGACGCCCCACTGCTGCAGGTGCAAGGCCTGGTGAAGCACTTCCCGGTGCGCCGCGGCCTCTTCGGTCGTGTGAGTGGCGCCGTGCGCGCGGTCGATGGTGTCGACCTGCAGATCCGCGCCGGCGAGACGCTGGGCGTGGTCGGCGAATCGGGCTGCGGCAAGTCGACGCTCGGCCGCCTGGTGCTGCGGCTGATCGATGCAACCGCCGGTGAAGTGCGTTTCGGCGGCACCGTGCTCGGCTCGCTCGACGCTGCCGCACTGCGCGCCCAGCGCCGGTCGATGCAGATCATCTTCCAGGACCCGTACTCGTCTCTCAATCCGCGCATGACGGTCGGGCAAACGCTCGCCGAACCGCTGATGCTGCACAGTCTGCACACGGGCCGCCACCGCGAACGCGTGGCTGAGCTGCTGCACACCGTGGGCCTGGCCGCGGAGCACGCGCAGCGCTACCCGCACGAGTTCTCCGGCGGCCAGCGGCAGCGCATCGGCATCGCCCGCGCACTCGCCGTCGAGCCCAAGCTCATCGTCTGCGACGAGGCCGTGTCGGCGCTCGACGTGTCGGTGCAGGCGCAGGTGGTCAACCTGCTGCAGGACCTGCAGCGCCAGTTCGGCATCGCCTACCTCTTCATCGCACACGACCTTGCGGTGGTGAAGCACATCGCCACGCACATCGCCGTGATGTACCTCGGCCGCATCGTCGAGACGGCGGACAAACGCGCGCTGTTCACTGCGCCCCGCCACCCGTACACGCAGGCGCTGCTGTCGGCCATTCCCTTGCCCGAACCCGGCTTGCAACGCGAACGCACGCTGCTCGCCGGCGACGTGCCGAGCCCGCTCAAGCCGCCCACGGGTTGCCACTTTCACACCCGCTGCCCACATGCGCGGCCGCTTTGCTCCGAGGCCACGCCGCCGCTCGAGTCGATCGACGGCCATGCCGTGGCCTGCCAATTCTGGCGCGAGATCCCGCCCCCAGCCGCACTGCCGCAAGCCGCAGCGATCACCCCGGCGCGGGCACGGCTCGCACGCTTGCAATCTGCTTTCGTTTCGCCGTCCGCGGCGGCTCCCTGAGAACCTTTGTCTTTGGAGATTGACCCGATGAAGCTTTCTGCCCGACTGCTCTGTTCCGCGCTGCTGCTCGCGCTCGCACCCTTCGCGACGCAGGCGCAAACGCTGCGCGTCGGCCTGGCCGAAGACCCCGACGTGCTCGACCCCTCGCTCGCGCGCAGCTTCGTCGGCCGCGTGGTGTTCAGCGCGCTGTGCGACAAGCTGTTCGACATCGACGAGAAGCTCGCCATCCAGCCGCAACTAGCGACCGGCTACGAATGGTCGGCCGACAGCAAGACGCTCACGCTGAAACTGCGCCAGGGCGTCACCTTTCACGACGGCGAGAAGTTCGACGCTGCGGCCGTCAAGTTCAACATCGAGCGCCACAAGACGATGCCGGGCTCCAACCGCCGCGGCGAGCTGGCACCGGTGGCGAGTGTCGACGTGGTCGATACCAACACCGTGAAGCTCAACCTCGCCGCGCCCTTCTCGCCACTGCTCGCGCAACTGGCCGACCGCGCCGGCATGATGGTCTCGCCCAAGGCCGCACAGGCCGCCGGCGACAAGTTCGGTCTCAAGCCGGTGTGCTCCGGGCCGTTCAAGTTCGTCGAGCGCGTGGCCCAAGACCGCATCGTGCTCGAGCGCTACCCGCAGTACTGGAACGCCGCCGCCATCCATTTCGACAAGCTGGTCTACACGCCGATCCCCGACGCCACGGTGCGCCTGTCCAACCTCAAGGCCGGCCAGCTCGACTTCATCGAGCGCGTGGCCTCGAGCGACATCGCCAAGCTGCAGTCCGACAAGAAGCTCAAGACCTCGCGCATCACCGAGATCGGCTACCAGGGCATCACGATCAACATCGGCAAGAGCGAGAAGGCCAAGCAGAACCCGCTGGGCCGCGATGCGCGCGTGCGCGAAGCCTTCGAACTCTCGCTCGACCGCACCGGCCTGGCCCAGGTGGTGATGGACAAGGAAGCCACCGTCGGCAACCAGTGGGTCGCACCGACCAACGCCTACTACGCCAAGAACGTGCCGGTGCCCAAGCGCGACATCGCGCGCGCGAAGCAGCTGCTGAAAGAAGCCGGCGTGCCGAACCCGAGCTTCACGCTGGTGGCACCCACCACGTCCGACGCGCAGCGTCTGGCGCTGGTGGTGCAGGCCATGACGCGCGAAGCCGGCTTCGACGTGAAGATCCAGGCGGCCGAATTCGCGACCTCGCTCAACATGGCGGACAAGGGCGACTACGAGGCCTACATCCTCGCGTGGAGCGGCCGCGCCGACCCCGACGGAAACCTGTTCAGCTTCCATGGCTGCAAGCAGCCCCTCAACTACACCGGCTACTGCGACGCCGAGACCGACAAGCTGCTGAACCAGTCACGCGAGTTGCGTGACCCGGCCGAGCGCAAGAAGGTGTTCGACCAGATCGCCGCCCGCGTGATGAAGGAGCGCCCGGTGATCTATCTGTACCACCGCAACTGGCTGTGGGCCTACACCGCCAGGCTGTCGGGCGTGCGCGAGATCCCGGACGGGCTGCTGCGCGTCACCGGGTTGAAGCTGGCCTCCTGACACCTCGCCTCCACGCCGTCGATGTTCGACTTCTTCATCAAGCGCGTCGCAACGATCGTCCCGACACTGGTCTTCGTGTCGATGCTGATCTTCGGGCTGCAGCAACTGCTGCCCGGCGACCCGGCCATGATCCTCGCCGGTGAAGACCAGGATCCGACGGTCGTCGCGTACCTGCGCACCAAGCTCCACCTCGACGAGCCATTGCCCGTGCGCTATGCGTACTGGGTTGGCGGCGTGCTGCGCGGCGACCTGGGCGAGTCGGTGCGCAGCCAGGAGCCAGTGCTGCACCTCGTGATGCAGAAGCTGCCCGTCACGGTGGAGCTCGCGCTGCTGGCGTTCGTGATCGCTCTCGTCATCGGCATCCCGGCCGGCGTGGTCTCGGCGGTGGGGCGCGGCACGGCGTGGGACTACGTGGCCAACGTGTTCGCGCTGTGGGGCATCTCCACGCCCAACTTCTGGCTCGGCATCCTGATGATCATGCTGTTCTCGGTGCAGCTCGGCTGGCTGCCGGCCTCGGGCTACGTGAGCCCGTTCGAAGAACTCGGCGCCAACCTGGCCGCGATGATCATGCCGGCCTTCGTGCTGGGCAACGCCATCGCCGCGGTGCTGATGCGCCACACGCGCAGCGCGATGCTGCAGGTCATGTCGGCCGACTACGTGCGCACCGCCCGCGCCAAGGGCCTGAACGAGCGCACCGTGGTGCTCAAGCACGCGCTGCGCAATGCGCTCACGCCCATCATCACGCTGGGCGCGCTGGAGCTCGGCACGCTGTTGTCGGGCGCGGTGCTCACCGAGCAGGTGTTCACCATCCCCGGCTTCGGCAAGCTGATCGTCGACTCGGTCTTCAACCGCGACTACGCGGTGGTGCAAGGCGTGGTGCTCGTCACCGCCACGGCCTACATCGTGCTCAACCTGCTGGCCGATATGGCCTACTTTCTCGTCAACCCGCGGCTGAGAAGCTGAGGCGCCGAGCAGATGTCTGCCGTCCTGCCTGCTCCCTTGGCCACAACCGCGCCCACGCCGGCTGGCCCCTGGCGCCGTGCCTGGCGCAAACTGCGCCGCCGCCGGGGGGCGCTCGTCGGCCTGGCCGTCGTGCTGGCCTTCGTCGCGATGGCGCTCTTCTCGCCGTGGATTGCGCCGCAAGACCCGATCGCCACCAGCTGGAGCGCCATCCGCCAGGCGCCGAGTGCGGAGCACTGGTTCGGCACCGACGAGATCGGCCGCGACGTGTTCTCGCGCGTGATCTGGGGCACGCGCGCCTCGCTGCTCGCCGGCGTGGTGTCGGTGACCATCTCGCTGCTGCTGGGCGTGCCCATCGGCCTGGCCGCGGGCTTCATCGGCGGCTGGGTCGACGGGATCATCTCGCGCATCACCGACGCCTTTCTCGCCTGCCCGTTTCTCATCCTCGCCATCGCGCTCGCGGCCTTTCTCGGCCCCAGCCTCACCAACGCGATGATCGCCATCGGCGTGTCGGCCACGCCGATCTTCGTGCGGCTCACGCGGGCGCAGGTCATCAACGTGAAGGTTGAAGACTTCATCGAGGCTGCGCGCGCCGTCGGCAACCCGCCGCTGCGCATCGCGCTGCGCCACGTGCTGCCCAACATCGCCGCGCCGGTGGTGGTGCAGGCCACGCTGGCCATCGCGTCGGCGGTGATCGCCGAAGCCAGCCTGTCCTTCCTCGGCCTGGGCCAGCAACCGCCCGCGCCGAGCTGGGGCAGCATGCTCAACACCGCCAAGAACTTCATCGACAACGCACCGTGGATGGCCGTGTGGCCAGGCCTGTCCATCTTCGGTCTGGTACTGTCTTTCAATCTGCTCGGCGACGGCCTGCGCGACGCGCTCGACCCCCGCCAACGCTGACCCTCCCGACTCACCGGACGCGACCATGAACTTCGACTGGAACAACCCCTACCCCACCATCCGCAGCCCGCTGATGGCACGCAACGTCGTCGCCACCTCGCAGGCGCTCGCCTCACAGGCCGGCGTGCGCATGCTGCTCAAGGGCGGCAACGCGGTCGATGCGGCCATCGCCGCGGCGGCGGCGCTCACCATCGTCGAGCCGGTGTCCAACGGGCTGGGCAGCGACAACTTCGCCATCCTCTGGGACGGCAAGGCACTCCACGGCCTCAATTCATCGGGCGTGGCGCCTGCAACGTGGAACCCGGGCTACTTCCGCAAGAAGCACGGCGACGCCTTCCCGGTGCGCGGCTGGGACACCGTCACCACGCCCGGCGCGGTGGCCGGCTGGGTCGCCTTGTCCACCCGCTTCGGCAAGCTGCCCTTCGGCGACCTGCTCGAGCCGGCGATCGAGCTGGCCGAGCGCGGCCATGGCGTCGGCCGCATCGTCTCCGACAAGTGGGGCCGCCAGGTGCCGTTTCTGAAAGACCAGCCCGGTTTCGCGGAGGCGTTCATGCCACGTGGCCGCGCGCCCGAGCCGGGCGAGCGCTTCGTCTTCGCGGAGGCTGGCGCCACGCTGCGCAAGATCGCAGCGACCAAGGGCGAGGCCTTTTATCGCGGTGAAGTCGCCGAGATGCTGGTCGCGCATTCCAAGGCGAATGGCGGCAGCATGGCGCTTTCGGACCTGGCCAACTACCAGCCCGAGTGGGTCACACCGATCCAGAAGAACTTCGCCGGCTACACAGTGCACGAGATTCCGCCCAACGGCCAGGGCATCGCCGCGCTGATGGCGCTGGGCATGCTCGAAAAGCTCGACCTCGGCCGCCTGCCGGTCGATGGCGTCGAGTCGCAACACCTGCAGATCGAGGCGATGAAGCTCGCCTTCGCCGACACCTACCGCTGGGTCGCCGAGGAGCGCTTCATGAGCGAGGTAACGGCGGCCGACCTGCTGAGCGACGGCTACCTCGCCGAACGGGCCAAGCTCATCGACCCGCGCCGCGCTGCCGACCCGGCGCACGGCATGTCACCGAAGGGCGGCACCATCTACCTCACTGCCGCCGACGAGAGCGGCATGATGATCAGCTTCATCCAGTCGAACTACATGGGCTTCGGCAGCGGCGTGGTCGTGCCCGGCACCGGCGTCAGCCTGCAGAACCGCGGCCACGGCTTCACGCTCGACGAGAAGCACCCCAACGTCGTGGCTGGCGGCAAGCGCCCGTTCCATACCATCATCCCCGGCTTCCTCACGAAAGATGGCAAACCGCAGATGAGCTTCGGCGTGATGGGCGGCAACATGCAGCCGCAGGGCCACTTGCAGACGCTGGTGCGGCTGCTGGTCCACCGCCAGCAGCCGCAGGCCGCCTGTGACGCGCCGCGCTGGAAGGTGGCCACGGGCCTGTCGGTCGACTTCGAATCCACCATGTCGCCCCAGTTGGTCGACGGCCTCAAGGCACTGGGCCATCGCTCAGAAACCACAGCCGATTCGTACATGGATTACGGCAGCGGCCAGTTCATCTGGAAGCTGACCGACGACCTGGAAGACGGCTACGTGGCCGCCAGCGATTCGCGGCGCGACGGGCACGCGGCGGGGTACTGAGCTGATTGACGTCGTGGCCTCGCGGCGCCACAAACATCGCGCTTGACAAACGAATTCATATGAATACGATTGCATTCATTCGAATTCTTAGGTTGAGCGCGAATGGTCACACAAGCCATGACGATGGAGCCTCTGTCGGCTCGAATCCCCAGCGATCTCTACCTGTGGCTGGCCCAGCTTCAAGTTGAAGGTGCCACCACCAACAGCGACAAGCTCCGGATCCTGCTGGGCCAGTTGAAGCGCCAGCACGACGGGGCGCTGGACTATGTAGCCGCCCACAGCTGGGCACGAGACATGACGGGCCGCCTGCGTGAAGCCTTGGTGCGTACCGAAAGCCGAACCGGCCGCCATTCCGAGGTGCTCAACTTGCTGCTTGAGCACCTGACGACAACACTTGCCTTGGCAGTCAGCTCGGCCCCCACCGACGAGGCAGAAGCCGCGAAGCTCGAAGACGCGCTCGTGAGGCGCAGCTTCGCGCTGTGCGAAGCCTTGCTACGGCAGGCCACCACCACCTCGGCTGCCGCCTACGACCCGGCAGTGGTGCGACGACACACCGCCGCAACGATTGAATTGGCCACAACGATCAACAGCCTCAAAGGAGCCTGACATGTCTGATTCCCTCAAAAACAGAGTTGGCCGAGTCATCGCCGGCGGCATACACGCGCTGCTCGACCGCATCGAGGACCAGGCACCCGAAGCAGTGATGGAGCAATCGATCCGTGAGGCGGACTCGGTCATCAACGACGTTCGCCACGAGTTGGGGCTGGTCAGTGCCAACCGCCATCTCGCACAGCAGCAGCATTCCGTGCTGAACGCGCAGCATGAGAAATTGGTTGGCCAGATCGAACAGGCCTTGCAGCAGAATCGCGACGATCTCGCCACCTCGGCGGTGGCGCGTCAGCTCGACATCGAAGCGCAGATTCCCGTTCTCGAGACAACCCTGGCAGAGTACGCACGCCATGAAAACGAGTTGCAAGGCTACGTCGCCGCATTGCTGGCGAAGAAACGCGAGATGGTGGATGCGCTCAGCGAGTTCCGCAAGAGCCGCACTGCGGCATTGCAGCAGGCAAGCGGAGGCACCAGCACCTCGGCCGACCAGCGCATGAGTGCCGCCACCGGCGCCTTTGATCGCCTGTACGAACGACAGACGGGGCTGTCTGGAACGGCACGCAACGTGAGCATGCAGCAGGCAGCCAACCTGAAGGAGCTGGATGACCTCGTCCGTGCCAACAAGATTGCAGAGCGCATGGCACAGCTGAAAGCCGGCAAGGCATGAACTTGTTCACCGCGGCGGAGACATTGCCCTTCGGCGTTGCGTTCGCCCTCATCGTCGCGATTGCACTGCTCGAAGGCTTCGGCATGCTGTTGTCCCTGAGCCCGAGCAACCTGCTCGATCACGTCTTGCCCGACATCGACGGTGATACCGGCATCGACCGCGTGCTCGGCTGGCTGCACATTGGCAAGGTTCCATCGCTGGTCCTGCTGGTGGTATTTCTCAGTGGCTATGCATTGTTCGGCTACGGGCTGCAGATGGTCGTGCACGGCATCTTCGGCTTCTACCTGCCCGGCTGGCTCGCAGGCCTCGTCGCGATCCCCTCGGGCATGGCGACAGTCCGCAGCCTCGGTGCCTTGGTCGCGCACATCATTCCTCGCGACGAAACCAGCGCCGTCAGCGAAGTGACGCTCATAGGCCGCGCCGGCGTCATCTCTGGCGGCACAGCTCGTCGCGGCTTGGCTGCCCAGGCGCGAGTGCGCGATAGCCATGGCCGCACGCACTACTTGATGGTCGAGCCTGACATCGACGACGAGCTCTTTGAAGAGGGCGCCCAGATCCTCATCGTCAAAAAGGCGGGGGCGTTCTACCGCTGCATTGCGAACCCGCACCCCACCTTGCTCTGATCCGTACCGCAACAACCCAAGATCGACAAATCTACCGAGGGAGAACCAGACCATGAACAATCTGATCGAGATGGCCGGCATGGCCGGCATCGCGTTGATCGCGCTGCTGACAATCGGCATCATCTTTGCACGCCTGTACAAGCGCTCGACCAAGGAAACCGCTTTCGTGCGCACTGGCCTCGGTGGGCAGAAGGTCATCATGGACGGCGGGGCCATCGTGCTGCCTGTGTTCCATGAGCGGGTGCTGGTCAACATGAACACGCTCAAGCTCGAGGTGGTGCGCAGAGAACGCGAAAGCCTGATCACCAAGGACCGCATGCGCGTCGACGTCACCGCCGCCTTCTTCGTACGTGTGAAGCAGACCGAAGAAGCCGTGAGCATTGCAGCCCAGACGCTCGGCGCTCGCACGATGAGCCCCGACGAGCTGAAGGCGCTCGTCGAAGACAAGTTCGTCGACTCGCTGCGAGCCACTGCCGCCACCATGACGATCCAGGAGCTGCAAGACAAGCGCCGCGACTTCGTTCAAGCCGTGCAGAACGCTGTGGCCGAAGACCTGGAGAAGAACGGCCTGGAACTCGAGTCGGTGTCGCTCACCAGCCTTGATCAGACCGACAAGCAGTTCTTCAACCCGAACAACGCCTTCGACGCGGAAGGCCTGACGCGGCTCACCGAGCAGACCGAGGCCCGGCGCAAGCAGCGCAATGACGTCGAGCAGGACACCGAAGTCCAGGTGCGCACCAAGAACCTCGAAGCGAGTCGCCTGAAGCTCACCATCGAGAAGGACCAGGAGTTCGCCTCACTCTCTCAAAAGCGCGAAATCGAAAACACGCGTGCTGAACAAGCCGCACTGATCGCGACGCAGCAAGCCGAACGCAACCGCGAAGCCGAAGCCGCCAAGATTCAGGCGGAGCGGCAAGTCAGCGAAAAGCGCATCGAGGCCGAACGCGAGATCAAGGGCGCCGAGATCGAGAAGAACCTGTCGATCCAGACGCGCGAGATCGAGCTCGAACGCAAGACCGAAATGTTGCGCGCTGAGCAGCGCAAGCAGGTGGAGATTGCACGCCAGGACACGCAGATCGCCATCGCCACCAAGTCGCGCGAACAGTCCGACGCCGACTCGGCCGCCAATCTCGCGCGTGCCGAAGCTGTGAAGGCCGAGGAAGCCGTCAACACCGCTCGGCAGGTGGCCGTCGCCGAACGCGAGAAGAGCATCCAGCTGATCGAGGCGTCGAAAGAAGCCGAGCAGAACGCCATCAGCGTCAAGGTCTCGGCCTCTGCCGAGAAAGAAGCCGCACTTGACCGTGCCGAAGCGGTCACCATCGAAGCCAAGGCTCGCCAGGCCGCCGCGCTGGCCGAAGCAGAAGGCAAGCGGGCCATCAACGAAGCGCTCAACACCTTGTCCGCGGCGCAGATCGATCT
>Ga0307516_10003102_pt1 | contig 21612 bp, 28 predicted proteins | sample 19_EM_MG_FD_203310 | JGI IMG/M metagenome (GOLD analysis project Ga0307516, IMG submission 203310) | Populus trichocarpa ectomycorrhiza microbial communities from riparian zone in the Pacific Northwest, United States - 19_EM | ecosystem: Host-associated > Plants > Roots > Unclassified | place... | reverse complement strand
TAACCCCCCCCCAAGGCAATTGTCTATAAAAACAAAAAAACCCCCCCCCCCCCCCCCCCCCCCCCTTTCCGTGTGCTATGTAAGTGCACTCCATGGGCAGATCGTGGATCGGCCGAATGTTTGATTCGCCAGATCTGGATTTTTCTTTCTTTTTTTTTTGTTGTTTTTTCTTTTCTTTTCTTTTCCCGCCTTGCTAGATGGCGCTGTGTCGGATGGATTCCCCTTCTCTCCCTCTCTCTCTCTCTCTTTTGCTTGCGGAGAGCCCATCGTCAGCCCGGTGGAAATGTTCAGCGTGCTCATACGAGGGATGGATGGATGGATGGATGGATGGACATGCGCCCCCTCCCTACTCGGACCCGTCCGTGCTCTCCGCTGGTCCGTCTCTCCTTACACCGCGTGCTCCGCTCTGCTCGAAATATACACCAATCTGCAGCCAGCGGGCTCGCAAGTTTCTGCCCCACCATTTGGCGACGGCCAACGAAGTCGCTGCCTGCCCGGCTACGAGAGATGTGCATGCGCGATCCGCCCACATCGGCCCAGTCGGCGACGTCTGAGGCATTTAGCACCGTGTGCCGCAAGGGGGGCGGGGGGGGGCGCTTGGCCGTCGTGCACTCCCCCCCCCCCCTCTCCTCCCACTGCGTGTAAGTCGGACGGAAACACGCTCGATGTTCGCTGTCTGCGAATCCACATCGAAGCCCTCCCATCCCCCCCCCCCCGCGTTTCCACACCGACGTCCCTGCGTGGCGTCTGCGCATGGTTGCAGCCCCTCACCTGTGCGTGGACGCCTGGCTTGCGCACGCGCCGGCACGGACGAGCTGAGCGGCGGGGCTGTAGATAGCGTAACTTTACTCTATGTACTCGCAAGCGGCGATCGCCACGTCCGCATCCACAGATGGCTATGCGCTCTTGATATCCGCGGGCGCATGGAAGTGTCGTCGATCCGGGAGGAAAAGGGGGTGGGGGGCTGGATAGCCGATGAAGGTGGAGCACGTCTGCGCCGGAGGCTCGGCCACCTTTCTGCGTTCTTACATACTTATATATACATACCGCTAATTCGTGCCGTTGCACTATCTACCCCCAGCAAGCCGTTTTTTTTTAATATTTTTTTTTGTGCTCCCTCGAGGGGGGGGGGACGGGTGATGATGCGTGAAGGACAACCAAGCAAGATACTAGCCCTGCTCGAAGATCACTCGTTTGCTTGCAGTACGCAGGGTGGAACCCCCCCCCCCGGGGGGTGAGGCCGAGAGAAGAGGTCCCAGAGCCAGGACTCGGGGAGCGGGAACGTGGAGAGGAGCGGGAGGACGAGGACGGAGACGAGCCGGGAGAGGGAGAGGAGTGGGGGACGCGGGCGATATTGTCTTTCCTTTACTTTATGTCCTTCGAAGCGGGGATAGCCCAGGTGGGGGGGGGGGAAGGGGGAGTCACCGCGTGTCACCCTACGGACCGACCGAGGTCGGGGCGGACGGTGAATGGGGAACGGAATCCCACGATATCGCCATGGTCCCGGTAGGGTCGCATGCGATCAATGACTCATCGTATTCATCGGTATGCAAAACCTCGACCTCCCCCCGTCCGGATCTCCGGATCCATCTTGAACCCCACGCAACAGATATCAAAGAGTAAAAAAAAAAAGAAAAAAAAAGTACGAGTCATCTCTTCTGTTCTCATGATTCCACACGAAGCCAAGCTACCCCGTAACAACAATAACAACTACCCCCACCCTCGCAATAGAAGCAAAGCCGTACTGTACATAAAGCTAGATCGTTTCAATGCGGCATACCCCATCCCGGCATACCCGGATCGTCCCATATGCCCACTGGCGGCTGCGGCTGCGGCTGCGGCTGCTGTTGAGGCTCGGCTGGTGGTCCACCAGCTCTGCGCTGTTCCTCCTCCCGTCTCTGCGTCTGCTGCTGTCGCCACTGGCGGTAGTAAACGAGCAACGCGACTGCGCCAGCGAGTGCAATGATGATGACGCTTTCAGCCATATCGTCGTCGAGCCCGTCGTCGTAGCCATATTCATCGCCTGGGAGGTGTTGCTGTTGTCCGCCGGTAGCAGCAAGTTCATCCTCTTCCTGGAGAACCTGCGCCGCTTCCGCTTCGGCGGCGGCCTCGTACCAGTTCTTGAGGAACTCGCTGAAGCTGATTCGCTTCTTCTTGGGCTCCGGCCCGATCCCTTTGACGCCGCCATGCGTGATGGTGTTCCAGAGCGCGCGTAGCCGGAGTTTGAAGAGGGAGAGCGTTACCGGGAGGTAGGCTTCGGGATTGGTCTCGAATGCCTGGTCGTAGTAGCGTTTGGCGAGGTGGAAATCCTGCGATACGCCGATACCGTTCTCGTGCATCCAACCCAGGTTCCAGAGCGCCTGCGCAGAAGCTTGGTGTTCGGCTGCGGCGCTATAACAAGAGGCAGCCTTGACGGGGTCGACCTCCGTGCCGATGCCGGAGAGGTAGTAGTCACCCATCTTTACGAGAGAGTCGATGTTGGCCTGTTTTGCTGATCGCGTCCAGTAGATGAGTGCTAATTCCCGTTCCTGTTGAACCTTCTTGAGTTGCTCGAGTGTTTTCGTGGGGGTGGCCCCAGCCAAGGCGAGCAATTTTTTCAGTGGGAACGCTGAGCGGTGTTCGTCGAGTATGTAGGCTACGTTTGCCTGACCGGATTCGTAGCCTTGCTCGGCAGCCATCATGTACCCGATCAATGCGCTCTCCGTATCTCCGTTCTCATATGCTTTGTTGGCCCACGCCATGGGGCTCTGCGGTGGCTCCACCTTCTCAGCGACGATCTTGTAGTAGGCGGTAGCAAGGCCACAAGATCGGTCTTTGGGAGCAGCGGCGTTGTTGATCTCAGCCAGATAGTAGAATGCCTCCATATTGCCGTGCCTGGCAGCGAGCTCGAGGTATCGTTTAGCGTGCTCGATCTCGGCGCTCTCGAGCAGCATCTTAGCATAATTAACCTGCGCAACGGGAAAGTCCTGGCTAGCCGCTGTCTTGAAGAAAGCGGATGCCTTCGCACGATCCTCCTTGACGCCGTAACCATAAAGGTACATGTATGCAATACCGTTTTGAGAATTCGCATCCCCGCAATCGATACCGCGCTTGAACCACTTGAAAGCGAGTCCAAAGTCCTGCGGGCCAGCTTCTCCCCTCAATGCCATGACCCCCAAGTAGCCTGCAGCCCTGCCAGCAAACTTTCCCAGATACTGCGGCCCGCCGGGGCGAATTTTGCTATCGCGGTCCCAGTACTGCCGAGCAACACGCAGAAAGTACTCTTTTGCCTTGGGAATGTTCCTCGGGAGAGTTCTGGATCCCTCGTAGTAGATCTTCCCCAGGGAGATGGTTTCCGGAAGATTTCCCTTCCTGGCGAGGAGTTCCAAGTATTCCACAATGTCCCCCAACTCCTTTGCCGAGTCGATCGATTGTTTCTGACGCACACTGTTCGCACCCGATGAAATCGCAGATGCGCCTTCGCCGTATACGCCTCCATGGTCATCCGCGAATCGGAATGTGTGCTTCTGGAGGTAGTGTCCACCGGGTGGTCCCGACTCCCACCAATTTAGTGCCTTCTCCGCTACTCGGCGGTAGTAGTACGCAGCCTCCTCGCAATTCCTTGGTGCTCCAATCCCCTGGTAATGTCGGAAAGCCACTGTCATTTCCGACCGTGTGTTTCCGCCAAGAGCAGCAAATGTATGGTAAAGCATCGCCTATTCGTCTCCGTCAGTAAGGAGTCCGCTCCTCACCACAACATAGCAACCCACCTTTCCCTGATCCTTCGGCACCGCACCGCCAATCCCGGTCGCATACATGAAGCCGACCATATGCTGGGCCGTGGCATTCCCCGAGCGATCCGCCAGCTGCTTGTACCACTCAAAAGCGGCACTGTAATCCCGTGGATGCGACCAATTTCCGTACTGTCACATTCGCACGTTAGCCCCCACGCCATCCATCCACCATTCCCCGCGTTCGTCGGGGTGGGCACATACGAAACTCATCTCCGCCAGCAAGAACACTGCATCTTGATTTCCCGGTTCCGCCGCCTTCTTGAGCAGGTTCACGGCCGCCCTAAGCTTCTTGCCATGGACCCCGGTGCCCCCCAGTACCTCCTTCTTCTTCTTCTTCTTCTTTGCCCCGCTGCCGGTGGGCTCCTCGAACGATTCGGTCACGTGCCACAGCAGTATCCGCTTCGTATAGTACCACGCGACCCCCAGTAGTCCGTCGTCCTCGCCGCTGCCCACGGAAGACGAGATGTGCGGTGCTGGGTCTAGGCCTCGGAGTAATGCTCGCGCCTCAGAAACCCATTTCGTCGCTTGTTCTAAGAAGTGTTAGGCAATACGAGTGGGGAGCGAGGAGCAGGGGAGAGAACATACTGGACGGGTCCTCGAGCGCTTTGGTACTTGCTGCGGCGGCAGGCTCGACGGCTGCGGATGCTGTAGTAGCGAGGAGGAGGAGGAGGGCTACTGCAGAATCTGTCAGCCCGGGAGAAACAGCTCGTGTTTTATACGTGAGAGGCGGCTCACCTAGCAGTCCCGGCGTGGAAGGTTTCCACCTCATCGTGTGACGTAAGTGGATGCGCGAACGAAGGTAACTCTGAACTTCGCGTGGATAGACGGTGAGAAATTGGGGGAGGGCTGCACTTATAAACAAGGCAGAGGGAGGAGATCCAGCTTCATTCCCGACGATAGATTTTACTAGGAGAGCAAGCGGAGGTCTTGAATGTGCCAGGAAAGTTGAGGGATGAGATGTCGTGGTGGTGTGGGTGGCGGCGGCTTGGAGAAGTGCTATGGGTCACGTGTAGACTAGTAAACGTGGCCTTTGGCCTTTTTGGGGTGTCGATCGGGCATGGTCGATCACTCGGAAACGTCTGCACTTCGATATCGGACAATTGCATTTTACGTCGCCATGATCTTTTTTTTCTTTCGTTTATTCATACTCGCATACAGTCTTGCTAGGCCATGGCGGCGCGCCCTTTATCCAGGTTTCCCGTCCCTGTCCGCGTGAGTCGGCACATTGCAAGCTCCCCTTTGCCCTCCCCCAGGCCTGTCCCAAGAAAACAAGACGCGCACTAAAGAGATCATAAAGGAAAGGAGGGATCCTGACAAAATGAAAAATAAGTGAAAGGCGCGCTCGAGGATCGAAGAAAGAACAAAAGAAACCGTAACCCGCCCCCCTCACTTCTCTGTGGACGCCATGAACAGGAGCGTTGGGAGGAAACGTCGCCATGATCTAAGTACATACATACATAATGTACTTAGATACATCTTAGGTCGCATGCAGTTAATGAATGAACAAATAAATAAACGGCAAACGTCTAATATGCCATAGTTTTTGGCCATAAAGTCTAGGTAAAAACCTTTATAGGCGTGGCCGTTTGCGAAGATGTAAAATCAGAGCGACAGCATGGCCACAAAGGGTGTCATTGGCCTCGAACCTATATACCATAGGTGTAGGTAGGTTCTTGCTTCGAGATCTTCCACATGTTGCTTGTCCGAATACGATACCCCTCGTGTTTCTTAGCCTCAGCTCCGCGCCGGCCGTGGTTCGTGGATTCCGTGAGGAGCTGCAAATCGAAATTGGTATATCTTGCGCCGAAAACAGCAAGCTTCTGAACGGCGTCTTGAAATTGAGCGTAACGTTGACCCATACAGCGGTTCCAAAGGTGTGATGAGTGTGAGGGGTTGAGTGGTGACGGTTTTGTGTATCTCTAGGGGATTGGGGGCCACTTGCTGAGTATTGGCGACCACCTGGAAAAACGATGCCATTTTAGATTTTATGGTCAAGGACTATGGCATATAAGACATCTGCCGGTAAATAAAATAAGGGCCCGTTTGGATACGCTCAGTTTCAGCGAAAACTGTCAGTTTTTCGAAAAAAAACCGAGCAGATAAAACCGTAGCCTTGTTTTGATAGCACAAAAACTGAAGGGAAAAAAACTGAAACTGAGTAGTATTTGGTGTCCCAGTGGGGAACTGAATTTGCCTCTGAAACTGGAACTGAGAAGTGAGCCTATCCAAACGGGCCCTAAATAAAAGAGGATACCTGCTTGCACTTCGCTGGAAGAAAAATTAACCACGCGAGCGTATGATTTAACAATTAGCCTACAGTTCGACAGTACTAGAGTTAATCGAATGCAAACGTGCAACATCCCTCGTGTATTTAGTCATCTAGCCGCCGCCGCCAGCCAGCCAACGCTCTAAAACTTGTAGACATCGTCCTTCGTGTATCCCAACTCCTTCAGGTATCCAGAAATCTCACCCTGGTCCCACGTCCCCTTGGTGCCGGAGATCACCTTGGTGCCGGAAATCGCCTTGTACATGCCTGCAGGCCGTCAGATATCACAATATAGGTTGTAACGGTCGAAGGATGGGTTACCTGGAGGACCACAGACAAAGATCTTGTTGTTTCCCGAACCGGGCTCAGGCAGGACGGTCTTCAACAACTCCTTGGTGACATATCCTTGGGTCGCCCAGCTGGCATCCTTGGGTGCTTTATCAAGGACATAGAAAGCTTTGAACCGCTGGGGGTAGGTGTTCTCCAACTCCGCCAACTCCTTCTTCAAGAGGATGTCCGGCTCGGAGACGTTTCCAAAGACCAGAGTGACCTTAGTCTTATCTTCGGGGTTGTTGAAGATCGCGCGCATGACCTGGTACATGGGCGTGATTCCAGTGCCGCCGGCAATCATCGCGACGTGGTCGTGCTTGTTGGGCGTCCACTGGTACTTCGACAGCGGACCCTTAAACGCCAGCGTTTGGTCGACGTTCATGTCATGGAGGTGAGTAGACATGGGGCCTTTCTCGTACTTCTTCACGAGGAGATCAAGGTACCCTCTTTGGGCCTCATCAGAAATGGGGGTGTACGGCCTGATGGTCGGCTTCGCATCGTTGGGGCCCTGGTACTTCGTGAGCAGGCACGAGGCGACTTTGAGACCTGTAACGTGATTCTCTGTCGGCAGCTCGAACCGGAGCTTCTTGGTGTTGTGATTGACCTGCTCGATCTTTGCGAGTTTGAGATCAACCCAGGCGCCGTCGTTGATGAGTGTGGGGATGGCCGGGGGGGCCGGCTTCGCGATGGGTGTGCTGCCCGCGTTGTAGAAATAGTAGCCGGCGCCAGCACCTCCGGCAAGTATGAGGGCGTAGAGGAGTGCGTTGGACTTCTTCTCTTTGGCGGCGGGGATGGAGTAGGTGCGCGTGCCCTGATGAATGTGAGCACTCCTCTTTCCCCGCTAAACGGCAAGGTAAACTCACCTGCTTGAAGGGAGCCGCACGGGCGGTAGAGCGGACAGTCGAAAAGGCGGTACGAGCAAACATGATGGCCTGTATTTGGTCTGATCTGTGGAGAATTGAGGGCGCGGACTATCTCCTGAAGGGAAAAAGTCGAAATTTACGGCAGTCGGAGATATAGAGTTTGGTTTATATGACGTAAGCGCCGCCAGGCGTCTTTAGCTTCGGCTTCGGATGTACGATGTTTATCGCGATATTACTGCGTCGAGCCAGTAGTAGTGATGGGTGAGTGTTGAACACGAACGGTAAAGAATGAATGTATTGCTATCTTTTCTAGCTAACAATCTCCCGCCTTGTACATGTTCCTTCTGGACAATACTTCCTCAGGAGTGGCTCAATAAACAGATATGTATTCGCGGTAGACAATATAAATATTATAACTTTCAGCCTGTAGCCTCGTGGCATACATATCTGCACTCTTTCAACAGTGAGCATTAAAGAGTTATGATTAACTGCTTAAGTATGTGCATCAACCTCTGGCCTGGAGAAAGAAGTGCTAAAATACCAACCGTTGGAGGTACCAAGTGCTGAACGTGTATGGTCGCATCGTACCAGTGATCCGAAGGCCCGACTGTGAGGCGTCTCGGGTTGTCCGGACACTCTTGTGGGCGCGCATATCGGGCGTATATATACATATGTATCCATTTACATTTAAATATGCCTTGACCTATTTCGCAGGCCAGGGCCTTTTTTTTGTTTAATCATACTCGCATTCAGCCTATCTAGACTGTGGCGGCGTACATTTTATCCGGGTTTCCCGTCCGCTGAAAGCTAGGTAGATACATAAGATCCGTCCCAGTCCCCGCATGCTCCTTCCAATATAGCGCCGATATGCACGCTTTCCCATCCCACATCCTATATTACATACCGCATTCCTACTCACTAACAACTCACACCCCCTACAGCACATAATCTTCAAACACGTTTCCAAATCGCAATACCAGCGGGATTGACGGGCATACATGGCCTCTTCTCGTAGGCGTGCGACAGAAGCGCGAAGCTGATGTACTCCTTCCTACAATCACCGGCGGTTTGAGGGAGGAGGTGACGACAGTGTACTTCGACGGCGCCGTGAAGCGCGGCATACGAGCAACAAATCGAGGAAAGGATGCTAGTGCGCGGAGGTCCAGGCAGTTAGTGGCGCAGAACGGGCGTGTGTCGAGAGGTGAGAGAAGATTTGGAGGATGAGTTCGGACGAGCGTGAAAGGAGCGGTAAGGTGGTACGGTGTCATGTGATCGACGCGAAAGAGAGTGATGACGCAATTGCACCCTACTCTACTCAGGTTCCACCTAGCTCCAACACCAACTACAACCAACACCACATGTCGGAACACTCACCACCCAGCACGCCGGCACCGCCACAAAAGCGCCGCAGACTCTCCGCCGAATCGACGCTAAAGAAGCCGTTTCGCTCACCGCTGCTGAATCGGCCTCCAGAGAGCACTCCAGTGCCACCGAAATCCAATCTCCCAACGCCTCCGACTCCCACCACCGCGGAAACGCGCGCGTCCTCGACGAAAGAAGAAACCCAGCTGGTTTCTACCGCGCCGCCTCTGCGCACGGCCCGGCCCGTCCGTCGTCCACTTCTCCAAGCGTCCAGTGCCGACCCTGAGCTCTCCGCTGCGCAGAAGCAGCATTCCGCATTCCTGTCCCAGATCCGGTCGGCCAAGCAGTCGTGGGAAACCGTTAGCCAGGCGCTGGCCCTCGAGGCGAATCCTGGAGGCGATGAGGAGCTTCGAGCTTCCATAATAAAGTGGAGGATTGCCGCAAGGGCGGCCGCTGAAGCGCTCTTCGGGATTGCGGGTGATAAGGTTAATGCCATGGGCGGCCCCGGCGGGGATGCGTGGAGAAGAATGGTGGGCGGTAGTGGTGGCGGCGGCGGAGGGTTTCAGAGTTGGGGATGGGAAGAGGAGGAGGTGAAGCGTGGTGACGAGGACGAGGACGGTGATGAGGGGATCGGAGGGGAGGATGAGAAGGAGGCTGATGAGACTAAGAGGAATGACACTGAGGAGTGGGGGATGGGGCTGATGCTCAAGACATTGGGGATTCCGGAGAATATGTTGGGGTGGGATAGGGAGGGGGATTGTTGGAAGGATGTCTGAGTGGAATCGAGCAGGATGGACGAGCGTTTCGATGGAATTTCTGTCGGTGGATACTTTCGGGCAAATGGGCATTTGCGGTGGCGTCGATTAGATGTTTTCTTTTTCTTTTTCTTTTTTTACTTTCGGCAGCTATGTAATTGATTCCGTACTCTAAATTCGAACTGGCAATGGATGGCTTGGTTAGACGCGGGGATCGTCTCATATATACAGAAATTCCCGTAACTTACGGCCTGGACAAGGTTGTTCATTATCACGGCTTCCCGCATCCAATCCCATTTGTCTGTGATCCAAGCAGGAAACCTGTGGATGATGGGCCTCTAACACGACTCATCCTCAAACAGCCCCGCAAAAGTCCCCTTATCGATCTCCTTTATCCCCTTCTCCAGGGTTACCCACCTCTGCTTGCCCCCCTCCTCGCACTCAACCACTCTCTTCAGTGCCTCTGTGACGCACCTTAGTTCAGCCCTGACGTCCCGCATCTCTCCCTCCAATCTCCCCCAGCAGACCGTCACCCCCCTCAACGCCTCGGCGACATACGCCTCCATCCGCGGCCAACAAACCTTCACCGTACAACTCAACGTCCTCGCGGCGGCGATCAGCAGCGGCGGGTAGACGTCCCCGAAGGGGCTCGCCAATATCCCCGCAAGCGCGGGTATTACAGTGTTGAGATGTCGTACCGACCATATGCCCATTGCCTCTATCACGTCAGCCAGTTCCTCAACCATCACGACTGCCAAGAGGACGTGCTCGCCCGCGAAAGCTTGTCCGCGGAGGAAGCCCTCTCGTATAACGGCATCAAGGAGCTGGCTGCGTTTCCGGGCGTCTTTTGGCTCACGGGCGTGGGCTAGCACGCGGAGGCATTTGTATGCCGCGCGCTGGAGGGGAGCAGCTTCACGGGTGGGAGTGAGAGGCGGGAGGTAGGACAGACACGGCAGCACGCTGTCCCAAAACACCGGGGCGAGGCCAGTACGCTTTAGTAATGTCCGAGTGCCATCGCTCTCATCCAGCCGCTGCAGCAGCGAAGCGATCATATCTATCGTGCGCGTCTTCACTGACGAAATGGTGGAGTCGATCAGTGTCAGTATCGGCGGGATAAGTAGGCCCCATGCAGCCTCGATATCGGCGACGGGGATCACGGCGATGATCCATGACAGGATTGCAACGCTCTCTGGCCGCTGAGCCTGCCACGCAGGAGTGCCTGTGTTGACGCGCGTGTTGGTGTTCTCGCGGAGGGCGAGGCGCCCGGCGGCGGTGACGCGCGTGGAGGAGGTGGTGCGCGCCGTGAAGAGCGGCTTTAGGGTGTCGCGGAGGAGACCGTCGACCAAGATGTCCCGGGAGCGGAGCGCGGGGGTGGTTTCCAGAAGAGCTGAGGCGAGCCGGCGAGTGTCCGGGGTGGTCCATGCGTCCGCGGAGGATGTGAGCGAGGCGAGGACGGCGGCGAGCTCGGTGGAAGGCGTGGGGCTTGCGGCGGTGAGAAGCACGAGGAGCTGGCGGGAGAGCGACCGGTACAGCGGGACCACGGGGGACGTGGGGGGGTCCTCCTGCTCGTCGAAGCCGAACTGCTGAGGCAGCAGCTGCGGGTGCGGCTGCAGGAGCTGTAGGAGACGCGGTTGGAGCGGGTGCAGCTCGGCGGCGCTCACAGTGTCGTTGAGCCCGAAGGAAAGGACGACGGAGTGGATCTGCGCGCGCTAGTCAGTGTGTCTGTCCTCGAGCCAAGATAATGGCAGCATGCACCTCGCCATATCTATCTCCCAGAGGTCGCGAATCATCCTCCAAGGCAGCGAGACATCCATCGAGAGCTGTCGAAGCATTGACGCGAGGTTTCCGGTCGACGGCACGGCCAGGGGGAATAGTGTCGTTGTTTTCTCTCGCTGTCGGCGTGGCGTGGGTTCTGTCCACATCATCTCCGATCTCTTCGATAATTGGCATATTGACGTCCAACGGTGAGGAAGACGATGTGTGGTGTTGGTGTTTGGTCCTGTTCAATGGCTGTTGTCTGGGTGCATAAAGTGCGCAAGGACGATCGATCACACACGAAGCACAGCTACCCCACCAAGTCGATTTGCTCAACACGCCGTATCTATCTGTGGGTTAGGCACCTTATGCCATCATCCATTCAATGACCACCCACCCACTCACCCACCACCACCACGACGACGTTCGCCATCTATCCATCACACCAGTCATAAAAAAGTACTTGCACCGTCCGGATAGAATGAGGGGGTGCGTCCTTCGACTCGTATCTATCTGCTCGCTGCATGCCTCGGCTGCAGCACACGACATCCTCGCGCCCCTTATTTACCGCACACAGCATGTACCGCCATCACAAAAGGTGCAGTTGGGCCTTATTCGTCCCTTTTCCTCCACTCCAGAGTCTAGTGACGTTCTTCGCTTTATTTATCCATGGCAATCGTCGCTATCGTCCCACTTCTCGCGGAGATCCGACATCCAGTCAGACAATCACAGTGTCATATTATCAAAAGCGGTGGTGTCGGGTGCAATGATAAGGGGCAGCGGATGGATGTGTACGTATGCCCCGTGGATTATGCTGGGCTGATTTTTATTTTATTTTGTATTCTTGCATTTTTCGACCTGGGTTCGAAACGCCAGGAGAACGGGACGGAATGAAGAAAGGGCGGCAGTGGCCATGACGGTATGTAGCAGTGGTTGTGGGTTGTGGGTTGCGAGTTATGAGCTATGGGGCATGGTTGGGGTGTCTGTGTGGGTGGGCAAGCGTGGGTTGGCTGTTGCTATTGATTACCATGCTGCCGTCCTATTCTTCAATTTCCCCCCATTTGATCTAGATTCGCTCGATCAGACGTGTCGGAGGAGATACTTCTATGCATACCGTGCGTATACGAAGTGCCTTGTCTCCTCCCAGAAAGATCACTGCACTGTATCGAATGGATGAATACCGCCTGCTTTCTGTTGGCCTTCGAGTTCCGGCGCCCTAAATTCGTGTCCGCCCTGCCTCAGCCAGTTATATTTACCTTGTCTTGTTGTTTCCAGTAATACTCACTTTTTAAATGACTCGCATTGCGTGGTGCGCAGTGGGTGTTGGTATGATCAGTCCTTGTGCGTACGTTGTGTCGGTATGCATTTGTAATACTTTTGATATTATCGCTGCGTCTATCTCTCACCCACTAACCAAACCAAATCACCTCAACTGACACTCGCCACCATAATCCCACACCCACCCCAGCCGCTAATGATGAACTGCTCGACACATTTTTTTTTTGCATGATGGGGTGGTGCCAAAAAGTCAATCAAATCAACTCACTCGCCCCCCAACCCCAACCCATCCTCATCTTTTTCTTTCTTTTCTTCTCTTCGTTCCCACCAACACCACCTTCACTCACCATCCCCCTTCTTTCCCTCCACTCACCTACCCCCCACCCCAATTAATTCTCGAAAAACGCTTAAATCACTACCACCACCCCATTACTTAAGTCTCAACTACACATACAAATTCCGACTCTCCTTCACCAGAACCACAAAAACAGCCATGGCTCCACGCAGAGCTAAAGATATCGTCATGTCTGCTCCGCCAGTCGACCATGAGGATTTGATGCGCAAACGTGATGCTGTAAGTACCACAGCCTTCTTATTTCTTTATTGCTTTGTTGCTTTATCCTTTTTTTTTTAACATTCAATGTTGCTTCTGCACTGTGGGTGCTGGACGCGTCGCGCAACCGTCCAGCGTCAACCCCTGATGGCCGCTTTTAATGAGAAATGTCATCCCACATCTTTGTTCTTACCGCTACACTGCATACTCCACGAAACAAAATTGCCCGCCCCACCAGTCGTCACACGAGCGGCCTCATACGCACACATTGCATATTCGGAAGGAAAAAAAAAGCTAATGCAACGCCGACAACGCAGTTCGTTACCTCGATGGCCATGCTCCAGAATGCTGCCAACGAAGCCTCGCGCGCAGGGCTCGCCTACTTCGATCTGGTTGCCCATGGCGTCCCCATCGGCATCGGCATGAACGGCGAGGGTATGCATTACGCGCGCGCAATGTCCCTCCCTCCGGGCCGTGCCATGACTGAAGAACCAGAGTACGATGGTCTGAAGAGGAAGCGTAAGAGGTCCGCCAAGCCGAAGGACCCAAATGCGCCCAAGAAACCGGCTACGCCGTTCTTCCTGTTCTGCTCCCAGGGCAGGGCCACGGTCAAGAGCGATATGGGCGAGGGCACCGAGTTCAGGGACATCCAGGCGGAGCTGAAAAAGCGTTGGGAGGAACTACCGATAGAGGAGAAGAGGGTACGTTTTGCACCGGCGTGTGTGGAGTGAAGACATCTTCATGACTGACATTCCTGGACAGGCGTGGTCTGAACTTTACCAATCCAAGTTAGCCGATTGGAAGAAGACCATCGAGGTCTACCAGCATGGCAAGGAAGCCGCTCAACAACTCGCCGTACAGGCTGAAGAGCACAATGAAGATGATGAGGACGAGGCCGAGGGTGCCGTTGCGCCGGCTGCTGGTTTCTCTGGGCTGGTTGCTGCTGTTCCCACTGCTACTGTTCCTGCTGCTTCTGTTGCGACTGTTGCTGCTGGAGGCTTCACGGCCGTTAACCACGCGAAGAGCGCTGCCGTCGCGAGCGATTTCGATTCCGAGGATGAGCGAGAACCGGAAGTCGAGCTGGAACCTGAGGTTGAAGAGCCCACCGAGCAGGAAGACAAGCCTCAACGCGTTAAGGAGCATGTTGACGCTTCCGATTCTTCGTTGACTCCACTGCCCACCGAGAAGCCTAAGCGGGGCCGCAAACCCAAATCGAGGAACTCACTGGAGAAGGTGGTTGGCGCTCTCCCCGAGACCCCTACAAGCGATAAAAAATCCCGCAAGCCAAGGTCTAAGAAGGTCAAGGAGGCCGAGGAAGACAGCACTCCTAGGAGGAATGCCCGCAAGAGGAGAAAGAGCGGAACCGAGTAAACATCCTTCTCATCACGACATCGTATCCTGTATATCTCGGATTGGCCTGTACAACAAGGGCTTAGGCGACATGTACTAGTTGTACGCTGGCGATCATTCATGGATGGCACGGCTGATGAGATTCTTTCCCTTTCACTTTTTTCTTCTTTTTTCTTCCGTCTGTATGAGGGTGGACCAAGTCGAGTCGTAGTTCGTAGCGTAATTTTGGACGCCGCGGCGTAGGGACCAAGGACATCAGGAACGGCATGGAGCAAAGGTTCTTCTCTTCCGGTCTCTATCGGATTGTTTGGGTGGGGTAGTTTTGATTTTTGATTCGGTCTGTCGGTCTGTCGGTCTGTCCGGGTGTACATCATTCTGCTGTTCGGAGTCGGAATCAAATCGAGTGGCTTCAGAAACCGGGCTCGAGTGATAAGACGTGGATATTCGCTGTTGTCCGTGTTGGTGCACGTACATCCGTACAGTGACCTGCAGTGCCTGCTTACCCCGCAGTGCTACGGTATAGATATACTTGGTCTGCATGGTGGAAGCCGACTGCGCATGGCTATGTGTGCACTCTGGAGCGGTGAAGAATCCCGGTATTGGGGCGATGGCTGCGTGCGTGCGTGCGGCTGCGTGAAGGGTTGCTGGCATTTGGTCGCTGCGGAGAGCGGTAAGCACCCTTTTCGTCCGAATCGCAGCGGCGGCGTCGCTCCAGGTGGCCCCGGCGATCAGAAAACCGGGAAACAATCACAGCTGGAGGAATCAGGATCATATGTAGAGCAGATACACCGGCAGATGCAGATGCAGAATCGGGGAAGGGCGACGCTATGTCGGTATATTTAGAGTGCGTGGCAGTGGCAGTGGCAGACAGGTGTTGGATGGGATGTGTAGGAGGATGGCAGTTGGCGGGTTGAATGCCGGTTGGCCGGTGGGACCGTCGGAGCTCGGGGTGCAAGGAACAAAGGCCCAGCCCGGACCAATCTTGGGTCGGTATATATGTAGAGAGATGCAGTCGGTATCTATCAGCTAAACGGCCGTTGCGGTGCGTTCGTTATGTGGTTGAGTAGATTGATTCCGAATCGTAATTGTGAGGCTGGACGGACGGATGCTGGCAACGGGGCCTGTACAGTATGCGAGAAGTCTCGGCGAGTTCGCGATGAGCCCGAGTCTGTGGTGCACATTACAGTGCCCACCAGCGCTGGTAAGGCTGATCTATCTAGAGTGCCCTGCCTTCATTGGTACGCAGGTACTGTCGGCTTTTGGTCCTGTCGATGTCCGGCGGGGCCAACACAAAGCATGAACTCGATGGCTATATAGGGGAGTTTCACATTGTTGATTAAATAGCTGCTTGTGCGAACTTCCTCCTACGTGACCATTGACGAGATGGGCCATGGCCATTGGGGGACGATTGTCAATGCTGCTCTATTAATACCTGATCTCATCGTTGGCGGTTGATCGCCAGCACCATTGCCATCATCACTCTATTCTTAAGCTTCCTCTGTCTATCCGGTACAACCTCCTTGTATGTTCGGCGGCTTTTCGCGGAGCCAATTCGAACCGACTTACTGCGCAGACGGAGATCCTCACTCACTCGAGAGCTCTGCCATCCTCGTCATTACCACCTCTCGACGCAGAGTACTTATGTACGATTGCGAACGATAACCGCATCCATTTCCACGGCTATTTTTAACCTTGCCATTTAGCGGGTTAGCGCAAGTTACCAAGCACTGGGAAAGCGGGCAGGGTACGCACGTAGATACAGTACGGCGGTGGCAGTGTGGCACAGGTGAGCGAGCACCATCACGCTGGATGCATACGATATGCTACTTTAGCCCCCACACTCCTCCCCCGTCCCCTGCAACGAATGCATCCTCATGTTTCAGCCGCAGTCGTGGTTTCTTGTTTCTTCTCTATCTACATATTTCTTTCTTTTTTTTTTTGCTGCGGACCCTTCTCGAACACCAAGAGGCGGAGCTCGTATATATGTGCTCCATGACGGTGGAGATGCCACAACGGCGGGACCGCCAAAGCGATAGTGGGAAAAATCAAGAGAAGCGGGTTCGATCGGAAGTCGAAAGTCGTCCTGCCTTGTCGGTTGTGGGCTGGCGCTGGTGCAGGTGCGTGGTGATCATGCGCAACGAAGGGAACAGTGAAGCGGTCACGGCCAGGTTCTCGGCTGTTGGCCTCTTCTCCTTCGGAGGTGCGTCCACCTCCGCAGAGTCCCGGGCTCTCAAGGCTCGAGGTCGAGGTCGAGCTTCCGAGCGTCCCTCCGCTCAATTGGATATCGACTCGCCGAAAGGAGCCGGAACTCGCGAGTAGGGATCTACTACATCATAGTTAGTAATATGGCTCCATCCCCCCCCGACGTCTCCACCATCTCCGAAGCCGAAATTTCACCGTATCCCACAACACGCGTCCCAGCCCCGCGTAGATTAAGGAGCAGCTAGACGCATCCAAGAGCTGACAGCGAAAACCACATCATACCTGCGTATAGATATAGCTGAGGGTTCGCTTCGGATGGGTGTGGCGCTTGCCGGTGGCTGGTTGGGGCACACACGCTGCTGTACAGTACCGCCGACGACATTCCGCCAGTAAACCTTATGCACGCAGGGTGAAGTGCAGATGCTCGCTGCTGCCTAGACGAACAGCCGGGGGAGTGAGGATGGATGATTGGCTGGACGTTTGTTCGTGCTGAGGAAGAGGAGAGGCGGAGGGATGAGACCGACGATGCTTCGACCGGGTGGCGGTACGTGTGAGGCGAAGAATGTGGGGGGGGCGGGAAGTGCGGACACACGATGAAACCGTTCGAAAATGTCGAGTTTGAGGTTGGCGTGTAGGGGCAAGTGATAGGGTGATGACTGTCCGGATCCGCTCTGCGCGTGTCCTGGACTCGATCGGATACCGCCTTACCCGCGCGGACAGGTTCGTCGAGTTGCCGCGACGACCGTTGGCCCTTAGCTACCTAGATACGCACTCGAGTTGGCTGCGGTGGGGAGCGACAGGCCACGGTCCATCCGGGCACAAATGCACGCTCGGGGCCGAGCTGGCCGGACCGCCCTTCGATTGGCGTGTCACGACACTCTCCCACTCCAGCGGATCGTGAATGCGCGCGGCGAAGAAGAGGGACGACCATGGGTAGCCACCCGGAGGATCGTGCTGCATGATTTCGGCAGACACGTCTGGGCAGACACTCTGGAGCGAACGAATCGGACGCTGCGGACTTGTGGAGAACAGACGTTGATCGCAGATGGAGTGCTCTACTTGGCCGGTCGAGTACCTAGTGCGATTTATCTCGATACCGGTCGCGACGTCTGTCCGAAAGCCACGCGCTGCAAGGGAGGAGCAGCAGCAGCGAGCCATTCCTGTTACGCTGCTGCTGCGGCTGGCTTTGACTGAGCCGTCTGGATCAGGGCAAGCGGGCGCGGGCTATCCCAGAAGAGTACATAGGGTTCGCTCTGCCCTTCACTGCCACTCTCCTTCCACGCCATCACCACCACCACCAACACCCTGAGAATTCTTCTCACACCTGCCACCCTCCTGCCCGCTGCAAGCACCAATTTCTCCCCCCCCCCCCGTCGCTTCACCCACACTCTTTCGAACCTATCACTCTTTTTCCCCTACATACTCTTCTCACCTACTTGCGTCCTTCCTGACTGCTCCACTTTCTTTCCTCGTCGGGGCTTACAATATCATACCTTTCTTCCTCCTCTTCCGCTCGTTCGTCCGTCCAGCCTCATTTGCGACTGCACTAGATATCTAAGCACCCCACCCCGAAATCAACAACCCTCTCCCTGCCTGTATCGTCCCAGGAGAACAATCGAGAAAAGTATCGGCAGATCTAGCTTCCACCTCCACCTCATCCCCTTCCCCCGCGATCCTTCTCTCGCGAGCGAACTCCGCCAACCGTTGCAACACCTTCCCCCTCGGCACCTAACCACCCATCGTCTTCGTTGTCGCCAAACCACAAAGCAGCCTCCCTCTCTCCCTACATCGCCTCAGCGGCGGGAAGCTTTCCCGTCTAGACACCGCAACTATTCCATATAGTAGCAGGAATTCCCTGCTTGGAGGCGGAAGCCCGCATTCAAGAGGGATGGTTTACCGCCCGACGACGCCATGGAGTTGGAGCTTTTTGATTTTGGCGTTTGTGCAGTCGTGCATTGTGTTGGCATGTGAAGGGTGAGTGAGAGACTGCCCCCCCCCCCCCCCCCTCCTCCCTCTGGATACGGATGTCGAGGCGGAGTCGTTGTCGTGGTCGGATATACGAGGGGGGTGGTTAATGGATGGGATGGATCGGCTACAGATATGTGTTTGCGACTTTCCAGAACAACCTGAATAAGGACAATATTCTGGCCCTGAAACCGAAAAACGGCACGATCGAGGCGTACTCGGAAGTCGAGTTCCAGAAGGCACAGACACGAACAATCCCAACGTACGAACTTCCCATTCGTCGCGCGGCAGGCACACTCATCCCTACATTATGGTACTGACGCTGCGATATGGCTTGCAGTTACCTGACGCTATTTATCTTCGCCCATATTTTCCTGGTTGGTCTTTGCTACGATGCCCTCCGTCTTAAAAACACGATTCAGGTCATCGGTATCTGCATCTTCAACCTTGCGATGCTCATCTATGCCGCCATTCAAATGGACCAGATCAATGACGCCAATGATGCCCTGTCTCCGGATAAGACCCAGAACACAAATCAGAAGCTGATGCAGTCTGACATTTGGGGCGCCATTCGACCGTTCCTCATCACTATTCCTTGTGTGATCGCACTTTCGACTGTTCTCATGGGCGTTGTCTGCTGGAAGTTGTACGATGAGTTTGCATGGCGCATCTACAAGCATATCAGTGCCGACCTTCGCATGAAGAAGCGTTACCTCACCTTCCAGGTTTGTTTGGATCCGAGGGTTGTGTCCGTGGATTGAACGCATGCTGATGTGTGCTGGGGCTCTAGATTTTCATCGCTCTCCTGAAGTTCGACTTCTTCTTCTTCGTTGGCTTCACCGTTCAGTTCATCGTCATCGTTGCGTCCACTACCGGCTTCTCCACCGGCGGGGGTAGCACTATCGGCGGGAAGGACTATGAGTTTTATGTCACCATTGCCGCACTGCCAATCACCATTGCCTTCCTGGCCACCGCTGCGTTCTTCACTCGCAGGGAGAAGAAGGGTGTGATGTGGGGTGTTGTGTTCATCCTGTTCGCTGCGCTGGCATACTTCATCTTCAAGCTGGTGCGCATGTGGACTAAGACCTACGAGGAGACGTACAAGCCTGCTCGACGAAGTTTGACTACCTTTGGTACGTTGCTCCGGGATGTTGATGACCATGAGGACATGAATGACTGACGTGTTCCCTGCTTACAGCCGTGATCACCATCCTGCTCATCATCCTCACGATCATCAATGCGATCGCCTGTATCATGAACTTCGACAAAGGCCTCAAACCGCACATCACCAAGAGGAAAGTGACGGACGAGGAGGACAAGATCAGCATGACAGAGATGAGCACGCGCATGTCCCAGCCCATGCCATCGCGGATGACGATAGACTAAAGGATAAAACATGAGAACAATAAATGGATAGGAAACCGGGGATTCATGGGAAATCTTTTTTTGTTGCTCTTTTTTCCCCCCCTTTGAGGATGCAATTGTGTTACCTCTTTTTGTGTTCTTGCGATCTGCTTTTCTTGTGTCCCTTTCCTTGTCTGACGATATATCCAAAGTCTGGCCGGCGTTTTATTTGATCTGATATCCATACCATTCCTCTTCTTTCCCAAGCTCTTCCATCAACCGGCCTGTGGTTTACTTCTTTTCTATTTCTATTTCCATGCGGCGTTTTTCTTTTTTTTCTTTCTTTCTTTCTGCTTCTTTTCTTTCTACTGAGAAATTGGTAACAAAGGGAAAACTTGAAGTGAACCGAACTGCACCCGTAGTTGCTGTAATTATATCTGTCGTCTGTCGCGCGGAATTGTTGGCTTTGTACAAAAAAATGGTGACTACCTTCATTTCTGTTTTATTCTTTTATGGGAGTATCTGTGATTTGGGATTGGGGGGATGGTGATTGGTGAATGGCAGACGGTGAAAGGAGAGGAACCTAGGGCTTGTATTTATCATGATATCCCAGATTTGTCTTTTTTTCTTCTCTTTTTTTCCTTTCATCTTTGACCAAGGCTGTTGTGTAGGCGGAGGTAGTTGGAGGCAGTGCGGTGAGGTGCAGCGCGGTACTGGGGCATATAGGGAGGTAATGAATAAACGGCAGTAGGGATCTATGTGAGCATCTTTCCACACGACTGGGCTGGAGCTCGAGCGGCGAGGGGGAAGACTGCTACCATCACAATGTATGTATTCTATGCAGTCCTGGAGATTTTGGTTTCTGGCCCCACGCAGCGCCCTCCGGCCTGCGGGGATTGACAGAACGATGACCCCCCCACCGCAGGTGGAAGGTGGAGGTGGAGTGACTGACGGATGCCCAACGGACTTGCAGTATCCCGCTAGATACGAGAGCCTGTGTACTACATACTCTTCCGGGGGACGGGAACCGTCGCTGATATGTATGTATGTACATATGTAGATATGTATCCATCCGGATTCCAGGGATCGTGAGGGTTTATCTACCCAGATATGTATAACCCCCCCTGGCAATAATGCACCTCCTCGCCGCCGCCGCCGCCCTTCCTCTCCTTCCGCTCCTCGCCGCCGCCGCTGCCGCCGCCAGCTACGGCGCCCCGTCCTGCTCGCGCCGAGAGCTGCACACGCTCGCCTGCCACAACACGACGGCGGTGCGGACGCGCTGCACGGAGTCGCCGTCGGGGTCCCCCTGCCGCAGACGCGGTACTGGTCCGGTCCCGCGGCCGGCCAGCTCGGCGGACTCGTGGATGATCCACGGGCTGTGGCCGGACGTCGGCCGCGAGTACCTACGCGCACGTCGGCGAGGGCGGGGGACACGGACGCGGACGCACTCGAGACGTCCACGCGCTCCTGGCTGGGCCCGGCGTCGACGCCGTAGACCCGCACCGCGGCCTGTGGAGGCACAAACACCCTCGCTCCGCGCTGCTACATAACTACGTACAGGCTCGCATACATACCGCCCCGCGCGGGACGCGGCCGATTTGCGTCCGGACCCACCGTGCGGCTGTTCCGGAAGTTGGATACTTATCCCCTAGCCCGTAACTGGTTTCCGTGCCAAATGGCACGCAAAACCTTACCCCCCCCTTTGGGAAGATTCTGCTCAATAAGACTATCAGATGATGAGTTTAGTTGCTACCCTTCAATAGAGTTCTTTTCAATTGTACAATAAAGATTTCTACAACTTCATTTTTGCAACTTT
>Ga0307516_10003101_pt1 | contig 21612 bp, 22 predicted proteins | sample 19_EM_MG_FD_203310 | JGI IMG/M metagenome (GOLD analysis project Ga0307516, IMG submission 203310) | Populus trichocarpa ectomycorrhiza microbial communities from riparian zone in the Pacific Northwest, United States - 19_EM | ecosystem: Host-associated > Plants > Roots > Unclassified | place... | reverse complement strand
GCGCCAAAGGCCCCACTCGGCGTTGCAAATGCTCGCCGTAGCCCGGGCTACGTCTGCGCTTTGCGCCTTGATTGGGACCTTTGGCGCGGTCTGCTCGGCCACGCCGGAAATCTTCACAGGCTCTGAGGGCTGATGGCCGTGGTGACACACGGCAACTGCGCATGAGCAGCCAGCGCCGACCCTGGCGACGAAGCTGAGCGGCTCTTTACAAGAACACCCGGACCCTCACATCGGAGAACCGCGGCCCTGCGAACCGGCCGCAGCGACTGTGGAGGTGGAGGTGGAGGCGTCATGCACCTCCTTCATCAATTGCACGGCCTGGTTCAAGCTGTCCACGAGAGACTTGGGTGGGGAAGAAGCAGAGTGGCGACTCGCCAAGTTGGTCAGGAAATTTTCTATTTTCGCCTGGCGGGCCTCCGGATTCTCCCGAGCCAGGTTCATCAGCACGCCCTCACCGCTACCCTGACTCAGCCCGTGGGACAAGCGGTGCAAGGCGATCCGGGTTGCCTCGCTGGCAAACAAGGCAATCAAGTTGCGGTCGGCGTCCGGTATCGGCAGTTCACGGGCCGACGGCAGAGAGGCCCCTGGCGTCCTCGAAAGCGGTACCTGGCCAGGTTGGTCCAGGGTGATCTTGTACGACATGTTCTGCTCGATCCGTAGTGATCCATAGGGCATGGTGGCCTGGATCGCCTGGCTCCTGTTCCACTCACGCATCAAGGTCTGAGGCAAGACAACTTGTGGAATCGATGGGCCGGCACCCTGTGGCGCCGCTGGCCCATGGGTTCCCTGGTCCATCCCCAATTCCTTCAGGGCCGCCGGGAACCAGCCCTCCGGACTGTCGGGCGCCTGCTTGGAAATCCAATCGGGGCTGGGCTGGCGTGAACTGGCAAAACGGCGCAGCATTTCCTGCAGGCCAGGACTTCCCGGGGAAAGGGAAAGACCGGCCCACCGATCTTGCGACGGGGAGCGCGTGTGGGCAGGACTCAGGGTCAGGCCCAACCCAGGGGACGGAAGCAAGGCGCCCTGCGAGGTCGACGGGCCGGCAGAGGCAGTGGCTGGCTCCAATTGCTGCAGGATGTTCGCCACCCAGTCCTCGGGAGTGCCAACCGCAGGTGGCGACTCGGGTGGCGTGTCGAAGCCGAGCGGGACGAGGCGAAGAGGGGCTGGCAGCGAAACGGTCGTAAAGCCGGCGTGCTCGTGAAGAGCGGAAGGTCCGGTAGGCGACTCGCCGCCCGGCAGATTGTTCAGCCGCCGACGCACAAGGCGCGATGAGTCCTCGGCATCCGGGGATCTGCGCCGGTTGCCGCCCAGATCAGTGGGAGGCTCCATGTGCGCTTGTGTCCCGGCAGGGACGGGTGCGGTTGTGCGAGCCTCTGCTGCGCTCGAGGCCGGGGGGCTCTGGGTTGTGCCGGTGAGTTTCATGGATGTGCACCTTTCAAAGTGCTGCAAGGTACCGCGCGCCCCGCCCGCTGAGGCAGTGAATCGGCACGGGTGTTCCTGGCAACGAAGCAGCCGGGCCCGGCCCCATGGGTCACACCCCTGCAGCGAAACCTGCCGCAGTGGTCGGCCGAACCGGGGGCCGGCACCCCAGCGCACCGACCGCGTCACCCCCAAGAAGCGCTTGTCGGTGGGCGACAAGCTGGGAACATGGGCGCAGGCTTGGCACTGTTCGTGGTCGCCGGGGATGCCGAGCGTACGGTGGAAGTCGCGATGGCCCCGGGCTGGTGGCTGGGCAGGTGGAAGCCAGATCGCAGCGGCTGCGCATCGAGCCGCTGGGCATTGATTTCAGCGACCCGGATTTGCAGTTGCGTTGAGGCGGATCAAGACAGCGCGCTTCTCGATCCCTTGTGCAGGGTGGCCCATAGACCGACAAGGCCAATCGAGATATTGGCAAGCAGGACGCCAACGACTTTGCCTCCTTGCGCAAAGGTGCCCGGCGCGGCCGCCAGGCTCGCCAACAGGTGCAACCCGAACGCCGCCAGCACTATGCGCCACGCCCACGCCTTCATGAAGATTGCGAGGGCCGCCATGGCGACATACAGCAGCACGGTATAGGCACCCAGTACCAGCCCCTGCCACGAGGTCGACGGGCTTTGCGTGATCAGTCCGTACGCCAAGCTCAGGTACAGCAGCACGCAAGCCAGCAAGCAGAGCGACGCCAGTTGCAATCGATCTGGCGCCCTGGTCACGCCATAGAGAACCGCGGCCGCTACAAGAAGTACGGGCGTGGCCAAGTATGCGGCGATGAGGATGTCGATCATCGTCATGAGTGAACTCTCCAGGAAACCAAAAGGTGGCTCACCTCGAGCTGGGCGCCGACGCGCCTGCTGGAAAACGAAGCCCCGCCAGCTGCGCCGTCAGCCACGCCTTGCTTTCTACCGGCGCCGCCTTGCCGCACCTCACCAGGTAAGGCTTTCCACTCGAACTGCTCGTCGACGCCGCAAGCTCGATGAACTGCTCCGTGCTTTGCACGGCGTTCTTGCCTTCGAGATACTCGAACTTGCGCTGGAGGTGGGTCCTGGCGTCCTTCGACGCGTACCAGGAGCCATTGCGGTTGAACTCGCAGCCCGATTTTTCCAGCGCCGACAACAAGGCACCAATCTCGGCCCGGACCGCCGGTGCCAGGGGTGCGGCACTCAGCGCCGAGGCGAACAGCCACAGCAGGGGCACGAAGAGAAGTCGTCGCATGGAGTGTCGTGTGAGGATGCCGGGACGGACGTGCGGTACGCGCCGGAAGGGGCACAGGTTACTTGATCGCCGTGGCCTGAGACCAGACCGCCTGCCAGAGGCCACTTCTCAGCTCATAGGAATCGGTGTGCCAGCACTCGAAGGGCGTGCCATGGCCATTGCCTGAGTCCAGCTCCAGCGTCGCCTGGTACCGGACCAAGGCCATCTGCTCACAGACCCGCACGTCCATCGGCCCGGCGTCCCACCGCACGTACCGAAGCCGCCCCGACTCGATGTCGCTCAGGTACCGCTCCCGCGTGAACGTGCGCCCGGACGGCGTGACGAGCTGGTAGTCAGGGGCATGAAGCTGCCAGAGAAGCTCCATGTGGGCGGTGACCAGCGCCTGGGTGCGCGACCGCTCAATTGCACGAATGTCCTCGTCCGTCGGCATCCGTCAATCCCCATCTGCATCGGTGAATGTGATCGTCACGCCCAAGGCCTGCGCCACGGCCGGATCAATCGCCCGTCGCAACGCGGCCAGCGACTCAGCCGCGCCGCGCACCCGCGCGGGCGTCCACTGTCGCGGGTCGGCCGGCAAGGCCCGCAAGGCCTGGCGCATGCGCTGCACGGCAGGCCCCAGGACGCTGGCCTGCGCTGCATGGCCGCGCTGCACCAGCAGGTCGTCCAGCCCCAGGGCCGGCGCATCGCGCGTGAACGCCAGCCCGGGGGTGCGGCCCAGCAGCAACTGCGCCAGCGCATCGGCATGCGCCCACAGCATCTCTCGCGTGGTGCCGCTGCGCAGGCTGTCGAAGGCGTCCAGCCCTTTCGTGCTGCCGGCCGGCACGCCGCCCGCGCGCACCCTGGCCTGCATCTCGGCGCCTTTGGCCAGCTTCTTGCCACGGAGCAGTTCGATGCTGCCGATGAAGAGGTTCAGCGTGTCCGACAACGCACGCTGCTCCGGGGGCGGCTGCAGGGCGTGCCAGCGGGCGGCCTGTTCGCGCCAGTCGGCGTGCAGTTGCGCGGCCTCGCTGGCCAGTGCCAGGCTGATGCGCTGCGCATAGCGGCAGGTGCCGGCGTCACGCGTGAGGGGCGGTGCGGACCGGCCTTCGGGGAACAACAGCCACTCGAGCGCCGGCAAGCCCTTGGCGGCGCTGCCCCACTGCATCATGGCCTGCTCGGCCTGCGCGCCCGTCACGGGCAGTTCGGCGGTCATCTGCACCGCCTTGTCGATGACCGCGGGCCGGGTGGGCCAGAAATCAATGGTCTTGGAGGTGCGCCGGGTCAGCGTGGGGCCCAGTTGCAAGGCTTCGAGCTGGCGCCAGGTGAACAAGCTGTCGTGCCAGGCGCGTCGGGCGGCCTCGAGTGCCGGGCCACGCGCCGCCGGCTCGCCGCAGGTACGGGCCACCGCCGCAGCCAGGTCCTGCGTCTGGGCCTGCAGGCGCTCGTACCGCGGCACAGCCCAGTCGTCGTGCAGCGACTGCATCCAGCGTGGCGCGGGCTCGTCGCCGGGGGCGGCCAGGGCAGCGCATGCGGCCAGGCCCAACCCCAGGGCGGCCACCGCTTGCGTCCAGCGGCGACACACCCGCCGTGGCGCAGCGGCAGGAATCGGCTGCATTCGCATGAGAGGCCGGTCCTGCCCCGTGTCAGCGCAACTGCGCGCGCAGGAATGCCAGCAACTGGTCGCGCGAGTCGTCGCGGGCCGCCGCCTGCCCGCCCACGTGCACGCCCTGCCCGGGGCGGGCGCCGCCGGGCACGTCGCGGCGCAGCCGCACCGGCGCCTCGTTGTCGAAGCCATGCACGGCCCCCGGGTAGCCCACCAGCCGCACGGGCGCACCCTGGGCGGCCTTGGCCAGGTCGCGGCAGGCCTGCGGCGGCGTCCAGTCGTCGCTGTCGCCCAGCAGCATGAGCAAGGGGGCGGCGGCTTCGTAGCCGCGCCGCAGTTCCTGCTCGCAGCCGGGGTAGAACGCCACCGCCGCACGCGGCGGGGTCGGGGCGTCTTTCACTTCATCGGCGCGCCGGTTGGTGGCGGCCAGCACGGTGCTGCCACCGTTGGACCAGCCCAGCAACACCAGCCGCTCGCGGTCGACCCCGGGCTGCTGGGCCAGCCATTCCAGCGCGCCCAGCGCGTCCTTGCGCCGGTTCAGCATTTTCACGGTCCGCGTGCTGGGACGCTGCGTGCACAGTTCGCTCAAGCCGCGCGCCGCCAACGAGTCCAGCACCAGCACGTGCCAGCCTTCCTGGTTGAGCAGCGCGGCGTAGTCGCGCAGCCGGGACGTCAAGCCGCCATGGCGGTCGTAGGCGCCGCCGCAGCCATGCAGCAACACCACAGCGGGGCGTTCCACCGAACGGTCTACCGGGAACCAGAACCCAGCCAGCAGCACCGCCGTGCCGTGCTGCAGTTCCAGGCTGGGCACCGAGACGCGCTCCTGCGCCTGCGCCGCGCACAGCACCACGCCCAGGGCCACCACCAGGCACCGGGCCACGCACCGCAGACCCGGGGTCATCGCGGCTGCAAACCATCCGGATCGCGCGCCGGAGCGGCCGCATAGGGGCCGAAATTCAGCGCCTGCGCTCCAGGGCGCGAGGTCAGCGTGGTGACGGAGGCCACGGCAAAGTCCTGCGAACCACCGACGCGGCGGTAGCGCATCTGCTCATACTGCCGCCACGCGCCGGCGCGCTCGATGGAGCGGTCCACCAGGGGTTGCACCTGCGCGCCCTTGGCGGCCAGGTCGGCCATGGACTGGCGCAAGGCATTGCGCACCCCGGGCCCCAGTGCGCGCTCGGTCCATACCGTGCAACGGCGGTCGGCGGCCACGGCCATGAGCACCTGGCCGGCAGAGCCGGGCATGGACAGCACGGTGCCGGGCTGGCCGTTGAGCAGCTGCTGCGGCTCGTCGCTGAGCGGGTCGATGGGCAGGAAACCTTCGTTCAAGGCCCAGTCGGTAGCGGTCACGGGGTCGCCCTCGTTGACCACGCAGCCTTCCACGAAGGCCCGCACGATGGCGGCGGCGTTGGGGGGTTCGGGCTTCTGCGCGGCCGGATCGGGCTTGGTCGCATCCACGAAGGGGTTTTGCGCGGCGAGCGTGCCCGCCCCCACAGCCAGGCCCACCGCCACCACCCACGGCCTGGCGCCTGCCAACGACCTTCTGACCCACAGCGACTTCATCGCTTGTTCTCCTTGCGCTCGATCGAGCCCGGCATTCTCGCCGCTGCCACCCCAGTTTCCCCGGCCCTGACGGCCGCGGAGCGTGAAGCCCATGGCACCTGCGCCCGGCGCCGCGGGGTCAAGCCGCCGCACCGGCTTCTTCGATGCGCGGCGGCCTGGGGTGCAGGCGTGCCATGGCATGCACATCCGCGTACACACCATCGCGCAAGGCGTAGGCCCGGTGGGTGCCTTCGATCTGGAAGCCGAACCGGCGGTACAGCGCGATGGCGGGTGCGTTGTCCGTGAAGACGGTCAATTCCAGGCGCAGCACCTGGGCCCAGCGGTCTGCGTAGTCCACCAGCGCGGCCATGAGCGCACCGCCCACGCCCTGGCCCTGCATGGCGGACGCCACCGAGATGCCCAGGAACATGGCATGGCGGCGCCGCAGCGTCGGGCCGGAGGGGTGCAGGCCGGCGCTGCCCACCACCTCGCCGCCGCGTTCGGCAACCAGCAGCAGGTCGATCTTGCCGGGCGCCGTGCTCTCGGCCAGGCGGGCGCGCCAGCTTTCTTCGTCGGCGTAGGGCATCTGCAGCAGACCCGGATACACGGCCGGGTCGCCCATGATGCGGGCATAAGCGGCGGCGTCTTTCGGGTTGGCGCGCCGGATCGTCACACTCATTGCAAGCTCCTTTCCCACAAAGCACAAGGCCCGCGGAATCCGGCGGGCCTTGTGCTTTGTCTTGCGTGAACACTTGTTGTCGAATGAATCGGCGTGGCGGATTGCCAGTGATTTATGGGGATCAGTATGGCAGACCCGCCCACCCGGTTACGGGGGGCACAGGTGCAATACGGGGGGATTTGAAACCGCTGCTCACAAAAGCAATAGTCTCGCGTAGACGCCCCCCCTGCCGTGGGCGACAGTGCCCGTATGGAAATGCATGCAGTTCACCGGCATGGCGCCTGTTACCGCGGCCACCCCCACCGCGCGGCAACGCGCACACACGGCCACGGCTTCGCCCGGCCACTTGGCGGCCGCATGGGCGCTTGCCTTGCGGTCCTTTCGTCTCTTGCGGCCTGAGGCTCCTGTCCGGCGCCCATCGGCCTGTTCCAACGTGTCCCGGTTCTTCTTCGAGGGTGTTTGCCTGGCCGCCATGCGGGCCTTGGGGCCATGGTTTGCGGCGATGCGGGTGTCTCGTTTGTACGCCAGCCGCGCCAGACAACTGTGTCGGTTCGTACGGCCCTCGGCGCCCTGGCTGATGGCGCTGACGGCGCTCGCACTGCCTGCGCTGGCCACCGCCCAGACCGCCCCGCCCGTACACGACCCGCTGCCCATGGCCTCGCTGCTGTGGAGCCTGCGCGCAATGGTGGGATCGTGGGTGGTGCTGCTGGGGGTGGTGTGCGTGCTGGTGTGGCGCGGCCCCGCGGTGCAGAGCACGCGGGGCCGCTTTGCACTGTGGGCTTGCGTGCTGACGCTGCCGCTGCCATGGATCGCGATGATCTCCGGCTGGCTGGTGCTGGAGCTGGGCCAGCCGGCCGCCCCCACCGCAGCGATGGTGGCCGCACAAACAGCCGCACAAACGGCCACGGAAGCCGCCGCGGGCAACACCGCCCCGGCCCCATCGAGCACGGCCGCCCTGCTGGGCTGGGGCTGCGCCTATGCGCTGCTGATGTTCATCAACCTGAAGCTGTCGCTGCGCTGGCTGCGCCTTGAGCCGGTGCAGGGCGGCGTGCAGGCCTCGCCCATGGCGGCCACGGGCAAGCAGCGCGCCAGCGCCGGCACCCTCACGGAGCGGCTGGCCCAGCGCTACCGGCCCGGCGTGGGCGAGTCGGAGTTCGACATGGTGGTGGAAGAACACTCGCGCCCGGCTGGGTCGTCGTCCGGACCCGCACCGCTGATGCTCACCGACGAAACCAGCGGCCGGAGCTTCGACGTGGACCAGCTCCGCCGCGCCATCGTACGCCTGCGCAAGGAACGCAATGCCTTGCGCAAGGTCGTGAAGGCCAAGCAGCAGAAGCGCTCCGAGCATGGCGCGCAGGTGGCCGTGCGCGTGGCGGCACCGGCAGCGCCGGCAGCACCGATGCGGGGGCGCCCGGGCGGCGCGGGCGACACGCGCATGATCCCGGTGCTGAACGACGTGGTGCAGACCACGCGGCGCTGACGCGGACACCGCGGACAGCGCGGGTCGTGCCGGTCGTACGGAAGAAGCTCGGCTAGTCCGGCACGACCGCCGTCACCTCAATCTCCACCTTGGCCTGGTCTTCGATCAGCGCCTTCACTTCCACGGCCGTCATGGCGGCGTTGAAGTGGCCGATCAGTTCGCGGTAGGCGCGGCCGATCTCGGCCGCAGCCGCCACGTACTCGGCCTTGTCGGTGACATACCAGGTCATGCGCACGATGTGCTCAGGCCCGGCGCCACCGGCCTTGAGCACGTCCACCACGTTGTGCAGCGCCTGGCGCGCCTGGCCGGCGATGTCGCTTGCCGGGAAGCGGCCTTCGGCGTCCCAGCCGATCATGCCGGCCACGAACACCATGCGGCCGCGGGCGGCCACACCATTGGCATAGCCGCGCGGGCGCGGCCATCCGGGGGGCAGGAGCACTTGCATCATGGTCGGGTCCTTCAGGGGGTCTTCATGAGCGCCCCAAGGCCGGCGTTGCCGTCCGTCCCCCGTGGGGATCCAGCAAAGTGGCGAAGCCACATTTGCTGGTGAGGTCTGCTTGAGCCGGAAGCGCTGCAACTTGCCGGTTTCGGTGCGTGGCAACTGGGCCAGGAACTCAACGGCGCGCGGGTACTTGTACGGCGCAATGGCGGCTTTCACGAACTCTTGCAGTTCGTGCACCAGGGCCTCGCCGGGCGCATGGCCGGCGCGCAGCACCACGCAGGCCTTGACGACCTGGCCGCGCTGCTCGTCCGGCACGCCTACCACGGCGCATTCGGCCACGGCGGGGTGCTGCAGCAAGGCCTCTTCCACCTCCGGCGCGGCGATGTTGTAGCCGGCCGAGATGATCATGTCGTCGGTGCGCGACTGGTAGTGGAAGTAGCCGTCGGCGTCCACCCGGTAGGCGTCGCCGGTGACGTTCCAGCCGTCCTGCACGTAGCCGGCCTGGCGCGGGTCGTCCAGGTAGCGGCAGCCGGTGGGGCCGCGCACGGCCAGGCGGCCCACCGTGCCGGGCGGCACGGGCTGGCCTTGTTCGTCCACCACACGGGCCTGGTAGCCCGGCACCACGGTGCCGGTGGCACCCGGGCGGGCGTGTTCGGCGTCGGCGGAGATGAAGATGTGCAGCATCTCGGTGGCGCCGATGCCGTCGATCAGTTCGATGCCGGTGGCGTCTTTCCACAAGGCGCGCGTGGCCGCAGGCAAGGCCTCGCCGGCAGACACACACAGGCGCAGGCGGCCACCGCGCGGCGGGGCCAGGGCCAGCGCGCGGGCCGGTTCGGCCATGGCGCGGTACGAGGTGGGCGCCGTGAACATCACGCTGGCGCCGCAGGCCATGGCGGCCTCCAGCAGCTGCTGCGGTGCGGCCTTCTCCAGCAGCACCGCCGAGGCGCCCACGCTCATGGGGAACAGCACCAGGCCACCCAGCCCAAAGGTGAAGGCCAGCGGCGGGCTGCCGATGAACACGTCGTCCGCCCGCGGCCGCAGCACGTGCGCGGGCCAGCAGGCACAGGCCGCCATCACGTCGCGATGGAAGTGCATGGTGGCCTTCGGCGCCCCGGTGGTGCCGGAGGTGAAGGCGAACAGGCAGGTGTCGTCGGCGGCGGTGGCCACGTTGTCGAAGGCATCGCTGTGGCGGGCCATGGCGGCCTCCAGGCCGTCTGTGGCTGTGGCACCGTTGAAGCACATCACCTTGGCCAGCACCGGGTGCTGCGCAGCCGCCGCGTCCAGCTCGGCCCGCAGCGTGTGGTCGCACAGGGCATGCGTGATGCGAGCCTTGTCGATGATTTGGCCCAGTTCCTTGGCCCGCAGCAGCGGCATGGTGGTCACCGCAATGCCGCCGGCCTTGACGACCGCAAACCAGCAGGCCACCAGCATGGGGTGGTTGGGCGCGCGCAGCAGCACGCGGTTGCCGGACACCAGGCCCAGCTCATGCACCAGCACCTGCGCGATGCGGTTGGCCTGGCGCTGCAGCTCGGCATAGGTCCACGGCAGGCCACCCGGCGTGCGCAGGCAGGGCCGCTCGCCCTGGCCTTGCGCGACCCAGCGGTCCAGCAGCTCGGTGGCGCAGTTGAGCCGGGCCGGGAACTGCAGTTCGGGCAGGTCGAACAGGAACTGCGGCAGTTGCCCGGGTGACGGCAGGTGGTCGCGGGCGAAGGTGTCCACGTGGGCGCTCACCGGCAAATGTGGCTCTGCCACTTTGCTGGTTCCCCATGGGGGACGGCCGGCTTCGGCCGGCCTGGGGGCGCTCATGACACGCCCTCCCCGGCTGCCGCCTCCTTCAGCAGCTCACGCGCGATGATGAGCTGCTGCACCTCGGTGGCACCTTCGTAGATGCGCAGCGCGCGGATCTCGCGGTAGAGCCGCTCCACCGGGTGCCCACTCACCACGCCCTGCCCGCCCCAGATCTGCACCGCGGCGTCGATGACCTGCTGCGCGCCTTCGGTGGCCACCATCTTGGCCATGGCGGCCTCGCGCGTGACGGGCTGGCCCTGGTCACGCTGCCAGGCGGCGCGGTAGGTAAGCAAGGCGGCGCTGTCGATGGTGGTGGCCATCTGGGCCAGCTTGGCCTGCGTGAGTTGCAGGTCGGCCAGCATCTGGCCGAACATCGGCCGCGAGCGGGCGCGGGCCAGGGCTTCGTCGAGCGCGCGACGCGCAAAACCCAGGGCCGCGGCAGCCACCGAGGTGCGGAACACGTCCAGCGTGCGCATCGCCAGCTTGAAGCCCTGCCCCGGCTCGCCCAGGCACTGGCTCAAGGGGATGCGGCAGCCCTCAAAGCGCAGGCGGGCCAGCGGGTGCGGGGCGATCACGTCGATGCGCTCGGCGATCTGCAGGCCAGGCATGTCGGCGTCCACGATGAAGGCCGAGATGTCGCGGGTGCCGCGTGTACCGGCCTCGCCGGTGCGGGCGAACACGACATAGAAGTCGGCGATGCCACCGTTGGAGATCCACGTCTTTTCACCGTCCAGCACCGCGTGGCCCGGCTCGATGCGGGCATGGCAACCCATGGCGGCCACGTCCGAGCCGGCTTCAGGCTCGGACAAGGCAAACGCGGCGATGGCCTCGCCGGCGGCCACGCGCGGCAGGTAGCGCTGCTTCTGCGCCGCAGAGCCATCCAGCGAGATGGCGCCCGAGCCCAGGCCTTGCATCGCGAATGCGAAGTCGGCCAGGCCGTCGTGGCGCGCCAGCGTCTCGCGGATCAGGCACAGGGCGCGGATGTCCAGCAGGTCGGCGGCGCCCCCCCAGTTGCGCCCCGCCACCGCATGACGCAGCCAGCCTGCGGCCCCCAGGTGGCGGACCAATTCGCGGCACTGCGCATCCACGTCGGCGCCATGCGCACCGCCCAGATGCTCACGGGCCCAGCGCTCCAGCGCCGGTGCCAGCTCGCGGTGGCGCGGCTCGAAGAAGGGCCATGCCAGGTACTGTTGATCACTCATCGCCGACCTCCGCCGTCAATTGCCTTCAATTGCCCTCGAACACCGGTTTCTGCTTCTGCGAAAACGCGCGGTACGCCCGCGCAAAGTCTTCGGTCAGCATGCACAAGGCCTGTGCCTGCGCCTCGGCTTCGATGGCCTGGTCCACACCCATGTCCCATTCGTGATGCAGCATGGTCTTGGTGATGCCGTTGGCAAACGTCGGCCCGTGGGCCAGCTCGTGCGCCAAGGCCTGGGCCTCGGCCAGCACGGCCTCGGGCGTACACAAGCGGTTGAAGAAGCCCCACTGCTGCGCCTCTTCGCCGCCCAGCGAGCGGCCGGTGTAGAGCAGTTCTGAAGCCCGCCCCTGCCCCACGATGCGCGGCAGCAAGGCGCAGGCACCCATGTCGCACCCGGCCAGGCCCACGCGGTTGAACAGGAAAGCCGTCTTGCTGCGTGCCGTGCCCAGGCGCAGGTCCGACGCCATGGCCAAGATCGCACCGGCCCCCGCGCACACGCCATCAATGGCCGCCACGATGGGCTGCGGGCAATGCCGCATGGCTTTCACCAGGTCACCGGTCATGCGCGTGAACATCAGCAGCTCCGGCGCCGGCAGGCCGATCAGCGGGCCGATGATCTCGTGCACGTCGCCGCCGGAGCAGAAGTTGCCGCCGGCCCCATGCAGCACCACGGCGGTCACGTCGTCGGCCTGGCGCAACCGGATGAACAAGTCGCGCAGCTCAGCGTACGACGCAAAGGTGAGCGGGTTCTTGCGCTCGGGCCGGTCCAGCGTGACGGTGCCCACGCGGTCCTGCACCGACCAGCCGAAGTGCTGGGCGCGATAGCCGGCGCAGGGCTGGCGGTTGCCGGCCAGCAGGCTGGCGTCGAGTGGGGCAGTCATGGCGTCTCGTCTCCGGTGGCGGGGTTCAGTTGGCCGGCCAGTTGCACGCGCAGGCGGCCCAGCAGGTCGCTCAGGGCCGTGCGCTCCGCGGCGCCCAAGCCTGAAAACAGGTCCACGATCCATTGTTCGTGCACGCTGGCCACGCGCTCAAAGGCCTCGCGCCCGCGCGGCGTGAGGCACAGGCGGGACGAGCGGCGGTCTTCCGCGCTGGTCTGGCGCGACACCAGGCCATCGCGTTCCAGCTCGGTGGTCAGGCCCGTCACGTTGCCGCCGGTCACCATGAGGTAGCGCGACAGCGCGCCCATGCTCAGCCCCTCGGGATGGCGATGCAGTTGCGCCAGGTAGTCGAAGCGGGCCAGGGTCATGCCCCACTCGCTGCGCAGGCGTCGGCGGATCTCGTTCTCGATCTCGGTGCTGCACGAGAGCAAGCGCAGCCACAGGCGCAGCGACTGGTGGTCGTCCGCAGACACCCGCCCTTCCAGGCCGATGCCGGTGTCGCCCAGCACGGCGGTGAGGTCTTGCGCACTGCGCGCCATCACATCACCTCCCCACCGGACACTGAGATCGACTGGCCATTGATGGCGCCAGCCGCGGCGGAACACAGCCAGCGCACCGCATCAGCCACTTCCTGCGGCTGCACGATGCGGCCCTGCGGGTTGGACTTGGCCAACTCGGCGCGCGCCTGTTCCTCGGTGCGGCCGGTGCTGGCCACGATGTGGGCAATGCTCTTGTGCAGCAACTCTGTCTCGGTGAAACCGGGACACACGGCATTGACCGTGACACCCGTCTTGGCCAGCTCCAGCGCCAGCGAGCGCGTGAGGCCGATCACGCCATGCTTGGCCGCCGCATACGCCGCCACGTAGGCATAGCCTTTCTGGCCCGCCGTGCTGGCGATGTGGATGACACGGCCCCGGCGCGCGGCCAGCATGTCCGGCAGCGCGGCCTGGGTGCACAAGAAGCAGCCGGTGAGATTGACCGACAGCATGTGCTGCCACAGCTCCAGCGTGGTCTTGCCGAACGGGGCGCTGATGGCCTGGCCGGCGTTGTTGACGAGTATCGACACGGGGCCGTGGTGCTCGCGGGCGCGAATGAAACCGGCCTCCACGCTGAGGGGATCGGTCACGTCCATGCGGGCCACAGCAGCCCCTCCCCTGCCCTCGCGCTGCAGCTTGTGCGCCAGGTCGTGCAGCGCCTCTTCACGCCGGCCCATCAGCGTGAGCTGCGCGCCCGCTTCGGCCAGGGCCACCGCCACCGCGGCGCCGATGCCCTGCGCCGCGCCGGTGACCACGGCGTGCTGTCCTGCCAACGGTTGGTTCGTCATCAGATGGGTTCCTTCGCCGCGGGGCCGGCGGCCAGGGCTTGTTCGCGCTGGGCTTTTTCGCGCGCGAAGTTGGCCTCCAGCTGCGCCTTGCCCGAGCGGTACGGCAGGGGCCAGGCCAGCGCCGTGTAGCCGATGCGCGCTGCTTCGGTCAGCGTCCAGGCCGGATTGGCCAGATGCGGGCGCGCCACCGCGCACAAGTCTGCGCGGCCCGCGGCGATGATGCTGTTCACGTGGTCGGCCTCGTAGATGGCGCCCACCGCGATGGTGGCGATGCCGGCCTCCTGGCGGATGCGGTCGGCAAACGGCGCCTGGTACATGCGGCCGTAGACGGGCTTCTCGCGCTTGCTCACCTGACCCGAGGAGCAGTCGATCAAGTCAGCGCCCGCAGCCTTGAAGGCCAGCGCGATCTGCACTGCGTCGTCGGGCGTGATGCCGCCCTCCACCCAGTCGTGCGCGGAGATGCGCACCGACATCGGCCGGTCCTGCGGCCACGCGGTGCGCACGGCGGCAAACACCTCCAGCGGGTAGCGCAGGCGGTTCTCCAGGCTGCCGCCATAGGCATCGTCACGCCGGTTGGTGAGCGGCGAGATGAACGAGGACAGCAGGTAGCCGTGCGCGCAATGCAGCTCCAGCCAGTCCACGCCGATCTCGGCCGCCGCGCGCGTGCTCTGCACGAACTCGGCGGTGACGCGGTCCATGTCGGCCCGGCTCATGGCGCGCGACACCTGGCTCACGCCCTCCAGGTATTGCTGCGGCGAGGCGGACAGGATGGGCCAGTTGCCCTGCGGCAGCGGCTGGTCGATGCCCTCCCAGCCCAGCCGCGTGGAGGCCTTCGCGCCGGCATGGCCGATCTGCAGGGCGAACTTCGCGTCGCTGTGGGTGTGCACCCAGTCCACGATGCGCTGCCACGCGGCCTGCTGCGCCGGCGTGTACAGGCCTGGGCAGCCGGGCGTGATGCGGCCCTCGGCGCTGACGCAGGTCATCTCGGCACACACCATGGCCGCGCCGCCCATGGCGCGGGCGCCCAGGTGCACCAGGTGGTAGTCGCCCACCACGCCCTCCACGGCAGAGTACTGCGCCATGGGCGAGACCAGCACGCGGTTCTTCAGCGTGAGGCCGCGCACGGTGTAGGGCGTGAACATGGGCGGCGGTGCCGGCACCCCGGGCGGCACGGCGAGCCCGGCCTGCTCGGCAAACCAGCGTTCGTAGCCACCCAGCCAGGCCGCATCGCGCAGGCGCAGGTTCTCGTGCGAGATGCGTTGCGAGCGCGTGAGCATGGAGTACATCAGCTGTTCGGGCGGCAAGGTGTCGGCGTAGCGCTGGCCCACCACCTCGAACCACTCCATTGCGTTCCAGGCCGCGTTCTGCAGGCGCAGCACATCCACCGTGCGCAGGGCCTGGTAGCGGGCCAGCACCTCGGGGATGGGCGCACCACCGGGTGTTTGGTCCCCGGCCTTGAACTGGCTGGCCAGCTCGATGGCATCTTCAATGGCGAGCTTGGTGCCGGAGCCGATGGCGAAGTGCGCCGTGTGCACCGCGTCGCCCATCAGCACCACGTGGCTGCGGCCGTTGAAGTGCGACCACTGCTCGCACGCCACCCGCTGGAAGTTCAGCCAGGCGCTGCCGCGCAGGTGGCGCGCGTTGGTCATGAGCCGTTCGCCGCCCAGGTGCGCGGCAAACAGTTGCTCGCAGAAGGCCACCGACGCATCGGCATCGGCCTGGTCCAGCCCATGCGCCCGCCACACGGCCTCAGGCGCCTCCACGATGAAGGTGCTGGTTTCGGCGTCGAACTTGTAGATGTGGGCCTGGAACCAGCCGTGCGGGGTCTTCTCGAAGATGAAGGTGAAGGCGTCGAAGCGCTTGCGGGTACCCAGCCAGATGTAGCGGTTGGGCCGAGTCACCACGTCAGGCTTGAAGACCGCGGCATGGGCCTGGCGGATGCGCGAGTTGATGCCGTCGCAGGCCACGATGAGATCGGCCTGGGGAAAGTCGGCATCGGATTCCACCTCGCGCTCGAACACCAGCCGCACGCCCAGCGCCTCGCAGCGCGCCTGCAGGATGTTGAGCAGCCGCTTGCGCCCGATGCCCACGAAGCCATGGCCGCCGCTGCGGATACGCCGGCCCTTGAAGAGCAGCTCGATGTCGTCCCAGTGCACAAAGGCATGCTCGATGGCCGCGGCGGTGGGCGGGTCGCAGCGGCGCATGTTCTGCATGGTCTGGTCCGAGAAGACCACGCCCCAGCCGAAGGTGTCATACGGCTTGTTGCGCTCGACCACGATGATCTCGTGCGCGGGGTCCTGCTGCTTCATCAACAGGCCGAAGTACAGGCCCGCGGGGCCGCCGCCGATGCAGACGATGTTCATGGGCTTGCTGTGCCGGCGGCCTGGGGCTGCGCCGGTGGGGTGGATGACGTTTTTACTTTACTTCTCAACTGTTTAGGAGTCAACCAACTGGGTGACCGCACCGTGCCGGTGCGGCAGCGCCGCCGAGTGTGTCCCATTGCGATCTGAATACTTTTCCAAGGGCGGAATATTCGTGAAAAGTATTCAAAATACATCACCGTAACTTATGTTGACAGCTCTTGTCTTCATGGCCATAGTCCAGCGCTCGACATTGGTGCGCGGCATCAATACACCCATATCGATCCACATGCAAATACTTTTCATGTATTTGTTTTTGAATATGCATGTGGCACGCACGGGTGGATTTCCATGGCCCCGGCCGATCGGCCATCCATTGATCGGCATGTTTCGCAGCAGACGAGGAGATTCAAATGTCCAAGCACAAGCTCGCCGCCGTATTTGCCGCACTGAATATGTCGTGCCTGGCCGGCGTCCAGGCCGCGCCCCAGCCGGACGTGGTGACCAACGGCAACCTGTGGAGCATCACCTTCTTCGACGATTCATCGCCGGGGCACACGCAATGGGCCACGCAGCGCCTGTGCTTCTTCAACACCGGGGCCGTGGGCACCCAGATCGGCGGCGTGTGGTACTCGCCCACCTTCTTTGACTGGAACGGCACCTGGCGCCAGGAGGGCGACCAGGTGTTCATGACCGGCGACTATGCCGGCGACATGAACGGCAATGCCGTGGGCCACGACGGCGTGGAATGGCAACTCGTGACGGCTGAAAGGAGCAGCGAGGGTTTCGGCCACTGGAAGGAATGGCGTGAAAATGGCCGTTTCGGCCAGCCCATCGGGTATGGCAATGCCAAATTCAGCCGCCTGGGCAGTTGCAACCCGGCCATCCTGGATATCAAGGAGGTTGAAGCGGTTGAAAAACTGGTGGCGGAAGAAAGCCTCAAGGCGCCGCGCCGGGGGAGGAAAGACGGCTCCGAGGCCACGGGACCGTTCGATGCGGAGTTGGTGCCGCTGCAATAACCAGGGGATGGGCGTCGCCAAGGCGTGGGGCCCCCAGCGCCCTGGCCCGCCCTCCGTACCGGCTCACAACCACGGGCCATCGGGGTTCAGCAACTGCCGCAGGCCGGTGAGCGCGGCGTGTTGCAGCAGCAGGATGGTCTTGCCGTCCTGGATGCGGCCCTCGCTCACCATGCGCAGCGCGTCCGGCAGCGGCAGTTCGAGCACTTCGATGTCTTCGCCCTCGGTGGCATCGCCACCGCCCGGGCTGCGGCGGTCGCCTGGCTCGTATTCGGCCACGAAGAAGTGCAGCTTCTCGGTGACCGAACCCGGGCTCATGTAGGCCTCGAACAGCTTGCGAGCCGACCGGACCACGAACCCGGTTTCCTCCTCCGCCTCGCGGCAGATGCAGGTGTGCGGATCGTCGCCATCCAGCAGGCCTGCGCAGGCCTCGATCAACAGGCCGTCCTCGCACCCGTTCACATAGGCCGGAAAGCGGAATTGGCGCGTCAGCACCACGGTGCCGCGGGCGGCATTGAAGAGCAGCAGCACCGCGCCGTTGCCGCGGTCGTAGGTCTCGCGGTGCTGCAACTGCCATGTCCCGTCGCGGCGCAGGTACTCGAAGCTGGTTTTCTTCAGCACGAACCAGTCATCGGACAGGAGCCGTTCCTCGACGATGCGGATGCGATCCGCCGGGGCAGGGAGTTCGGTCCCACTCACCGCGGCGGCTCCGGCGCGGCAGGCCCTGGCTGCAGCGGCAGGTGGCCGCGCTCATAGACGGGCAAGGCCATCGCCTCCAGCCGCGCCCTGTTGGCGGCGATCTTGTCCTCATCGCCGCCGGTGCCGGAAAGATAAGGGCCGCAAATGAGCACCAGCCAAGGCCGGGTGTGTTGCCGGGGGTCATGCAGGGTCATGGCATTAACGCGCAAAAGCGTGCAGTTTCGTGCAATCATAGTGACTCCTGCAGAGCGGCGCAAGCACGGGCCGGCCCGCGGCCCCGCTAGGTACCCCACTCACACCCGTCCCCCATCAACACCTTTTTCCCGCCGACACGACCATGCTGACCGCCCAACGCAAACAACTCATCCTGAGCCGGTTGTCATCGGACCGCCAAGTGATTGCCAAGGACCTGGCCAATGAGTGGGGCATCTCCGAAGACACGATCCGCCGGGACCTGCGGGAGCTGGCTGCCGCCGGCAAGCTGCAGCGCGTCCACGGCGGCGCGCTGCCGTCGTCCGAAGCCGTGGGCGACCTGCGAGTGCGCGAGCAGGTGTCGGTCGACGACAAGCTGGCGCTGGGCCGTGCCGGGGCGGCGCTGATCCACCCGGGCCAGGTGGTCATCCTCGACGGCGGCACCACGTCGATCCAGGTGGCGCGGCATCTGGCGCCGGACCTGCGGGCCACGGTCGTCACCCACAGTCCCAACGTGGCCGTCGAAGTGGCCCGGCACCCGCACGTGGAGATCATCATGCTGGGCGGCCGCTTGTTCAGGCACTCGATGGTCAACGTCGGCGCGGCAGTCATCGATGCAGCGTCGCGGCTGCGGGCCGATCTCTACCTGATGGGGGTGACCGGCGTGCATCCCGAGGCCGGCCTGAGCACCGGCGATGCAGAAGAGTCGGCGGTGAAACGAGCCCTGCATGAACGCGCTGCCGAAACCGTGGTGCTGGCATCGGCCGAGAAGCTGCTGGCGGCCTCTGCGTTTGTCATTGCACCGCTGGCCGAACTGAGCCTGCTGGTGGTGCCGGCGGGGACGCCGGCGAAGGCGGTGACTGCGCTGCGAGGCGGGAGGGTCAAGGTGGTGCGGGCGGGGGCCTGAGGGCTGCGCTGCGGAGCCCCTCTGCAAGAGGATCGAGCGCGTAAGCTACAGGCCATGATCGCCACACTCATCGGCAGTACAGGCCTAAGTGGATCACGCTGCCATCGTCGCTTTCGCCAGGATTGCAAAGGCCCACGAGGCGAGATCACTGACGCTTGTGTAAGCCATGGGCGCGAATGCAAGGTCGATGGTCTTCTACAACCGGGTCAAGGGCCGCACCGAAGCCGATGTCAGGGCCCTTGGGCTGCGCGCTCTCACCATCTTCCAGCCTGCACTCCTGGTGGGGCCGCGCCAGGAATTCCGTCTGGCGGAGAAGATGATGGCCAAGACGTTGGTTCCGGTGGCGCAGTTCTTCCCGGCTCGCCTCAGAAAAAGCCTCCTCACGCAAGCCGAAACCCTGGCCCAGCGCATGGTGGCCGAGGGCAAGGCAGCGGCCGAGGGCGTTCACGTCATACCGGCGAAGGGCATCTAAGAGCTTGTTGTCCCTGCCGCAACGCTTCATTCACCGTCCAGCAAACCCGCCACCCAGATCGGCTCCGCCTGCTCGAAGATCGACACGCCAGGCTTGAACATCGTCCTGTCCGCAGCCAGCCGGACCCAGACCCGGGTGTCATGCGGCCCCGTCTCCACAGGCTGGTCGGCACGCAGGCGCGTCGTCCACGCATGAACTTCCTCGTACCGGGCCGGGTGGCGCTTCAAGGTCCAGGCCAGGCCCACCAGGTCTGCAAACCCTTCTTCCCGGCGGGTGTTCCACATCTCCTTGAGCAAGTCGGCCTGCTCGGCGGTGACGCGGCTGAACCCGCTGATGTCCTTCAAGCCGGTGGGCAGCGTGCCCCAGGTTCGATGCAGATGGCGCCAGCAGTGGCCCAGTTCGTGCGCCACGATGGCCTCCACCACCGGGCCGCGCAGGCTGGGCTCCACCCGGTCGAGCGTGGCCTGGGCCTCCGGGTTGGCGCGCATCGACAGCACCAGCAGGCAGCGGCCGTCCAGGAACGCCATGCCCAGCGGTGTCTGGCCGGGGGTGTCTTGCGGCTGCACGACGATGTCCAGGGGCAGCTTTTGCTCCGTGGCAAAGGCCAGCACAGGCACCGCCGCTTCGAGCCAGGTGGTCTCGGTGGGGGTCAGCTCGGTGGCGTGGGTCGGGGAACTCGCCAGGACCATGGCGGCCATCAAGGCCGCCAGGAAGGGTGTGGGCATGCCGGTACGCTCGGTGGGATTCAGACATTCGTGCCCAGAGTCAGAAACCGACCGACCGGACAGGCGACAGAAGGTTGAAGCGTAGGGGCGCGATGCCGGGCGTGCCTGTAGCAGCGAGCAACAATTGCCGACCAGTTCACGGCGGGGGGAACTGGTACGTTCAGTCACACGCGGGCGGATCGTGCGGCGTGGTGCCGTGCCGTGCGTACCGCACGCCGGTGACGACTGCTCGGGCCGCGCCTCGCTGCCAGGAAACTACCCGGAAGCTACCCGGAAGCGCCTACGGCCCGGCGGGGTCGCCAGGAATTGCCGCGGCGATTACCGCGGCGATGGGTGGTTGCAGGCCAGTTCTGGCCTTCAGGGCGAGGTGGCCCTGCCACCTTTGAGCCCAGGTCAATCAATCACCCGGTGGAGAACCGGGTTCGCCCGAGAACATCCGGGTTATTTCCGCTCTGGTGCCAGTTCGCCGTGCCACTGCGAACCGGCACCAAGACATCTGCGTGCTCACACTCACAGGAAGTGCGAGCGCCGAGCAACGATCAGTCGTCGTCGCCCGTCGACAGCGCGGGCGCTGCACCCTGGGCGGCAGATGCCGTCGCAGTGGAACCCGCCGCCTTCTTGGCGATCTTGCCGCCGGGCTCGATGCCCAGTTCCTTCTCCAGCGCCTTGACGCGGCGCTGCGCCTTGCGAAGCTCCTCGGCGGCAGTGGCGGAGGTTTCGCGCAGGGCGGCCAGTTGTTCGCGGTCGGCCTGGAGCGCCGGCACCAGTGCCGCTTGCTGGGCCAGGTCCTTCTGGCTCGCCTTCAGTTCCTTCAAGTCGACACCCTTGCGTGCCAGGGCCTTGACGGCGGCCGCCGTGAGTTCAACCGTCATCTCGCCGGTGTCTTCGTCGTGGGCGACTGAGAGGAAGTCGACCTTCATTTCACCCAGGAATGCGAGCTTGCGGGGCAGTTCTTTCTTGCCGGAGTCGATTTGATCTTTGCGTGTGCGCTTGAAAGCCATGGGGGTGTCCCTTGTGGTTGAAAGGTCCGGAAGTGTCGCCGATCGGCGGCACTGTGGCAGAAAGACCGAAAGTGACCCTCTGCGAGCTATTCGGCAAGCATCGGCACCGGGGCTACACCAGGTGCCCCGGCTCGAACCTGAGGAACGAGAACTCGGCTTGATAGCCTGCAGCCTTGGGGCTGCACGCGTACAGGCCGCAGGACACGGAGCCTGCCGATGCGCGCTCCCACAGGCGTGCCATGCGAATCTGCTCCCAGTGGTGGCCGTCCAGGGACGTGTCGACGATGCAGTCGTTCTCTTCCGCGCGGACCCGGAACCACACGCTGTTCACTTCCTTGGCGAGCGGCTGGGTGGACCAGTCCGAGTACTGGCCGTTGGTGACCACGGCGCCCAGGCGATTGAGCCCCTCGGGCTCGAACTCGACGGACGTCTTCAACCAGCATGCCGGCGATACGCGGACCATCAAGCCGGCCTGGTCGTACTGATGGGCAGGCCGGGACGTGACCTTTGTTGTGAGGACGAAATCGCCGGTGGCCTGCAGGTGCAGAAAATGCCCGTTGTCGGCTTCGAACCCGTAGTGGGTGCGCTGCCAGAAGTCGGTGCCGGCGGCAGGGTGGAGCCGCAGGCAATTGGCCGAAT
>Ga0307516_10003100_pt1 | contig 21615 bp, 20 predicted proteins | sample 19_EM_MG_FD_203310 | JGI IMG/M metagenome (GOLD analysis project Ga0307516, IMG submission 203310) | Populus trichocarpa ectomycorrhiza microbial communities from riparian zone in the Pacific Northwest, United States - 19_EM | ecosystem: Host-associated > Plants > Roots > Unclassified | place... | reverse complement strand
GCAGAGCCTGCCGATGGCGGCCGAGCCGTCGTCGATGACCCGGCCGCGCACCGAGCCGACCACCTCGTCGCCCAGCCGCGCCACGAAGACGCAGTCGGTGGCGACCTCTTCGCGGAGCTCGTCCAGTGTCTGGACGAGCGGATCGATGCGGTAGTTGCCGTACAGCGCCGCCTCACGCTGGAAGCACAGGTACTGCAGCTTGAAGATCTGCTCCGCGTCCTGCTCGGTCGCCACCGAGATGGTCACGCTCATGCCCATGTGCGCACGCCTCCCGCTCACCTGATCGCCTGTTGTTCCTCACTCCTATCCCCGCACTCCATGGGCCGCAACCACCGGCGCGAGTAAACGTCGCAGACAACTCAGACATCTGGAACGTTCCGGACCGAGACTGCCCTGTGAGATACCCAACTCCCCAGCGATCTCGCGGTAGGTGAGGTCCTTCGGCGACAGGAACGCCTCCATCAGACGGGGGCAGCGGCCGGGCAGACGGCGGACGGCGTCGCGCAGGGCACGGCGACGGGCCGCGGCGAGGGCCAGCTGTTCGGGGGTGCGCTCCGTGTCGTCGACCGGCTCGGCCACGTACGGCCGTTCCAGGCGGTGCGTACGACGGGTGCGGCGGGACTCGGAGCGGACGGCGCGGCGGAGCCAGCCCTGCGGGTCGGTGGGCGGGCCCTGGGCGTCGAGGCGCTCCAGGAGACGGAGCCAGACCGCCTGCTCCAGGTCGCCGGGCTCGGCTCCGGTGGCATGGGCCTCCGCACAGGCCTCGGCGGTGAGCAGTGGGCGCAGGGAGGTGAGCAGGTCGTGGGTCATATGCGGAGCGACGCGGCCGTCCAGGCGGCGGGTTGCCCGGACGGCCGGTCGTTCACCCCAACCGGGGCCGCCGGCTCAGCCGTTGACGAAGTCCGCGCGGGCCAGCAGACCGGTGTCCGGGTTGTCGGTGAAGACGCCGTCGATGCCTGTGGCGAAGTAGGCCTGGAAGGCGCCGAAGACGTCGCCGTAGGCGTCCGCGTCCGTGCCCTTGCGGAACTCCGCGGGCAGGAAGGGGTTCTCGTTGCGCATGGTGTACGGGTGCAGCACCAGGCCGACGGCGTGGGCGTCCTTCACCAGGGTGGTCGGCGTGGTCAGCCGGCCGTCGGCGTCCTTCGGGATGACCAGGTCCAGGGTCGGCCCGATGCCCCGGGCGTAGCCGGCGATCTCCCTGAGCCCCTTGCGGGTGACGAGGTCGGCGACCGTGCGCGGGTCACCGGACTCGACGAAGTCCCAGGGGCGGCTGTCGGCCGAGGAGAGGAGCACCGCCAGCGGGTTGTCGACAAGCTTGTTCAGGCGCTGGATGCTGGTCGGCTCGAAGGACTGGATGATGACCGGCGCGTCGCGCTTGTCCTTGCCGTACTTGCGCAGCAGCTTGGCGACCCGCTCCTCCAGGTTCAGGCCCAACTTGCGGAAGTACGTGGGGTGCTTGGTCTCGGGGTAGATCCAGACCTGCCTGCCGCGCTTACGGGTCTGCTCGTCCTGCCACTTCAGCACCTCTTCGAAGGTGGGGATCTCCCAGCGGCCGTCGTAGAGGGTGTTGTGCGGCCGGTTGGCCGGGATGCGCTCGCTCGCGCGGAGCGTCTTCAGCTCGGCGAGGGTGAAGTCCTCGGTGAACCAGCCGGTGGTGGAGACGCCGTCGAGGACCTTGGTGGTCCTGCGGTCGGCGAACTCGGGGTGGTGCGCGACGTCCGTGGTACCGCCGATCTCCGGCTCATGGCGGCAGACGAGGTGACCGTCCTTGGTGGGCACCAGGTCGCCGGCCTCGACGATGTCGGCGCCCAGGTCGAGGGCCAGCTGGTAGGAGCCGAAGGTGTGTTCGGGGCGGTAGCCGCTCGCGCCCCGGTGGCCGATGATCGTCGGGACCGGCAGGCTCCGCAGTCCGCCGCCTTGTCCCGCGGCCGCCGCTCTCGCGGTGCCGGACAGTCCGAGGACCGCTCCGCCCGCGCCGAGCACCGCTGCCCCGAGGAGCGCCCGGCGTCCCGTGTGCGCCTGCTCTGTCGACTCGTGATGCTCCTGCGTTGCCATGAGCGCCCTCTCTGCCGTCGGCCGGTGAATGCGCGCCGATCGTAGGTGCCCGCACATGGCGGGCGGGAGACCCCCGGCGGAACACACGGGTGACACCTGATGTCATATGGGAACAGATGTCTGACGACTCGTCGGCTTCATGGCCGTGGTGCCGGGTACGCGACCTCTGTCACATCGTTCCGGCCGGGTTACCGTCGGGCAACGACGTGCCATCGCAGGTAAACCAGCGTCAACAGTACGTAAGACCTCGGTGAACCCGACGTGCCCGATGTGCGCGAGCCCCCGGACCGCGAGTAATGTCCTCACCTGCACAGACTCATACAGATTCGCTCGCCATCTCTTGACACCGGAGGGCCCGTTGTCCCGCTTCGCGCTCATCAAGGCAGTGCTCGGACCGATCATGCGCCTGATGTTCCGCCCACAGGTGGAGGGCGCGGAGAACATCCCGGGCGAGGGTCCGGTGATCCTGGCCGGCAACCATCTGACGTTCATCGACTCGATCATCATGCCGCTCTTCTGCGACCGGCAGGTCTTCTTTCTCGGCAAGGACGAGTACGTCACCGGCAAGGGCGTCAAGGGTCGGCTGATGGCCTGGTTCTTCACGGGCTGCGGCATGATCCCGGTCGACCGGGACGGCGGGCGCGGCGGTGTCGCGGCGCTGATGACCGGCCGTCGGGTGCTGGAGGAGGGCAAGGTCTTCAGCATCTACCCGGAGGGCACCCGCTCCCCCGACGGCCGGCTCTACCGGGGCCGTACGGGGATCGCCCGGCTGGCCATGATGACCGGGGCGCCCGTCGTGCCGTTCGCCATCATCGGCACGGACAAGCTCCAGCCCGGCGGGGCCGGCTTCCCGCGCCCCGGCCGGGTCACGGTCCGCTTCGGCGAGGCGATGGAGTTCTCCCGCTACGAGGGCATGGACCGTGACCGCTACGTCCTGCGGGCCGTGACCGACTCGGTGATGACCGAGGTCATGCGGCTGTCGGGGCAGGAGTATGTGGACATGTACGCCACCAAGGCGAAGGCCGCGTAGCGCTCCGCTGGGGGGGCGGGAGATGTGGGCGGCGGTTGTGTGTCGTCTGCGGGTTGGTCGTGGCTGGTCGCGCAGTTCCCCGCGCCCCCAAGGGGCACTGGGCGCGACCACGCGGCGGAGCCGCACGTCGAGACAGCCCCGCGCCCCTGAAGGGCGCTGTCCCTCAGTGCCAGGGCAGCTGTCCGCGCGTGTCCCAGTAGGCGTGCGGGTCCTCCACCAGCGTCGCCAGGCGTTCGAGCTGCTCCTCCTCCAGGTCGACCACCGCCGCGTGCAGGTTGGACGCGAGCTGGTTGGTCGTGGCGGCGCCGGAGAGCACCACACCGGCCCAGGGCTGACGCAGGACGAGGGCGAGGGCGACCGCGTCACAGCCGAGGGAGGTCGCCGCGGCCACCGCCTTCAGGGCGTCCGGTGCGTGGGATTCGGCCAGGCGCCCGTTGGCCATGCCCTCCTTGACGATCACTGTGAGACCGGCGTCGTGCGCCTCGGCGAGGGCCGGGCCGGCCGAGGTCTCCAGGGCGTTGTAGGTGGACTGGACGGTACGGAAGAGGGGCTCGCCGTCGACGGTCACCGCGAGCGCGGCGCGGATGGCGTCGGCCTGCGCGGGGCCGCTGGTGGAGAAGCCGACGCTCACTCCCTGGGCGGCCGCCTCGGCCAGCTTCGCGTGGAGTTCCTTGTCGGTGAGGGCCGGACTGTCGGGGGTCACCGAGTGGATCTGGTAGAGGTCGAGCCGGTCACCGAGCAGGTCGCCGGTCTCCGCGCGCTGCCGTTCGTACGTCTGGACGCCGTGGTCCTTGACCTCGTGCCGTTCGGCCTCGGTGCTCCAGTCCGCCGTGTAGGTGTAGCCCCACTTGCTGCCGACGACGATGTCGTCGAAGCTGGGCCGGGCCTTCAGCCAGCCCGCGAGGAACTCCTCCGAACGTCCGTAGGAGCGGGCCACGTCGAAGTAGCGCACGCCCTGGGCGTACGCGGCGTCGAGAAGTTCGTGGGTGCGGGCGCGCAGGGCGTCGACGCTGCGGTCGGGCGGCAGGTCCTGGTCCCGGCCGAGGTTGATGTAACCCGGGCGGCCGACGGCGGCTAGACCCAGGCCGATGTGGCAGGTGGGGGTCGTTGCTGAGGCCAGTCGGGCGAAGGGCATCGCGAGCTCCGTTCGGTCGGCTCCTTACGGCTTGCGACCAACGTACCCGTGATGCCCCGGCCTCACCCGACCTGCTACTTCTTGGCGTTGGCCCACGCGTGCTGGGCCGCCACGTCCGTCTGGACCTCCGCGAGCTGGACGGCGACCGCGCTGGGCGCCGTACCACCGCGGCCGTCGCGGGACGCGAGGGCGCCCGTGACGTTCAGGACGGACCGCACCTCGGGGCTCAGATGGGCGGAGATCTTCGCGAACTGTTCGTCGGTCAGCTCGTCGAGCTCCTTGCCCTCGGCCTCCGCGACCTTGACGCACTCGCCGGCCACCTCGTGCGCCACCCGGAACGGCACGCCCTGCTTGACCAGCCACTCTGCGATGTCGGTGGCGAGCGAGAAGCCGGCCGGGGCCAGCTCCTCCATGCGCTCACGGTTGACGGTGAGGGTGGCGACCATGCCGGTGAAGGCGGGGAGCAGCACCTCCAGCTGGTCGCAGGAGTCGAAGACCGGCTCCTTGTCCTCCTGGAGGTCGCGGTTGTACGCGAGCGGGAGGGCCTTGAGCGTGGCCATCAGGCCGGTCAGGTTGCCGATCAGACGGCCCGACTTGCCGCGCGCCAGTTCGGCGATGTCGGGGTTCTTCTTCTGCGGCATGATCGACGAGCCCGTGGAGAACGCGTCGTGCAGGGTCACGAAGGAGAACTCCTTCGTGTTCCAGATGATGATCTCCTCGGAGATCCGGGACAGGTTGACGCCGATCATCGCGGTGATGAAGGCGAACTCCGCCACGAAGTCACGGGACGCCGTGCCGTCGATGGAGTTGCCGACGCTGCCGTGCTCGAAGCCGAGGTCCTTCGCCACCGCCTCCGGGTCCAGGCCCAGGGAGGAGCCGGCCAGGGCACCCGAGCCGTACGGCGACACGGCCGTCCGCTCGTCCCACTGGCGCAGGCGTTCGGCGTCCCGGGACAGGGACTGCACATGCGCGAGGACATGGTGGGCGAAGAGCACCGGCTGGGCGTGCTGGAGGTGGGTGCGGCCCGGCATCGCCACGTCCGGGTGGGCCTGGGCCAGACCGATCAGCGCGTCCTGGAGGTCGGCGATCAGACCGCCGATGACCCGGGCGTGGTCTCGCAGGTACATCTTGAAGAGGGTCGCGACCTGGTCGTTCCTCGACCGTCCCGCGCGCAGCTTGCCGCCTAGGTCGGGGCCGAGGCGCTCCAGGAGACCGCGCTCCAGGGCGGTGTGGACGTCCTCGTCGGCGATCGTGCCGACGAAGTCGCCCGCGGCGACGTCCGCCTCGAGCTGGTCGAGTCCGCCGAGCATCCGGGTCAGCTCGTCCTCGGTGAGCAGGCCCGCCTTGTGCAGCACGCGCGCGTGGGCGCGCGAACCGGCGATGTCGTAGGGCGCGAGCCGCCAGTCGAAGTGGACGGACGCGGACAGCTTCGCCAGGGCCTCGGCGGGACCGTCGGCGAAACGGCCGCCCCAGAGCCGTACGTCACCGCTGTTGCTGCTCACTTGCGTTGCTCCTCGGAGATGGTGGATGTGCGAGCCGCCTCCCCGCGGACAGGCACAGTCGGACGCAGGCAGACAGGGAGGCGGTCATCACGCTACTGCTTGGGCGAGGTCCCGTCGGGCTACGCCCGCAGTTGACGCTGCGCAGCGATCTTCGACGACAGGCTGTAGATGTCGATGAAGCCCTTGGCCGCGGCCTGGTCGAAGGTGTCGCCGGTGTCGTAGGTGGCGAGGTTGAAGTCGTACAGCGACGACGCGGAGCGCCGGCCGGTGACAACCGCGCGGCCGCCGTGCAGGGTCATCCGGATGTCGCCGGAGACATACTGGTTGGCCTCGTCGATGAAGCCGTCCAGGGCGCGCTTGAGCGGGGAGAACCACTGGCCGTCGTAGACCAGTTCGCCCCAGCGCTGCTCGACCTGCCGCTTGTAGCGGGCGAGTTCGCGCTCGACGGTGACGTTCTCCAGCTCCTGGTGGGCGGTGATCAGCGCGATCGCGCCCGGAGCCTCGTACACCTCACGGGACTTGATGCCCACCAGGCGGTCCTCGACCATGTCGATCCGGCCGATGCCCTGGGCGCCGGCGCGCTCGTTGAGCTGCTGGATGGCCTGGAGCACGGTGACGGGCCTGCCGTCGAGAGCGACCGGGACACCCTCCTTGAAGGTGATGACCACCTCGTCGGCCTCGCGCGGGGCGGCCGGGTTCTCGGTGTACTCGTAGATGTCCTCGATCGGGGCGTTCCAGATGTCCTCCAGGAAGCCCGTCTCGACCGCGCGTCCGAAGACGTTCTGGTCGATGGAGTACGGGGACTTCTTGGAGGTCGCGATCGGGAGCTGCTTCTCCTCGCAGAACGCGATGGCCTTGTCACGGGTCATCGCGTAGTCGCGGACCGGGGCGATGCACGTGAGGTCGGGTGCGAGGGCGACGATGCCGGCCTCGAAGCGGACCTGGTCGTTGCCCTTGCCGGTGCAGCCGTGGGCGACCGTGGTGGCGCTGTGCTTGTGGGCGGCGGCGACCAGGTGCTTGACGATGGTCGGCCGGGAGAGCGCGGAGACCAGCGGGTAGCGGTCCATGTAGAGGGCGTTGGCCTTGATCGCCGGCAGACAGTACTCCTCGGCGAACTCGTCCCGGGCGTCCGCGACTTCGGCCTCGACGGCTCCGCAGGCGAGGGCGCGTTTGCGGATGACGTCCAGGTCCTCGCCGCCCTGGCCGACGTCGACCGCGACGGCGATGACCTCGGCGCCCGTCTCCTCGGCGATCCAGCCGATGGCGACGGAGGTGTCCAGTCCGCCTGAGTAGGCGAGTACGACGCGCTCGGCCACGGGTTTCTCCTCCACACTGCGTTCGCTGGCATGCATGAGTATGCAGAACTCCGCATGATTCGTCAATCCAGGCGCGGAGGTGGCGGAGGTACAGGAAATTCGCCGGGCCTTTGAACGCTAGAAACCGCTTACTCGTACCTCTCGCCGAACGCAGGCGCCGCGTTTTGTCAACAACGAGACCCCCCGACCCGAGTGAGGCATCCGCATGTCCAGGGCTCTTCCGAAGTACAACAAGCGTCGCGTCGCCTTGATCGGCGGCGCCGCCGCGGTAGTACTGTCCGGCGCGGTGATCGCAGGCTCCGCCCTCGCCGGCGAGACGCCCGGCTCGTCGAAGAGCGGCAGCACGAACGCCAAGACGCTGGCCGACCCGGGCTCCATCACCTGCCCGGACGTCGCCTCCCAGCTGCCGGAGATCCCGGCCTCGGCGCAGGCCGAGGTGGACCGCAACCTGGCCCTCCTGCAGACCCAGCTCGACGAGGCCAACAAGCGCCTGGTGGACACGGTCGGCCAGGGCGGAGCGAACTTCGTCCAGAACGCCATCCTCGGCCCGCTGGAGGACAAGCGCGTCTCCACCGTCAACCGCATCGCCACCGCGATCGGCCGCACCGCCGAGAAGCCCGAAGGCCTCGACGCGCTCGCGCCCTGCACCCTGAACGGCGGGGGCGCCGCCGAGGCCGGCGAGGAGGCGGGCGCGGGTGAAGAAGCCGGTGCCGGCGCGGAGGCCGGCGCGGGAGCGGAAGCCAGCGCCGGCGCCGAGGCCGGTGCGGGCGAGGAAGCCGGCGCCGGCGAGGAAGCCGGTGCGGACGCGGAGGCCGGCGGCGAGGCCGCCGCGGCGGGGACCATCAGCTGCCCCGACGTCGCGTCGCAGCTGCCCGCGATCCCGGCCTCGGCGCAGGCCGAGGTGGACCGCAACCTGACCCTCCTCGACACCCAGATCCAGGAGGCCAACAAGCGGCTCGTGGACACGGTCGGCCAGGGCGGACCGAACTTCGTCCAGAACGCCATCCTCGGCCCGCTGGAGGACAAGCGCGTCTCCACCGTCAACCGCATCGCCACCGCGATCGGCCGCACCGCCGACAAGCCCGAAGGCCTCGACGCCCTGGCCGCTTGCACGCTCAACCAGTGACGTGCAACCAGTGACGTGACAGGCGCCGCTGCCGCCCCGTGTGAGCGCCGGCCGGGGCGGCCGCGGACGCCTTGACGAGGACGTCTCCACAAGGGCACGCCCACGCGAGTGTTCCCACGGAGACGTCCTCGTGGCGTGGATACCGGAATTCCTTAGACAGGCAAAGGACTTACCCCCATAATCGTTAGACATGGGAAAGACCTATGAGCGCATAGACGGCAGGCTGCGCACGTTCATCGAGGCTCAGCCCCTCTTCTTCACCGCGTCCGCCCCCCTCTCCGGCGACGGCACGGTCAACCTCTCCCCCAAGGGACTCAAGGGCTCGTTCGTGATCCTCGACGAACTCACCGTGGCCTACCTCGACTTCGCCGGATCCAACGCGGAGACGATCGCGCACCTGCGGGAGAACGGCCGGATCACCCTCATGTGGTGCGCCTTCCAGGGCCCGCCGAACATCGTGCGCGTACACGGCCGCGGGGAGCCGGTCTTCCGCGACGACCCGCGCTTCCCCGACCTGCTGGCCCGCTTCCCGGACATCGACCCGACCCCGCACGGACTGCGCGCCGTCATCGTCGTACGGGCCGAACGCATCCGCGACTCCTGCGGGTTCGCGGTGCCCCACATGTCGTACGACGGGGACCGCGACGTGCATGCCAGGCGTTTCTCGCGGGAGGACGACGCCTCGCTCAGTGCGTACTTCACCAAGAAGGAGCACATCGCGACGAGCCTGGACGGGCTGCCCGGACTGCCACTGCCATTGCGTCCGATTTAGCGCTTTTTATTTGATCTATACACACACAACCTCCTTGTGGATATTGACGGAATTCTCCCCTCCGCCGTGTATGCGTGCCTAGCCTGGCCGCACGAACAGATGGGGGATTCATGTTCCGACCGACGCACGAACCTCAGAGCAAACGCCATGTCCGTACCTCGTACTTCGTGGTCGGCGAGGGCATCCTCGCCGACTCCGGGGAAGAGGGTCCGGCGCAGCCGGCGACGGCGTCCACCGTCGCGGCCCTGCGCAAGTTCCAGTTCTCCCGGCTGGGCCCGGCGGCCAAGCCGGCCCAGCTGCTCGACCGGCCCGCCCGCGAGGAACTCGCCGAGTCGATGACCAAGGCAGGGCCGCAGCCCGACTCCAGCAACCCCGCGACACCGGCGGGCTTCACCTATCTCGGCCAGTTCGTGGACCACGACCTGACCCTGGACGCCACGGCGGTGCGGCTGGAGGACGAGGTCACCGTCCGCCAGCTCCTGCAGGGCCGTTCCCCGGCGCTCGACCTGGACAGCCTCTACGGTCTCGGACCGGACCACCGCTTCGACCGCCGGTTCTACGAGGACGACGGTCTGCGGCTGCGCACCGGCACCACCCAGGGGCTGCCCGCCCCCGACGGCGACCACATCGTCGGCCTGCCCCTCGGCGGGTTCGACCTGCCCCGGGTGGGCCAGGGCTCGCTGATCTCCGAGCGGCGCCGCCCGCTCATCCCGGACGGGCGCAACGACGAGAACCTCGTCGTCGCCCAGATCCACAGCGCCTTCATCCGGTTCCACAACCGGGTCGTGGCCGATCTGGTCGGCAAGGGCGTGTCGAGCGCGGTGCTGTTCGAGACGGCACGCGAGACGGTGGTCAAGCACTACCAGTGGATGCTGCGGCACGACTTCCTGCCCCGGATCGTCGACCCCGGTGTCGTCGACGAGGTGTTCACCAAGGGCCGCAGGTTCTTCGAGCCGGCTCCGGGCGAGCACGAGCGTCCGACCATGCCGATCGAGTTCTCCGTGGCCGCATACCGGCTGGGCCACAGCATGGTGCGCGGCGCCTACAACTGGAACCGGATCTTCGACAACGGCGCGGGCACCCTGCCACTGCTCTTCCGTTTCACCGGCACCAGCGGCATCCTCTCGCCGCCGCCCGCCGACGCCGGGGATCCCGAGGCGGGCACCTTCGAGCGGCTTCCCACCAACTGGATCGCCGACTTCCGGCGCCTGTTCGACTTCCGCGAGGCGGGCCGCGACGACCTGGGGGTGCCCGCGGAGAGGTTCAACCTCGCCAAGCGGATCGACACCCAGCTGGTCAATCCGCTGGCCGATCTGCCGCTCGGTTCGTTCGGCGGACGCGGGGCGCCCGCTCCTGACCCGGTCGAGCTGAACCTGGCCTTCCGCAACCTCACCCGGGCGAACATGATGAGCCTGGCGACGGGTCAGCAGATGGCCAAGTACCTCGGGGTGAAGCCGCTGCTGCCGTCCGACTTCGAGAACGGCGGCGGAGCCCAGCTCAGCGAGGGACTCCGCAAGCGGCTCGCCGCGAACTGCCCGCTGTGGTTCTACATCCTGCGGGAGGCCGAGGTGAACGGCGGCGGTCGGCTGACGGGCGTCGGCGGGCGCATCGTCGCCGAGGTGTTCCACCGCGCGATGGAGGGCAGCCGGTACTCCATCGTGCGCGATCCGTTCTGGCGGCCCTTCCTCAGCCCGGTCGCGGACCGGAACGCCAAGGACGTCTTCGAGATGACCGACCTGATGCTGTACGCCTTCGAGGGCCGGGCGGACCTGCTCAACCCGTTGGGTGACTGAGCGCGGACGGTCCGGAGAGTGACGGCGGCGGACCGGGGCGGGCCCGAACGGGTCAGTCCGGCTGCCGTCGCCGCCCTCTCGCCGTAGGTTCACCACCATGCGTCCCGCTGCCGTCGCCGCCCTGTCCCTGGTGTCCGCGTCCCTGTTCGCTGTCGGTGCCGCGCCCGGCGGCGGTCCGACACCGCCGCTGCCCGCGCGCATGGCGGACACCGGCGGCGGCAGCCAGTTGATCACCGCGGTGGCCCCGAAGCCGGGCTCGACCTCGGGCACGGTGACGTGGTGGGGCAAGCGGAACGGGCAGTGGGTCAAGGCCGGCTCGGCGGCGGCCCGCTTCGGGGCGAAGGGGCTGGTCGAGGGGACCGCGCGCAGACAGGGGACGAACACCACGCCCACGGGGCTGTACGCATTGCCGTACGCCTTCGGGATCAAAGGGGCGCCGAGTGGGACGACGTACCGGTACCGGGCCGTGCGGCAGAACTCCTGGTGGTGTCAGGACAATGACTCCCGGCGCTACAACCGGTGGGTCGAGCCGCGTCCGGCGGATTGCCGCGCGGCCGAGTCGGAGCGGTTGATCTCGTACGCCAGGCAGTACGCGTACGCGTTCGTCATCGGGTTCAACTACGCCGAGCCGGTTCGCGGGCGCGGGGCCGGGATCTTCCTGCATGTCAACGGGAGCGGCGCCACAGCCGGTTGTGTGTCGGTGCCCGCGGACGCGATGCGGCGGATCCTCCGGTGGGCCGAGCCCGGGAAGAGGCCGCACATCGCGATCGGAACGCGGGACGGGCGTACGGTGATCACTCACTACTGAGCCGGACGTGAACACGAGTACGGGTTACCGCCAGTCACTCAGTTCGCACGGGACTCTTCAGGTGGCTGAACACACGGGCGTCACGGCACGTATCTGTGGGCCAAGGGACCCCCACACCACCCCCCTTGCCCCGTCCCCGGAGGAATCGTGACCACGACGCTCGCAGGCGGCCGCGCCGCCCGCCGCCAGACGATGCGCCGCATCCGCCCGCGCCGCTCACCGGCGACCCTGCTGCTGCTCGCCGTGTGGGCGGGCGCGGCCGGTGTGCTGTGGCTGTGGTGGGCCAACACCCCGTCGATCAGCGACAACAACGGCAAGATCCTCAACGCGGGCCGGATCACCGGTCTGCTCGCCGGGTACCTGATGGCGCTCGTGGTGCTGCAGATGGCCCGGGTGCCCGCGCTGGAGCGCCGGGTGGGCTCGGACCGGGTGGCGCGCTGGCACGCGATGAGCGGCCGGTACACGCTGTGTCTGACCCTCGCCCATGTCTTCCTGATCATGTGGGGCATGGCCCTCCAGGCCGGCAAGGGCCTCGGCGACATCGTCCAGCAGACCATCGACTCCATCAACCAGCTGCCCGACATGGGCAAGGCCGCCATCGGCACCGGCCTGCTGTTCTTCATCGGGCTGATCTCGATCGGCCCGATCCGCCGCCTGATCCCGTACGACACCTGGTACCACGTGCATCTGCTGACGTACGCGGCGGTGTTCCTGACCTTCTGGCACCAGCTGACCACCGGCAACGACTTCGCCGTCGAGCCCGTCGCGAAGACCGTCTGGTACGGGCTGTACGGGTCGGTGACGGGCCTGGTGATCTGGTATCGGATCCTCACCCCGATCCGGCTGAACCTGCGCCACCGCATGTATGTCGAGGCGGTCATCGAGGAGACGCCGGGCATCGTGTCGGTGCTGATCGGCGGGCGGAAGCTGCACCGGATGGGCGCGGAGGCGGGCCAGTTCTTCCGGTGGCGGTTCCTGGCGCCGGGCATGCGGTTCAGTTCGCACCCGTACTCGCTGTCGGCGGCTCCTCGCCCCGGCATGCTGCGGATCACGGTGAAGGCGATCGGCGACCACAGTGAGCGGCTGCGCGAGCTGACTCCCGGCACCAAGGTGTGGGCCGAGGGGCCGTACGGCGCGATGACCGCGTCCCGCCGCAGCCGGGGCAAGGTGCTGCTGGTCGCGGGCGGTGTCGGGATCACCCCGATGCGGGCGCTGTTCGAGACGCTGCCCGGCGCGGCCGGTGACATCACCCTGCTCTACCGGGCCAACAGCACGCAGGACCTGGCACTTTGGGACGAGCTCTCGACCATCGCGGACGAGCGCGGGGCCCGGCTGATGTACGCGGTCAACAGCCCGGACGGGGAACGCCCGGACATCTCGGCGGACCGACTGCGGCAGAAACTGCCGGACATCGACAAGCACGACGTCTTCATGTGCGGGCCGAACGGCTTCGCGCAGTCCGTGTACGAAGCACTGCGCGGCGCGGGTGTGCCCGCCCGCCGCATCCATCACGAGTCGTTCGAGATGTGAGCGACGGGATTCAGGAGCTGTTGAAGCGATGAGGAAGAGTCACCCCGTCCGACGCGTCGTGCTCGCGACCGCCGCCACCGTCTCCGGCGTCGTACTGCTGCTGTCGCTGAAGCCGTCCTCCGACCCGGCCTCCGCGGCGGCCGGCGGTGCGGCGGCCCAGCCGCCGGTGGCGCAGGAGTCGGCCCAGGGCGGCGCCCAGGCCGCCGGGACCGGCACGGTCACCGGGGACGCGGCCCAGACGCAGTACGGCGCCGTCCAGGTCCGGCTGACCATGGCCAACGGCAAGATCACCAAGGCGGAGGCGGTCCAGGCACCCAAGGGCGGCACCAGCGAGCAGAAGACCGCCCTCTCCGTACCCAAGCTCAACCAGGAAGCGGTAGCGGCCGGCAGCGCGGACATCGACTCGGTGTCCGGAGCCACCTACACCAGCAACGGCTACAAGCAGTCGCTGCAGTCGGCGCTGGACAAGGCGAAGGCGGCGGCATCCCAGGGCTCGGGCAGCGCCCAGGCCGCCAAGACCGTCACGGGCAGCGTCGCGCAGACCCAGTACGGACCGGTCCAGGTCCGCATCACGGTCGCCGGCGGAAAGATCACCAAGGCCGAGGCGGTCCAGGCACCCAAGGGCGGCACCAGCGACCAGAAAACCGCCCTCTCCGTACCCAAGCTCAACCAGGAAGCGGTAGCGGCCGGCAGCGCGGACATCGACTCGGTGTCCGGAGCCACCTACACCAGCAACGGCTACAAGGAATCCCTCCAGTCCGCGCTGGACCAGGCCGGTGGCTGACACCGTGGCCGAATCGGCACAAGCTCCCGCCGCGGTACGTCATGCGGAGGAGGTCATGGGGACGGTCTTTTCCTTTGACGTCCGCGGCGGGGATCCCGAGGACGTCCAGGCGGCCCTGCGGGACGCGGTGGCCGGACTGCACCGGGTGAACGAGGTGTTCAGCACCTACCGGGACGACAGCCAGGTCTCCCGGCTGGCGCGGGGCGAACTGACCGTCGAGGAGTGCGATCCGCTGGTCGCCGAGGTGCTCGAACTGGGTGCCGAGGCGGAGCGGACGAGCGACGGCTGGTTCAGCATGCGCTACGAGGGCCGCCTCGACCCGACCGGCGTCGTCAAGGGCTGGGCCGCGGAGCGCGCGGCGCGGCGGCTGGCGGAGGCCGGGGTGAGCGGCGTGAGCGTGAACGGCGGCGGGGACGTCCAGTTGCTGGGCGTTCCGGGTCCGCAGCGGCCGTGGCGGGTCGGGGTGTCGGACCCGCTGCGACCGGGCGGCCTGGCGGCTGTCGTGTCCGCGGCGGGTGCCGCGGAACTCGCGGTGGCCACCTCCGGGACAGCCGAGCGTGGCGCCCACATCGTCGACCCGAGCACGGGCCGCTCGGCGGTCACCGACCTGGTGGCGGTGACGGTGGTGGCTCCTCGACTGACCTGGGCGGACTGCTGGGCGACAGCGGCGTTCGCGATGGGGTCGCGGGAGGCGCTGGCCTGGCTGGAGTCCCTCCCGGACGTGGAGGCACTCCTGATCACGGCGGGCGACGAGGTGCGCTGCACGGGCGGGCTCGCCGCCCTACTGGGGTGAGCGAGTCCCCGGCGTGGGCGCGGGCGGTGCGCTGGTCCGCCTCGGGGCGCGCCAGCCCATCCCGCGGGCACGGGCTGGTTCGCGAGCCCGTCTCGCGTGAATACGGGCCGGTTGCCGGCGGCCCGGTGTACCGACCCGCCGCGCGAGCGCACGGTGTGCGAGCCGGCCTCCGGGGCGGTGTGCGAGACCCCCACGGGAGCGCGAGCCGGTGTGCGAGCCGGCCTCCGGGGCGCTGGACGGTGCGCGAGCCCGTCGCGTGAGCACGGGCCGGTGTGCGACTCTCCCGCATGCCGGCGGCCCGGTGTACCGACCCGCCGCGTGAGCGCACGGTGTGCGAGCCGGCCTCCGGGGCGGGGTGCGAGACCGCCGCCTGAGCGCGGAGCGGTGTGCGAGACCCCCACGGGAGCGCGGGGCGGTGTGCGAGCCTTCGGTGGGAGCGCGGGGCGGCCATCGGCAACCCGCGGCGCCTTGCGACGGCTCCCCCTCAGTGGCCGTTCTGAGCCAACCGCAGCAAGTGATCGGCCAGCGCCTGTCCACCCGTCGGATCCCGGCTGATCAACAACAGCGTGTCGTCGCCGGCGATGGTGCCCAGGATGTCCTGGAGCTCGGCCTGGTCGATCGCCGAGGCGAGGAACTGGGCCGCGCCCGGTGGTGTCCGTAGCACCACCAGATTCGCGGACGCCTCCGCGGAGATGAGCAGCTCAGCCGAGAGCCGCCGCATCCGCTCCTCCTTCGCGGACTCCCCCAGCGGTACCCGAGGCGTGCGGAATCCCCCTTCGCTCGGCACCGCGTAGATCAGGTCGCCGTCGTTGTTGCGGATCTTCACCGCGTTCAGCTCGTCCAGGTCCCGGGAGAGCGTCGCCTGAGTGACGCTCAGCCCGTCGTCGGACAGCAGCTTCGCCAACTGGCTCTGGCTCCGCACCGGTTGCCGGTTGAGGATGTCCACGATCCGGCGGTGGCGGGCGGTGCGGGTCTGCGGTACGGCAGGCCCTGCGGTCTGCTCGTGATCCTGCGCCTGGCTCATCGTCGTCTCATTCTCCGGATCATCCGTCCCCCTTGGCCACGTCCAGGATGCCGGGCAGCGCCTGGAGGAACGCGTCCACTTCCGCGTCGCCGAGGGTCAGTGGCGGCATCAGCCGTACCACCTCGGGGGCGGGCGCGTTCACCAGGAACCCGGCGTCCTGAGCCGCCTGCTGCACCTTCGGCGCGAGCGGCTCGGTGAGCACGATACCCAGCAGCAGCCCCGCACCCCGGACATGACCGATCAACGGGTGCCGGGACGTGGCGTCCGCGCCCTCGATTCCCTCACGCAGTTTCTCGCTCTGCGCCTTGACGTTCTCCAGCAGACCCTCGGTGGCGATCGTCTCCAGAACGGCGAGTCCGGCCGCGCAGGCGACCGGGTTGCCGCCGAAGGTCGTACCGTGCTGGCCCGGCCGCAGCAGTTCCGCGGCCCGGCCGAAGGCGACGGTCGCACCGAGCGGCAGACCTCCGCCGAGGCCCTTCGCCAGCGTGACGACATCCGGCAGGACACCCTCGTGGGCCTGGTACTCGAACCAGTGTCCGGTCCGGCCGATCCCGGTCTGCACCTCGTCAAGGACCAGCAGGCTGCCCGTCGCGGCGGTGATCGCCCGGGCCGCCTTGAGGTAGCCGGCCGGGGGCACCACGACCCCGTTCTCGCCCTGGATCGGCTCGATGATCACGAGCGCGGTCTCGTCGGTGACCGCGGCGGCCAGCGCCTGCGCGTCCCCGTACGGAACGTGTGTCACCTCGCCCGGCAGCGGCAGGAACGGCTCCTGCTTGCCCGGCTGCCCGGTCAGCGCCAGCGCGCCCATGGTCCGGCCGTGGAAGCCGCCCTGGGTGGCGACCATGTGGCTCCGGCCGGTCAGCCGGCCGATCTTGAACGCGCCCTCGTTGGCCTCGGCCCCCGAGTTGCAGAAGTACACCTTGCCGTCGCGACCGAAGTGCTGGAGGAGCCGCTCGGCGAGCGCGATGGGCGGCTCGGCGATGAAGAGGTTGGAGACATGGCCGAGGGAGGCGACCTGCTTGCTGACCGCGTCGACGATCGCCGGGTGGGCGTGGCCGAGCGCGTTGACCGCGATACCGCCGACGAGGTCGAGGTACTGCCTGCCGTCGGCGTCCCACAGCTTCGCGCCCTCGCCCCGCACCAGGGCCAACCGCGGCGTGCCGTAGTTGTTCATGAGCGCGCCCTGCCATCGCTGGGTGAGCTCCTGGTTGCCCGTCATGCGTCGTCCCCCTCTTCCGCGTCGGCCACGACCATCGTGCCGATGCCTTCGTCGGTGAAGATCTCCAGCAGGATCGAGTGCTGGACCCGGCCGTCGATGACCCGGGCGGTGGTGACGCCGCCTCGCACGGCGTGCAGACAGCCCTCCATCTTCGGCACCATGCCGGAGCTCAACTCCGGCAGCAGCTTCTCCAGTTGGGAAGCGGTGAGGCGGCTGATCACCTCGTCGCTGTGCGGCCAGTCCTCGTAGAGGCCCTCGACGTCCGTGAGGACCATGAGGGTTTCGGCACCCAGCGCGGCAGCGAGTGCCGCAGCCGCCGTATCAGCATTGACGTTGTAGACATGGTGATCGTCCTGGCTCCGGGCGATCGACGAGACCACCGGGATACGGCCGTCCGCCAACAGCGCCTCGATCGCGCCCGTGTCGATGTCGGTGATCTCGCCGACCCGCCCGATGTCGACCAACTCGCCGTCGATCTGGGGCTGGTGCTTGGTGGCGGTGATGGTGTGCGCGTCCTCGCCGGTCAACCCCACGGCGAGCGGGCCGTGTTGGTTGAGCAGCCCGACCAGCTCACGCTGGACCTGCCCGGCCAGCACCATCCGTACGACGTCCATGGCGTCCTCGGTGGTGACGCGCAGGCCTGCCTTGAACTCGCTGACGATGCCGTGCTTGTCGAGGGCGGCGCTGATCTGCGGGCCGCCGCCGTGCACGACGACGGGCTTGAGGCCGGCGTGGTGCAGGAAGACGACGTCCTGCGCGAACGCGGCCTTCAGGTCCTCGTCGATCATGGCGTTGCCGCCGAACTTGATGACGACGGTCTTGCCGTTGTGCCGAACCAGCCAGGGCAGCGCCTCGATGAGGATCTGCGCCTTGGGCAGGGCGGTGTGCTTGCGAGTTGGGGACTTTCCCTCTTCTGAGTGATTGACCGTCATAGCCGACTTTCGGAAAGATCTCGGATCAGCCGCCGGGCGGGCGGTGCTGGCCTGCGGAGGCGGTGTAAGACTCATCCCGGACTCGTCCGGGGCGAGCTGTCGCCGATGAAACAGGAACCCTCGTCGGTGACGGCGAGGACCCGCGACAACCAAGCGGGCACGTCAAGACGAGTACGCGCTGTTCTCGTGGACGTAATCGGCCGTCAGGTCGTTGGTCCAGATCACCGCAGACTCATTTCCTGCCGCGAGGTCCGCCGTGATGTGGACCTCGCGGTAGCGCATGTCGACCTTGTCCCGGTCCTCGCCGACGCCTCCGTTCTTGCACACCCAGACGCCGTTGATGGCCACGTTGAGCCGGTCTGGGTCGAAGGCGGCCTTCGTCGTGCCGATCGCGGAGAGCACGCGGCCCCAGTTGGGGTCCTCGCCGTGGATCGCGCACTTGAGGAGGTTGTTGCGGGCGATGGACCGGCCCACCTCGACGGCGTCGTCCTCGCTCGCGGCGCCCACCACCTCGACCTTGATGTCCTTGCTCGCGCCCTCGGCGTCCCGGATGAGCTGCTGGCCGAGGTCGTCGCAGACGGTCCGTACGGCCTCGGCGAACTCCTCGTACTCCGGGGTGACTTCGCAGGCGCCGGAGGCCAGCAGCAGCACGGTGTCGTTGGTGGACATGCAGCCGTCGGAGTCGACCCGGTCGAAGGTGACCTTGGTGGCGGCGCGCAGCGCCCGGTCCAGGGTCGCGCTGTCGAGGTCGGCGTCGGTAGTGAGGACGACGAGCATGGTGGCCAGGCCCGGGGCGAGCATGCCCGCGCCCTTGGCCATGCCGCCGACGGTCCAGCCGTTCCTGGTCACGACGGACGTCTTGTGGACGCTGTCGGTGGTCTTGATGGCGATGGCGGCCTTCTCGCCGCCGTGCTCGCTGAGGGCCTTCGCCGCCTGCTCGACTCCCGGCAGCAGCTTGTCCATCGGGAGCAGGACCCCGATCAGCCCCGTGGAGGCGACGGCGACCTCGACCGCGCCGAGACCGAGCACCTCGGCTGCCTTCTCGGCGGTGGCGTGCGTGTCCTGGAAGCCCTTCGGTCCCGTACAGGCGTTGGCGCCACCGGAGTTGAGGACGACGGCGGAGACCTGGCCGGTGCTGAGGACCTGCTCCGACCACAGCACCGGCGCGGCCTTCACACGGTTGGAGGTGAAGACGCCGGCGGCGGCCCGGCGGGGCCCGGTGTTGACCACGAGGGCCAGGTCCGGGTTGCCGTTCTCCTTGATTCCGGCGGCGATACCCGCCGCCTGGAACCCCTGTGCTGCCGTGACGCTCACGGTGCGACTCCGATCGTGGAAAGACCGAGCTCCTCGGGAAGCCCGAGGGCGATGTTCATGCTCTGGACGGCACCGCCCGCGGTGCCCTTGGCCAGGTTGTCGATGGCGCTGATCGCGATGATGCGGCCCGCGGCCTCGTCGTACGCGACCTGCACCTGAACGGCGTTGGAACCGTAGACGGACGCCGTGGCGGGCCACTGCCCCTCGGGAAGCAGGTGGACGAAGGGCTCGTCGGCGAGGGCCTTCTCGTAGGCGGCGCGGACGGACTCGCCGGTGACACCGGGGCGTGCCTTCGCGGAGCAGGTGGCGAGGATGCCTCGGGGCATCGGCGCGAGGGTGGGCGTGAAGGAGACGGAGACCGCCTCGCCGGCGACCCCGCTCAGGTTCTGGATCATCTCGGGCGTGTGCCGGTGGCCGCCGCCGACGCCGTACGGCGACATGGAGCCCATGACCTCGCTGCCCAGCAGGTTCGGCTTGGGCGCCTTGCCCGCGCCGGAGGTGCCGGAGGCGGCGACGATCACGGCCTCGGCCTCGGCGAGATGGGCGGCGTACGCCGGGAACAGGGCGAGGGAGACCGCGGTCGGGTAGCAACCGGGCACCGCGATGCGCTTGGAACCCTCCAACGCGGCGCGGCCGCCCGGCAGTTCGGGAAGGCCGTACGGCCAGGTGCCGGCGTGCGGGGAACCGTAGAACCTCTCCCAGTCGGCCGCGTCCTTGAGCCGGAAGTCGGCGCCCATGTCGACGACGAGCACCTCCGGACCGAGCTGCTCGGCGACGGCCGCGGACTGCCCGTGCGGCAGCGCGAGAAAGACGACATCGTGTCCGGCGAGGACATCGGCCGTGGTCTCCTGGAGCACCCGGTCGGCCAGCGGCAGCAGGTGCGGCTGGAGCGCGCCGAGCCTCTGGCCCGCGTTGGAGTTGCCGGTCAGGGCACCGATCTCGACCTCGGGGTGCGCCAGGAGCAGCCGCAGGAGCTCCCCGCCCGCGTATCCGCTCGCTCCGGCCACTGCCGCACGTACCGCCATGGAATCCATCCTCCTCTTGGATGGCATGACTATACGTTTCGCTGCACGTTTATGCAATCCTGACCGGATCGCTCACCTCGTGGGCGCGGGCGCCTCCGGTACGGACGGTGTCGCGGCGACACTGGAGGGCTCGGGTGAGTACACGGTCGGGGAAGGGGATCGAGTCTGCGTGGGGCTCGGCGTGACGGTCGGCGGGCCCGCCGGTCTGATCGGCGTGTCCGTCTCGCGTTGCGCGAGGAGCAGGACGCAGACCGCCACGGCGGCCAGCGCCAGGAGGGCCAGGGCGGCGCGGGCCGGTGTGACCCGGGCGACGGAGGACCCGGACGGCGGGTGCGCGTGGCGCAGATCGGCCAGGCCGACGGAGTCGGCCCGCGCCCGCAGGGCGGACTCCAGCCGGAGTTCCACCGACTCCGGGCCCGGCCCGGGATCGTGTCCGTTCATCGGGAACCTTCCAGACGTTTGCCGAGGGCGACCAGGGCGCGGCTGGCCGTGGACTTGACGGTGCCCCGGGACAGCCCGAGGGTCTCAGCGATCTGGGCCTCGGTGAGATGGGACCAGTACCGCAGCACCAGCACCTCGCGCTGACGTGCGGTGAGGTGCCCGAGCGCCGCGAGAACCTCCCGGTGGTCCTCGTGGAGCAGCACATGGTCCTCGGGCGGCGGGGCGTGCTGCTCGCGCTCGGGCACGTGGGCACGCACGGTCCGGCGACGCCTCAGCACCGAGCGGGCGCCGTTGACCACGCTGGTCCGCAGATACGCCTCCGGGTCGTCCACGGCCGCGAGCCGGCGCCCGTGGCGGCGGAACAGCGCGATGAAGGCGTCCTGGACGACGTCCTCCGCCGTGGGCAGGTCGTCCACCAGCAGCAGCGCCAGGCGCACCAGGGGCAGCCGCCGGTGGTGGTAGAGCTGGTCGATACGGAACTCGTCGAAGACCGCCGGCGAAGGGATGTCCCCGACCGTCCCGTCGGCCCGCGCCCCCGCCGCCCGCCTCGCCACACCGGCCGGCATCCGGTCCCGGGCCGGCGACAGCGCGCGGGCGACGGCCCGTAGCCACGGGTGCGCCCGCGTCCGGCGAGGAGAGGCCGGCGGGTCACTGATCCAGCGCGGGACTGCCGGGACCGGTGCTGTCGTCATGGGTCTCCTGGACGGGTGGAGCGGGGTGTCTCCGACGGTGGAACGGGGGGGCGGCGGCATGGGCGGTGCGGCGGGAGCTGCCGGACCGTGGCCCGGCAGCCCCGTTCAGCTCCCTCTCGGGAGCGTCAGCCGTGTCGCGGGACCGGCGTGGGGCTGGTCCACCTCGTGGGCTCGGGCTTCGCAGTCGCCTCCGACGGCACCGGGGCCGGGCTCGTCACCTTCGTGGGCTCGGGCTTCGCAGTCGCCTCCGACGGCACCGGGGCCGGGGCCGGGCTGGTCCACCTCGTGGGCTCGGGCTTCGCAGTCGCCTCCGACGGCACCGGG
>Ga0307516_10003099_pt1 | contig 21615 bp, 25 predicted proteins | sample 19_EM_MG_FD_203310 | JGI IMG/M metagenome (GOLD analysis project Ga0307516, IMG submission 203310) | Populus trichocarpa ectomycorrhiza microbial communities from riparian zone in the Pacific Northwest, United States - 19_EM | ecosystem: Host-associated > Plants > Roots > Unclassified | place... | reverse complement strand
ATAGGTATTGGTTTATACATGTTTATGTACAGCTATAACCTTACAGATAGTCACCCAATGCAAGGCTTGTATTTCCATGTATCAATTGAGTTCTATATAATTTTTAAATAAGAAAAAAGACAACAAGTGACTTTCTGTCACAGTTTGGAACACCTAAACCTTGAATATCCTGACTGGAAAAGGGAACTATCAGGACCCCGACCATTGCGTGGGGTTCTCTAAATCAACAGTTTGGAGTTTATAAGTTTATGCCATTTGGAATTTAGAATTTTGTAAACCTGGTCTGGGGTCCTTGTTTTGGGGGTTGGGCAGGGTATTTTCATGTGTTTCCCCCAACCCTCCTCCAACTTCCACCCCATGTCTCCACCCATCCCCTGGAGCATGGATCATGTGGCATTTCTTACTCCAGGGTGGTCACGAGACCTTACCCCATCATCCCAGCACTGAGGACATTGTCCTGGTGGATGTGGAGGCAGACAAGGACCCATAGCAATAGTAATTAGGGTCTATCCTCGTCTAGTACAGAAATACAGACCCCAAAACAGCCAAAATTTTGCCAATAAACCTCAGCTAGTGGCACCCTGATAGAAACTCCAAACCATTCTAAAAGCCCATGGAAAGTCACTCAATCCCCCACAGGAACAACTACAGTCTCTTTCCTGCCCTCCAGAGAATGCATGATTACATCCCCTGCCGATGTTGATGGTTATCTCAAGCTGTCTCATTCCCGAAGAGGCCGAGGCTAACTGCCACGTGAGTTGTGCGCTAGAACGCGTGACATCGCGAGTCCACCTCAACCCCCATCCACGACGGAGCGCGATTCGATCCTCATCGATGGCAACGCAAAATGAAGAAATCCGCAGGCCCATGACCCCCACGAGTGATTTGCAACGAACCCAGCTAACTCACGCCACGCCGATCCGACACCGCGGCGCCAGCTCGGCGGCGATTAGTAGCTCGAAGTGGGCATCCGTTGCAGAGATCGAGTGCGTTCCAATGCCCGGGTTCCATACGCACGTTAGCTCACGGTCCTGACTGAGCTTGAGTGTCAGAAATACGAAACTGACCGGTTTGGTAGATGGAAACTGTACCCCGGCGGAGAACACTGAGGGGGGCTGGAACAGGATGGAAACGTGGGCCACAGATGCGGATCGGCACGTGCTCTTTCGTGCTCGACAGGGATATATATCACTAAGACCACCTCGTAACAGGAAACAGCACGCGCAGCCCACTCAACCAGACCATCGGGCCCGGTTCTTTGAGGAATACCGCAAGGAAGCTGAGGAATACGACAGGGAGTTCATGGGGAAGTTTGATGAAGACTTGAACACGACCCTCATATTCGTGAGTTTCGTGTGGTGCTCCGGTATCCGCGTGCTGACTCGTTCTCAGGCTGGTGCAGCTTCCGAGAGCTGTCCATACCAAACACCCGGATCCAACACCCTTCGATACCTGTGGTCAAGGGCCCGCAGAATGCTTCGCTCAGTTGCCGCGGCCGTTTTCCCCAGTTTCAGGAAACTCGACACTGTCAAGGTGATCCAGATGTCTCATTGCCCTTCATGGTCCAGAAACTGGATTATGCCCCCCATGAAGGACGTGATTCTCGACATCCCTCGTGCACTTGCCACCGATACCCACCACCTCGGAAGAGGGCTCTGTTCCACGGTGGTTGTATGCTAGTGGTTTCGCTCACTCGTGGCACACTTCCCATCCCAGAGCAAGGACCAGATTAGTAAACAACTGCGTTGGACTTGCGATGCATTCTGTGGATGCTCCAGACGTCCTTGGACAAGACTATCCATCTGCCGACCTTGAAACACCTCGCGACGGTGATACCACTGGCCAACTTCTACCCCGCCCCCATCGCAGATTGCTTCAATGCATTCATTGGTTGTATAAAAGTTGTCAATGGCCACGAGGTGGTGATTGTACAAGGGTTGGGAGAACTTGCAATGATATCCGCCCTGTGTTTTTTCAACACCGTCTCTCATATCTTGGTCACGGATCCGACTTCGAGCGCCATCGAAGATACACGCCGGCACTACGTTCGGGTTTTCCCAACCCGGCCACCCGTCCTCCCATACCATGAACGCCACCCATTCTTTATTCATTCGGTGCCCGGAGCGTCAGTCCTTCCAGTGGAGTGACTACGAACCTTCCGCCGATGAACACGCCACAGTCGCCCACAACCTGGTAAAACTCGCCCGGTTTGAGAACCAGAGAGTGCAACAAGTGAAGGTTCCACGCTTCCTCCTTCGCTTTGCATTCCATTCCCTCTCTCTGGACCCCCTACCCCCGTCCATCGTTACTGACTGCTTGTCGATCATCGCAATCGACTTGGGCTGTGATGTGCCGGCCGTAATGTCGGGTGGGAGGTACGTCTGCGTTCGGCGGTTGGATGCTGCTCTGGCGCTGGATTGGCATACGAGTGGAACAAGTCTCAAGCCTGATATCTCAGGAAGTGAAAACAATCGCCGGTGCCGAAGCTCGGCGTCCACTCCGATCCAAGTCCAAGACAATCAACCCTCCCATACGCACTTCGGCAGGAGCGAGATGGGAAACCCGAGATGCTCGATACGTTCCTACAAAATGCCCTCCTCTCCCGCCCGTCTGCTGGGGACGTTACCTCGGAACTCACTGGACGTCGTCCATGTGGTCCGGACCCGGGGAGGCGGGAGTTCCAACCGCGACGAAGTTTTCAACTCGTATTTGTTTCTTACCTGGTCCGAGTGGAGTACTCTCGGGGTGAAGGTTTCGACGGGATATGTGCCATGACACGCAATTGCTTCGGTGGAATCAGGCACCGCCGTCACCGGGCAGGTCTCATCAAACGACTAAACCACATCCTCGGGCGGTTAGGATACCTCAAGCGACGCCATCCGAATCTCGGGAAGCCTCATTTCCAGAAAATGGAGTACCAGCACGGAAACTCAAGGATATATTGCTGGAGAGGGATCTCGAAGTAATCGTTCGTACGTCTGGCCCAATTTTTATGTTTCTCTGCACACTAGCTCAGGCGGACAGGTACATGATCCCGCCCAACATTTATGTGCGCACTCCCCCTTCCATGACCATAGCTTCACGTCTGCAACCCTCAGTCACTTATCTCCCTCTTCATCTGTACACGGACTTCAATACCTACGCTTACTCGTCGCATACTTCACACGTCCCTTCTTTCTTGTCGTGTCGGTGCCGCGCGCTCCATTTCCTCGGTATCTTCAATGGGTGGCCATTAGGGTTCTCATTTGCCGCAATTAGCGCTCGCGGCCCTCTCAGACTCCCTATTTATTGGTTCGCCTGCCCACCGTTGAATGATATTCTAACTTTTGCGTCTATCTCTCATACGTAGTACCTACTTCCATGCCAGTTCCTTGTCTTAGATAATCCCTCGTCTCATGCGGCTGTTAGGTGGCACCTGAATCCGACCCAAGCTCGTGGTATCTCGAACTTTCGTACTTCGTTCGTCACCCCAGAAATTGGTGCCAAACTGCCGGCTCAGTGAACCGGAGACCTTTGGGTCTGGGGCAAAATCCAGTTCATTGTGGGCCGCTCGCGGCACGGAGAATGGTGTGAAAACAGAGGGATCACACAAAAATAAGGGACGTGAGAGCCGGCGTCCGCAAGCTCAGGCCTGTCTCCCCGGACGCTTTCTGTGTTCCACAACCACACGAAAGAATTCCACGGTCGGACAATGATGAGCCCCCGCGGCGGGGTGTCTGTCCACAGTACAGTTGAAGAGGAGGTTGGCGACTCGAGGAATATCCAGTTCTGTTCGAATTCTGAAAACGGTCTGCCGGGAGCAATGCTTTGACTTCGACAAACGGAGCATTCACTGGATTTAGGACGGCTGTGGTGGACCCCACAGGGTTGAGGGGCAACCAGGATATATGCAGGTAGGAGTCCCTGTGAACACGCCTGTCGCTGGGCGGAAATGTAAGGGGTTCGTCTGGTGACCTTGCACGAGAAGTGTGACGTCAGACCAAATATATCCATGGTATCGTGGCGACATTGTGTTCTACAGGATGCCACAACTACTGAAGCGGCCTGCGTGCCCAAAGACGGTTTAAGGGGGGAGGACTTCGCCCATTCAATCGAGTCCAGAAGTTCATTAATTCCCCGGGTACTTTCGTTACAAACCCCCACCGATTACTTCCCCAAACTTCCGAAGCCGTTGAGCCTTTTTAACACCACCTCAGACCCTCCGCCGGGTGTACTATCCTTCTCAGTGCCACTACCCTTCTGGTCGGTGTCCTCCGGCTGCTTGGGGTCGATCTGTTGCTTGATACCACCGAACGATCCCGTAACATTAGAGGACACAGGCATGCTCCCTCTCTTTCTATTAGTACGGACGGGACTTTCCTTGATCGCAAGCTGAGGCAGGCATGAAAGGCTCTCGTTCTGTTCCTTCAATTGGACTAGCGATATTTGCTGCTCCGCGATAACCTGGCTTAACGCAGCCCGCGCACTCTATTGTAGAGTGAGAGTGAGATCTCTTGCGGGGAATCAAGGCAACCCACCATTTCTTTACCCACTGTGTCACGAAGTTCTGCGATGGTATCTTTTGCCTCTTTCTTGTGCGTCGTATACTCTGAGGTGATTGCCTCCAACTTGATGCGCTCTTCCAACGCTTCTGTTTCGAGATCGCGGTTCGCGCATTTAACAGAAGAGAGTTGGGCACGCAGAGCCTCAACGCAATCTTCTGCTACCTTGGCTCGGTCCGTCTCTCTTTTCAGCTGATCTCGCAATAACGCGGCTTCTTCCTGGAGGCGGTTATTCAGAGTTTTCATCTCCGTCCATTCCACGTCAACGGGAGACGGAGCTGGGGGGCCGTCGAGTGTGGCGGCCCTATTCGCGTAGGTCAGGAAGAGGCTGGACAGCAAGGGGCTCGCTGATAGAAGAGACATGGCGTGATCCTCCTCCTTTCGGATGATCTGGAGGATATCCCTCTGCATATTCGACATGACAGAGGGATCGACGATCTCCTGCAAGGTCTACGCTCCGGTTAGTTGTGCCTGGTTAGCACGGCCAATTAAGCTCACAGAGGTCTTGGAGCTGATGCTATCGGTCTCCGTCTCGAGGCCGAAGGGAGTAATGTGTGTCATGGGCATTACTGGTCGGGTTTGCACTGGGATACAGGGATCCGAGGGAGATCGAGAGAGATATGAAATGATTAGCCACCACTGGCCCTGAGAGCAGGCGCAAAGTGTGGCTGCTTAGGTAAATGGCACGTGGGCTATAAGATTTGACCTGGCGGCTCGAGGCGAATCTGTGGGCGACCCTTCATAAGCCATTGAGTATGGGCGCTGCGGTGGGAGCGACTTAATCGTTTGCTCTCACTCCGCATAAGTATACAGAGCCTTTTGGCCGCCCCTGCTCGAGTGGCCCGCCTGGAGGGTGAGAATCCCTTCGTCCGACAAACGCGGCAGGTATCCCCGGGAAACGGGGAGGAGGGACAATCGTGGGAAGCGCCACTTGTCGTCGTTCGACAACTCACAACAGTCCCTGAAGTCCACGAAGAATGTTACGAATTCCGTTATCGGTGGGCGGGTTTGGTAACCATGCATTGGTAAGAATCGATTACACCAAACCCTAATACCTGTTGACAAGGCCAACTTTCCGCTCTAACGCAACACCGTGCCGGGAAGGGTTGTTTCCCCCGCCTGGAAGGAGAACAAGGGACCGAGGGAAGCGGACAGGAACGACCCGAACCAATACAGGGAAACCAGAGCGTGATCGCGTGTGGGACAATGAATTGCGGGCGCTCGGGTTGCCATGGCCATTCGGAAAAACCCGAACCGAACTTCCCCTCCAGACTACCGACCCCGCCTGCGATCTCGCTCGTGAAAGTCCCTGGTCTCCCAACTCACGTTTGGCTCCCAGTGACACTCTCGGTAGAGACCATCGCGTTTCGTATGGGAGACTGAGAGACACCTCACCCTTTGTGTTTCCTTCGCCTCATGTGGATCATGACAGTCACCGCAGCCCCCAGGGCCATCAGTGGGGAAGTGACCCGAACAAAACGGGACGGGGTCTAGCCCTTGGTCTCAAGTGGAGATAGGCGAAGCGGCTCCGGGAATCTAGCCGCATGGACACGGTTGACAGATTAGGTCGAGTGAAACACTGTAATGTACAACGTAGGTCATCACATCCTGGGACGAAAAAGATAATGTCCACTGGAGAGAGAAAGGTGAAAGGTCAACCTGCCAGGTGTGGGAAAACATCAGTGTCCACGCGCTGGCGAACGGGGAAAACACAGAGTGGATGAATAAAAGCAACGGAGCGCAATAATCAAGGAACAATGGGCGTAGCCAAGTCGCAGGTAGAAAGGAAAAAAAAAAGACAGTGCGTGGCGAACGATCAACCAGTGATCCAGACGTGCTGAAGGAGATCAACGGCATCGGGCCTAGCTTCGTGATTCAGTTCGAAGGTAAGTTGTAGGAAATTCTCCGCTTCCGCCGATATGTCAGAGGGTATAGTTGGCTTGGCGGAAGAACCGATCTGGAAAGAATGAATGCATCAATATCTGCAGGGCGCACAAACGGCGGACAGCGGAATGGTGGGCGGGGTTTGCGCGTACCTTGAAAATGGCTTGCATTTGACTAAGTTGCGCCCATGGGTGCTCCCCAGTCAACATCTCGACGATCAAACACCCCACGCTCCAGATGTCTGCCTTACGTGTGTACGCCGTCTGTTTTACAACTTCAGGTGCCATCCAGAAAACCGAGCCTTGTAGTGACGGGCGGTGTGCGCGGGAACCGGTTAGCAAGTCTTGAAACTCGGTTAGCACCCGACTACCAAGCAGAAAAGGAACAACGCACTGTCTTCGACCTTTTTCGAAACACCGAAATCGGAAATCTTGATGCCGCCTTTGTTGTCAACGAGGATGTTCCCGCCTTTGATGTCTCGATGGATGACATCTTTCTCGTGGAGATACGCTAAGCCTTTCAGGATCTGCCGAACAAAGTTCTTCACGAGCGGTTCCTCAAAGGCCCCATAGTTCCTCAACAGGGCAGTGACGGATCCGCCAGGGACGTATTCCAGGAAGATATTCAGGTGTTCCTCGTCGATGCACGACGCTGCGTGGAGGGTTCCGGTCAGAGAAAATGGTAAGGGCGGATCGGGGAAATTTCTCCCACCGTGGTATTGGACAATGTTCTCGTGCTGAAGCTCGCGCAAAAGCTCGATTTCCCGCTCAAGCGCGCTTAGCATGGCCTTCTTCCGTTCCTGATTTACCCCGGATCCCGTTGGTAGGGAGACCTGCTTTACAGCCATCAAAAGACCAGTGGCTGCGTCCATCCCAAGGTACACTTGACCGAACGATCCAGCACCGATGAGTGCACCCTTGATCCATTTGATGGTTTTCTCTGTTGGAGTCACAGAGAAAGGCTTAGCACAAAAACACCGAGGGGACAAGTGCGAATGGACAACGAACCTGCGTGAGAGGTGATAGGCTTCCCGGGTTCATCGGCGTCGTGAAGTTCAACCTCAACCTCTTCATAATCCTCGTCGTACTCTTCGTCCTCATCTTCGTCCTCGTATTCCTCCTCTTCCTCTTCGTACTCCTCATCTGACCCGTGTTGATTGTTCTCCACTTCTGCAGTGATCTCGTCAACGGTCAACAAGCTCACAGCGTCAGACAAATCCTTCTTGCTCCTCAACTCTGTGATCATACTCATCCTCTTCGAGGCCGTAGAGAATGTCATTGCGTCGTTACCTTCGTCCGCATCAAATCCATCTCCGATGGACTCGGACAAGGATTCCGAAGGGAACTTAACAGGCGGAAGCAAACCAGCGTCCGATGTTTGGAAGGAATCAACAAGAGTGTCGCTCCCGTCTGTGGTGTCGAGATCGAACTCCCGGCCATCCTCGAGGGAAATGGACACCTTCGGGGAGGGACCGTCTAGTTCCCCAACCGTCTCGTCTGTGTCACTTAACCCGCTGATCACAGAAGTCCTTGAGGATCCTGCCCGGCCCCCGGGAATTGGTATGGAGTCCCCGGTCGGGGTCGTTGGGGAGATGCCGCTGTACACCGAGGCGCGAGTCGACAACATCGATATACGCTGGTTCCCTGAGCCCTGGGTACTGACGCTGAATCTCGACGAGGCAGGGGTGTTCCATGAGATAATGCTATCCCTCTTACCCAGCCCAGTCTTCATCATACTTTGCCTTCTCGCCCTTCCGAGGACCTTCTTCTCAGCGGCAGGGAAGTAGGCCGTCAAGTGCTGTGTGATCAACTCGCTTGGCGGACGCTGTCCGAAAAAGTTCCTAAGTTTAGATTGTGGTTTTGATGGACTAAGATTCGGCCCAGGTGAATCGGCTGGGGAAGGTTGGATCCCAGAGGTCCGACGTGTATCCAGTTTTTCGAGGTCGACGCCAAGTCCACTTAGAACACTGATGGTGCTCGCGCGTTTGGCTTTGCGTATACGGATACTTTCCAGATCAGCCTGGTCGGTGGAGAATGTTCGGTCGAATTTAGGCGAGGGTGGGAGGTCCTCGTCTTCGGGGTATGCTGTTTGCCGAGATAAGTAAGTGTTGATCGGTAGAACGGAAAATTAAAACTTGCCAAAGCCAGGAGTAGCGGGTATAGGCGGTGTTTCCCCGAAGATCTGATGAAGTTGCTTCGACCTCTTTCCACGTGCTGCAATGCGTCGCAACGTGAGTCGATGATCGCCAACAAGATCACTGGTTGGCGAGTGGCAGATGGCCAGGACCTGAGCCTCGGTCAGAGGTTTACCGACTATTGAATCAGTCAGTAAACCCAAACGTCAATCGCACTCCAAAAATATGACGCACACCCCGAGTCGTTATTCCAGTCTGCGAAAACACCCCAACCCTCCACGCTCAATCCACCGTCACCAGTGCCGACGTCTATCGTGTTATCGTCTGATTCGGTGATACGTTGAGTGACCTTCAGCTTCTTGATCGCCTTTTCAAGAATCTCAACCCCACCAGCGCAATCACCAGCGTCAATGACAACAGATTGACCGGCTTCCGGGAGTTGGAACTTGACGAGTCGCTTGTCCGACGTCGAAGTTGATGGGGTGGTTGGCCTTTGGTAAGGTCCAGAACCAACCCGATATCCAGTTGGTGGAGAAGGAGACCCAAACCCGGAGTTATGTAGAGGAGATTCCATGATAGGGGAAAGATTCTGGTCCCCAGCATGTTGTCCACGATTAGGGTGTGAGGAGGGTCGCGAAGATGAATCTGACGTTGAAGGGCGAGGGGGTACCTTCACCTGGGGGACAACATTGGGGTTGAGATTCGAAAGTGACGTATTGCGGCCGTGGTTGATCGGAGGGACAGGTGAGCGAGCGGCAGCTCCTGTGGAAAACGGTGACCCGCCAAAGGCGGGCGTCCGTCCTCCTGAAGGCCGAGGATCCGACGGAAGTCCCCACTGACCATTGGTTGGAGTGAGCAGTCCTGATGGGTTGGGGGGTTGGTGAGGTGGGAAGTTGGGGTCATTGGGGGTCTTTTGGTGAAGGTTTCTACTACCGGAGCTGGAGCGTATTCGGCTGGATGAGGGAGTGGTGGGTGGCAAGGGCGGCTGTCCTCTCGGTGGTGGCGGGAGTGGTGGAAGGGTATGTCGGGAGGATGTTGTGGGGGTGGCGGTGTTAGTGGGCGGAGTACCGTTCTGTCTGTTGGGGAATGGGAGTGGGCGCACGGATGCTCCTGATGTTCGTCCAGACTCTTGCCTCGAGTTGTCCATGCGCGCAGACTCGGATCCTTCGCGAACAAGCCGAGGTAATGCTTCCCTCCCAGGATCTGAAACGAGTTGTAATGGGGCTGGCCTGGCAGACTCCAGTCGACGCCCGTTTGTTGCGGCCCTTTGTGTCGGCGAGTTATCTCTTGAACTGGGTGAATCGTCGGTGGCAAGGGTAGACCTAGACATCAGGTATAGGGAATTCCGCTGTCTCAGAACCTTTACGGCGTTGAGGACTCGGATACGCTCTCCAACGCTCTTTATGCCCATTTCTTTGAGAGATCCCTCGTTCAGATCGAGGATAACATCGCTCCTGATGTCGTTCGCCTTGAATGCGTTTGCCAGATGCCCAACCCTGTTCTCTGCGAGCCAGCGAGCGACGTCAGAGTCGGACCATGCCTTGATGAGTTCGAGGAAAGTCAGTCCCGGCGGGGGTTCGAGGATGTCCGACAGGTGATTGACAGTCGGGGTGCCGGGCAGCGACGAGTGTGGGGAGCGAGAGGAGGATTGCCTGGACGCATTCGGGTGCGGGGCGTGATTGTTGAAAGAGCCGGTGGGAGACGTGGGCGAGTTCGCCTGCGAGTCGTGAAAGCCGTTGAGGGTCATTAAGCAGGGGGGCGGCGACCAGTGAGGGCCGCGTTTGTTATTGTTGTAACCGGATGGGGAGCGGGTTTCTAACCAGACTAGAAAAGATTTTGTAGTCTTTACTTTTTTTTATCATCGCTTCTGCATTGGGTGGAACGGAGGCCGAGCGCCCAGCAGTACCTTAATTGGCCCCGGTCTTTCGTGTTTTCTCGCACCCCCCACCACATCGGTTGTCTCTCCCCCCGCTCCCTGCTACGTGTCCTCCCCCCGTCGTCTTCGGCGCCACCATCCATTCTTTGTCAGTTCGACCTCAGCGTCGTCCAGTCCCTACCATTCACCGCTCAGCACCGTCATAATCCTCCGCCTCGCTTGCAACGGCGCATAGAGACCTTTTTCCAGCGAGGAGAGTCCCCCCATGTGGTTCTCAACCGCGTTGGGGCTTTGGTCCCTCGCTACCTTCGTTTCAGCAGCACCATACAACGAGACCTACGCAGCATGGAATCTCAACACAAACAAAAACGCCCAATCACCGATGGAATACGACACCGACTTCGTACCCAAATCATATTTCCCTTCCCCCGACAACTGGCGTTTCCCATTCTATACCATCCTTATGGACAAGTTCGCCGACGGAGATCCATCCAACAACGACTTCTTCGGCACAATGTTCGAGTGGGATTGGCGGGAACCCAACCTCCGTTACGGTGGTGACGCGAAAGGACTGGAGGCGAAGCTTGATTACCTGGCTGGTATGGGTATCAAAGGAATCTTCGCCTCTGGTACACCCTTCATCAACAACTTGTGGCAAGCAGACAGTCAGTTCTCACACTTTGTCCGGCACTCTTTACCGCAACGCTCATATTTTACACAACTAGGTTATTCCGCTTTAGATTTTACGACCCTCGACCCCCACTGGGGAGAGATGAACGACTGGAGAAACCTCATCGATGCGGTCCATGCGCGTGGCATGTACTACATGGTCGACTTTACCATCGGTACTATGGGCGATCTCATCGCGTGGAAAGGGTAAATTCTCCCTTGGGCCTGAAGGACTCCGCCGCTGAAACTTCAACAGCTTCGAGAACGCTTCCGCTCCATTCACCACTGACGAGTACGATGCCGTGTGGAAGGACCCCAAATATTATCCGTGGAACTTCCAACGGTACCTCGATTTCAATGTAAGCGCTGAGCGGCCTTCGATCGTCGCGTCATTAAATCCTTTTGTTAGATAAGCAACGGCCATAACGCCTCGTGTTCCTTCCCGGCGTTCTGGCAAGATGACGGCACCACGGTCCCCGTCCAAGCGGATGGTTGTAGGACTTCGGACTTCGACCAGTACGGTGACATGGAGGCCTTTGGTGTTCATCCGGACTGGAATCGTCAATTGTCCAAGTTCGCTTCCGTGCAAGATCGTCTCCGAGAATGGCAGCCGTCTGTCATGGACAGGTTGATTCATTTCTCTTGTTTGACGTTGAAAGCTCTCGACTTCGATGCGATTCGAGTAGATAAGGCCACTCAAGTTACCCTCGACGCCACCTCAATATGGGGCGCAGGTGTTCGAGATTGCGCTGCCAAACTCGGGAAGAAAAATTTCTTCATCACCGGCGAAGTCACTGGTGGCAACACGTTTGGATCCCTGTACCTGTGAGGCCTTTCCTTTTGTCGTGCCGCGTCTTTTTCTGATATTTTCGCAGTGGCCGTGGTCGAACTCCTACGCAGAAGCCCCCCGGTTTTCTTGCAGCCGCGAATGTGACGTCCAAGGACAACCAGTTCTTCCTACGAGACGCGCCCTATAACGGTCTCGATGCCATTGCTTTCCATTACTCTGTCTACCGCGCGTTCCAGCGTTTCCTCGGAATGGACGGTAACTTGCAGGTCGCCTACGACGTCTCGGTGAATTTCGTCAGCGCGTGGAACCAAATGTTCGTGGAGAACGATTTCATCAATGCGCTCACCGGTAAAATCGACCCCCGCCATATGTACGGAACGAGTAATTTCGATGTGTTCAGGTGGAACAGTCTCAACAATGGAACCCAGAAGAGTGTTCTCGGAACATTCATTGCTACCCTGTTGATGCCCGGGATTCCCCTTGTATGTGCACATCCTTGCCTGTTTTGACGAATCTCATGCCTTTCCGCAGTTGTACTATGGTGAGGAGCAGAACATCTACTTGTACGACAACACGGCGAACAACTATCTCTTCGGGTGCGCACTGACGGCTTTCTACTTCGAACATCATGCTAATGTTCGATTCAGGCGTCAAGCCATGACTTCCACCAGGAGCTGGCAACGTCACGGATGTTACCACCTGGGTTCCAACTCCTTTTACAACATGGATTTAGGCAAGTCCGTCGCTGGCTGTAAGGATGACTGGAACTCCTTGGACCACTTCGATCCCACCACCGACTCTAGGCGCATCTTCGCTCACATGTTCTATTTGCGATCGGTCTACGCCGCTCTTCAGGACGGTTGGAACTTGGTGGAATGGGGCAGTTGGACCTACAAGGATGAACTTCCCGGTTCCAACGGCACTTCGACCGAGAAAGGCCTTTGGAGTACTTCGCGGTCTGGTCTTTCCCCCTGGCAGAATTTCACCGGTACTCACGGTGACCAACTCTGGTTATTGTACACGAACGTCAACTCGACCACAACCTGGACGGAGGATTGTGGGGGCGAGCAGTGGATTTCTTCTCCCTATCAAGCTGGCGTCGTTGTCAGGAACCTGTTCCACCCATACGAGAACTACACGCTCGCTGCCTCTCTTTCTCCCTACTACCACGACGGGAAGGCTCCGTACTACGGGTGTATGGGCAGTATCACGATGGCCCCGATGAGTTTCAAAGCCTTGGTCCCGGTCGACCAATGGCTTCCGCCGCTTCCAGTCGCCACCAAGTTCGTCCCAGGCCACGACGCTCGGATTGAAGTTCAAGAAGGTTCCCAAAATAGAACCACCATCGACGTCCGTTTCGAATTCTCCGATCCGATGGACTGCGATAGCATCACGCAATCAATGTCGTTCAACATGTCCTCCTCCGGCCACGGCAGTAATCCGGCGATAGTTCAGAATTCCGTGAAGTGTTTGACGATGGACCCGAAAGACGTACCTCCTGCCGCGATCCCTGGCGTTTCCATCTCCCAGTGGTATTGGGCGGCGACATTGAATAACGTCCCGGATGGCATTTTGACCATCACGATCAAGAATCCTAAGAGTCAGGCTGGCGTTAGCACCGGGGTAAGTCGTTCTTAATCCGTCGGCGAGAGGGTGAATATAATGTCTGAGAACTTCTCTAGACGACGGACCACTTCCTCCTCCGCAAGGGACTAAAGTCAAACCCGATGGTTTTCCCCGACTCGGATTATGCCTCGGGTTCTCTAGCCGAACAGGGTGACAATCTGGTCTTCACTCACACCGCGTACGGTGCGGACATGTTCCGGTACAGCTGGAACTTCGGCCAGAACTGGACGAAGTGGCAGAACTGGGAGGATACCACGACGGTCCCCAAATCGTTGTTCCAAAACAAGGATTACTTTTGGGAGGGGCAGCATCTCATGTTCCAATGTTCGTCCCTGATTCAAGTCACAGAGCCATAGCTAACTTGTGAACGCAGATTGGGCCTATGCCGCGCAGTCCTCCGCGGTGATGGTCCACGCAGACCATGGCTACGATCGACCCCGCCGTGTCCCGCAATTCATTGCTCGTGGTCCTTTCAACGCCTGGGGTTACGATTCTGGTGTCCACGCCGCTATGACCCACAACGCCGAAGGAAAATGGGAACTGGAGATTATGGACAACTGGCCTGCCTACGTTCAGTTGAACGTGTTCGGATACGACGACTACTTCTACGGCGACACCGATGGCGACGGCATCCTCGATCGCCTCCCTCCCAACTCTGCTGCTCCTAACTACGTCAACATGACTGCTCCCCCCAAGCCATTCCTCGCCTGGACTCTGATCGTCGACGATGCAACTCTCAGCTGGTCTCTCCAACCTCGTGGTTCGTCGGGCGTAGGCGCGATAATGTACGGGCTGCTACTCTCAATTCCCATCATCACCGGTACTCTCGCTGTCCTCATCTTCATGTGGTCCTTCTACGGGATCAGGTACAACCAGTTCGGCGCCAAGCCTACCAAGGAGACGAACTACTTCCCAATCATCGGAGCTTTGACCGGGAGGAAGGACAAGGAGAAGGGGGACGATCACGCGTTCAGCGAGAAGGTCAGCGTTGGACACAGCAAGAACACTGAGATCATCGGCTGGCCGGAGGACAAGAACAAGAGGAGGAAGGTCTTGATCGCCACCCTCGAATACGAGATCATCGATTGGAAGCTCAAGGTCAAGATCGGAGGACTCGGTGTCATGTCGAGTTTGATGGGCAAGTCGATGACGGACGTCGATTTGATATGGGTCATTCCCAAAGTCAAGGACCTCGAGTACCCACCCGGCGACCCCGCGGACCCGATCGAGGTCATCATTTTCGGCGAGCCCTACCTCATCGAAGTCGAGACCCACATGCTGGATAACATCACCTACGTCATTCTGGATTCCCCTGTCTTCCGCGCACAAACCAAGGCTGACCCGTACCCCGCTCGCATGGACGACCTGTCTTCCGCCATCTTCTATTCAACTTGGAACCAGGCTATAGCAGCTACCTTCCGACGACACCCGGACATAGACATATACCACATCAACGATTACCACGGGGCTCTTGCTGCTATTTACCTGTTACCCAAGGTCCTTCCCGTCTGTCTGTCCCTTCACAACGCCGAGTTCCAGGGTCTGTGGCCGCTTCGCACGAAGGAGGAGATGAAGGAAGTCTGCTCCGCGTTCAACATGAGCAAGGAGCACTGCACGAAATACGTCCAATTCGGGAATACCTTTAACTTGCTCCACGCCGCCGCCTCTTTCATTTCCGTCCATCAGAAGTCGATCGGTGTTGCAGGTGTATCCGACAAATACGGCAAACGCTCTTGGGCTCGCTACCCCGCTCTCTGGACCCTCAAACACGTCGACTCCCTGCCAAACCCCGACCCCAGCGATATCGAGGCTTTGGACCAGAACCCAGTTGCTGCGAAGGACATCGTTGTCGACCACGACGCTGAAGCCAAACGACCCGAAATGAAACGGCAGGCTCAAGAGTGGGCTGGTATCGCTCAGGATCCCAACTCGGATCTGTTTGTGTTCGTCGGTCGTTGGTCGAAACAGAAGGGTGTCGATTTGATCGCCGATATCATGCCCTCCTTGTATGTTTTCCACCTCTCGGTAAATTATTCATGACGCTGACTGTCCGTAAATAGACTGGAGAAGAAGCCTTCCATCCAACTGATCTGCGTTGGCCCCGTTATCGATCTCTATGGACGTTTTGCTGCCGAAAAGTTGGCACGGTTGATGGAAATGTACCCTGATCGCGTCTTCTCCAAGCCGGAGTTCACCGCTCTGCCTCCATACCTGTTCAGTGGGGCTGACTTCGCTTTGATCCCCTCTCGTGACGAGCCGTTCGGGCTCGTCGCTGTCGAGTTCGGTCGTAAGGGTGCCCTTGGTGTCGGTTCTCGACTTGGTGGTCTCGGCCTTATGCCTGGTTGGGTAAGTGATTGGGATATCGCTCTTCGGCCGGAACTGACGCATCCCCTCTTCAGTGGTTCCCGGTTGAATCTACCTCTACGGAACACATGTTGTCCCAACTGTCTCGTACCATCAAGATGGCACTCAGGTCTACGGAGCAGGAACGTCAGCTCCTTCGCGCCCGTTCGGCCGTTCAACGTTTCCCCGTCGTGGAGTGGCGCCAACGAACCGAGGATTTCCACAGTCGCAGCATCACCGCAAGTCGATCGATCGCCGGATCCAAAGCCTGGAGGAAGACCGACGGAGAATCTGGACCACTTCGACCTATCGCCGACCATGATGACTGGAACCCCGTACACCAAGCCGACCCCTCACAGCCTGATTGGGACCAACAGAGTTACATGAACAGCCCCCGTATGGGCAGTGGTTCCATTCCTGGCTCTCCGGAAGTCATGACCCCTGGAACCGGCACCGATCCCTTCTTGCAGGCACCATACAGGCGGAATCCAGACAGTCGTGCTTCGGTGGCTTCGGATATGTCCGAGGATGATTTCGCCCAACGACACGGTGGCACTATGAACAGCGGAAACTCTGGTATGCCTCAGCCGGAGTATGGCAATTTCTTGGACCGTGCCAACCGACAAATCGCTCGCGACAAGAAACACGTTCCGGATCCATTCCTAGAACCTGGTATGGCCGCTCCTACTCGACCCTTCGGTTCCCACTCCCGTGTGTCATCTGTCGAATCGATCTCCTCCATCGTTGACGAGAAGCAGAATTCTCCGCTGAATAAGGCTATCGCATCTGTGAGTTTTGATTGTTTTCCTCCGCCATCTCTTGCTCAGCAGCATGTTATTCTAGTTCACGGACACGGACGGCGGCGTTACTTCAGATTTCGTCGGCAAGCTCCAGGGTCTCAACGCCAGCAACTCCAAACACGAATTGTCCATCGAGAGGTTCTTAACCAAGAGCGAGGAAGCCTTCTTCGACAAGGTTAAAAAGGACAAGCTCTCGAGCGCTGCCAGTATCAGGTCCTCGCAGCGTGATTCTGTTTGGGGAACTCCGTCCAGCTTTGATTACTCTCGGCCGTCCTGTAGGAGTTTACACTCCGTCATACACCCCGCTTGACCCTAACTTGTTCGTTTCAGCTCCTTCGTTCGTTCCAAGCACGGGTCTCACTGGCGCTACTCACGACGCCCCTCCGGAAGACGTAGTGGTCATGACCAGTCTTCAGATCGCTATGTCTCGAGAATTCTTCGGTTGGCCTTTGTATTCCATTGTTATGGCAGCCGGCCAGGTACGTTGAGTTTTCGATGCATTCGTTACCTTCAATGACCGTCTTACCCTCCCAGATGCTGAGTGCTACGAGTTTCCAAATCACCCTCTTGTCCGGTCAAAACTGGCAGAAAGATCTCGAGCTGTATGTGTTGGGCGCTGTGTTCTTGGCGTCGTCGGTCGTGTGGTACACCTTGTTCCGCCTCAAGCCCTCGATCTACATCCTCTCCTTCCCTTGGATCTTCTTCGGTCTTGCGTTTTTCCTCATCGGCCTACCATCCGTCCATCCGGCCCTTCACGGCGTCCACGATCCCCTATCAGCCGCCGCGACGTGGTGTTACGCCGCCGCCTCTGCCGCCGCATTCGCGTTTTTCGGTCTCAACTTTGGTGAAGAGGCGGGTGCTGCTACGGAAGTGTGGATTCTCCGTGCTTGTATCGTTCAGGGTACACAACAAGTCTGGGTCGCCGGCCTGTGGTACTGGGGTGATAAGCTTAAGGGCGCGCAGACTAACAACATCACACCATGGTGGATCGTGACCGCATTGTGGCCCTTGTCGGTCATGAGCTTCGTCTTTGCCTACCTCATGCTCTTCGGCTTGCCAGATTATTACCGTCAGACCCCGCCGAAGGTTCCAAACTTCTTGAAGACTCTCTTCCGCCGTAAACTAGTCCTGTGGTTCCTTGGTTCCGAAATTCTGAGGGACTATTGGCTCAGTGGTGTGCGTTTCCTGTTTTCTCTCCCCCGATGGTGGAAACTAACGATTCTGTTTCTCAGCCGTATGGGAGGAACTGGGGCTTCCTGTGGGGTAACCGAATTCCCGACTGGCAGATTCTTTTGCTCGTTCTAGCTTTCTTCCTCGGCGTTTGGGGCGTGGTATTGGGCATCCTAACTTACTTCAGTAAGACCCATACGTGGTTGCTCCCCGTGTTCGCTGTCGGCCTTGGTGCTCCACGGTGGTGTCAGGTACGTGTTGTCTGTTTGGATGCACTCCCCCCTCTTTCTCACTAGCGACCGTAGATGTTATGGGGTACCTCTTCCCTCGCCCTTTACATCCCATGGGCTGGTCACGCAGGCCCATATCTCGGTCTCTCCCTGTGGCTGTGGCTTGGTGTTCTCGACGCCATCCAGGGTGTTGGCCTGGGTATGATTCTGCTTCAGACCTTGTCGCGTCTACATGTCTGCGCTACTCTTGCCTTTGCCCAAGTTATCGGTTCAGTCTGCGTCATGGTCGCTCGTGCAACCGCACCAAACAGGATCGGTCCCGGCACCGTCTTCCCGGATATCGCCACCTGGGACTTCAAAGCAAACGGGTTGAAAGGTAGCCCGATGGCCGAACCACCATTCTGGATCGCTCTGATCTGTCAGTTGGTCATCGTTATCGGGTACTTCTGGTTCTATCGCAAAGAACAACTCGGTACGTTCATCATCTATTTCTCTCCAAGCACGAAAATTGACGAGTATCCTACTTCGCCACAGCACGACCATGATTTACGATCACTCATTTACGCCGCCCACTACACTCGCTTAGAACAGCATCGGACTACCTTTCACCTCCAGGCCTTGTTTTGTTATAGCATGTCTACTTTCTTCCTGCCTTTCTTTTGAGGAATATGGTGGTTTTATCCTTCGATCTTAAAAACTTATAACGCGGACAGTGTACCTTTCCCCCTCCGGATTCCCCGCCCCTCACTTCCATTCCCTGATAGCGCACGCATACATCGGATCCGCCCCTATAATTTGGGAATCGCTCTCGTTTCCTCTCTGTATATCTTACCCCTCGTTCATAGCCCATCCTTCGCAATCCCCCTTTCGTTCTTCGCGCTCACTTGTAGACTTCAGGATTTGAACAGAGCGAAAGTGTTATAATAAGTAGCGCCAACTGTTGTCGCTCCGTGATCGTCGTAAGAGTGACCCGCTCGGGAGGATACAGGATTGCCCATGATTAGTGAAACATCAACTGATTGGGGACAAGGAATTGTTGCAACTGAGTTTACTGTACCATTCCGACCACCCCGGTGACAAAATGGTTAGAGCTAGTGAAAGGCAGGCCTGAGGGTGATGATGACAGTTGTCTCCAGGCAATGGCCCTGGTGGGTTTTTTTTTTAAATCTGCAATTTATCCTGCTATAGGTATCCAGTATAAACTAGCCCAAGACACAGCTGTCTATGGGATCTTTCCCTGTTTTATTAGAAAAATGTGGACTGGTGTGCTGGGAAACCAAACTGTGAGACAGTTAAGAGAACCAACCCCAAAAGAATGTAATGGAGAGTGAGTGGAAGGGAAGGGGTAGGAGGGAGGAAAGGAAATGGGGAGGTAGTGGGTGGAGATGAAAAGGAAAGTGGGAGGGAAGTCTACTACATATACAGTAATTGTTTCCTACATTTAGAGACCAATTGGGCACCCATCAAGTGCCCAGTGAAAGTCGAGTCTGTCCTGATTGCTGAGATATGGCAGTGATCATGGGAACCACTGGATCCCAGAGCCAGTCTCCCCTGGGCACACAATACATGCCTGGTTGACTATCATATCCATCATAGAAGGGTGCCACTAGCCAAGATCTACTACCAGTATCTTGGGACTTCTGCCTTGCGTACACTGACAAAATTGAGAAACCAAGTGTTGAGGTGATGCTGACACCTGATGGGGTTGAACTAGGCAAGGTTACAGTGCTTCCCAGCCCCTGTAATCTGGATGGATGGACGGTTTTCGGGCAAAACAGGTGTAACACCGTGACTCCAGATGTGCAGTTTGGAGACAATATCCCTGGTCCAACACAATGGACAGGGTCCTGACAGTTCCCTTAAAAGGTTCAAGATATTCATCTGGACTTGTGTGCACACGGTGTAACCTTACAGATAGTCACCCACAGACATGGGAGGCAGAGTGAGAAGTAGGATACATCAGCAAAACAGAATTCACTTTTTCTGTCTTGAGAGACCTTTGAAGTGATTGAAAGTTGCAAAGCACGTAAATGGTCATGCCCTCTTTGAAGCCCCTTAAGGTAGTCCCTCATCTTTTGAGTACTTCAAAAGTGTACCAGAAGTGCAGCAAAGACACAAAGTGGCCATTGCTTTGCACTTCTTTTGGGTTCTTTGTCACTTCTCACTCAGCTCAGGGCTTTCAAAAACAGAATGGATTCATTGGGGTGATTTCTAAGGACCTAACTACGTGTCACAATACCATGACACCATATACCTACAGTGCTGGGTCTATGCATATATTTTAAAGAGTCCATTAGACCAAGATGAAAACAAAAGGCAACACACATACTTACCACCAGGAGTGAGCATCACAAGTGAATTATAGGGGGAGGTGCAGGGTCCATTCCTCCTGTGTTTGAGGGATTGCTGGCGGATGTGGAGGTGAGGGGAGCCATGGGACTGTGGGAGGCCATCATGGTGACTGGAGGTGGCTTGGAGTGAGGAGATGGATGAGTGTTCGCTATTCATGAGGGTAAAAAGGACATAAAAGCAGAGCTCACCATGGAGTTATTCTGTGCAAGAAGGAGGTGGGTACCCTGTTCCGGTCTCGTGGGGGGTGGGGCAGCTATAGTGAACAGTGGGGACCAGAGTTGAACAGTTTTGATCCCAGGTCAGTGATGTCCAGGTGGGTGTTTGTTTGTGACAGTGACCTTCAAATCTGTTTGATTCCCATTGAGTCAAATGGGTAATGAGTAGGGGAGGTAAACATATGTAATTTCCAGAGTGAGCGTGGACCACCAACACAGGCTGCCAATGCTGTTGCACATGCCAGCAACAGTGACAGCGTGATGTAGCCAGCTTGGGACACAGACCTTCAGCTTTGGTTCTCAAGACTTGGGTTTGGAGAACAGAAGAAGTGGGAACCCCAGGAGGTGCTGGTGCTGGTGCTGGTGGAGAGCATGAGATGAGAGGATTGAACTTGTAACCACTTATAGTGTGGGATTTTCCACACACAGACTCCAATCACTTTGCCACCCAACCCAAGTACCATCTCCAGTGTTCCTAATGTGCAAGGCCTGGGCCTGCGGCCTGGAGTTTGGGTACTAGGGTGGAGGAAGATTGAGAAACTACCTGTAAGAAACACATGGTTTCATAACTCATGGGATTTTGGAAATTGTGGATGACGAACGGTTCACCACATGGTCACCCTGCTGATGAGCACAAAATTGTGTCTAGGCAAGCTCCAAAAAATTACTAAGGGACTAAATTCATGCAGGGCATGTGACAGATGCATGGAACTCAGTTTCCTGCCTTTATCACTTTGTACCTTAGCCTTGCATTGGCCACTTTTCGGAGACTTCACAATTTTAGTGCTCAGTTTCAGGCCTCTTTTCACACTTCAATCAACTTTCCCATTTATCGAAAAAACTGTTTTGCTGATGTAGGTCTATTGCAAATACAGGAGGCAAATGAAGCAGACAAGGGGGACAACTTAGATTGAGGATTCTAGATGTGGACACAGGAGAGGGAGAGCACACATAAACACTGCATGGGATCCTACACATTTCCGTC
>Ga0307516_10003098_pt1 | contig 21621 bp, 29 predicted proteins | sample 19_EM_MG_FD_203310 | JGI IMG/M metagenome (GOLD analysis project Ga0307516, IMG submission 203310) | Populus trichocarpa ectomycorrhiza microbial communities from riparian zone in the Pacific Northwest, United States - 19_EM | ecosystem: Host-associated > Plants > Roots > Unclassified | place... | reverse complement strand
CACCTCTCAATGGGGGTCACGTCAAGGCCAGACTCTATGTGATGGAATTCGTCTCTCTGGAATCGAACGAGAGGCATGATGTTAGACGGGAGTGTATACGGAGGTAGGCAATCGAGTAGAAGGTTGTGCAGGGAAGTGGGTTGGTGGTGGAGATGGTGGATTTTAGGAGAGGGTGAGTGGCTGAATGGACTCTAATTTATCACGTGAACGGTCGGTCATGTTGTCCCATTTTGGCTCTCTTCCCACGCCAGGCCTCGTAGACTCGGGTACTACCTCGTCCGAACTGGAGCTGAAGAAATAATATTCATCGGACACTTTCTGCGCCCGTACCGGTTGAGGAAAGATACTGGAGTGACTGGGGTTCGAGGGAGGGGCGGAGAGCCCCCAACCTTTTCGAGGCTTGCCCTCCGCCCCACTTGGGACCACTTTGTTTCTGGCGTCAAAGCGAAGAGAGGACAGTGCACACTTCAAACGACGACAACGGGCTTGTCCGCGACAAAACAGGGTGATATACAAGGAAGTGTTTCAAAACGCGTTCGTTCAGCGACCGATCCTCCTCATGATACCATCCACAAGAGCCTCCAATCTCTTGACCTCGTATTCGGCCTGGGTTGCATTGTTTTCAATCGTGATCGACTCCGTCAAAGCGGGAAAAGTTGTGGCGCCATAACCTAAGGACAAATCATCAGAGATGTCAAACACAGACATGAAACCAGCACATACCGAGCCATTTCCCAGGTGCAACACCGAGGTGACGGTACCACTCTCTATCCTTGATGCCCTCCTCTGATATGAAGCCTTGCTCAAACTTGGACAGGCGATTGTTGACATCTCGGACATGCTTTGCGGCACGAATGACCTCCTTGCGACTGTGGCTACAGTGACCGTGTCTCGGTTTGCGTCCGGAACCATGATGTTCGCCTTTCTGCCCCCCTTGTTCCTCGGTCCATCTGGGGAGGCGACCGATCCTCTGTTTGAATTTCACGTGCTCATCGCCTCGAACTGACTTGGAGGGAACAAGAGGAGTGACGTCATGTCTGTCCTCGTGTTCGCCACTGTGTCTGTGTTTCGGATGGCACCCCTTCCCGAACCAGTGGCGGACCTTGCAATAAATCTTCCGGAGCTTGTGACGGATGACACGGCGATGCTGGAGCTTCCAAAGGGCCTTCTTCAGCTGCCAGTAGGCGCGAGCCTTCTCTTCGTCGAGTCTTAAGCTGGCTTTTTGCAATTTCGAGAGGGAGTGACGGAGTTTGTGGAAATCAATTTTTGACCCGATGGAACTCTTCCCAGCGAGACTTTCGACCCTGAGAAAAACGTTTGAGAGAGTAGAAGTGAAGTAAACCAAACGGGGGCTGACTTGTCTAGGTAAGACTGGAGCTCAATCGAGTAGTGAGTTGTGTTGATAGGTAGAATCCACGAATCAGCGAGGCGCAAAATCTGCAAGCCGAGATGTTGTGCAACAGCGACCTGAAGAACGGTGGTTGGAGACAACGACGCTGAGTTCTGTGGGGCATGGCGTACGTGTTTGACGAAACCAGGGTCTCCGTATATTTCCATCCAGCGTTCCGAATCGAATACCGAGTGGTAGTGATACACGGCATCCGATAGCGTTGAACTGAACCCGAAGGCTAAGCTGGCGATCTGGACGAATATAAGTCAGATCCCAAGTGAATGTTCTGATGAGCGCACTCCGATCCTCTGTAGGAAAACGGTATAATCACTGCCCGAACCCAGCGGCCTGATACTTGAGAGTTCGTCGTCAATGGTCCCGGCATCCATCTCAGTGTTTACTTGGGCAACAGCTTCGTCGGACAAGTTTCCATAAAGCTTACCCCGGTCCTTCCGTGCGTCCCAAAGCGTGCTGCCAGCGACCGTGGGGTGCGAGACCTGCTTCGCAGTGTCACGGACGAGGTGGGCGAACGACGGAGAAGCGTTCATCGCATATCTCGATCCAGAAACCGAAGAATCTTTGCCGTTCACTCAGCGACATACTACGAGCGAGGGAAAAATGGTTACCAAGGTTAATGTAGGCAACGACATGCTCCCGGATCCAATCGGCAAAATCTTCGCCCCATTCTGTGCTCCCGACGAGACCATACTATGGTATTCAATAAGGGCCGACTCTGAGAAGGGAATACATCAAGCATACCTCTTCACCGTCCCAACTGGCGATCAGGATGGTACGGAGTGGTCTCCAGCCCTTCTCGTATAGATCGCCAAGGCCGCGGACGACCTCATTCAAGGAAACCGTTCCGGAAGTAGGGTCTGAGGCTCCCATAACCTACACACTTTGGGTCAATTAACCCTTCTATTAACCAGGAACTGTGGGCATACCCATGCTACGCTTTCGTCAGAAAACGACCATGGTCGAGTGGTGGATCAACATACCATCGCGGTGATTCCCAACAATGACAACTTCGTCCTTGATGTGGCCGGGGATGTAAGCCATCGTGTTCCAAATAGGGGTAACCTTCTGGTCAACTATCGACGATCAGGCAGGGATCGGATAGAAATGAGAGTGGTAAGTTACCATGGTTGACGAGTCTGACCGTTCTATTAGTCCTGCCTCCTTGGATTTCTTTGAGCAGCACCTGGGCGTTGGCCCAAGAAATCGGCAAGCTGGGAATAGAGGGTATATTCTCGCCGAGCGTGCGATTTGCGTCCTCGTAAGATGGGAATCCAGGAGTTGTGGGGTCCCCCGGGTACATGGAGAGGAATTGAACCGATCCACGCTGGACGGAGTGTGGATTGCGAGCAGGGCCATGTGGGTATCTGGGAGGCAGCGCCCACAATCAGAACGATCGGATGGTCTGGGCATATGGGGTAGTTCACTCACGCCTTGTAGCCGTTCTCAACGGTAACACTGCCATCGCCCTGCGGGTCGGAATATACCAACACGCCAGCAGCACCGAGCTCCTGAGCGCCCTTGACCTGAACCCGAACGTGTTTCGTTAGCAGGGGATTGGGTAATGAAGGCGGTAATGACAACCTTGAGGCCGCGGAAGTTCCTTCCGTATTTAGCGATGACGATCTTTCCTGTGAAGTTCGTCCCAGAAGCTACAAGATCATCGTATTCCTGCTTGGTGCCATAACCAGCATAAATGAGTTGGCCCGTCACGTTTCCATCCTTGCTGAGACCATGCCAAGTGGGGACAGCGTCGAAGTACTTGTGGGCGTCTTCGTCGGTTCGATCCACGACCTCCTCGAGGTTTGCCTTCCACGCCACATTACCACCCTCGTCGAGGATCTCAAGGTGACGGTCGAGGGGGGTGTTCAAGACAGGGAAATACTTGTCAATCCACGCGAACGGCCTGTTGGCAAAGGGGATGTTAAGAGTGGCATTGCGAGATTCAGGGGTCCCTGCCGAGTAGATGGGGATTTGATCGGGTGGTGTGATCCCGAGGTGCCTCTGAGTAGCCCCAAGAACGCCGACAGCGGTATCATAGTCTGTCTTGGACCCGGCCAGATGGGGTTTGGCAGTGTACTCCCTGGAAAATGCAATGGCACTTGCAGCGTTCGGTACAGTTCTATAGAATCAAGACAGAGAGGGGTGAGGCAGGGCTGTGAGGAGAATCGTAGGAATAATTACAGGAATATTTCTTCAGCCCGTTTACCACTAAGTGGACCAGATTTGTCGTGTCCGAGGAGGTCGAAGTGGTCTTCTAGCCAAGGTTCTGGGGTAGACGTATGTCGCTTGTGCGCGACCCACATCAGAATTCCGACGAGCACGCACACGCCGATTGTACGACGTCGGAGGGAGAATCTACACGCCTTCTTGGGCTGCAAAGTGCAAGCAGCTGCGAGAGGCAGCTCGCCCTTGACCGAATTCTGACACTTTTCCGACCCCATCGTGGTCGTTGTTCCGTTCGACTGGAGTATTCCCGCCGAAATGAGTACTCGGAGGCACATCACATGATCATGGTCATCATGCTTGCTGAGTCAGCTCCCACGCGCCCGGCGCGGTCACCATTCCGCGCCGACGTGCCCCGAACTCATCCCTGAAGAAACCCAAAGAGCCTCTTTGAGAGTGTACCAGCCTAGAGTCCTTACGAGAGGGGCTGGCTGGGGGGGCACGACAACCTTGTTTCCTCCCTGATGCGCCCCCGATGCAATACTTCCCAACACCCGGTACTTGATGGTCATTCGTGCGGTGCGCGGCAAAACTGAGCGAGCGGTTCCATTGGCGAACTTGAAACGGGAGCAATAAGATATTACTGGGGATGGGGGAACCTCCCCCTCTACGGCCTGCGGAACTTAATATTCGACCAGGAAGTTCCATCTCTTCGCTTTGGCTTCTCACGCCTTATTACCGCATGGCCGGGGAGAAAATGGAACTGGGTGTGACCACTAAAACCGAATGTACGATGACAGGGTTTGTTGCGACAACAATGAAAGCAGTCATGGGAGACCTTACATAGCCCGTCATCGCAGTAATTATATAAGTACATCTCCCACGTCCGCTCACCATCTCCGTTGCAGAAAGAGAAATACACTATTAGACGGTCACTACTGGTAATACAGGTGTGAAAGCACAAACACGCGCTGAACGTTACACACCAGTCCCGCGCCTGGATGGTGCCCCCGCTTTATTGGTTGTCTTCATCTTTTGCGCCTCCAGGATCAGCTCCCCAATCTGCCTGTTGAACATTTCAGAATCCTGCTGTAAGGCGTCCCGAGCTTGTAGCAGGTAAGTGAGTAGTGTTGACACGTTCGCGGTTTGGAGTTTGAGGTTCGCACTATGCCCTTCGAGCTTCGCGAGTGGTGACAGCGACAATTGTTCTGAGAAGCGAGTTAAGGCTAACATTCAGGGTCACATATCGACAAAGAGTACCTGGAGAAAGATTTAAAAGGCCACCAATAATCGTCTTGTCCAAGATAGGTTTGGGTCCCAACCGTAGCTCATTTGCGACAGCCCCTCGCAACTTCTTCTCAGGGCTCCCTGCGCGACTACCAACACTCGAGCCCGGTCGGGACTGGCGGGGACCTGGTGGAGCGGAGTTGGGGCGTATCGAAATCTCCAAGGCAGGGATCTTCTCCAGAGTGCGCGGCAGAACCTCGTCGAGGTTGATTGGGATACCGAGCGATATTAAGTGCTGCCTTCTTGTCCGCGACCGAATCCAGTTTACCGGTTGTATCGGGGGAGTCGATGCGGGCATATACGCCTGGAACACCTCCTTGCTAGAAAACAAACACCACTACTTTAGCTCGTGTTTGGGACGTAGATGGAGCCGCAACCCACCTTGCTGGGGTGACCAGTATCTGATCTGGCCCTTCCCTTTCCCGTATTGGCTCATCCGTGACAATGTTCCAGTCGACTGGTCCAACAACTGGTCCGAGCAGTTCGTCGACCAGTCTTCTTAGCTCAATCTTATCCGGCATCGGGTCCAATTGAAGGGGGAAAATCGGCGCCAGCGCCGGTGTCTGCTCAAACCCAAACCCATCCGTTGTCGTCCCTTCTTCCACGATCTCTGCATCCCCGAAATCCCCGAAATCTCCAAATTCGTCATCGCCTCCGTCGATGGTCCCTGCGGGCGTCCCAAAGTTGTCGAAATCATCGAACTGGTCCTGCGAGTCGGCAAAGTCGACCGAGGGTTGTGGAGGTAGCGGCGAGATGGCCGATGTCGGCTGCTGAGCCGTGGTGGCTGCAGGAGAGTAAGAAGGACTACTCCAGACGGACGTGCCGAAGACATCGTCGTCCATGGCTCAGGGCAAATGGCGGACCGTGTTTGATCGAGACCGCGGCTCGGACCGTCATCGTCTCATCCACTTTTAAGCGCATTGCACATTTCCGTTTTTCGCTTAAAGACCCTGGCTCCCGGCATATGGTCCTTCCTCCTTTCTCTCTCCACTCTGCCCACTCGCTCCCCAATGAGCTCGCATCCGGACCGAAACCACCGATTCCTATTCTCTCTGCCCAACCTCAGGAACGCAGACTCCTCGAGAAAGGTCACCATTCGCCGGCTTTATGACGTCTGCATGCACTCTCTATGTGTAAGGGACACCAACCGGGCAAGGAAAGCATTTGGGATCTTGCTTCGATGCAAGGAGTTCGACTGGAAGGATTCTTGGTCCCTGGCGATATACATGCTTAATGCCCATGACCCGGAGAGAGACGACGCCTTTTTCCTTGATCAGGTTGAGCATTTACGTTCGCTGATGCTCCAAGATCCCACCCGGGTAAGTTTCTCGTTGCAGCCCACGTTCGGACCTCATTGATTTCGCAGCGAGAAGAGTTGTTGAATGAAGTCCTGCAAGTGCTAGTCCAGAACGGTCGCTACTCCGAAGCCTTGGACGAGATCGAGTTGTATGTGACCCTCGCTGTTTACTACACCCTCCCCTCTCACTTATCATGTCTCTAGATATCTGCCCTCATTTCCATATCAGGATAACCCTGTTCTTCACATCTATGCTGGGTCGATCTGCCTTTACATGTCTCAGGATCCCGATAGTCGGAAAGACCAAAAGCTGCCCGAGCGCCTTCTCGAAGAAGCCAAGGCACACTTTAACCGCGTGATTATAATTGACCCTGGAAACTGTGTGGCACACATCTTCCTTGACCAGGTACATCCTGTGAAAATAACCCGGTCCCAGAGTCCCCTGCTGATCCCACACATTGCCTTAGATCGCCTCGATCCAAAGACGCGGACCTGCGCATCCGGAGCCCGATCTGAGCGGGGACGAAGTCTCCAGCTTGACGCGAGACTATTGTATCGGGAATGCGCCAAAACGGACTAAACGCAGCCAAGGTATCATCATGCAGGCCGCGAAGCAGAGATACGAGGCCACACCCCCATCCACCAGTGAGGCTGGCCCTGATTGAGTCTACCTTGTTGTGATATTGTTCACACCTGTTGTTCACACATCTGGGCCACGGCACCCCGTGTCCTCTCGTCTTGGGCGCTGTTATGAGGCAAATGCCTGTGTGTAGCCATCCCATGTTTCAAACATACCACTCCACGGTCCGCCAGGACCTCCTCACACTCCTCGTAGTACCTTCGCAATGTTATCCAGTTCCACTCCCGTCAGATTGGTTACAAATGTTCTCCGCAACATCATTGATACGAAGCCTTTGCCTCGAGTTCACAACGGAAGTGGTCAAGTCAAGAACTACTGGCAGCCCCACTTCTAGGGGCAATATATCGTGACTCACGAGGACGAGGGTTCAAGCTGCTCGTACTAATTCGTATCACACAAAACTTCCAGATAACGTTTGAAATAAACGGCGTCACGATACTTGGGGATCTCCCACTGGCGGTCAGCATGCAGACTCCGGTGGTCCTCCACAGGGATATACGCCGGGCAGTGAACCGTCTGTATTTTGACGTTCATTGATACACATTCTGTATGGCCTCATACCGAAACATGCTCCATCAGGACTTCCTCCACACTTCGCACAAATTTGTCCACGATTTTGTCTAATTCTTCCGTTGTTACCACATATGCCGGAGACAGCAGACAGTGGTCGCCTTTTGTCCCCTCCAAGTTTGCACAACCACCGAATGCCATGATTACCAGACCGTTCGAGAAACAGCGCTCCTGGACCAGGAGGGCGAATTGTTTGCCTTTGAGGTCGTACCGTTCTGCTTCGGGTGAGCCGAAATCGAACTCGATGCCCCAGAACAACCTGATGAAGTGGTCAAATAACTCGGCCAAGATCCTTTTACGAACTGAGATCTTACCCTCCTCCCCGGATGTCGAACGTTACTGGGGCGGTGATAGAATTGGGTGCCAGTAGCTGGTTCGTCAATAGGGAATAGAGATATTCTCCTTGAGATCGACACCGTTGTAACAATCCATCCGCCTTGATGACTTTTTGGACAGCCAAGGACGCAGCGCAAGCGATCGGATGTGCCTATCACCCGCGTAAGAAAAATCGGAGAGGGTGCTCGAGGAAGAACCAACTTGATAAGTATGGCCATGTTTCCAGAACCCTCCTTTATCTCGAATGCCATCGACGACCTTCTTCGACATCAAAATGGCGCCAATGGTGGCGTATCTTCACATTAGATCAGCTCAGGTCGTGGATTGAAGGAAGACGGGAAATAACCGACCCCCCTCCTAGACCTTTTGCAACGGCTTGGATATCCGGGGGTGTGTTGTCTCCGAAGCTCTCCCACGCGTGTAGGGTACCCATGCCTTCCAGGCCACCAACATGAGTTGCTCGTTAAATGACCCACAGTGAGTCGGAAGGGACCTACGACCCATGCCGCTCATAACCTCGTCGAGGATGAACAGTACGTCATACTTGTCGCACACCTCCCTCACGGCCTTGAAGTAGCCACTTGGCGCGGGTACGGCACCGGTGGTAGCACCGACAACTGTTTCAGCAACGAAACCCGCCACCGTCTCCGGCCCCAATTCCAAGATCTTGTCCTCAAATTCTTTGGCCAAGCGTTGCACGTATGCTTCCTCGGATTCCCCTTGTTTGCCGAACCTTTTGTAGTAAGCGGGAGATACGTGGAAGAAGTTGTCGTGGTCCAGGATTGCTTCGTATGGGGCCCGCCGGGCAGCATTGTGGGCGAGAGAAAGGGTAGCGACGGTGTTGCCGTGGAAAGAAAGATGCCTAGCAATGAAATTCTTACGCTTCGGCTGTTTCTTTTCAAACCAATATTGTCGAGCGAGTTTGATAACGGCTTCCATCGCCTCAGAACCTATCGAATCATCAATGTATCAGGACTACAGCCCGGGAACAGGGTTCGCTCTGGAATTACCTCCACAGACAAAACCGCACAAGGAGAAGGCACCCTTGCTCTCATCTATGAGAAGTTGAGCTAGTTCCTCAGCAGGCTCATTGGATAGTTGCATGTTGTAGACATCTGAGAGGATGTTTCAGTAAAAATGCTTCAGGAGGCAGCTCTAAGCTCACAGGACAGTTTGTCCACTTGGTCCTTGATCGCTTGTTTCACAGTCGGATGGCCGTTCCCAACGCAAGCTACGGATGCGCCACCTACAGCCCAGGAATCCGTATCACTGTACAAACCGTAGACGGCGTGATCGTACCAACTGCGTCGATTAACCTCCTCCCATCCTGGAGATCGATGTATATCCCGTCCGCTTTGCTGGCCACTGGAAGTTTCCAGGACACACGGGACAAAATCGCGGAGGGCTGTTCATTAGTGTCACCCATCGATCAGTGGGCAGTCGTCTGAGAGGCTGGTTTGTGGTTAACGTTTTAACGTTCCGCGGCGGGGATCGGTAAGTCCGTTCTTGCCGAAAGGACCGGCGCCGATTGGCAACAAAGACGCTTTGCAGCCGTTGTACATATCGCATCATGGCGCCGGTGTGAGGCCGTTTCCGATGCATTCAATATCCGTGAGACTGCGAGATTTGTATTCAGCCCATTCCAAACGACGTTCGAACGCTGAGCGTGTCAGTTTGCACGTTGTGTATAAGGCACCGGTACCACTGCTTTATATCCGGCGTCAAGTTGGGTAGTAGTTGTCACCCTAGCAGTGAGCCGTTCACTTTAGAGACACGGGCTCCTATACCTCTCGCCGAGCACATACGAATCGACCTGAGTCGCTCGCCTTGAAGTCAATTAGTGTTACAACTACTTCGCCATAGAGTCACTACAAGCGCCAACCCCACCGTTTCCTAAGAATCACCGTTCCGACTGTTCCTCTTCGACGAGAGGTTAAAGTTTGGGGTGAACCCAGCAGGGAAGTTTGCCATCATTACACTCATCCCACCACCTTCCCCACTCAATCTCAGTGACTCTAGGTCTCGAACCATCATACTCAGTCTGCCCACCCCGAGCCGATTCTTCGGATTCCCCCCCGTGCCCCCCTTATCCCCCGTCCCAGAATCCTTGGAGTCAGGGGAAGCGAGCCCGCCAAGGGTATCACCCTCCTCGTAGAACTTAGTCCCGAATTGCGCCCAGTCAGTCCGTTGGCATAGGTATGGTCGCAGGAGGGACGCGTCGATCCGGCCGAGGTAACCTTCTGTGATGTATGACTTGAGAATCTCGGGCTGGATGAGGAAGATATTTCCGAGCTGTCGGATGAATTCAAACCGCTCGGATAGAGAGGGGATCTGGAATGTCGCCAATGTGTCTTGGTAGGATTTAAGGTCCCTTCGAGGTGGTGAGCCTGGGCCATATCAAGAGTTGTACATGGGGTCTTACTTGGCGAGCATCAACCCCCCTGTGGCATTTACCGGGAATTTCCTCAGATGATCAAGCAAGAGGCTGGGCAGAGTGCGTCATTCCTAGAAGCAAACCTCCGCCAAACAACCAACTCACCTGTGGAAAGCCACCCCAACTTCAGTCAATAAGACCTCCAAATTCTTTCCGCTCAAACACTCCCTTGCACCGTCAGCAACTTTCTCCAACATCTCACAACACGCAAGGCACGGATCAGTATTAACGCGCGCGAACGAGAGGTCGTCGTTTCGAGGGGCAAAGTCGTTCTTTTTTTGTTTAGATAGCTGGGCAGAAAGCCACCCGACGATTGCTGATCAGGGTGGGTCATTGGTCCGGAGGAACAGAAATTGGAGAATATAAACTTACTATCGATCAGTCTTTGCAAAAATGCGTTCGCTGCTCCCTCAATCCGACTGACCGTCTGGTTGTTGAACACAGCCATGTCTCTCCTCACCGTGACAGACGCACTAGCCAAGGGGAAAATAGCATCCGTCACGTACTGCTGCCAAAGATGGCAGATGAGGTCAACCGAACGGAGGACTTGCAAAGGCTGCAGAGAGGGTTGAGTCTTCTGGTCGGTGTTTGCAAGCGCAGTCGTGGACCTAGAAAGTGACCGTTAACCAAGGAAACGAGGGACCCAAATGATAACCCACGTTTCCAGAGCAATTTCTATGTACGATGCCCCGATGGCCTCCGCCAACACCCTCAACAAGGCGAACGTGTGCTTTGGTCTAGTGATCCCGTGATATCAATTTCGGGGACTCAGGAACGAAGAACAAGCACTGCTTACACGTCGCTGGGGGCCGTTAGTTCAACACACCTCCCAATCGCCTCAGCGTGCCATTTTAGCATCTTTTCCGCCATGTCCAATGCTAACTGCCCGTCCTCCTCTCTCACCAGTTCCTCGTTCGGATTATCCGGTTTTTTCTCCGCAGTGATACCCCCTAACCGCATGAATGCTGCTGCAGCCTGAGCGGAAGTGGTAAGGGAGCCGGAGCTGGATGTCTGGGTTGCTGCGGCACCAAGACGGTTGACAACCCCGCTCAGCATCGACGATTTGGCTTTTTGTGAGCGTTCCTTCGGGACTTGGTGAGGACGAACGTAGGGAGACCGGAATGGAATGGACGTACGTGGTATCGAGTGAAGGCAATCAAAAGCCCAGCGTACAGATCGGCTAAGTTCTTGCTCTCCTTCTCGATGTATCTTTGGCCTTCGGCATACGGTACGAACAGCTCTTCCAACGCAGTCTCCAACAAAGTCGAGGTCGATGTTGATATTGTAGAGGAGTGTCCGGCTACCGGGAGGAAGGTATTAAAAGTCTTGTTTATATCAGAATCTGCGGGCGAGCGCGGCACGAAAGTGGGGAGTTCGTAAGCCTTCAGGTCTTCGACGAGCATCGACGTTTGGTGGTGGACGAGTTGTAAGATTCGGAGGAAAGCAAGGTCGGATGAGGATGTGCAGCGATTAAGGAGCTGTTCAAGGTGTTGTTGTATCTGTAAACGGTATCCCATCAGTGAAAAAGTAAGAGGGTAATGCATAACTCTGCTACCGATTGAAGGAACACCCGCTGCAGGAATACTTGCAGCACAAGGGCGGGGTTGGGGAAAACGGCTTGAACTATCTGAGCCTCTTGCCCAACGGTGGTACGGATTTCCGCAAAGAGGTCGGAGAGGCCGGTCTCGGTCTTTGGTGCCGGAGCATCCGCATCAGGTAATGAAGTCCATCTAGGTGAGCAGTGTGAACGAATGGACAAGCAGGGACGCGGGACCACCGACATAGGGTCATCACTATCGAACACGCGTTGTTGCACTCTGTTGATGAAGAAGTCGTGTTGGTTCACGTATACCTGGACGCAGGATGCTCCTCCGTTGAAGTCCTGGAGGGTTTGCGCACAGTGCTATAGAGTAGAGGAGGTGGTCAGAATAGAACGGAGGGAGAGAGAACCTTCACCCGTACGTGCATCATTTTCGGGTCCCCTTTACGATAGGCGCGATCGAACAGGTCCAGGATCTCCCTCTCAAAAGCCTCGCAGTATCTGTCGATAACCTCTCTAGTCTGGATGCACCGGTTGTCATTGAGCGGCCAAATGTCCTGTGGTGGTAGAATTACCTTCTCTGCATAGGGGAGGTCAACCTCTTTTGCTACGATCACGAGCCGACGCAGGATGATGGCCACCTGACGTCGGCCCTCCTTTCCTTCCTTCTTCAAGGAGTCAAGCCGTGAAATCTCATCTCGCGAGAATTGATTGTAGTAATCGACGAGATCGTACGCGGCCTTAGCCCGTTCACGGTGCTGATGGACGGACTCAAGTTGTTCGCCTTGTTGAGAGTTAAATATAGAGATCACTCAAGCTGGGACCAGGACACACCTATCCGCACTGCGGTACGACCGACCTCGTTCATCTTGGTTTCCATGGTGGAGAATGACTGTCCGACTGACTGTGACAGGTGAGTGCAGAGCCCCCAAAGCTTACTGCGCCCACCCACCTCAAAACCCCTGTTCAAGTCCTGCATCTTCTTGGAATACTCTCTCTCGGTCACGCGGACGTTCTTCTCCATCTGCTCAGTTTTAGCTTGGACATCCTTTCGTATCTGGATGAGTTGGTCGACTGCGACCTCGAAGGATCGGATAAAGGGTGTGGGGTTGAAGGCTAACTCTGCGTTAACCTCGACTTACCCCAACCCATTAGAACGGACTGTTGGGGACTCACGTCCGGAGCTGGCCTTGGACTGAGAAATTAGCTTCTCCGAGATGGAGGCGACAAAGTCCTTGACATCGAATTTGCCCTATGCGTGAGAGAGTCAGCCCACGGTGGTGAGGGCGAGGGTGTGGAAGGAATACTTCGAAATTCGAAACATTGAGATGTTGTTGGACGGAGGGATCGACGGTGTGGTCCATGTCCAAATCCGTGTCACTGTCCGGATGATCGACGCAGCACCTTCTCTTTCTCCTAACCACGATCCGCAGTCATGAGCAACTTAGAGAGTGAGCAGTTTTGCTCGTCCTATCTGCCATATAACCAACGGTCGACTCCCTGCAGAAACTCTCTTCCAACTCAAGGTCGCCCCACCCTCATCCGTGCGCCACTTCAGGGCCCGCTCATCCTCTTGCCATCCCTAGTTCACCGCCAAATCCCTCAGCCGACAAGCGAAGAAGGCGCAAAAGGACGAATCCATAGAGAAATCTCGCCTAAAGAAGGTTTTGTCTCGTTCCCAATTACGAAAGGTCCATCCGTGCTCACTCTAGGATCGCTTTCAGGCACTTCAACAGGGCAACACTGACGGGGCTCGGATCTATGCTTCGAATGCGATCCGGAAGAAGTCTGAGGCTCTCAACCTACTTCGTCTGTCGAGTCGGATAGATGCGGTGGCAAGTCGAGTGGAAACTGCCGTAACAATGCGTCAGGTAACGGGGAACATGACTTCTGTTGTTCGCGGGATGGATAGGGCGATGGAGAGCATGAACCTAGATAGAGTGCGTTTGCCCCTCACTCCGCCTCATCTCCGCTAACCCCCGACTAGATCTCTCTCGTCATGGACAAGTTCGAGACGCAGTTCACGGACCTTGACGTCCAAGCGAGCTATGTGCAGGAGGCGATGTCATCAACCACCGCCACGTCCGAACCTCAAGATCAAGTGGATCAACTTATGAAACAGATGGCGGAAGAAGCCAACATAGAACTCGAGCACGATCTCGCGTCCAAAGACGTGCAGAGGTTGCCTGATGTCGCCGCCAAGGAACGCACCATGGTTAGAGAGGAAGATGTGCAATTGGCTGAGAGGTTGAGGGCATTGCGGCCTGCGACATGAATATGTGGTAAAATGAGGGAGTGCCTTATCCGATTTGTTGTATGTATCCTATTACCAGCTTTCTGCCTACTTGGACTTGAAAACGATCATGAACAGCGAGAACCATACCCCTTAGGTCATCCAGATGCACACTGTGACTTTGCTCGGTGTGCTCAGCGCAGTAGCCAACGCGAGGCCAACCTCACTTCCTGCGTCGTCCTCTCCACTACGATCTGCGATTTCATCGCGTAAACTGCATTCCCGACCTTACACTTATGCGATTCGACCCTGTAGGACTTCGCGGACCGTCAGTACTTACGTTCCCCCCACCGCTCCGCGCCCTCCGCTGTTGAGTCACTTGGCGCACGTCGACCAAAATAGACCCCCTTGCCGCCGTTGCATTACGGGGATCGATTCGAGAGGACTGAAACGACGTTGGATAATTGTGTAACTAGGTGCATGCCCCACACCCATAGTCCTAAAAACGCTTCCCGTCTCCCCCACACCCATCCCCAGTCTCTAGCAACCTCTACTGTGCTTTCGCCCCCAATTTTCGAGTTCCACCGGAAGGTGCTTTCCCTCCAAGCCCCTATCGCTGCCCAAGCTTGGAACGCACAAGAGAAATGGAACCCAGAAGTTCGGTGACCAGTGGCGAATTGAGGGCCGTTGGTGTTGAGGGCTCCGAGGCCACCCTCGTGAGCCAGGAGAAGGGGGATCCCCCAGGTCTGGTCCTGTTTCCTGCCGCAGCCGTTGCGAAGGATACTCCAGACGAGGACGCGTTCATGGTCGAGTTGAACCAGAATGATCCCAGCCATCCTATGGTATGTGTTGCCCGCCATTTCCCTACGGTCGGCCTATCCATTGGCATTTTGGGTAACACTCACTCAGAACCTTTCGAGCGCGATGAAATGGTATTCGTCCGTGTTGGCTGGAACCCTGGTTTTTAACACGACATTTGCGTCATCTGCCCCAGCGGGTGCTATCGGGCCTATTTCAGAGAGGTTTGAGCTTTCGGAGACCGTCGCGACGTTGATGATTTCGTTGTTCATCGCGGGGTATATCTTCGGCCCTCTCCTATGGGGTCCGGTAAGTCTATCGAAACCACCATCATCCCACTTGTTGATCGATGTTGTAGCTGTCTGAAACTTATGGCCGGCGTCCCATTTTCCTGTTCCCTTTCGCCTTTTACGCCTTAACTCAAGTAGGGAGTGCATTGGCCCCGAACACCGCCGTACTGCTCACGTCCCGTTTTCTCGGTGGGTTCTTTGCGGCCGCTCCCCTGACCAACAGCGGGTATGCTGTCCCACCAGACCCACCCTGATCGCTGACAGACGTGACCATTGTAGTGCTCTGCTCGGTGATTTATGGGAAACGAAGGTTCGCGGTAATGCTCTGGCATTCCTCATTCTCGGACCACTCGTCGGGCCCACCGTGAGTCTCCGGACCACCCGTCGTTCAACGCCCATCCTTCTTAGTTGCGGCCGCAGATTTCTCCCATGGTCGCAGGGTTCATGACCGACGCCGGTGTGTCCTGGCGTTGGGTCTTTGGACTCCTCGCAACCTTCACCGGACTGTGCACCGTCCTCGTGTTTCTCACCATGCCAGAGACCTACGGGTAAGCGTTCTACTCAGGCGATCATTCACGGACAATCCTGAATGCAATTGATTTCCAGACCCCGTTTGGCGGCCCTCGCTGCTCAGAAGAAGAGGAAGGAAACCGGCGACGAGCGCTATTATGCTCCCATCGAACACAGGAATGTCCCTTTCTCCCAGAGGTTGCAAGATATCCTCGCGAAACCGTTCAAGATCCTGTTCTCGGAGCCGATGTTGATTGCTATAACCATCTACCAGAGTGTACGTCCAGCTTCACCGTGTAGTTTATGCTGCGCGTTGACTGGCCATACTACTAGTTCATTTATGGGTGGGGCCGCTGTTCGCCTCGTATTTTACTGTTTTATCCTAAACCCCGGCCGAAGGTGCCTATACCTACTCTTCGACGCCTATCCGATTGTTTTCTCTGAGGGACATGGATTGTGAACCGTCTTTGCTTGCACGTATCGCAACGTCTAACCCTCCCCTAGGAATGCTGGACGGACCGGTCTTACATACATTCCCGTCACCGTAAGTTCTAAACACCTTTATTCTTGCCTGGCGCTTAACTGACTAAGGTTCAAAAGATTGGCGGAATCATCGGTTGCTTCTCTTACATCTACTACTGGAACCCTCAATACATGCGGCACGTAGCTGCGTTTGCCCCGAACCCGGTCCCTCCTGAGTACCGTCTGGAGATGGCCGCTTGGGCAGCCATGCCTTACGCCGTCGCGTTCTTCTGGTTCGGGTGAGCCGTGGAGATCCTACCCTTTGAGGAATCCCGCTCACCAAAGTCGTTCAGGTGGACATCTTACCCTACCATTTCGTTGTGGGCTCCTGTAAGCCAGGGAATTATCATGGGATGGGCGATTGTTTGGTTATTCGTAAGTGTCGCGTTCACTCGCCGTGCGTATCCCCTGACCTCCGGCGCTGGTTTGTATTTTAATAGCTGTCGCTACTCAACTACATTGTTGATACGTATTTGTTCGCCGCTGCGTCTGCGCTAGCGGGTAACACTTTCATTCGAAGGTAAGATTTTTTTGGGTAGGTTCGCGAGCGTACCATGCTAATCCCTTGTCCGTAGTATCGTTGGTGCTGCTTTCCCGGTGCATTGAGCCTCCATGCTGCACCATAAATATACCACTGGCTAACCCCTTCTCCTTATAGTTGCTTGCCAAGAAAATGTACAGAGCCCTAGGTCCCCGATGGGCATCTACGGCGTTGGGCACTTTCGCTCTCCTTTGTGTCCCCATCCCCTTCGTTCTTAGAAGGTATATTTCTGTTTCTCCCCCCCCCCCAAACAGAGCACCCCATTTATCCGTATTTGTGAACTGAACACGACTACCGCTGTACAGGTATGGATCCACCCTCCGTGAAAAGTCAAGGTTCTCCCATAAGAGACCGGCACCTCCTCAACATAACGACTCCAAGGCCTAAGCTTTTGAAGCGCCGGGGGCCAGGGAGTCTTTAGGTGTAGATGTTGTTTCTGTTGAGGGTTTTCCTCCTGGCGGCGAAACAGCAACCGGATGACCGACCTACCCCAGCTATCGACAGGAAGGAGTTACTATGTATTAGGCGTTCGTCTACAAGTGCAAAAATTAAGCGGCTACGACTGCGTACATATTATACACCTCTCTCCTGACAATGTAATATACATCCGACAGAGTCCCCTCGATCTCGACCTTCCCTCTTGCAGTCTTCCTCACCGCAACGTTCTTGTTTAAATCGCTTTGTGCAGCGCCGGTACCAAGGCCGAGTCTCCTACCGGGGTTCTCCATCGCGCCGCAGATAAGCACACCTTCTCCGACGAGTTCTGCCTGGACACCAACGACAGACAATCGGGCTTTGAGGGCCGTAAGCTTAAGGTCTCCGATCATCATCGATTTGGGTAACGCTGCAGGGGACCGAGCGCCCAGAACACGGCGGGCAGAGAGGACTGGCGTCGTCTCCATTGATGTCGCTGTTTGGGGAGAGGGAGTGTACGGTTCGAGAACGGGGATGACGGACGTTGCGAGGTTCGTCACCCGTCCGGTAATGAACCCAACCTCATTGTCCTCAAACTAGCAAAACGGTGAATACGCAAAAGCCGTGGCTAATGGGGCAAAAAAATATACTGACCCTGGACATCTTGATCGCCGCCAATACGTCGTCGCTCAACGAGATCGAGAATGTGTTAGTCTGTTGGCCAATCTGTACGGTCTCGTCTTGAGATGGGGCATAGATATCCTTTGTCATGGCCCTGATGTCTCCGCAGCTCTGAATGAGACCGTTCGTCGCGTCTGGAGTGGCATGGACAACGATCTAAAAGAGGTCAGAGGACCGGTCCCAGTAAATGGAACGTACTCCGGTCTCTCACCATTTTACGAGGGTGTATCTGAGGGACGATCGTCTTTACCGCCCGACCATCGTTCAGACCCTCAAGGTCCACAAACAGTAGCCTACACGCCAATTGCACCTCCACAGTAGAGGTGACAAATTTTGAGGGAGGTTCCCGTGGGATGTTCTGGAAGTAGAATTAAGTTGACCTCGAACCGTGGTAACGAGCGATAGAGGAAATCGTACTCTTGCGTCCTCATCTATAACTCTCTTCTTCTCCTTCTCCTCATCCCGCCCTTCATGCTGGAACAGCTTATCCCTCCTCAACCACAACGCGACATCGATAGTCTCTCCATACTCATCCACCCTTCTCTTCTTCTCAATGTACGGGAACATCCTGAACCTCTGGGTCGTCTGTCCGTCAGCAGACTTGAAGAACGAGGTGGACTTGGAGACATTCCCCTTGAGGTAGATATCGAAAGAAAGGTGTTTCGAAAGTGCACCATCTTCCCCGGCCGCGTCCCATTCGTCTGAGGCTCCTAGCCCTCCAGCCCCCACGACTCCTGTCGATTTCTTTTTCCGCGAGAGCCTACTGTCCGGTTTTCCACCTTCGTCCACATCCATGCCATCGACAAGTTGCATCTCGACCTCGTTCTCTTCGTCACTGTCATCATCGATATCGGAATCGTCGTCGTCATCTTCGTCAGCCTCGAGCATCCTCTCCTTCCGCTCCTGCACTGCCTTGTGAGCGGCTTCCTTCTCTTTCTCTTGTCGCTCCTTTTGGAGGAACTCTTCAAGTTCCGCGCCTTGTAGCGGGACCTTGGCGTACATCTACCCATACGTGTCTTGTTCGTTAGAGACCCAACTTCCGAGGTTTGGAAGATGCTCACCTGAAGCACCATGTTCCCATCCAGCATGACGTTGCTACCAATCTTCCCCTTGTCCCACTTGTCATCCGCTCGTTGAGAGTCGTTCCATTTGTCAAAGAGGACCCTTCCAAGACTCCCCTCTGGACCTCTTTGGGTCAGTAGGACCACGTTTCCAGGTATGGAAGCGAAATCCGTAAAAAGAGTTCTGGATGGTCCATGAGAAAGAGAGGCCGGAACCGCAAGGATGAGTTTTGCGTCTTTGGAAGAGTGTCTCGCAAGGAGGGCGGCGGGGCTGGTGTAAAACTCCAAGTGCCTGAACCTCAGAGCGAAAGCACCGATGGCCTCATCGTCGTGGTCGTCCCTTTTCCGTTTTCCGCTCTTCCCTGGGGGCTTGGAACCGTCCATTCCTACATCCTCTTTACTCACTGTCCCACCCAACCATTCCATCATGCTCCGTACAAATGTCAGCATTTCCTCTCCTGTTCGTGAAAGGAGGCAAATTGGATATTTTAGACGGGAGTAGTTCCAGTGTTGGTCGAGAAGTACAAGGAGTTCAAGGACTCGAGTGCTGGAGTCGCATGGGAGGAGCAGGGAGTGGCGGGAGGAGAGCGTCGCGGTTACGCAGTCTAGAGTCAGCAAATTAGACCTTCCGGTATGTGTGGATTTAGGAGATCGTGTACCTAGGAGAGCGGCATCCCTGTCTTTTCGTCGACTGCTGACGGATGAAGCCCTCTCAGCGTCTGTAATCAGCAGATCAGGGCGGAGAAGAGGTTCGAAAACGCCGGATCCTCCACCGGGCCGTAGGAGAATTGTTCCGTCCAGATGACGTTCTTTCATGTGATTCAGGTTCACAGCATAGACAAGGGTTCCGGCGGATGGAGAGCGAATTTTCCATATGGCACCGCCGAGAGAGTGGCCGGCGCTGAAGGGGGTCACGGTCAGGCCCTGACACTTGCCTGTATCAGAACTGAGTTGTGTGTCACGTCCGATGGGAACGGGAACATACCCTGGAGGTGGGTTGGCTGAGAATATCTCAGAGTACTTACGGAATCGAACGCTTCGTTCACTTCGTGTATCGTGGCCACGAACTTGCGCTTCTGTTCCTTGGTGGGTGACTCTGTCTCTCCCTCAGCCTCCATTGGCTCGTCACCGGTGTTCAGAGTTTGATTGGTTTCTGGGTCGGGTGGGTCGTTGGCGTCCCCTCCCATGTCGCTATCGTCCATCTCTTGCTCATCTCTCAGCCCTTCCACGTCCTCTGTGACGGCAATACGGGCTGTGGCTTGGACAGGGAGGGTGCTGTAACACGGCGCCCGGAGGCCCCATCGACAGAAGGCGTACGGAAATAGACCGGCATGGGCGAGGTCTCCATGTGAAAGGAGGACAAGGTCAATCGTTGGCGCAATCCTTCAAATTTGAAGCACAGGTCAATCTGAATATTGGACGCGACGCGTTGGGGGATAGGAACACACTGTTTGATGGATTGGCAATATCTCTCGCAGTTTTCTGTAGAAAAGGAGGGTTCGGGTCTCCAGTCGGGTGAGCCGCAATCTAGGAGGATGCGCACATCGTCGACCTGGAGGAGATAAGCGAGAGGGGATGTGTTTTGGGAGTGCGCCGAACCCGAAAGCGGCGTGAAGGTGATCATGGATCCGGACAGGAACAAAGGTTGGATCGGACCCGCACTGCAACCACGGCGGATCACTTTCCAGTTGGGTTCAATGGCTTGAACCGTTGGCTTGTCCACCCTTCGTCGTCTCCTTCCCTGTCATACACAACGCTTGGGAAATAAGACGCAACAGTGAGTAAATTTATCTCCGCCTGGCCTTTCGCCGCGTTGTCGTCAGGCGACCGCCCATACATAACCGAGTCGGCACGGAGGACATGATGACCGTGATCCGTGTTAGGGGGATAACGCCACCGCCGACCGCCGCCTCAACCCAGCTGGTGGGCGGCTGTATCCGAAGCCAGTCCTTGAAAAAGCCCAACCTCGCCCTCACTCTTCCTCCGTCGCTCCTTGTCCTCGCCCTTCTCCTTCCACCCCTCTTCCAGCCAACATAATGCGTGCCTTCTCCGTCCTCTCCGCTGCCCTCCTCTTCGCTGCCACCGCCTTGGCCCTCACCGTCACCAGCCCCGGTGATGAGACCACCTGGGATGCCAGCAAGAGGTCTCAGAGCGTCTCTTGGACTACCGTCACCACCGACCCCTCCAACTTCACCGTCGTCTTGATTAACATGGTTCGTCTCCTTTGCACTTTTACCTGACTGAGATTTTCACGCTTACCTGTCCTCCGTTTCCCATAGCAAACGACTCCAAACCTCAACGTCACCTTGAAGGAGAAGGTCTCCTCGTCTGGTGGGTCCACCACTGTGGACGGCCCTTCCAGCGGCTGGCCTACCGGCAAGGGTTTCCAGATCAACTTGATCCAGGTAAACCCCACCGGAGTCAACATCCTCGCCCAGTCCCAGCAGTTCAACATCAATGGCACCACGACGCCCTTCTCTTCTTCCATTGTATCGTCATCCACGTAAGTTGTGTTTACGTGTGGAACCTCCCTTTGGCTGACCCATTTCTCTCAGCGGTACTTCACCCCCCTCCTCCTCCACCGGGAGCAGTGGAAGCGGTGGTAACAGCGGCGGCGCCATGGGCCTCACTGTCCAAACCGGTTTCGTTGCTGGGCTTGTCCTCGTCGGTGCTCTGCTCGCTTAGATTGTTCTTCTTGACACGTACCGCCTCGCGACGAACCTTTTAGGCCCCCACTAGTTTACGTTCTGACATTCTACTTATTCCCATTACGCTTAGATATCCTGTGGGCTTTTGATTCTTGATTCCCCTTGTTGTCGTCAGCGATCACGACTAAAACTATTCTCTCTCTGCCTGGACTCCTTGCACACGCTCTGTTAATGTCCCCACTACGTTA
>Ga0307516_10003097_pt1 | contig 21625 bp, 26 predicted proteins | sample 19_EM_MG_FD_203310 | JGI IMG/M metagenome (GOLD analysis project Ga0307516, IMG submission 203310) | Populus trichocarpa ectomycorrhiza microbial communities from riparian zone in the Pacific Northwest, United States - 19_EM | ecosystem: Host-associated > Plants > Roots > Unclassified | place... | reverse complement strand
AGGAAGGCCGTCAGGACAAAGGACGGAAGACTGTCCCCCCGAGCCGGTGCTCGGGGACTCAGTCATGTCCGGACGCCTCCTCATCTCTGGACGCCTCCTCATCTCCGGACGCCTCCTTATTCTGACACATTATTCTGACAGGAATAGATGATGATATCCGCTGATTTCCGGTAGTGAAGTTCGGGCCGTGTTCGTAGTTGAAGCTACCTGGGCGTCTCGGCGCGCCAGCACAGGCTTTGTACCGGCGGAGGGCTGGTGATAGCGGCGACCGTCTCTAGTGTATAAGCCTCCGTCGGTGCTCGTAGGCTATGGATAGGACTTCTCGAGCAGTGCTCCAATGGGACACATGAGTAGCCATTCGGCGGTGATCTCTTGAGGTGCTGGCGAGCACCGTTCCTACCGCCGATAGCCTCCCGATGGATTCCCAGACCGGAGTGACTGCCGTTGACGCGGAGGCTGAAGGACGAGTGAAGTTTGAGATATCCCGAGACTGCGTCGTAGATGTCATAGGGAGTCAGGTTGAGGTACTCACATGTGCGGCGATGATCGGTATCGTATCGTTCGGCCTTGAGAGTCTGCCTATTTGGCGCTGCGTGGGACCGTGTGGCGTTTGCGCAATAGCAGTTAGCCACTTCAGTTGTCCGGTGGCTCCGAGCCGATAACGCTTTTACATGCGCCGTTGTGCGTGAGGAGGTTGAGCGTCTGCAGTTCGCATGAGTGGTACTTCCGTTTCGAGGTAGGTACTCGACGGATCCGTTCTTGTAGGTGGCGTTGGCGTTGCTGGACATGCTCGACGTGGGCGCGAGGTAAGGCTCAAGTTGTGGAAGGCACGCATGGGTTGCGTTGGGATAGGAGCCGGAGGATCGGTAGCAGATAGCGGTGTTGGTGAGTGCCTCGGACCTGGGCTCTGGCTGTCACGTGTAGGCTATGGCGCTGCTCTATGCAGAGTCTTTGCCGAATGCGACGATGACGAGATAAATACATTATACGTGCCGTATTGCACGACGTTCACCGCCATCCGATACCAAACACCCCGCGACTTTGATGCTCGGCCTTTCTTCTCCACCCCCAGCTATCCCCACGAAAGCAGAGACGGATCCGAGAAATTCCGCAGTCCTCCGACGCAGAACTCCTGACTTCCATTTATCCGACTAAGAGAACCACAGATCATCGTAGCCCACCCCAACGCCCACCACCGAGGACCCATCCGCGGCGGACTTCCTCATTACGTGTGATACCCACCACGGCGTGACAATTCTTCGCATATTTACTAACCGCCCTGCTAGGCCGCCATCAAGAGTACGGCCTCGGAGGAACATTATCTCTGTATACAACGGGCCTGAGGGACCCGCCAGGGGGAAAGGACGGAAGACTATCTCCTGAGCCGGTGCTTGGAGGCTCGGGCAGCTGTCATCTCCAGACGTGTCACCTCCGATTCGTCATCTCCGGACGCTGATTAATCTTCGGCTCCGGACACACCTTGAAGAGGTGGTCTCTCGTCTGTGAAGGGCAGTGGTACCACCAGCACTGGGCGGTGGGGCGCGCCTTAGCCCAGTGCAGGTATTGTCCGGTGCGGGCGTGCCCCGTTTTCAGCTGGTAGAACCTCGAGGCAAGCCTCTTGGTGCTGTCGGCTATCACGCCATCGGGTTTCTGGCGGTATGCGGTACTTCGTCTTGGAGGTGCGGCCTCCAGCCCATTGCCTCGCCTCCGACCACTTCTTCTCCGAGATTTCCCGCTTGAGGTTGGCGAGGGATCGTGGGAGAGGCCAGTGTGTGCCTCGCTTCCCTGCCGCTGCCTTGGCCCACTCATCCGCCTTCTCGTTGCCGGCGATCCCCTTGTGGGCGACCGGATGGGACAGTGGTGTGTAGCTCCAAGAGGATTACTGTTGGAATGTAGGGATCGATAGGGATGAAGATGGTATAGGATTGATGATACATAGTCGGGGGAAGAACATTCTCTCTATGTACAGCACGCCTCAGGGACTCGGGTAGCTGTCATCTCTGCACGTGTCGCCTCCGGTACGCCGTCTCCGGACGCGCATTATCCTGACAATTGACTGTATTCTCTATCAGCTGAAGACGGGGCACTGCCTCACCAAGTACTACTTCAAGTGGACGAAGAGTCGGCCCACCACCCAGTCCTAGTGGTGCCCGTGCAGGGTGCAGACGCGGGAGCATTTCCTAAAAAAACCACCCTCGTTGCAAGGCCCAACAGGAGATCCTACGGCCAGAAGTTCGGAAGGAAGTCGTGAGGGGAAAGGACCGACACACAATCCGGGACCTTCTTGCCGATGGGAGGTGCACCCTGCCGTTACTGAATTCCCGGTATGCCACGGATGCGGGCAGACTTTCCCCGGATCCAACTGAGGGAGACACGCAGAGTGAGGTGTCAGAGTGGAAACTCTGGGAGCGGAGGGGAAGGGAAGAGAAGAGAAGGGTGGAGGCCGAGGAGCTGGTTGAGGAACGACCTCTGTTCTCCCTACACCAACCTTCGTGGCGTTTGCAGAATGGGAGTAGGATGTGGAGACGGACCGTCGGCTCCTTTGTTCTTTCTTCTGTCTTTCCTTCGCGATCTCCTTGGTGCACCTCATATTTCCTTGGGACAGGCCTGGGTGAGGGCGGAGAGCTTGCAACATGCCGCCTTCGCGCGGGCTGTGGACGGGAAACGGATGCTGTGTTCGTCGTCACGATCTATGAAGGTCGCGTGCGCGAAATGAATAACCCCCCAAAAAATTAGTCGTCCTGTCACCACCCCTGCCACTGCAGTAGCGACCGAGTACGTGCCGGGATATACGCCGGCGATCACTCGGGGGCGCCAGTTCGCTTATGTTGCCGAATCTGGTAATAAATGACTACATGCCTACATGGGTGGTGTGCACGGCGACGCAGGCGCCGAGTTCGGGCTCCGATTCATGGTGGAATTCCGCTGCGGATGCATTGGGGTGCGGAGGCTCTACTACAGCTGTCTTGGATAGATGGGGAGGAGCCGACGGTGCTGCCGTGGGGTGGTGGGCTGACTTGGCGCCGTCGGCACGGGAATGGTGCCAAACGGCTCGTTGGGAGGAGCAAGCACACACCGCTTGTTTGTCTTCATGGATCGTTACTGTTTCTACTCTCGCGCTCTTTCTACTGTTCATATACTACTCTTCGTAGACTGGGGATGGGGAATTGGGATCTGTCCACGATGAATTGTTTTTTTCAACCATCGACTCTCTTCCAGCGGTTACAGTAGTGGAGTTGGAATACAGTGCGCGACAGAGAAAAACATGCCGACCCCAGGGAGGGCTGGAGCGGGGCAATGCAATAGGGCTGTAGCGGCGCAGGTAACACTTAAGCGGGGCGAGAAGGGTTACGAGGAGACTGGTCCAGCTCATCCAGCATCAACAAACGGTCGACGCTGTCCATGATAGGCGCCAAATCGGGGGCAGGAAGCGACTGCAGCACGCAAGCCGCCGGGTGCTCTATGCCTGTAAAAAAGCAACTTCGGCGATCATGGCTGGCTCGTCTGTTTCTGTCTCGTGAGGCCAGAACGCCGGACGGCGGATCCAGTCCGCAGTAGGGTGTCCAAAGCAAAACAATCAAAATAACAAACGAATACCTGTTTTCTGTACAAGACGAACTGCGCCGTATCAACAGCGAAGAATCACCAACGACAGTATTAGATACCGCACAGCGCGGTAGAAACAAACCTCCAAAGTGGCTGCTGTTCTCTACGGGAGAAGCGGGTGCTCCTCATGGCTTGGGCGAGTAGGGCCAGTTCTGAGAGCCCGCTGTCGGAGGGAATGGGAGGCCCGTCCGCGGTTCTGCTTGCTGCTGTGCCCAACGTTCCGAGCGGGGGGCCGTAGCCGGCGGCCAACCCCGCCTGTTTTCGCCGTTGGCGTCCAGCCACGGCCAGTAATTCAGCTGTACTGGCCTAGGTCTAGCCTTTCCACTGCCCGCTGAGCTCCACCCCCTCACCGCCACTCCGAGCCCTCGAAGGAGCGCACCCTCTTAACCATCGGGAAAATTTTCTGGGGCAAACATTTCGGCCGCTCCCGCTTGGCACGCTATTGGGGGCGAATAAATGTACCCCTCTTCTCCCTCGCTCTTCCCTTCCTTCTCTCTTCCTTCTTCATTCACTCTACACTTCTCTCTCCGCCTTCCAACCTGAACTCCAACTCCATCGACTCTTGTGCTTGCACACCAATCTTCTCTTCTCCTTCGGCTCTCCTCTCCTCTTCTACCTCTCCTCTTCGTTTGCGCCTCCTTCAACCACCTCCTCCCCAATCTCTCTCGTTTCTCTCCGCGCCGCCTCGCGCATCCCTCTCCCCGCTCGCCCCTCCGCCATCCTTCTGAGGATCGCTAAGCGGGGCAAGACAGTCCACGCGCCTGCCCGCGTCCGTGGCACCCGGGCTGATTGCACCCGCTTCGTTTCAAGGATCCCGACCCGTGCTCGGTCGGCTTCCTCCACCTCGTCGACCTCCTCTTCGGCCTCGGGCTGTTCGTCTTCGGTACTTTCTTCTCACACCTCTTCTTCCTCGGCCAAGGTCAGCCTTGTCGTCGAGCACCTGCTCACTTCCTCGAGGAAGATGAGCCGCATTCCTCTTGCGATCAGAAGAGTTGCTCCGGGACGGGCCGCTGCTAGCCGTAAGTGCCCTTCCATACCTTCCACCTCACACCTTCCTCCGATCTCATATCCTTCATCTATCTTATCCCGTCTCATGACTTTCTCCCATCTCCCATCCTCCCTCCATCTCATACGTTCCCCCCGACTCGTACCTTCCCTCCAATTCATACCTTTGTCTCATCTCCTATTTTCCTTTGTCGTTCCTTGGATCATCTTCCACTTCCTTTCTCATCGGTTCTCGCCGAAAATTTCCTTGTTTCGGACGTTCCAATACTTTCCCCAACCTTCCCTCATTTCACTGCTTTGCTATCACCACCTGTGTACCGTCTCGTAAATTCCTTCGAAGTTGACTTCCATTCTTTATCCTCCCTTCCTAAACATATCCAACTGCCCTTCTGACATTCTCTTAATAGCCGCCAAGAAGGCCCCTGAGGCCCCTGCCGCCACTGGTGCGGCAGCCACCATCACGAGGGAGACAATTGCCGCCCACCCACCCTCAGACAGCCCTAGCGCCTTCGAACAGGGCCTCGACACCGTAGGCAAGGAGCTGGACTTGCTCCTCGACGCCCACCTGAGCGGAAAGCTCAGCGAGGACGACCTTTGCGAGTGGCTCGACAGCCTCAAGCAGAAGGTCGACGGCCTGGAGGAGTCGTGCCCCGTGGAAGTGACCGCCACGGACGATTACCAAGTGCCTCTCGTCGAGGTCATTCACGAATACGCCGAGTCAGTCTCGAGCGTCGTCTCCAGCGAGTTTGAGATGTTGTTCCCTCAGGCCCGCGAAGAAGACGCCGAATCGGTCGTAAGCTCGGCCTTCCCGGACCAGGAGTTGCTGGATCGCCAGTCCCCCTTTGAATCGGTTTGCGCGACGATCCTGGACGAGGAGGACGAGGGCGAAGTCACCCGTGTGACCGGTGCCAGCTACCTCGCGAATGCCAGGGAGATCCTGATCTCCGCTGTTGAGCTTGTTTGGGCAAGGGGCGTGCCCGCGGCGACAGTCTTCTCCCCCGCCGGCTGCTCTGGACCTCTCCCGAGGGCTGGGATTTGAGTTCGGTCCCCACAGCGCGACCGCCTCGACTTCAGGGCCGGGCCCAGCAGGAGCCGCTACAGCCTGCTGCCCGAGGAAGTGGACTCCGATGGTCCCTCCTTCGACTTTGTCCGGCCGCGGCTGGACGAGGACAACGAGCTGGAGCCCCGCCAGCAGCTCGAGCTTAAATGGCGGGACGACGCCGACTACGCGATGCGCTTCTAAGGCATCGCGACGGCAGGGGCGGGAAGGATGGAACTGGGTGTGGTGGTGGCGGTTGGAGGACTGAGTGGGATGTAGGGGTGCGTTCTCTCCGGGAGTGTGCTGACATACATGCATACAGGTATGACATGGGGACGGCCTCCCTGCCCGAAGGCGGCACCAGTTTCGGTAAGTTTATCCTTCCCGCTCTCGTTAATTCTTAACCTTCGGAACATTAGTTAATCACCCAGCGCAGGCGACCAGCGGAGGACGAGCTGCCTCGGACACACCACACCCGGAAGGGTGCACCGGTTATGGGAGTACCCACTCCTTAGCTGGTGTGCTCCTCTTACACTTTATCATACTCCAATGCCTAACTAACCATCTACTGTAGGTGACGATTGGAGGATGAGTCGCCTCAGGGCACTCCGGAATCCGCACCCGGAAGAGAGGGCCGGCAAGCCACGGCGCTGCATTTTTATATTGGTATGTCATACTCCCCCATTGATTCACAATATCTTTCTAATGAGTTCTTGTAAGGACTTCTTTATTCTTTCTGTATCTAGTTCCGCATCGCCTCCCCTTTCCCTCTTATAACACGAGGCTTTTTATTCATATCCAAAAGGAAACACAAAAAAAAAAATCACGCGTTGCATTTTTGTTTTGTTTTTTCGTATTTCCCTCTCTTTCTTCCCTTTCTTACTCTTATTTTTATTCCCCGGCGGGGAGATGTCGATCGATCGGGCCGTGGTGATATTATTGGGTTTTACTGGAGGGTGAGGAGGGGTTCGACATAGGGTTGTGGTGAAGAGTGGAGAATAGGGTGCTCGGGAGTTCTTGCTTTGGATGTTGGATGCGCTTTTGATGCGCTTTGGTTGCAGGATGCGCCCTTGATGCGCGCAGCTCGTGGAGGGGGTTATTTTGTTCCGATCATACTTGGGGAGATTAGGATTATTTTTGGATGCCGACGAGTTGGATCTGGGGTCGGAGGGGAGGATGGAGGTTAAGGGCTGGATTTGCATTTTTTTTCTGGCTCTATTGCATGTTTTGAACCGCCTCCTAGCATTATTTTCTATCGGTAATTCTAGCTAAATTACTGCATTCATCTTGATTCGTAACTTCACCTACCAGCCACTTCCACGTAATATGACTGTTCGATGTCAACACCGTTACCATTCCTAGTGCCACACATCCACACGCATTGGCTCCTTGGATATTCTAACTACCCTTGAGCAAGAGGGGGGTCAACATAAATTGTCGGAAGATAGTCATTCGACCATTGTAATTTAAAAATCTAACAGATATAGGCTTTGGGTAGATGGAATTACAAGTCGGTTATCTTAATGTTTCTGTTATATGCGACATCGATGGAAATTTCAAGTTTAAATATAATCCGGGTTCAATTTACGGTTGGATGTCCTTAAGTATGGACTGCGTAATTTTGGCATTTATTGTTTGAATTGGGAATATCGCCTGCATATAAGAAGTGTCCTTTGAGTGAATAATTGTAAGAACGCTGTCCTGGTGAAATTCTTTTTGCTCCCCCGATTTGCCTCGGAATGGCAAGGTATCTCCAGGTTCAACCCGTAATAAAACACCGTGGTGGCCCTCGGGCTAGTCGAGTGATAATGAGTGCTTGTTATCTAAAACGGTAACAAACGAGGATACTTAAAATAGATGGATAAACTATTGAAGTTAGAGATCTGTACTTCCCAAATAGGCGACTAAGAGCCATCTGAAGACTTTCAACGCCGCAAGCGGTATTCGGAGTGGCAGTCTCGTCTCCGCCAGACATTCCGAACGGCTGGGCGGTGAGATCAAGCAAGCGCCGTCGATGATGATCAAACTTCGGTGGCGCCCTGATCGCAAGGACGTGACAGGCGGAGAGAAGATAGACGAGCCAGCGATGGGTGCTAATGTTGGAAATGCTTTTCGTTACTGGAATTAGTTTCGGTGCGGATTTGGCGCTTGTGCTTGCAGTTATTTGAGGACACGATTGCGTAAGGGTTGATGCAAGAGTGGGAAGTACATGAGGATGATCTTTTGTTCTGTTAATTCTTCTCATTTCTTCTGTTCAACATACTGGAACATACAGCGGGTTTGAGAGCTGTTCGATCGTCTAGTACCCTTTCGCCCAGTGTCTATTGATCTCGCACAAGATCAATCATACGGCAACCAGAGCGCACACAAACTGATCGAACTCCTACCATTGATCTGTATCCTCATCGCTAATTGGTATTCTTTTAACAGCGATGAATGAGCCGGACGCTCACGGTGAGAGAAGGTGTCTCCAGCCTGACCTTTCGCTCGTTTCAAGCGGTCGATCACTGAGATCATATTGAAGGAGGCGATGGCATATGCTACTATCAGTACCACACCCAAGAAGTAGCACTGCAGCACTACAAGGGGAAGAAACGACAAATTCCAGGCTTCGTCTTTGCCAATCCGACAAACGACTCCCCCCAGGGCTCTGCCTGGTGAAGACGCACCACTGACTCAATTGCCACTACCTGGAGTGGACAAAAATCCAACCCAACGCCAATTCTTGGTGGCGTCGATAGAAACCACAGGCGCGGGAGAGTCTCTTCATAAAATACCGCTACTGGGAGGGGAACTGGTCGGTTCCAGACCCGGGACCTTTTCGCGGACGACAGACGCAGTTCTGGATTATTTCAACTCTGGATGTGGGTCGGGGTACCGAATCTGAATAGGGAAGACACCCAGAGCGAGGCGTCAGAGTGGCAGCTACACCGCCCGCTATCCAATCTGTCTCCTCCTCACTACTATCCCGCTTCATCGGACGTTAGATTCCAACTCTCGATGGTCTACCGAGCACCTACAAATCCGGCTCGATCCCACGGCATTCCCGCCAGTACTCGATCCTCAGGAAACCGGGCAGCATTAAAGATAATTATCGGCCTAAATCAGTGGCAAAACAAACACATCTGACTCGATCCTCAGGAAATATAGGCAGCCCTGAAGTCTAATTGTTGGCCTAATCAGCGGGGTGATAAACACATCTGGCACAAGCCTCAGAAAATCAAGGCAGCCCCGCCCATTGCTCGATCTTCAAGAAACCTAGGCAGCCTTGAAGTCTAGTTGTGAGCAAAACCTGAAAAACGTACACATCTGGCTAGATCCTGAGGGCACCACCAAAGTCTAATTGTCGGCCAAGTCTGCGGAGAAACAAAAACATCTGGCACGAGCCCAGGAAACCAAGGCAGCCCCGCCCATTGCACGATCCTCAGAAAACCAGGTAGCCCCGAAGTCTAATTGTCTGCCAAACCTCTTGGCGAGTACATTCATATATAAGGCCCCTCCTCTCCCCTCCCCCTCTTCCTTTTTGTTCACTCAGTTCAAACCAATCCTCCATCTTCAGGTTCTTCCTTCTCTCTTCTCACTTTCCTCTTCTCACCTCCTCCTTCTTCTTCTCCTTTGGCTCCGCGAGCCCTTCACTTCTCTTTCTTCCTCTCTCTCTTCTTCCTTCCCGCCTGCCCCTCTTCGCTCCTCGCAGCTAAGATGGTTCCTCTGCTGCCGCTTCTCGCCTCCCCCGCTCCGCCACCGCTTCCGCCTCTGCTCTGATGAGCAAGATTGCCATGCGCGCCCACGTCGTGCATGGAAAAAAACCTCACGCGTGCGGCAGGGGTAAGGATGCCAGGTTCGTGTCTTCCCCCTACTCCTCCCGTCTTCCTCTCCCTCTCCGGCCCTCCAAGGAGGCCTTGCAGAGGATCGCACTGCGCACTCGTTGCGTGCATGCGAGGGTTTCACGTGTGCCTAGAATCTCGTGCAATGCGGAAGCGCCTTTGACTGCCGCTGCCTCCTTCTCCGCCCCCTCGGAGACCGAGACGGCCCGCAAGGTACGGGCGTCTCGCATCCCGACTAACCGCACCCCTTCCGTGGCCATCCTCAGGTGTGCCGCTCGCTCAACGGTGGTTCACGCCATCGTGAACTTCCCGCGTGCTGTTAGCAGCCGGGAACTTGAGGGCCCCTCCGGCACCACCAGCCCCTCAGATCCCGCCGGTGCTCCCGACATCGCCGGCACTTCCGATTCCTCGCCCCCCTCCGGCTCTTCTTTCCACTCCGACCCCTCCCAATTGGAAGACGACAGTCTTTCAGAGGATGCTGACACAGAGTCGGCCGGCTCCACCCCTACTCGGGGTAATATCTTCGACGGGCGTCCCTTCCGGTGCTCCGACTATGGCCTTTCGGAGTTCTCGGAGACGGACTCGCAGGTATCCGGTCCCTCACGCCCAGCCGCCACAACCGACGCAGATGGCCTCCCCGATTGCTCCGCTTTTTCGGAATTCGGAGCCCCGGAGCGCGCAGCCTCTGTTACCTACTCGAATGACACGTGCCTTGTCAGAGAGTCCCCGGATCGCCGCTCAGTTCCCGGTTTTAAATTGGCACTGGACGACCTCGCTGCGGAGTATGATACTCCATGCTGGGGTGGCTCCGGCGAGGTCGTACTTGTCAACCTCGAATCGATCCTGAGCGGCGAAGAGGAATTGGACGGTGCCACCGACGACATGGACCTGGACAGCCTCGCGATCTGCATCTGGGTTGACGATGTCTGCGCGCACGGTGAGTTCTCGGACACGATCGTTGTGGACGGACGGGTGCTGGAGCTCGGTACCGGACCCGTGGAGACTGCCTGGTTCGCGGAAGCGACCTGCCAATCCGAGGAGGAGATGGACTCGGAGGTGGCCTCGGCCGTGGAACCGGAAGCGGAGGAGCCCTGCCAGGAGGAGCGGCCCCAGCAGGAGAACTGGCCTGTCAGGCGTGAGATCCGTCACCTCTGGCAAGGTAAGGAGGCCACGGTAAGTATCGAGCTTGCCGACCACGAACTGGAGGTCGTGGTGCTCAAGAGGCTGCCGACTGGATGGGATGCGGACCTCTTCCGGACCTTCCAGGAGATGGGGGGACGGACCCTTGAGGAGGATGGCACGATCCTCTGGAAGGTGATCAACGAGTGGGACCTCGAGGATTACCTGATGAAGGAGGGGGAAAAGACGTTTCTGACGGCCTACCGTCTCAAGGCACTCCGTCGGTAAGTATGCCGGTAAGTTTTATTTCATTCTCCTCTCTTTTTTTTGTTTTGTTTTCCAGCGAGTTAGTTTTTCGTATCGTTCCCCCCCATTACCCATCGCCTGCCTCATACACACCCTACACCAGCAGGCGATATTCTTACCCCTTAAAAAAAACCTCAAAAAAATGATTCACGTTGCTTTCTTGATTTTTCGTTCTGGTTTTGCTTTTATGTCTTCTTTTCGCTTCCCTATTGATTCTGCATGCCTTCTACCCCCGGATACCAATATACCCATAGGCATATTACCCATACCATATTTCCCTACTGATTCTGCACGCCTTTTACCCCCAATTCACATATACCCTAGGCGGAGCATTATCCATATGGTATCCCCTCTCACTTACATATTGGCTCTGCTTGCCCTCTGTCCTTAGATACCCATATACCCATATACCCATAGGCAGACAATTACCCATTCCTTATTCGGAGAAGTATGATCATTCCCAGGCCATACGGGGGGTTTTCTCCCTTTGCGCTTAGGACCTTCCGGAAGTCCTAAGGGCAAAGATGTTTCCTCCCGGCCATCTTCGGATGGCCGAATCAATGTTTTTATTCTGGCCACCGTGCGAGATTACGACATTGGTTTCTTTCCCGCCGCATTTCGGTTCGCGACATTGGATCTGCCTCCTGGCACACCGGATTCCTCGTTGGCACTACCGTGGCCAGCCTTGTTACTCGCGGAAGTCGGTATGACGATCCTCCTCTTTTCCACATCCCCAAACCCGTACACCCTGCCTCGTCACGCCAGCCGTTCATGGGTTGCACCACTTGTAAGTCTACACCCTGTGGTGTCATTCTACCTTTCATGTAGTTATGCATGGACATGGCAGGAGGGTGTGTGGGATGTGGTTGGCGTTGGAGTGTTTACGTCGCGGTATTGCAATTGGAGGAAATCAAGAACTCGCGAAATGCAAGTGTGCTACGATCACTTCCGAACTTTGCAGGTGCGATTAAGATTATTCATTGGTTCCCTACTCACTGCATACATCATTGTCGCTCGGTTGGGCACTTTTTGGGAACGACAGTAGATCACTTCAACAGCGGAACGACTCTCGGATCCCCCGACGGTCCTCAGACAAACACTCATGTACGCACGACCTCGTATCAACGATGTTCTTCTCTCCAGCTTGGTATGCTCCGGTACAGTGGACAAGATGGCATGTGGGCAATACAATGGGCTGAAGTAAAAGGCGATGCGTGACCGTTGATGTCGATGCAAACGAAGAAGGCAACCCTAGGAACCTGTGCAAGATTCGCTGAGCGATCAGCAATGTATAAGACCAGGTTGGTGCCAGAGAAGTCGACTCACCCAGTGGACCTCCCGAGCAGAAACACTTATAGAACCCAGCCTGAAATTTGAATATCCCCTAAATGGTACAAGGTGGACTCCAGGCGGCCGATGTCACATCTGTCGCTGGTGAAAATGAATTGGTTTTGTCTGGATACAGCGCGGGGATCGAGGGATGGGCGTGTGTTTGCACCGCTGGTATCGGAAGTTTATTGTCCGGAATAAGGCGGGAGGTGATATTGCTGGATGGTCCGTGTCGTCGGTGCATCGCGTGGAATATTGGGTAGAGTCAAGGACGACTTACCATTGCATTGTTCTTTCCGGCAGCGAATGGTATGGATAAGATCCAAGATAGTGTAATGCTGCACCGCCTGTAGTAGGTATTGATCTTTGCATTGTTGCGCACGGCTCAGACCACCCAATGAACGATCGTTCGTGCTGGCGGTGGATCATTCGGGATACGCACGAAGTTTGGCGTAACAACAGATCGGTCGACGGTCGTGCTGGTCGTGGTCCCGCTGATTTGCAATGCATGATGATTGGTGGTGGTTGTGTAGTTGGACAGGGGGCGGCTATTCCGGTGTGAGAAACCTCTGACGTTTCGCTATGGAAGCCGATCGACTGGGACGGAGTAGAGGGTTGAGACGGTGAGACGGCGAGTAACCTGTAATCAATGAACCGAGAGGATACGGTACAGCGGACGGCTAGACAATGCGTGATGGTCGAGGGTCGTAGTAGGTCAGAAGGTTTGGAACAAGGCCGGCGGATCGAGACACGGAGATTTTCGATTGCCAGTTGCGGTCTTTCGATAGTTCGTGATCCAGTAGCCGGACGAATGGTCTCTGGTTGACCAAGGGCTACCTAAAGCTGTCGACGCGATGCCGGGTTTAAGGCGCTCAGGATTAGCGGCGATGAATTGCTGAAGACAGTCAGGAGCGGAACTCACGTTGACACACCCTTTGACTGTCGAGCATCAATTTGTGCTGTTGGTAGGGGTGAAGAGGTTATGGCCTGGAGCGGATTTCGCAGCCGAATGCAGCCGTGCGAAGGTAGCTAGTGTGCCGCCAAGCGTTCGTGCGTGCACTCGGTCCTATGTGGTGATTGGCAAACACCCAGAACCGACTGATTAATCGTTTGCAAACAAGGGGTAATCTTCGCTGGTGTGGTGGTATTCTGCGAAGGGCCACATAACGCTGAGCCGGCACGGAATCGTAGATATAGCGGCTCGCAGGCAGTTGGTAACAGGAGAGAGGATGTGCATGTGCGGCGGAAGCAGGAAGATGCACGGTACTGTGTAGAGAGTTGTCTGCGTGCAAAGGGCGGTAGGCGGTTGGTTTTATTAGAAACAGTATGTCACGGCAGTGGAACATACGTCCCTGTCGGAACGTAGGCGTGAGAACAGGACGGAGACCTTGCTCAATCCAATGGGCACTACCATAAGGCGTTTAAACAGAGCGAGACTGCTTTCTGGAGTTTCGGAGGGCCATACTCCGAGAGATACGATTCCTATTTCCGCGCTTCAGCATCGCAAGTCTTTCTCGTGGTTTTCCCGGGGCCCGGCGACCGGGGGTGACCTCGGTGAGCGAAAGAGACGTGGCAGCAAGCGTTTTTTTTATCTTCAATCCATTTCAAAAGAAAACCCAGCCCTCCTTGTGCCTGAAAAAAACCCCGTAAACTCGTGGATCCCAAGTGGTGGTGACATGCCGGTGATTGATAGGCCACGCAACCGTGACTGTTTTTTTTTGTTTAATCATACTCGCATTCAGCCTATCTAGACTATGGCGGCGTACATTTTATCCATTTTTCCCTTCCGCTCTCCGCGCGGTGGCGGCACATTGCAAGCTCCCCGTTTGCCCTCTGCCCAGGCCTGTCCCAAGAAGATGTAAGGCACACCAAGGGAATAAAAAGAAAGACAAAAGAAAGAGCAAAGGAAACCGTCCCCAGACTCCTACTCCTCATCCGCGGATGCCATGAAAGGGGGGTGGGTAGGAAAAGCGGCAGCTCCCCCTCGACACCCCATTTCCCTGCGGTACCCAGCTCCTCCGCCTCCGTCTCCCGCTCTTCCTCCCACTCCCGGCGCTCTCGGAACTCCCACTCTGACGCCTCATTCGCAACTGTGACAGTGAGTCCCTGGAGTTTGGGAGACGGGAGCCGACACGGCAGAATCAGCCGCGTTTACTGAATAGCCGAGGACAGGAAAAAAAACCACCTCCTACGCGGAGAGAGTACTTCCTCCAGCGTGTCCGCCAGTTCTGGAACCGACGAGCCCTTCTTTTCGTCCTCCCTCAGGACGGCGTAAGCAAGGGCGAAGATCGAGGCACATATGGATCATCTTACATGCGGAAGACCACCCTCCACCGCCCGCGCCTGCCTCCGGGCTGATCCCACCGCTCTGTCGTTTTCCGTGTGATCGTCGAGGCTTCCCATAACCGTAGGGCGCACCCACCTTTTGTTGCGCGGTACACCGTCCAAAAGGTAAAACACATATATCCTCAAAGAGGCGTTCTTAATCAAGTCAGTGGGATAGAATTAGTTTGGACACCGCTGCAAGGAGGGAAGTCTCACATCGGGTTTCAGACGTGCCGAAGAGAGGGCCTGCTCGCACATTTCCATCCCGGGGTTGCCGTATATTTCCGCCTCTAGGCTGCTTACATGCCCCCACCTGTATGGCACAGGCGGCGCAGCAGGTATCATGTAGTAGAAAGGACCAGAAAGGATACCCAAGAAACCCACCATCCACGGGTACAATGCCAAAAAGCCGTAACCGTGAAAAACGGTGGACACGTGAGAAACGGTACAGCCATCCATGGAAACACGTACACGATTGCGGCCGAGTCCCCTTGATGTCCAGCAAGACAATTGACAACAACGGAAAGACAATCCCATCAACGGACCAGAGGCCAACAGCTCACAACAGCCTACGCAGCACTCAGATGCAAAGCAGTCCTGCCGGCCCTTCGGTAGGCCGCTCTGTATACTGTTGGATGTGCCACTCGGTGGGCCACTCGGTAGTCCACTTCTGTAGGCCGGTTGATATCCCGTATGGTAATCTGCTCGGTAGGCTAATTCGATGCTTGCTCTACCGCCTTCCAACAGGGCCCCGATCGGTTGTCGAGCTCGGTGAGCGGTGCTCTCGGTGCGTGGAGCGCTTCCCTAAAGGTGTGTTATGGTAACCGTTGCACTAGAACCTAGCATTGTTAAGTGTCAATCCTGTCAGCACAATCTCCACGCTGGTGCCTCCGCTTCCACCTCGTACCTCCGCCCGCTGGTCTGCCCCGCCCACCCCGTCGGTCCTCTGTAGTCGGAACAGATGCTGTTGCGCACATTCACCGTAGGGAGATTGTGCCTTACTGAGGCCACTTGCGTCTCTTGGCGAGCGTAGCTTCGTGCTCATTGAAGGCTTTGGTGATAGCGGCGGCGGTCTTCTCGAGTATACGATTCCGCCGGCGCTCGTAGGCTATGGTGTAGGACTACTCTGGCAGTGCCCCGAACTTCCGGTGGGGTGCAGGAGTAGCCCTTCGGTGGTGATATCTTATCGGGTGTAGCAAGCTCCTCTCCTACCCTCGATAGCCTCCCGATGGAGTCCGGGACTGGGGTGCCGGCCACCCAAGCGGAGGTTGAGGGACGGTAGAAGCCTGAGATGATCCGAAACTGATGTAGATGTCATATAGAGTTAGGTTGGGATACTCGTGTGCGGCGAAGGCCGGTATGGCCGAGTTCCGCGAGGAGAGTCAGCATAATTGTAGCTGCATGAGATCCTGAGGCATATTCACGATAACTACCATTGTTGCTGGCTGGTAGCCCGTGCCGAGCACGCTTTTTCAAACGTCGTTGTACGTGCGGAGGGTGTGCGTCTGCTTTTCCCACGAGTGGTACATTCGATTCGAGGTAGGCACTCGACGGAGCCGTGCTTGCAGGTGGCATTGATGTCGCTGGAGATTCTCGACATGGGCACGAGGTGAGGCTCAAGGTAAAGGTGCAAACAGCTTGGGGGCACACACGGACTACGTGATGAGAAGACGTGGGTACCAGGAGCTAGTGGATTGATAGCAGATTACGAAATCGGGCCCTACCAGTCACGTGTAGAGAGTAGATCAAGGGCTTCGTCTCCAGATCTCGTCGGGAACCTCGTTCCGATACACGTTGGACTCGCAGTAAATATCGCGTCGCGCATGTTGTGGATGTTGTGTCATGATTGCAGTAGATATTGCATCGGGTTACGTCGTCCGGCAAAACCTCCAAGCAAAGTTCAGCGGTCTGTATGGCGGCAGTTTAGCAACAGGTACGAGCGTAGGTCAGTTCATGCGAACGAGCAGTGAGCCAGCGATGCGTATGAGGGGAAAAGCAATCCCATAATGTGTACGCGGAATCACGGTAGAAGACGACGAGGAAATTTGCACGCGTTATTGATGTTCTAGTGGCGGTAAAGTCAGCGAAACCCCTGAACGGTGGTGGCTGCCCCCGTATAGTACACAACCTTTTATTTAATTTAATTTAATAGGATGACGCTGTTACTGCCTCGTCACCCCGCTTCGACTGGCCCCAGCCACGCCCCCTCATGTGGTGGCGAGTTCCGAAACCGGACAAGCATGCCAATGCATGAATCAATTCCTCTGCCATCCCGCGCTAGCAGCAATAGATCTGAACAACTCCGCATCCCCCAACACAGAACTCCCGAATTTCATTTGTCAGAATAATGGGCGTCCCGAGATAACGAACCGGAGGCGGCACATCCGGAGATGACAGCTGCCCGAGTCTCCCGAGCACCGGCTCAGGGGACAGTCTTCCGTCTTTACCCCTGGAAAATCCCTCAGGCCCGTTGTATATAGAGAGAGTGTTCCTCCTTCGAAATTGTATCAATCAACCAATTCACTATCTTCATCTCTATCGATCCCTATATTCCAACATCATTCGCTTATCCGACCAAGGGAAACACCGATCATCGGAGTCCACCCCGTCGCCAACCGGAGGATCCAGACTCCCTCAGTACGTACGACACCAGAGGCAATGATCCTATTGGCGTATGCCACCACCCCTGCGCACCAGCGATCACTCAACGACGTCAGTTCGCTTATGTTTCCGGATTCGGTAATAAATGACTACATGCCATCATGGGTGGTGCGTACGACGCCGTGGGCGTCGAGCCCGGGCTCCAATTCGCCGTGGGTTTATGCTGCGGATGCATTGGAGTGCGGAGGCACTTCTACCGCTGTCAGAAATAGATGAGGAGCCGACAGCGCTGGCAGGTGTGGTCGGCTGGCTTGGCGCGGTTGGCGCGGGAATGGTGCCAAGTGGCTGGTGCATTGAGGAGAAAGCGAGCATTGCTTGTTGTCCTCATGGATCGTTACTGTTTTACGCTCGCGTGTGTTCTACAGCTTGTACACCCCTCTTTGTAGACTGGGGATTGGGGGATTTGGGGATTGGGATCTGTTCACAATGGATTGTTTGTGCGGGGGAGTTGCAGCAGTGGAGTTGGGATACAGCACGCGAGCGAGAAAAACATACCGGTCCCAGAAACGGCTGAAGCGGGGTAATCGAATATGAGCATCGTGGCGTAGACAGCAGTCTCTAGCGGGGCATGTGGGGGTACGAGGGGACTGGCCCAGCCCATCCAGCCTCAGAACAAAGCAGCCGACGCTGTCCCTGACCAGTGCCGAATGAGGGGGAGTCGTCTGTAGCTTGTAAGCAGCCGGGTGCTCGAGTGCTGTAAAAAGCAAGCGGCTTCGACGGTCGTGGCTGCCGCGACTGTTTCTGGCTGGTGAGGCCTGAACACGGGACGACGGACGCCGCTACGTGAGAGCGGCCCGTCCAATATCTGGGCGCCCAAAACAATCAAAACATTCAAAACCCAGTTTCTGTGCAATGCTGGCTGCAGTGTTGCAGCAGCGGGAGAGTGGCTACGCGCAATATTGGACAAACAACGGCACGGGCGTGGCGTGGCTCGAAAGTGGCTGCTGTTCTGTAGTATCTACGGGAGACTCGAGTGTTCTACGTGGCTTGGGCGAGCAGGGCTATTCCTGAGTGCCCGCTTGTGGAGGAATCGGTTGCTCGTCTGCTGATCCGCCTGCTGCTGCGCACAACCTGCCAGCGAGGGGCCGCGGACGGCGCTGGCCAGCCCCACCTGTATTCGCCGTTGGCGTCCAGCCACGGCCTGCCATTCGGATGACGCCGGCCAAGCTCCGGCCTTTCCACTGCCCGCTGAGTTCCAACCCCTCATAGCCACTCCGAGTGCTCGAAGGAACGCACCTCCTCTGCCCTAACCATCCCAAAAAAAATTCTGGGCAAACGTTTCGGCCTCTCCCACTTGGCACGCTATTGGGAGCGAATAAATGTACCCCTCTTCTCCCTCGCTCTTTCCTTCCTTCTCTTCCTTCTTTATTCACTCCACACTTCTCTCTCCGCCTTCCAACCTGAACTCCAACTCCATCGACTCTTGTGCTTGCACACCAATCTTCTCTTCTCCTTCGGCTCTCCTCTCCTCTTCTACTTCTCCTCCCCCTTTGCGGCTCATTCACCCACCTCTCCCCAATTCTCCTTCTCTCCCTTCCTCTTCTCCCTTCCTTTTTCAACGAAGTACTAATGGCTGCTCAGGTCACCGCCGTTTCTCTCTGCGCTGCCTCGCGCATCCCTCTCCCCGCTCGCCCCTCCGCCATCCTCCTGAGGATCGCTAAGCGGGGCCAGACAGTCCACGCGTCCGCCCGCGCCCTCACCATCCGGCCCGAAGTCACGCGCTTTGTCTCGAGGATCCCGACCCGTTCTCGGTCGGCTTCCTCCACCTCGTCGGCCTCCTCTTCGGCCTCGGGCTGCTCGTCTTCGGCAGTCTCTTCTCACACCTCTTCTTCCTCGGCCAAGGTCAACGTTGTCGTCGAACATCTGCTCGCTTCCTCGAGGAAGATGAGCCGCATTCCTCTTGCAGTCAGAAGAGTCGCCCCGGGACGGACTGCCACCAGCCGTAAGTGCCCATCCATACCTTCCACCTCACACCTTCCTCCGATCTCATATCCTTCCTCTATCTTATCCCGTCTCATACATTTCTCCCATCTCACATCCTCCCTCCATCTCATACATTCCTTCCGACTCGTACCTTCCCTCCAATTCATACTTTTGTCCCATCTCCTATTTTCCTTTTATCGCCCCTTCGATCATCTTCCACTTCCTTTCTCATCGGTTCTCACCAAACATTTTATCGTTTCGGAAGTTCCAATGCTTCCCCCACCTTCCCTTATTTCACTGCTTCCCTATCACCACATTGGTAGTATTACATATATCCCTTCGGCTTCTGCCGTCCATCCTTTACCCTCCCTCCGTAATCGTTTTCACGTGCCATATTGTTTATCGTTGCCACCTCCCACCTTGAACAACTTCTGACATTCTCTTAATAGCCGTCATGGCCCCCGAGGCCCCTGCCGCCAGTGATGCGGCCGCCACCGCCGCGGGAGAGGCAATTGCTGCCCACCCACCCTCAGCCAGCCCTAGCGCCTTCGAGCAGGGCCTCGACACCGTAGGCAAGGAGCTGAACTTGCTCCTTGACGCCCACCTGAGCGGAAAGCTCAGCGAGGACGACCTTTGCGAGTGGCTCGATGGCCTCAAGCTGAAGGTCGACGGCCTGGAGGAGACATGCCCCATGGAGGATACCGCCACGGACGACTACCAGGTGCCTCCCGTCGAGGCCACCTACGAATACGCCGAGTCAGTCTTGAGCGTCGTCTCCAGCGAGTTTGAGATGTTCCCTCAGGCCCGCGAAGAAGACGCCGAATCGGTCGTAAGCTCGGCCTTCCCGGACCAGGAGTTGCTGGATCGCCAGTCCCCCTTTGGATCGGTTTGCGCGACGATCCTGGACGAGGAGGACGAGGGCGAAGTCACCCGTGTGACCGGTGCCAGCTACCTCGAGAACGCCAGGGAGATCCTGATCTCCGCTGTCGAGCTTGTTTGGGCAAGGGGCGTGCCCGCGGCGACAGTCTTCTCCCCCGCTGCCTGCTCTGGACCTCTCCCGAGGGCTGGCCTTTGTGTTCGGTCCCCACAGCGCGACCGCCTCGACTTCAGGGCCGGGCCCAGCAGGAGCCGCTACAGCCTGCTGCCCGAGGAAGTGGACTCCGATGGTCCCTCCTTCGAATTTGTCCGGCCGCGGCTGGACGAGGACAACGAGCTGGAGCCCCGCCAGCAGCTCGAGCTGAAATGGCGGGACGACGCCGACTACGCGATGTGCTTCTAAGGCATCGCGACGGCAGGGGCGGGGAGGGTGGAACGGGGTGTGGTGGTGGCGGTTGGAGGACTGAGTGGGATGTAGGGGTGCGTTCTCTCCGGGAGTGTGCTGACATACATGCATACAGGTATGACATGGGGACGGCCTCCCTGCCCGAAGGCGGCACCAGTTTCGAGAGTATCCACTCCTTTACCGGTAAGTTTATCCTTCCCGCTCTCGTTAATTCTTAACCTTCGGAACATTAGTTAATCACCCAGCGCAGGCGACCAGCGGAGGACGAGCTGCCTCGGACACACCACACCCGGAAGGGTGCACCGGTTATGGGAGTACCCACTCCTTAGCTGGTGTGCTCCTCTTACACTTTATCATACTCCAATGCCTAACTAACCATCTACTGTAGGTGACGATTGGAGGATGAGTCGCCTCAGGGCACTCCGGAATCCGCACCCGGAAGAGAGGGCCGGCAAACCACGGCACTGCTTTTTTCTATTGGTATGTCATACTCCCCCATTGATTTACAATATCTTTCTAATGAGTTCTTGTAAGGACTTCTTTATTCTTTCTGTATCTAGTTCCGCATCATCTCCCCTTTACCTCTTATACCACGAGGCTTTTTATTCATATCCAAAAGGAAACACAAAAAAAATCACGCCTTGCATTTTTATTTTATTTTATTTTGTATTTCGTTCGCTTTTCTTTCTTACTCTTATTATTGTTCTCCGGTGGGGAGTAGATGGGGATTGATCGGGCCGTTGTGGAGGATTATTGGGTTTTACTGCAGGCTAAGGAGGAGTTGGAGGTAGCTAGGGTCTGGGCGAAGAGTGGAGGAAAGGGGGTTCGGTCGTACTTTGCTTTGGATGTTGGATGCGCTTTTGATGCGCGCAGCTTGTAGAGGAAATTATCTCGTGCCGACTGTGCTTGAAGAGTTTCGGATTACTTTTGGATGCCGACGAGTTGGATCTGGGGTCGGAGGGGAGGATGGAGGTTAAGGGCTGGAGTTGCATTTTTTTCTTTTTGCTTTCTTGCGTTATTTGTTTGGCATCCTATTGTTGGAAATGCTTCTCCATTATTTTCTATCGGTAATGCCAAATTAAAGTACAGGGACAAAAGTTTCCGTACAGGGGCCGTTTTACACCAAAAATGCCCGTTTTCACACAACCAAAAACCACTCTTTACTTGACGGAAAAAAACTGTGCCTTTCATAGACGTCTTAGAATC
>Ga0307516_10003095_pt1 | contig 21636 bp, 19 predicted proteins | sample 19_EM_MG_FD_203310 | JGI IMG/M metagenome (GOLD analysis project Ga0307516, IMG submission 203310) | Populus trichocarpa ectomycorrhiza microbial communities from riparian zone in the Pacific Northwest, United States - 19_EM | ecosystem: Host-associated > Plants > Roots > Unclassified | place... | reverse complement strand
CCGTACCGTCAATGTGCGGAGCGAAAGCCTGACGGCGACGGGGCCGTAACCGTATGACGGGTACCGTATACCCGTATATTACGGTGACGGCGTGCAGCCCTATCCTTGTCATTTTCGTACCTGCCAACTGTACTGGACTTTTCCAACCTGCTGACATTGGACTCCAACATCCCATCAAGCACTTCCTCAAACAACAACTTTTTCTTGGCTTGCTGAGACACATCATGCACAAGTTGCTTCCGGAATTCATCTCAAGGATGTCAGAATTACCACCTCCTTACCAAAACTTCAGGATGCTTCCATTCCTGGGCTTGTCAGTGCTTACAACTTTATGACTGGTCCTTATAGCTATGATCTCATCCGAAAGGTGTGTGTTATATCCACATCCTTTATTTCCTGCTTACTTAGTCTCAAATGGCAGGCTTGGAAGAAGAGCATTGTCAAGGAATGATGCCTCTCCGAGGCTTGTTTGACTGGAAGGAAGGCACACAGTGCTCTTAATGAGTATCTCAACACTGATCCCACCTTGCAAAAGGAGGTCAAGAAGCAATGCAGCAAAGTTGAGGGTCTCCGTAGCCCCAAGGAGGTGCCAGCAGAAGCAGACATTGATGATTATTCAGTTGATGACACTGATATTCCACTCAGTGCAGTCATCACAGCCACAGTTGGCTCAACCAGCATCGAGCCCTCCACTTATGATGAGGTCAATGGCAGGTATGGATTCGTTGTGGGCCAGGTCACAAAAGATTCCGAAGGGCAACTTGTTCCTGCCACAGTTGATGAGGACATTTGGGCGTATGACGAAAAAGGTGAAAAATGGGGAACAAATGGTAATATACCTTTCAATGGGTGCATTAGATAGAAGCTCTGACATGGTTTCATGCCATAAAACGGCCGAAATTCAATCACTTTTGTCACACCTTTTCTTGAGCAACAGACCCATAGTTAGCCGTGACACATGTCAAAATAAGCAACAAAATGAAGGGTCCGCTGTGCGTTACGTTGCTTCCATACACAAAGGGACAGTAATCTATCAGTACCTGGAAACGGTTGACAGTGCGACTGACCTAAGATTAATTATACATTCGAAAGTCAGTCGTCGACGTGAAAGCCGCGGCTCACGGCTTTCAAGACTGGCAAAGCCAGGCCGTCAGCCCTCGCAAGCCGTTCTGCCGGCTCGGGCTTGGCCCGGCTCTCAGGGCCTGGCTTGACACGGCTCAGGGCTTTTGAGCCGGGCCGGGACATCACTACCCGCAAGAAGACCCCCAAAGAAAAGTTTAGTTAAGATACTATTTTAAACACGTCGTTCGTTTTCGCAATGCAAGGTCCCGCTGACGTCCAGTCGGACTTTCATGAGGAATTGAAGCCGAAGCAGGTATGACGAGGTTCCCATCTTGTCAGCATGTTAGGTACCAGTGCCCAAACTGTCGTACAAGATTTGATTGAATTTTAAATTTCTGCTACCCACGGACGACCGTATTTACCCCGTCGACGGCCGTAAAAATCTCCATCATATTCCTGGACTCCACTATACGGTGACGGTGACGGGCATATCCGTTGCCGTATGACGGCTTGTATTGTACGGCCGTATACCGTATACGGGACGGTGCTCAGCCCTACTCCGACTCACCGTCGCGTGAACCAAGGACTCGATTCCAATGTTCATAAAGGAGCCTCGGAGCTGGCCTCCCCAGTTCCACAACTGCAACGTGCGCTTTACTGTCTACTTTCTCGTCGAACATGGCGGAGGTTGGCGTTGGCGTGGGAATAAAGCATCCAATCTGCGTCACTTAGCCGGCAGGGGCGAGGAGATAGGGAAGACCCCCCGGGGCCATCCGATGGCCGTTGAGTCAATTGGGAGCCCCGAGGGTCGTGTATTGGCCGTACCCGTACTTTTTGTAACGTAGCAGGTCCTATATCCTATGGAAAGGTTGAAGAATCGAGGACCGAGTCCAACACCGCAGATGGTTGGATGAGCGGGGGAGCCCCGTGAATAAATCGCACTTACCTGTAGAGGGTTGGATGAGCGGGAGAGACCTGGAAGCATGTCTCACCCTCGAATCCCTCTACAGGACGGCGGAGTGACGGTCATGCGTTTGGCATGTGACCGCTGGTCGCTCGCATGCGTGTTGGCCTCGCGCAGATTGGATTAGTGTAAACATCACTTTAAACACCCCAAAACACCTTTGCGATCGAGTTGTATTGTAATTATAAGCTGTTGGTGCACTGCTCCTAACTTGTTGGAGGTGCCGCCGCTCAGGTGCGTTTCAATTCAATTCCAAGCAAGCCGTTCTTCGTACCGAGGGAAGATCCCGCATTCTACTGAAATATAAGTACGTGTACGTATGGTAGTGCAAGGTTGGCGGTTCACTTTTTGTCAAAACGTACAAAGATCGGTATATAAAAAAAGGGGTATAGACATTCCCGCATGTCTATCTCAGCATCGTCTCTGACGTCCGATTCCTTGTATCCTTCAAAAACCTCACCAAATCCGTCCCTCCTGTACCCTTCAAGGGCGTCCTCGGGACCTCCCTACCACTCCCACTCCCCCCACCTCCCACCCATATCCCTTTGCCCAACACCGCCACAGCCTCCCTCGCAGCCAACTTCTCCCTCTCCCTCACCTTCAACTCCGCCTTCATCTTCGCCGCCTTCCTCGCCGGCCCCAAAATATACAACGTCGCAATAATCATATGGGCATCTCGAAACTCCTTCAACGACTTGACCGCCTTGTTGAACGAGTCCAGGAGCTCGGGGTCTCCAGACGCCGCGACGAACGTACGGAGGGGACGCGAGTTGGCAGAAAGGTGATCGAGGAAGGCACGGTGGTTATGCGGCATGTAGGTCTGCATGCGGCACATGAAAGAGGGGCGGTCTTTGACGGGCCCTGCGGGTGCCGATTGGGAGGTGGATACGAGTGGAGGGCGCGGTAGGGGAGGTCCTGTCGACGACAACGACGGAGGTGGGAACAAAAGCGACGACGGCGCAGATGACGTCGACGCCACTGGCGGCGGCTGCGGCTGCTGGTGCTGCTGGCGACTCCCCCCTTGATGATCCACCCCCAAAAACACATCCAACACATGCACAATCGAGCTCTGTCCGGCACTCGGCCCCGACAGCTCCATCGGCACCCTCACCCCCTCCTCCTCCTCCTCCACCCCCTCAAACACCCACTTCCTCCCATTATCATCCGAGTCCTGACCCCGAAACCACGGACGGACCTCATTGTAATACGGGTTCGGCCTGCACCCGTTCCGGACGTCCATGAGGAGCGTCCTAAGGTCGTCGATGACGGTGGACATGGTGTTGAGGTACCCAGAGATGCGTCGGACGGCGGTCAGGTCTCCGATGAAGATCTCGTCCATCGTAGCGCGCATGAGTTCGAGGGCTTCAACGCCGCGCAGCTCGATCCGTGCAGAACAAAGGTAGAACTCTTCCTCGTCTGGGAGGTCTGAGAAGAGGGTTTTGGAGCGGATGTTGGATATCGTTGGGAGGTGGTCGAGGGTCACAGACGAGGAGGATGAGGGTGATGGACACAGAGGAGACGAGGACGAGGGTGGGGAGGTGATGACCCAATTGTAGAGCACGGTGTCGGAGTAGGTCAGTAGAGGTGGTATGTCGAGACATGCAGAGACGTGCAGAATGGGTAACGCGATAGGGCGGGGAATGACGACCGAAGCGTCAGGAGGGAGAGATTGAATATAGAAATGCATTATGAAAGCTAAAACAAGGTGCGCCCTGCGTAGCAGTGCGGCTGACGAATCCAGCTCCTTCGTCGAAAGGAGAGGTAACTGCCCAGCCGTCAGTGGTGATAAAGAGGCAGGGAGAGAAGGTGGAACACACAAGTCGAACGTGGGCCCGCCACGCTTCCGAGACTGCTTTATCCTCCTCCGAGAGGCCGACCTTGTCCCCAACCTGTAGCTTTGAGCCGATTGCATCGTCGAGGACGGCCTCCCACGCTTCCCACTGACACGGAAGACGCGATAGAGGCGGAGTCCACGGCATGAATCCCGTCTGGGGGTCGACGTCGAACACGTGAGCGTCTTGGAAGATGGCAGCTTTGGAAGAAGAGTTCATTGCGGCTTCAGATCTGTCTCAGGTGAACACTTATATCGTCTGGTTTAGGAGAAATATCAAAGACGGCCAGGAATCCTCGTTTGGTTTCAAAGCAGTCCGTCGGGTCTTAGCCGGACTCTCGAAAGAAATGGGGTGGGGGTTCTGATAGAAAATTTTGACATATCTCGAAAGGTCTTCGGAATCTTTTGAGGGGCATAGAGTCGGGTTTCGTATACGTGGTCGACCCTTTTAACGTCAATTCAGGGATTTCGCGGTCCAAGAAAGAAAACATACCCAATGCGTCGCATCTGAAATAATTCTCTTTGATATCAACTCCCCATTCTCCAATGACGTGGACCGGATCTTGGGCTCATAGCACCGCAAGTACGAAAGAAAAGTGGCGAAATGAACGGTGAACAGCAAAATCACCGCCATATGCCGTGATTAGTCAGCATTCTGCCCTTCGTCACCGGTCACCCCTGGCCAGGGACTAGCCAGGGACTTTAGATTCCCGTCATTCGATGATCGCATTACGACGGTGAATAAACATTATGACGGTGGTCGACTACAACAATTCTACAATCTATGAACACAAAGCTGTCGAACGTTATGCTGCGCAGCATCCTGGTGCGAAACAGCACCCTCAGTCTGATCCTTCAACGATCCCCGACTTGTCTCTTCAACAACTGGACGAGCGGCATTGCTCCCGAGTCCCGTACCTCTCAGTCTCCTGTGTCCACTCATGGTTTGTCCCACGCTCCCCTTCTCGCCTCCCCTCCTCGACGGCCCACAATATACAATCTGCATATGGGTGTTCCTAAACCCTTTCAACGCAATGACGGTATCATTCTACGCCTCCCTGAACGCGTTCGATGATGACCCCTGTCCCACCTCATCCTCCTCCTCCTCCCCATGATGCCATCCCCTGCATGCTCCACAAACGCACGGAAAGGCCTCAAAGGGCTACGCAGGGGTTGACGTCATCTCTATCAATTTCCATTTACCGTGGGCGAGATGGAAATAAAATGAAGATCATGATTCGCGACTGACTCGTGGTGCGTTGACACCGTCCGTTAGGTCATAGACCAGCTAATAACCGTCAGAATCTTTGGGGTCGGTCATAGTCATCGTCGACTCATATCGCCAGTTCGGCTCCTCGATTGCCTATTGGAACGTCGTGGGTAATCACTTGAAACAGCACATTATAAAGTCAATGATTCTAAGGAGGCACCAGACATTGTCGGAAATACTAAAAACGTCAAGAAAAATAATAGCTCCACTCTAGTGCCTCGGGCACGTCCCATGGAACGTCTCCGCCCCCAACGTCTTCGCTAACCCTGCCATAGCAGCAGTCCTCCCAGTAGCATACAAGCTATAAGCCCCCGCGACATCTGGCGCGCAATACTTGGCTACCATATGCATGGTGAAATAGGTCGCCGCCCCTGGGCAGATGCTCTCCACAATGAATTTTCGCCGACCCCGAAGATTCTAACGGTTATTAGCTTGTCTATGACGCAACGGACGGGGCCAACAACGCACTGCAAGTCAGTCTTGAATCATAAAATACCCAGGACCACCTTTCAAGTTTCGCATGTCCAGGAGCGGAACAGGGACCGCGTGAAAATTCAAGAGAAACCATACACTTTCGATGCGCATTGCTTTGGCGTTGCCCGTGCACCGGAACAGAACTCTAAAACTAGTTATATATCAACTCAGCCTAAGAACAACGGCGTTCTCTGCCATCAAACCACGTTGCAGTGGCACCAACCCGACCAAAGCTGACCCATCCCGTTCATTTCCGATGTGGCTGTACACTTATATTTGCATCTCATCAACCATGCACTTCATCCGCACTCTCTTCTTCACCGCCCTAGGCATCTACGCCACCGCTGCCTCTGCGTCTACACTCCCCGACATACCCCGTGCCGCATCCGAGGCGAGCGACGTACAGTGCAGCCAGGTCGGCGAGCCCTGTTTGGCCGCCTGACTGCTGTGGATTTCGTTCAGAGGAGGCGGAACGAAAGGAGCTCTCTGATCATGTGCAAAGGTCGCAGCATCTCCAGTTTCCCCCGTTTGTTTGATCTAAGGCCTTGTACGCATCAGGCCCTTACGGACGACGTTCGCTTCTATGTTTTCAACAGGCTGAAGACCGCCCCGCGTACCCCGTGATACACGCCAAATACTAGGCAAAAGGGCTCGGGAGACGTTGAGGCACGTCAAGGGGGAAGAGGATGACGGCAGCTGGAGGCGCGCTGGGGTGCTTCATTCGGGTTGGGCGTGGGATGGGACACCAGGATGCTTACCAGGTGGGTCTGTACTCTGTACCCAAGGATCTCTTCACCTCTTTGCTCTTTAGTTATTTCATTGAGACGTTATATTTTGGGGACAAAAAACACCTGTTTTATTAGCTTGCAAACGGACAAGATGAAGAATTGAATTCAACCTGTGCCACGTAGTTTTCGTCCCCTGCGAAAATTGGATCGTAACCGACCCCTTTCCATTTGCGAAGGCAGCTGACATGCCCCGAGGACATCATCAATATGAGGTATCACCTCGCACAGGGATATTACGAACCGGCAGATTGCCTGTCATCCGATGAACGGTGTGTGCATGGGTGAACGCTGTTGAGTAGGCATTATATATGATGGTGTTAGACTACAATTATTCGACAATCTAAGAACGCCGTCTAACTCTATGCAGCATCCTGGAGCAAAACAGCACCCTCAGTCCGATCCCTGACTCCCTTCAAAAATCGGACGAGCTGCGTTCCTCCCGTACCTCTCAGTCTCCGCTCATGACACTCCCCTTCTCGTCTCCCCCTCCTTGACGGCCCTACAATATACAACGCCACGATCTGTATATGCGCGTCCCTAAACTCTTTCAACGCAAGGACCGCATCATTATAAGCCTCCCTGAGCGCACACGACGACGACGTCTGTCCCACCTCATCCTCCTCTCCATCAGCCGCATTTTCCACAAACGCACGGAGAGGCCTCGGGCTCGCAGCGAGGTGAGCGAGAAATGCACGGTGGTGCCGGGGCATATAAGCCTGCATCCTCTTCATAAAGTTCGGTTCCCCACCCCCCTCCTCCATATACTGATCCACCCCCAAAAACACATCCAATGCATGTATCAACGCGCTCTGCCCCGCACTCGGTCCCGAAAGCTCCTCCACCCCTTCACTCCCTTCAAACACCCACTCCCGCTCGCCAGGGACCGAATCCACACCCCTGAACCACGGTCGAATCTCGTTGTAAAACACCTCTGGATCACACTTTTCGCGCACCGACAGCAATATACCGCGCAACTCGCGTATGGCGTCGGCGAGGGTGGAGAGGTACGCTGTGATACGACGCACGGCGAGGGCGTCGCCGACGAATGCTTCGTCCATGATGGCCTGCATGGCCTCGAGTGCATCTACGCCTTTGAGCTCGATACAGGCAGAGGTGAGGTAAAAGGCCTCTTCGTCTTTGGTGGATGTGAATGTGGTTTGGCAGCGGAGGTTGGAGAGGGCGGGGCGTGGGAGGTGGGGAGGGGAGGGGGAGAGGAGAGACCAGTTGTAGAGGACATCGTCCGAGTAGGTGAGAACGGGAGGGAGGCGGAGGTGGGCGCTGACAGCGAGGAGGGGGAGGGAAACTGGGGATGGGATGCGGGTGGGGGAGGTGTCGGAAGAAGGGGGAAGGGAGTGGATGTAAAAGTGGAGGATCCATGCGAGCACGTGGTGTGCGCGGCGAAGGGTAACTTCCGATTTCGCGAGTTCAGTGGTGGGGAGGATAGGGAGCTAAGGAGGCGCGGGATATCAGAAAACACCGCTTAGAAGGAAGACATGCGACGCACGTTTTGGACGTGATTCCGCCACGCCGCGGATTTCGCTGTCTCTTCCAGGCTCAGCTGGGGTATGTCACCCAGCTGAAGCCTTTGGTTCACGGCAGATTCCAGTGTCGACTCCCATGGTTCCCACTCTATGGGGAGGCGTGAGAGCGGTGGCTGGGGCGGCATGAATCCGGTGCGGGCATCGACGTCAAAGTCATGCGCCGCGAGGGTGGTGGTATCAGGAGCGCCAGGGGGAGGACCGAGGAGGATATCCGGACGGGGGAGGGAGAGGAAGTGGTTCGGGTCTAGATCCATCGTGGTCAAGCTTGGACGAAATTTTGGCAAATTATTTGATCTTATCGAGCTGACTCATCCACGGTCCGATGTGGCTGTACGCTTATTCGCCGTCCAACAGTCATCTCATCGTGAGTTGCCCCAATTCTCAACCATGCACTTCATCCGCACTCTCCTCTTCTCCATACCCGCCCTAGGCATTTAGGCCACTACCTCTGCGTCCTCACTCCCCAACATACCCTGCTCCGGCATTGGTGGGACCTGTGTGACAGCCTCCACCTGCTTTGGTGGCATCTGCACGCTGGGATTATGTGTCTGCATCCCGACTGGCTTTCCCTGTGTTCTCAGCTACCTCTGCTGTAGTGGTTCGTGCTTGCTGTCGATATGCGCAGAACAGCCGGCTTTGAGTTGACTGGTAGCCGGTGCTGGTGAGCCGAATCAATCCAAGGTGCCGCAGCTCAGCTTCACAAGTTCTTGGGATAGGTGTCCCAGCATGGCTCGTAGCTATCAGGTCCTCGAAATTGTTAGTAGGAGACTCCAATTGGACATGGCGCAGTTAACGTTTCACTTGACGGCCCGGATGAGGTTTTGCATCCATCGTTTTCTTTCGCTCGAAAACCCCGATTATCGTCGATGCAGCATTTTCCGTCAGTTGGAAATGCTGGAAATGAGACCGACTCTCGCAAAGGACAAGACCCCGACTCAAGTTGCGCGATATCCATAAACTTACAAGGTGGTCGTTACTGGTGAGTACGTACTGCGTATGTAAGGAGGACACTGCTTCTGACTTCTGCGCCACTCTTAAGTTATGTACTAAAGCTTCGAAGGGGATTCTCCCGCTGCATCGTTCTTGCCATGTAGTGTCATACCACGTAACAAAGACGGATTGAAAAAGTCGCTGGATCGTAATCGCCGCCTAGAGCCCCTCAAAACCGAGTACAAGTACCAGGGAGGACGCTCATCTGGCCTTCAGGCTTTACAGCTCACCCTCCACAAACCGCGATAACCGTACAGCATTCACGCCAACGCCGCATTCATGTACCTCATCCACACTCTCCTCTTCTCTGTCGCCGCCTTGGGCCTCTACACCACACACGCCGCTGCGTCCACCCTTCCCGGCCTGGTGGTCGCGCGTGCTGAAGCGGAGGCCAGCGCCGCAGAGTGCCAAGTTTTGGGCGGACCTTGCACCAAGGACGCCGACTGCTGTAATGATTTAACGCAGTGCGGGAAGGATTCCCAAAGATGTATTGTTCGAATTGCATAAACTGTTCTTGTTCTTTTTTGCTGGTGAGTCGAGTTCGAGGTATCCTTCCGCAAACTGCAGTGTCTCAATTCAAGGTTTCTGTGGCAGGATGATATGGACACGGGTCGTGTGCATCGGTTGAGGGTTGCTCAGGCTGTTTTTGTTTGAAATCGTTTTCTAGTCCCGTCTTGTACTTAGTGTCAAGGTTTCGCTGTGTCGGGGTACCGTCATATACGTTATACTGCAGTGCATTTCTGAGTACGTGTATGTGCCTGGGTGGGTGGGTCCGCCGTTGACGGCGACGAGTCGTGCGGAACACCTGTCCCAAGAACTCGTGAAGCTGAGTTGCGGCACCTTGGATAATAGATCGATCTCGGCTCACCAGAACCGGCTACCAGTATACTCACGAAAAGCACGGGATTTCACATCTCGCACGGACGTTTACAGTTTCCCTCAATGCACAGGGAGGAATCCGGGCATTGGAAGGACAAACAAGGCCCGACGATGATGCACAGTTCCGATTCGGCACGTGGGATGTTGGGGACTGTAGACGCAGAGGCGGTGGGCTCATTTCGTGATTTTGTGCCGAGAAAGATAGCGGGAGTTGACTCAGCACCGGAGTTTGTAATGAATTATTTGCCAATCACCTTTTATCGACGACGCCGTCCCGTTCGGCGATGTGTCTCCAGTGCTTCTCCTTCCTCTCACTCCCCTGGTTCTCGCGCAGTTCGCAAGAACCTCAAATCAACGCCCTTTCTGAGGAATACACCCCCCCTTCAACGACCCCCCAACCCACTCTCGCAGACCTCCTGACGATCGAACCCTCCGCCTCCATCTTTTACTCGTACGCTCGCGAGTTGGAGCTCAGCGCGATCTTTGCAGATACAAATGCGAGGTCGACGCTTTTCGTGCCGACGAACAAGGCCGTGATGGCGTTGCCCCGTAAACCGTGAGTTCAAACTGGTTATCGTCCCCAATGTGCCGACTAACGCCTTTCTGGCACAGACACCAAGGGCCTGTCACGTCACCTGCTGGGGGCAGCAAGATACCCGATGAAGAATCTGACCGCCAGTCTAAAGCGAACGTAAAACGTTGGGTTTCAGCTCACATCGTCCCGGTGAGTAAACCATTTCGTGCAATTGGAATGTGAAGAGTCTGTGTACTTAAATCAATGCGACCGTTTTGCATAGGAATGGCCGATAACATTGGACTCGAACCCACATCTTACTATGCTCGAAGGAAAGACGATTTCGTTTACGCCCATCAGAAAACACGATGGTCAAAGTCTGGAATGGAGGCGGGTGACGGTAGATGGTGGGATTCGGATTGTTGGGATGAGAGAGGTTCGTTTTCTCTTCGTTTTTTCACTCATGGAAAACCCACGAACGACAGGGTTTGAACGGCGTTTTATATATGATTGACAAGTGCATTCCATCTTGAACTTTTTTTACTCGGCGCTTGGACCGGGAGTGCATCGTGTTCCCGTTTTGTCACTTCTGTCCCCAGGGACCGAATCAACCCCGGAATCACGGTCGAATCTCGTTATAAGACACCTCTGGATCACACTTTTCGCGCACCGACAACAGTATACCCCGCAACTCGCGTATGACGTCGGGTAGGGTCGCGAGGTAGGCCGTGATGCGACGCATGGGTAGGGCGTCGCAGACAAAGGTTTCGTTCATGATAGTCTCCATCGCCTCGAGTGTATCGACGCCTTTCAACTCGGGACGAACCGGGGTGAGGTAAAACGTCTTTGGTGGATGTGAATGTGGTTTGTCAGGGAGGCTGGAGAGGGAATGACGTGCGAGGTGGGGAGAGGACCGACCAGTCGTCGGAGTAGGTGAGGACGAGGGGGAGGCGGAGATGCGGATGAGGGAGGTGTCGGAAGAAGGGTGCAGGGAGTGGATGTAAAGGTGGATCCGGATCCATGCGAACACGTGGTGTGCGCGTTGTAGTGTGATTTCGGATTTTGGTCGGTGGTCGGGAGCAGCTAAGAGGGGGGCACGGGGTTAGCAGAAAAGAATGGAGAGATGGAAGACAAGCGACGCACATTCTGGACGCGATTCCGCCATGCCGCGGATTCAGCTATATCTTCCAGGCTCAAATGGGGTGTATCGCCCGGATGAGGTTTATGCATTCACACCAAGTCCAGCGTCGCCGTCGACTCCCATGGTTCTTGGACCGAGGAGGATACCTGGGCGGGACCGGGAGAGGAAGTCTAGATCCAATGGATAGCGACGTCCATCTTACTGTCAGTGTCATCGGGCCGTTCATTTTCGATGTGGCTGTACACATTTCTTATTTGTTCTCCGATATCGTGAGGACTGCGTTGCCCCAGTTCTCAACCATGCACTTCATCCACACTCTCCTCTTTTCCATCGCAGCCCTAGGCATCTATTCCACCGCCTCTGCGTCTGCACTCCCCGACATACCACGTGCCGAATCGGGCCTGTGCAGCGCTGGGCCTTGTGTGAACCTCCAATGCCCTAGTTCATATCTGTGCATTCTGGGAAGCTGTGAATTTCTGTGCTAGATGTGAACATCTGTGCTTCTCTTGAGTAGACTAGCAGCTGGTGCAGGTGAGCTGAGATCAATCTATCATCCAAGGAGCTGCAGCTCAGCTTCACGAGTTCTTGGGATAGGTGTTCCGCACGACTCGTAGCTATCAGGTCCTTGAAATTGTTAGTAGGAGACTCAAAATGGACACGGGGGAGTTACCGCTTCACTTGACGACCAAATTGGGGTTTTCCATTGTATCCATCGTTTTCATTCCCTTGCAAGCGTTGACTGGTCGGATGTAACATTTTCTACCAGTTGGAAATGCTAAAATTCGAGGTTCAACCACACATTGTACTGTATCATCGAAGTCCCTGTCGCAAAAAAATATCATGAAACTGCCAGTCCCAGTCGCTGGATGCCTTCAAGACGACTCACCAGCGGCACACAAACTACTGGCAGGCAATATTCATCATCGCAGCAGTCTTTATCGTCGGTGCAAAAGCCGCCCAACCCCTCGCACCGTGCAGCACCTGTTTCCACTTCATCATGCACAACCGCGACGCCGGGGAGGGTGGACGCAGTAGCGTGTGTGGTGCGGAGGCCTAAGGCGGTGACGGAGAAGAGGAGAGCATGATGGAGGAGGTGCATGGGTGGGGGCGATGAGTCTGGCGTGAGCGTGAATGCTGAACCGTTATCGTTGGTTTGTGGAGGTCTGATGGCCAGATGAGCGGCCTCGCTGATCTTAGTACTCGGTTTTGAGGGGCTCAGTGTGGCTAAGTGTCCTTCTTGATCCGTCCTTGTTACGTACCATGACACTATACGGAAGGGAATGTGCAGCGGGAGAATCCCCTGCGAAGCGGTGGTACATAAGAGTGGCGCAGGAGTCAGGAGCCAGGCAGTCCTCCTAACAAATGCACACCATGGCAAGTACCGGTCACCTTACATATAATTTGATATAAATTTGTGGATATCGCACAACTTGAGTCGGCGTCTTATCCTAGTTGCGAGTCCCAATATCGAATCTCGAAGTTCTCGCAAGCCAATCATTTCCCACTGACGGGAAAATGCTTTACCCGACCACAATCAAAACTTTCGAGCTCGTGGACAAGAAACCGATGGATACAAGGTAGCGTGGAAAATCTCAATTTGGTTGTCGAGTGAAGTAGTAAATCCCCGGTCCGTTTGGAGTCTCCTACTAACAATTTCGAGGACCTGATAGCTACGAGTCGGGTGGGACACCTATCCCAAGAACTGATGAAGATGAGTCACGTCACCTTCGATCAGGATAGATTGATCCCGACTCACCAACACAGGATAACAGTTATCTCAGGGAAAGCACAGACATTCTATAGCGAACATATTCCCAGCACGCACACAACTATGCCAAAGAAAGGACAGCAGTCCTCAACGGTCGAACAGGGCCCGGGGATCTGGCTGCATTGTACGTCGCCCGCCTCGGTTTCGGCACGTGGTACGTCGGGGAGTGTGGACGCAGAGGCGGTGGCGTAAATACCTAAGGCGGTGATGGAAAAGAAGAGAGTGCGGAGGAAGTGCATGGTTGAGGATTGGGGCAAAACTCAGAACTCAATGAGATGACACTGGACAGTCAGAATGTTGGACGAAGAACACATGGAGAACATATATATAAGTGTACAGCAATGCCCGGGTTGATCAGGTCGATCATGAGATCAAATGCGTCACTTACTGCCCAGATGCTATCTTGACTATCCCCCTCGGTCCTCCCCTTCGCGCCCCTACTCGCCTCGTTCATAGACAATCTTCGTATTCCGTCTCATATCGTTCTTGTAGTGTCAATGGCTTCGCTGCGCTCAAGCAGTTATCGCGTTGGTGTCGATTCCTCGTATATCCAAGTTGTGCCAAACGAAAGAGTACGAGTGAGTAGGAAATTCGAATGTCCAGGGAACGGCTGTACGTTGGTGGAATCGCCGGATTCGTGGGGGCTCGAAACGAATGGCGAATCTCAAATACTGAGTAACTCATTCAAAATACGGTGTGGTCCTGGGTCAAGAATGGAGTAGGAATGGAGGCGGAATCGGACGGAGTACAACCACGACGACCTTGGTGGCAGTGCGCACGATGGGGATACCTCTGCTGCATAGATATCGCTTCGACGGTTCGAAGAGGGTGGAGGAAGGCTTGTTTCGTGATTTTGTACGTAGTCAGTGTCAGGGCACCGGCGCGCGCCAAATACGGGGCGGACTTTGTGATGAGTTGTTTGCCAATCACCTTACATATCCACTGCGCTCCTTGTCCCACTCCACCATGCGTTTCCAGCTCTTCTCGCTCCTCTCATTCCCCTTGCTGTTACTCGCCTTGCAAGAACCTCAAATACCAATGGGAAACCCCCTCACGGAGGACACTACTCATTTCACGACCACCCAACCCACTCTCGCAGATCTCATGACGATCGAACCCTCCGCCTCCATCTTTTACTCGTACGCTCGCGAGTTGGAGCTCAGCGCAATTTTTGCGGACACACGAGCGAGCTCGACTCTTTTCGTTCCTACGAATAAGGCGGTGATGGCATTGGCCCGTAAACCGTGAGTTCAAGTTCAACTGGTATCGGCTCGAACGCATGCCTGGAATCTTTTATTCTTGTGCAGACACCAAGGACCTGTCGCCTCGGTGCCTGATGGGGACATCAAGATATCCGATGAGGAGTTTGACCGGCAGTCGAAAGCGAACGTTGAACGTTGGATTTCAGCTCACATCGTCCCGGTGAGTAACTTGGAAGTGGACTTCTGTGGAGAGAGTCCGTGTACTCAATCAACGCAACCTGTTTTCGCATAGGAATCGCCGATAACGTTGGACTCGAACCCGCATCGTACTATGCTCGAAGGAAAGACGATTTCGTTTACGCCCATTAGCAAACATGGTCAAGGTCCGGAATGGAACCGGGTGATGATAGATGGCAAAGTTCGGATTATTGGGAGGAGAGAGGTTCGGTGTTCTTTTTCTTTTTACTGGGCATGGATCACTGAAAACCCATGGATGATAGGGTTTGAACGGCGTTTTATACATGATTGACACGAGCATCATATCGTGAAATTTTTTCGACTCAACGCCTGACCGACGATTGTTTATCGTTGTCGTTTCTTTTGTAATTCTACGGATTCACCAAACGAGTGAGAACGACTTTGGTTGACCCACGAACATGACTTGATCAGTTGAGGGTCGCTGGATCCCGAGTGGCTTGTATTTATCTGGGTCCTACCCCATGTGTGGGTATGTTGGAAATCGTGGCCGAGACGGAGTAGGAACCAACACCTGGGGCAGTGCACGTCCGACTTCGGTACACATGAAAGTTTAGGGCACAAATGTTGACGCGTAGACGATCGAACGTCGGCTGTTCAAGGGGTGAAGGGGGGATGACCACTGTAAAGACACGAAAAAGTAAAAATAAACATACAGAAGTGACACGGCTTCTTATCGAAGGTGGTATGTTCCGAACGATGAGGTTCCGGTGTCCACGGATAGGAAATATATGATTAGATAGAGGATGGCCACGTACCAGTACACGCGCTTCAAAACTGCACCCGTTGGACCATGTGAGCGTACCCATGTCAGTTGTGGATTGCTCAATCGTCCCTTGCAGCGCGGAAAAAGAGACGCCCCCATCTCGCTTCTTGATGTGGCTGGCAACGTTGAAGCTTGGCGAAGAGGGGTGGTGGAACTGGTGATCGATGATCGATGATCGTTCGAGCGTCCAACCAGACGCTGTGGATTGGGATCAGAGTATGGCAGGTGAGAGACAGTTGAGGATCCGAATTGTATCTGGATAAGTGGATCATCTGAACGATAACGGGAGGAGGGCGGAGCGCTCCTCATAGTCGGTCTGACGAACTAGATTTGAACTAGATTGTGATGATGCCAGGGCTGGTAAGAGGTGTGAGCAGAGGGCACGAATAACGTGGATGTGAAGGATGTGAAGAAGTGAAGTGAAAAGGTGACAAAGGCACCGTCATCTCAGGGATGTGATACGGTAGAAAGGTAATCAAAGAGATCGGGTGAATGGGTGAAATAGAAAATGAAGCACGTTGATTCGAAAAACCTTTGTGAGTCCTGGATTGGGAGTGCGAGTCATGAAGAAGCTCCCTTGCTCTTTTGTCTCCAATTGTGTGGGTGATCCAAAAAGGGGAGATGAGCTAAGCGATGTCGCTTTTTGTTCTTCACCTCGTGACGGTTCATCTCATCGACTGTATTGTCTCTGACTCGGATGCATCCACTATAACAAAAGTGCTCTAACAAAAGACCGCTTTCCGGTGTCCACTCTCTTTTGTCTTGTGTCACCCGGATCGAATGCTCCGACCCATATACGTCGCTCCTTTTACACCCACGCCAACCGTATCGCCTCCATTTCATATATAACTGGCCCAACTATGGATCCCCTTCTCCAGAGCACCTTCTCGGTAGCGTCTATACTCCTCCCCTTCCTCCTCCTCCTCACGATGGCCGCGTTCTACCCCCTGCCCGCCGCCGCCAACTATTACACTCCTCCGGTGCACATGCAAAAGCAGCGAGGGTACCGTCTCTGTGACCAGTGCGGTATAGCAGAGACACCCTACATCCCCAAGTTCAGACTATGTGGAGGCTGCGTACGTCCTCTCCCCATCCTTTCCTCCCTCCCATCTCTAACATCTCATCTCTACCTTACCAGCTCACGACCCAATACTGCGTGCGTCCCCCTCTCCTCTTCCCTTCCCATCCCGCATCCTAACCTCTCCTCCTCCAGTCCCACGACTGCCAAAAAGCCCACTGGCCTGCACACAAAGCCCTCTGCCAACACACCACCCAACAAATGGCTAGCACCCGCCAATGCTCAGCCCGCCCCAGCGCCCACCACGACGAAAACATCGCCAAGAGCCTACGCAAGTTCGCCTCGTCGCACAACGCACTCCTCACTTGGGTCGGCTACCAAGCGTTGAAGATAAAACATATCCCAGCCAACGCAAGGCAGAACGCGGTGCTGGTCGAGTTGAGCCATCGATCTCAGCCTGCGGAGTCTTCTCGTCTATTCACCATCTCATCCACCCACATCGTCCCCCACTCCTACATCCGCGACCCCCTCGTTATCTCCGAGATCCAATCTCGCGACGCGAGGTCTAGACAAAAGGGAGGCTTTGGCGCCCTCGTCGTCATCCTCCACTGTGCCGGCGTCAGCCAAGTCATGCCCGTCGAAGTCGACCATCCCAGCACCATCTCTTGGGACACTAGGGAAGATTGGGAACAGGTGGCGAGACATTTCGTGGAGAGTGGGAGGACGGATTTCAAGCCGATATCGACGACAGCGAGGGGGTGAGTTTTTTTGTCTTGTCTTTTTCGACGGGATGGAGACTGACGAGCGTTGTTAGAATCTACTACGGATAGAGCTCTCCTTCCTATTTCGTCGGTTCGCTCCCGCCGATCTCGGACCGCGCGGCGCTAGCTTCTTTTTCACATTGCCACCGACGCCCGAGAAGGCTCGATTTGGCCTTTCCTTTGTTTCGAAAACGCATCATCATTCTACTCTCCATTGTTCGTGGCGGATCTGCGATCATCATACCACAGCCTTCTTCGACTTCCTTCGACTTTCTTCTTCTTTGCTTCCATTCCATTCCACCCTCACAGCGGTGCTATATTTATCCTCTTCGTGCTCGTATGTCATTTCGCATCAATCATTCTCCACACGTCCAAAACGCATCATCGTCACCCATGTTCTCCCACATTGATACCCCTTACTCAACACCGGACCCTGCTACTTGCTATTCGTCTGCTGTCGTTGTTGTTTGAAACTGCATTCCACAATTGTTGTATGAATACGTGTAATGTATTCCATCCATTATGATGACGATGATGATGATTCAAAACCGTAATGAATGTGAATGACTCGTTATGAATCCAGGGCTGTAGTTCGTACGGCAGAGGTTTTGTCACTTGTTTACGGCAGATACGAGTACAGTGAGGTCCGCGAACGGAACCGACACTGCCTCGGCCCTCATGATCAGTGACCCATCATGATGAGTCCTATCTACGAGGAAGCAGCTGAGGCCTCGGAACCGACGAGGAATGGATGTGACGTTAAGGTAGAGGAAACGGTGTCCGAGAATGCTGTGTAAAAACGTAATCTAATCTATGCGCTGCCACGTTGACATCTGCTGCAGCCTGCTCTCGGGTCCTCGATCTCGAACGTGAACGTCCTCCTCCCCGGCACAAGGTATGTCCTCCATCACTCCTGATGCTGATGGAGGCTTTGCTATTGTCTGTGATACTCTGGATATGCAACACGGCGAGTCATCCATGGGGTCGCTGACTCCAACTCCGAGGCGATGCAAACCCGGTTCACTGGTTGAAAATTACCAAGTATTTCCTGACACCTCCAAAAACTCGACCATGTCGTGGTCCTGGAGGTGTACGTGAGGGTCCAGAAACTTTAATGTTCCTCCCATCGGCAGATTAGGGACTGTCTCGCCTTCTTGCAGTCGATGTCACTCCATACTACATAGTAGTCCTGCTTGATTCGGGAAAGATGACAATGCAGTGAAGCGAAAGGGTACTAACGGAATGGTCTCTATACATTGGGATGCAGATTGTGCCCTCTTTGTGGTAGATAAGTAATTGTTCCTAGTCGTTCCTTCCGAACTTGTTTCTCGTTGTTTCAACTGGATACATGTATGTTACTGTATATCTGTGCTGGTGCACTCTCCCGCTCCGCTACCAGTCGACCTTCGCTTCCCTACCCGTTGTGAAGTGATAACCTATCTAATGCTGTCCCAAGGGACAGAGGCCCCGTTCATGTGTTGCTGCTAGAAATTCTTCTTGCGTAGGCCACCTAAAGGAATGTGATCAATGGCGGAGTCCACGTGATAATCATTTGAGCGTTCCTCAACGAGGAGGAAATCCCCGAAGGATGCATGGTGTAGTTTCGGAAGTTTAACATCCGCAAGCGACTCCCCGAAAAAAACAAGGGACGGTAGTCCTTGTAGCATTAGCTTCACCTGCCCACGTGGGAAACGGAGGAATGCTTCGATAGCATTCATGTCCAGATCTATCTCCAACGGGCCCCACCAGGTGATGTGACTTGGAGGACGAACTACAACTTGAACATATCCCAATATCAATTAATTCTGCTGTTTATTCTCAATTTATCTCTTATTTATAGAGGCAAATTACCGCAGTGTGAGTACCTGGGGCGAGATGATCTGTGGGTGACAAGCCTTCTTCATCAATGAATCTAATGACCGTGGAAGCATAGATAAAGTATCCCCTGGACTTGCTCACGAGTTGGTCGATGGCGGCGTCAGAAGGCCAGGGTATAGGGACATATTGTTAAGGTATAGTCGTTATACCCGCGTTACCGTTCTATTTATATTCCGTTTCCATTCATCGTGCACCACGGTTTCACGTACAACGGGCAACCAATCGTTACCTACATCAGCAAACCACCGGTTCACTACAGTTCACTACAGGAGCTACATAGTGCTATGTAGTGCTATGTAGCTTAGGTACCCCACTGGTGATTTGCTGATGTATATCTACGAACTTTTCGCTACGTCGCACCTCAGTGTTTTACCACCCACTGAGGTGTAAGTTCTTACCTATCCACTTGTTATTTTACCTTACTGACATACCATAGTCTATCTTATTTATCGTCTAGGTACTTCAGAATGTCACTCAGTGTTTTACCACCCACTGAGGTTCTATCTTATTTATTGTCTAGCCTCTCCGTGTCTACCTGATCCACTGCATAAGCTCTACAGGTTATGGGCCAACAAGAGATCTCTACCAGTGACAGCTCGTCCATCAAAGTCACCCAGCTCCCGAAGCTCTTGAGCGACGGTGAGAACTGGTTGACTTATAACGAGAGGGTCCTTAATGCCACCATGGCTCGGGGACTCTGTCATCACCTGGTTGGGACCGCACTTAAGCTGTCTACAGTCATTGAGAAGGATGGAAAATTCTTTAAAGCCAACGACCCCGAACCTCTCTCGGAGGATGCTTTCGACAAACATGAGACCTCTGTTGATGCTTGGGAGCAGAAGGAAGCCCAGGTCTGCAAGTTGATCTACAATACTGTGGACAATGCCATGTTCCTGCAGATCAAGGGGGAGAAAACCACAGCAGCCCTGTGGAATAAACTCACCTCGATCCATGGCAACAAGAGTGCTCAGTTCGAAGAGTACTTATTTGGCAAGCTCCAGATGGCCTGCTACATGGAAAGCGAAGACATGCGCACTCACCTCTCTACTTTGAACACGCTTTGTGAATGCCTTGGTGAGATTGGTTTGCCCCTCAGCAATGTTCAATTCAATGCCTACATCGGTACATCCCTCTCTCTCGCCACATGCTACCAGCCTCTATTAATGACTGTTAAGACACACTAAACCTATTACTAGGCTTTCGCGGGCTTACAAGAATCAAACAACAGAAATGTGAAGGGGGAAGTTTATATTGACCAGAAGTCCTCACACTAGGTTATAGTGGAGTTCTTAAGAGAATACAACTAGAGTTACAGGTTTTGGGCTACTCTATATATACTATACTAGCCAAGACTTATCAACCAATAGGATATGGTCCAGATATCCTCCAATAGGATATGAGCCAGAGATAAGAAGATAAGGAGATAAGAGATAAGAGATAGGAGATAAGAGATAGGAGATAAAAGATAGGAGATAAGAGATAGCCAAACAAGGACAAACAAAGATAAAATGAAATGAAGTCGGATTCATGTTGTTGACCTTTTATAATATCGTCCACAAAGCCAAACAATAACAAACAAGGACAAAATGAAAAATAGTTGTTAAATGGCTGTTCCATAACAATGACCTTGAGCACCACTGCCTGACAGACCAAGACTGCGCTCTCCAGCAATGATCTCATGTGGCACCTTGTCGAGGAAGCTAACATGGTCAAGCTCAAAGCGAGCGTCAATAAAGCCCATGCTGTATTGACCACTACCCACGCCAAGTCGAATAGAGGCTCATCAGATAAAGGCAAAGGCAGGGACAGGGAGAAAGCAAAGAAGTCAGGACTTCGCTGCAGCAATCCAAACTGCAAGATGAAGGGACATACCACTGAGAACTGCTTCGCAAAAGGGGGGGGAAAGGAGCATCAAGCTCCTGAGTGGTGGAAACAGAAACAGGAGGCCAAGGCGAAAGAGATGAAGAAGGAAAGCGCGAATGCCGCTGCCAAAAGCTCGTCCAAACGCGAAAACCATGCATATGTCACGGTTGGCCCCACAGATTTCATTCCCCATGATAAAGATGCTTCTGCAGCTCTTGTTGTCACCTCCGGACACAACCATGAAGCGTTCGGCATGTCTCTGTCAACTGACCTTATTGTCGATTGTGGCGCTAGTAGCCACTTCTCTCCTGACAAATCAAAGTTCATCAATTTTGAGGTGATCTCGCACGAGCCCATTCGTGCAGCAGATGGACATACCTTCTCAGCGATTGGGTGTGGGGATCTCATTGTTACTCTTTCTACAAGGGATGGTGAGACTGGACCCCTTATTACTCTGAAACAGGTTTTCTACGCACCACAGATGGCATTTGCCCTAGTTTCTGTTGCAAGCCTTGACAAGGCTGGCTGCTCCTTCACTATAGAGGTGTTATGGAACAGCCTCTTGTCTTATCTCTTCTCATCTTATCAACACTTCAGTTTGGTTGTGTTATGGAACAGCCCCTCAGCCCCTTATCTTATCTCTTTGATCTTATCAACTATGCCTCTCTCAT
>Ga0307516_10003094_pt1 | contig 21649 bp, 27 predicted proteins | sample 19_EM_MG_FD_203310 | JGI IMG/M metagenome (GOLD analysis project Ga0307516, IMG submission 203310) | Populus trichocarpa ectomycorrhiza microbial communities from riparian zone in the Pacific Northwest, United States - 19_EM | ecosystem: Host-associated > Plants > Roots > Unclassified | place... | reverse complement strand
AAACGAGCCGTCCAATAAACGCGCCGCCATTCACGACCCGCCGTCTCTGACTTTCATGTCGATTCCTCTTTGGCCCAATAAATATTAAACACTGCAAGGGATGATGAGTCTACCAGGACCGCGATTCCACAAAGGAACAAGTAGGAGGACACTACCCACCTAAAAACAACCTCAAATTTAGCGACTGACTCTTTCCGTCATTCAAAGACACTTTTCTCATCGTTTCCTTGGGACCGTGTCAAACACACCTGCGATTCGAAATGCCGAAAAATATACCCGTTAGAAGGAGAGCTATGCGTGGTTAGAGATCGGAGAGGGCAGCCCGAGACGGTAACACGCACTTAGCAGACGCCGTTTGATTTTACAATGCCGAATTTGTCATCGGATAAGTGGGGTGACTCCAGGCGGCCGGAATGGTCTTGGGGTTGAAGCCGTGCTTTGGTATAGATAAGATGATCCGCGATAAGTTTTCCGAGGAACGAGGGAAACTTATATTAGGATAAGATCTATAGCGACCCACGGCCGAGTCTCCAGCATGCACACTCCATTAGCATGTCATCCTAATACATGCAAATATTTGATCCCTGTGTGTGCATGGAAAAATCTGCACGACCTCATCGCGCCTCGCAACCTCGGCCGCTGAGTCGCTTGAATCCCTCTCTTTTTCGACCCGCCCACCATCCCTTCAGTGCTTGGTGTTTCCAGATTTGGACTTCCGGTCTTTCCGGATCTGGTTCCCGAGCGCTCTGGTCTTTGGCTTTGACTTCAGTTTGATTTCGGTTTTCCTTTCAGTTTTCTCTTTCGGGATAACGCGTCCAGATCACGTGACCCACGTGTTTCCCCGCTTTTCCGAAATTCGAAGTCCAAGCCAAAGCCCCCCCCCAACCAACCATATACCTGTCTGCCGCTTCTAATATCTGACACTTACACTACTTTCTAAGATTCATCATTCATTCATATTTTTCTCGGCCTTCAGCGGAAAACATCTTATCTGGCGGGCAGTCAGTTACATTGCTTGCAAGGTTGCTCTGGGTGTTAGTATTCATTAGAGCCTACCAGCTACCACAATTTTATTTCTGTAACTTATCCTTGACAAGGATACATAGAATACTCGGAGCTGCTGGCATTGCATAACACCAGCCCTCTCCTGTTTATACACTAATTCGGTTCTTCTGCCTTCAATATGTTGGCATCCATCGAACCCGCTTCCCGGAATTCCGTTCTCGTTTGCCACTAGAGAGCAGCATGAGGCTGTGTAACGCCTTCAGATTCTCTGTATTGTTCCGCCGAGGAAAATCATCTTCGATACTGCCCGAAGCCAAGACGGTTGAATATTTCTCTTCCATCTCGGGTGGAATGGCAGCAAAAATCCTAGAACTGTAGCCGTACACCGTGATGACATAGTGATGGTCGTCCAAGTGGATGTACCCGTCGCCGCAACTTCCAAGATGGTCGCGATTCGTCTCGGTTACTTGAACAAGCTCTTTCCGTGTTCCATTTTGAGCTTCTTCGTCTTCCAGCTCGAAGATGATTGAAATGGCAGGCATCCCAGGATTGGGACAGTAACACTGCCGTCGACGTGGGGGCCGTCTACCTCGATTCTCCGCGTGGCTTGACATCCAATGAGAGTTGTCGTCTCAGGAGAGATAGGAGCACCCAGGTCGCCCCAGTGAACAGGAATGGCCGCGTCAATCGAAGTCAGATTGGGTTTACCTTGAGTGGCCATTCCTCTCAACAAGGCCACCGCAAGATTATGTCGCAGAAGCATCTTGGAGTCCCCGGCGAAACCCCATCGAGTGAAGAATACATAGGCATTAGAAAAAGCGTCTTCCAGAGTCTTGTCGAAATTCCCAGCGACTGGCCTTGCTTTCAATATTTTTTCGTGCAAGTCTTCCGCGAAAAGCGCCCGAAGGAAATCCAGCACAGGAACAGCCCGATGCCAGTAAAGTTCAGATGGTATTTCTCGCCCGGCATAATGATTCCTCACAGCCCTATCATGCGCGATTGTTGTAAGAAGCCGACGGCACAGTTCTCCACGCTCCTCTCGAGATACAAAGCCTCGTTCGCAAGCGTCTGCCAAGATGGTCGGGCCGGAGACTCCGATTTCTCCAAGTTCATCCAGGTAGCGAGTTGCTGCCTCGGCCAGCACAGGTTCGGGGGGTGAGCCGCCATGGAAGTACTCCCTGTGTTGGGGCATGGCGTGGACCACACGCATGTGGGATTCAACTAGTTCCGATTCCATCGAGCGGGACTTTTGAGTAGCCAAATCAAACGATATCCCGATGCGGACACTGAGAGCAGCGAGGGAGGCCTTTCTACCTTGATCCTCCGAATGCGATGCCTGGCAAGTCAACTTCTTTTTGTCAATGATAGCACCGCGTTTTTGTCAATTTCGTAGGTCCTCATCCATCTATTCAGACTTGATTAGCCTTTGAGAAATTCATCTACAACTTGTATACATACAGTGGCCGTCCAAATCCAACCATCGCCTTTATCTTCTGCAGATGCGATAATGTCAGCCTATCGTCTTTGCCCTTTGCAGCTGTAAGCCCGTCGTCCACAAAGATATCGAACGGTAGCTCAGTAAATGGCGGAATAAGATAGGAACCTCGGATCACACGGGCCGATGGGTGCGAGGCAGGCGGAGGAGCTGATCGTCCGACATGAGAGGACGTTGAAAGGAAAGCGAAGAAAATGGACTATATTGAGATCTGCCAAGACCGTGCCCAAGTTGTGATAAGGAGTTCGCTGACGTGTGGGTGTGGAGATTTCCCCCGGACCCAGGAGTCCGTGCGCTGCATCAAACGATACCAGGGCCAGCGGGATGCTGTCTCTCGAACCTAGTGAAGTGTTGCCGCCCGAGTTGTCCCTGCTATCTTGAAAGACACGTTGTACAAGCCGACGACAGCTACGTTTCATTTGTTGCAAAAGACGTTCGAGCGCGTCTGGACTCTCGATTTCTGTGTCATCCAACTTAAGAATCTAAGGAAAATTATGACTGGTAATGGAAGGAGGAATTGGACCTCTTACTACCCGCCCTGCCGTTAACGCAATACCATCATAAAACCTCCTCCTTTCTATGCCTACATCGGTTCGGGTTCGACCAGATGTGAGGAAGCTGGCCCATGAGGCCGCCAGAGCTTTTCCAGTCTTTCCCTTGAAAGGGGGTCGATCAAGTCGCTCTAGTGTGTGATCGAAGAGGACGCGGAGTAGGATAGCATATTCTGCTTGAAATCTAATGTCGCTCTTATTTGAGTGATGTTGGAAGTAGTTGCGAATGCTAATATCTGGTGGGAAGAATGCTAGTGCATGAAAGACGTTGCCATCAGCCCATGGTCAAACGACGTCAGACTGCCTACTTTCAATGTTCTCGGAGATTGAAGGGAATGGTGAAGATTGTTTTGGACGCCTCCTCGATCATTCGTGACTTGCCCATCCCTGACGACTGGATGATTGGAATCGACCGGTTATACATAAATGCGTTGTGCGATCCGAGGTGATAATTCATCAATGTTTCAACGAATAGCTCTGCTCTGTTGCCACGATAATCCGCTATAAAGGCGGTTTGGAGACCTAGATATGATCAACAGTGAGGCAAAGAAGAGCAGTTATAGACTGCTGCTCACTCCTGTAGTCACTCTCTAGGATGTCGACTGCCATAGCGTTGGTCTGCACGATAACGACTTCCACGAGTGACAAAAAATCGACTGCACTCGGCTTGCACAGTGAGTGATAGAAATGAAGGAGTCAGTGGCCAGGGATCATACCATCATAGAGAAATTGTTCGTAGGACTTCCCTTCATATGCTTTGTGGAGAAATGTATCAAAAGCCCGATGTTCGTAGCTGTATTTAAGGATATCGATGGGACCAATATCCAACCCACAATGGGTTTTGACGAGAATTTTAATAAGGGAGACGGCATCGTGCGCAAGCATGGGAATGGACTTGAATGAGCCGGGATCTGTTTCTTTGGCCTTTTCTATGGCACTGGGCACCTGATCGGTGAATGATAACGGGCCATGATCTACATCCATGGTGTCAATCATGGTGATAGCGAATGAATAGGCCTAGGGCAGTCACGTTGTCACCCATGGACAGACACACATCATGATTCATTCACAGCGGTAATACAGTAACGACACCGAACTTGAATGGCAATTAATTGGCAAATTCGTGCCAGCATCCAGAACCTCTTCCAAACCCAGGTTGACACTAGTAAATAATTGTCTGCCCTCAGTCTACTCTAATTATGTCTTCCGCCGTTTCCGCTTCCCACCTCCCTCCATCTCTGCCTCACGCTTACTCTTCTGCCCCGCAACCCTCATATATTCCTTCCTCCTCTCCCGCTCCTTCTCGCCCTTTGCAGCCTCCTCCTTCTCAAGCCTCTTATTCCTCTCTACCTTCTTCTCGCCCTTCTTTTCTTTCCGCCTCGCCATCTGGTCCTTCCTCAGCGCGCGGATCTGCTGCAACAGCGCTACCGCCTTCCTCTCCTCAGGCTCCATCACCACAGCGCGCTTCTGAAGGTATGTCTGTTGCTTCTGAGCGACCATCAATTTGGGCTTGGACACGTAGGGGAGCGATGCCTGGAGCTTCTTGGGCACGACCAGGGGGTTGAAGCGGCGCGGCGGCCGTTCGATCTTCTTGTATGTCGAGTTTACGTTCAGAGGCGTCTTGAAGCCTTCGTCTCGGCGTATCTGCCCTGTCAGACGCATCCCTTTCCACTCCGCTTTGTCCGAAAGCAAGAGTGAAGTTACTGGATTGTAGAACTTGCGTGGCTGAACCGAGTACCATGCCCGTAGAAAGATGATGTCTGTTCCGTCCCAGATGGTTTCAAATCAGTAGAGGATCGCATACCAGCAAAATAACCGCTTACCACTCATCAATATTTTATCCTCGAATGTCGCCCTAAATGCTCCATCAGGCTTCGGCAATGCCTTCTTCACTTGTCCTCTGATCCCCGACACCGTCTTGATATTGGCCCCCTCAAACTTCACCACTTCGAGCGCACTGTTGAACATGTCCCGCACGAAAGCCGTGTTCTTGAAGATCTTGTACGGCACTCCAGTCAGCTTTATCTTCTTGACTATCTTCACAGACTGGTCAATGTTCAACACGACGCCCGTCGCACTGACCCTGAACCCAGCAGTCCCCCCCGACAGCGAGTTGAACGCACAAAAACCAGTGTTGGGGAGCGACACCGGACCGTAAAACGTGGCATAGCAATGCATATGCTCCGGCGTATACTTCAACATCCGCATCCGGATCGAATGGTCATCCAGGGAGTATATCGGCAATGTCTGGAATCGACGCCATCCCAACGAGAAGATGAGCGGATCGTTGTTTTTGAGAGTCCTGGCATACCACCGATGGCGCTTGATGCGGACTTGCACGAACCCAAACCGTTCCTCCGCGGGAAGCAAACCACCAACAACGATGGGGTAAGCCGGGTTAAAGTTTTCAATCAGTTCGCAGGGAACGTCAGCGAGCTCGATGCGGACGTATTGTCCCGGTCGGAAGCCTTCGACCAAAGTACGAGACTCGGCGTCGATGCCCTCGAATTCGGCGTTGTTCAGTGCAAGCTGTTGGGCCATCTCCTCTTTCTTCTCCTCGTAGAAATTGAGCTTGGAGGACTCGGGGTCATCGTACTCTTCGTCGAATTTACGCTTGAGCACTTCCTTCTTTGCCGCAAGCGCCGCCGCTCGGGCTGATTCTGTATCAGGTAAAGCTGAAGCTTCCCCATCGTCGGAGGCGGCTGCGAGATCGTCCGGGTTTTCGCCATCGTCGCCGCCTTGCCCACCTCCGTCGCCAGTGATGAAAAGATGTCGTATTGAGTCAAGCATGTCTTCATCTTCCCATTTCTTCAAATCTTCCGCACTAAGAGCATCTTTGCTCTTATCCAGCACCTCATCCCGTTCCGTGTTCGCTATTATCTTGACTTTGAAAAAGTCATCCTCATCTTCTCCCATCGTGTTATCTTCCAACTCTTGCCCTTCCTCGTCGACGTCCTTGAGAATCTCTTCTGGACTAAGCGTTGTTGAGTATATTAACCTGGTCCAGTCTTTCCGGCGGGATGAAGCAAGAGATCGCCGTGGTATTTCTTCGTCTTCGCTGGCATCACCGTCACTGGGTATATCGCGGTCCTCGTCTTCTCCGTCCAGCCGTACGCGCCCTCCTGCTCCGTCGTCGTCGTCTTCGTCACCGAGATCCGAATCACTTTCCGCGTATTCAGCGTCCATCCGTTGCGGTTGGCCCGATGAAGGAAGCGTCCGAGCGCCTGTACGCTGACTTAAACGCCCGGTATTACACGGATCGCGAGCTTGTTCGCCATCCTCAACGTCCTCATCGTGATCCGAGTCAATGTCCGATTCTTCATCAGACTCCTCTTCGTCTTGACTGTCAAAGTCTTCGTCGTAAGGCTCCTCATCGTCGTCGTCATTGTTAACCGTAAGATTTTTTGACGAGGATCCAAGGAGGCGAATCTGACTCTTTGCGACTCCGTCCTCCAGCGTGGATCCGACATCTTGGAGGTCCATGACCATCTGCTCCCCTTCTCCCTGTGGGGCTGCAAGGTAATTGTCAGTCGAGTAAATAGCAGATGACGAACGACACAGACGCACCATCTTCATTACCACGCGTGAAGCTCCCAGGTACATTTATCCACACCGCATCCTTGTCATACATCACCCCACCCACGTCGCTCATCGGCGCGTGAATGATCAACCTCTTCTTCTCGCTCAACTTTCTCCTCTTCTCCGAGTCCGCATCAGGCATGGGACATGGGTCTCCCAGGACCGTTACACTGGTCATATTCAAGTCGCCCACGCCAGGGATGTGAACTTTCGTGCCCAACCGCAGATTGGTCCCTCGGACATAGCCGTAGACGGTCACCGTCCGATCGCACTTGCCCTTTGACGTACGAACGAGCTCTCGCGGGGTAAGGTCCTCGAGGCGGTCGGCGAGAATGTAGGAATGTGTATTTCGGAAGATGAGGGGCCGGAACTTCATAACGGAGATGAAGCGAGAGAGATTCATGATTTCGGTGTCTGGATATCGACCGTTGATGACCCCGGACAAGTAGAAGAGCTTCGCGCCCTGGTAAATTTCTGTCCAGAAACGTTTTTTGAGGGCTTTTTTCGTGCTGCGGATGATGGCAGCCTTTTTGATGAGGTCGAGGTGTGTGAGGATGCCGATGACTTTGGGAAATCCATGGGATTGAAGAATATTTAGGAATTCGAACGTTTCCTTGAAATACTGATATGACGACGAACGAAAAGACGAGTTGTGTCTTTGCTCACCATTTCGAACCCAAACGAGCCGTCAATCATGAGCAACACGAGATCTGCGATTTTACCGATGTCGATCATGCTATTGAGGTCGTTGTTGCATTCCACAAATGTCAGACGGCGCTTCTTGCCAGCGACGACTGTGACGGGACCCTTGACATCGTTTAGAGTTTGCTTCGCGTAGCGTCGGACTAGGCTCTTGAGAAGAGTCGTTTTTCCGACTCCGGGAGGACCGGCGATGGCGACGATGACGGGTGGCGGCTCGTCGTCGGGGGTTCTGTTGACGAGGGGAACGTGAAGACGTGTCTGATCACGTTCGGCGTTCCGCCTGCCCTGCTTGTCTGCACGACGACCGGATTTTGGGGCAAAGGCCTGGATGCGTTCGCGAACATGGTCAGGACAGTGCAAGTTGAGTAGGAAAAAATTCACCTTTTCGTTGAAGCCATGCTGCTTGTCTTTTCCCTTTCCTTTGGCCTTTTTGTCTGCTTTCGCGCCAGAGTGTGCGAGTCGGTGAGCCTTGTGAGATCTCTCGTCCATTTCAAGACGGTGGCAGTGACAGTTCTAGTTCAACGTTGGTCATGTTCGCCCACTCGGCCTTCCACCACCCCATCGTCGGCCTAGACAACGACGCCCAGCAGCCCGCTCCCGCGGCCGCCCAATCCCCGACATCCACCCAACCGCCAAAACGCGGACCACCGCAGACAACCGCCACGTCACCAGGCTACCCACGGCGCCACATCCCCCCTTTGACGACGACCATCACCCCAGTGCAACGCCGGCGATGACCCCTCTGAACGGCCACACCAGCGGCGGCAGACAGCTCATCCGTGGACCTAGCCCCGTCGCTCCCCGCGACAACGCCAGCCATCACGGCCGCCATGTCACCAGCGGTGGACCGCCACCCCAGCACATATCCTCCCCCGAGAATCGGAGCGATGCCGATCCGCGTCCCCGTTGATAACTGCCACCGACACCACCACCGCTCACCGTGTCCTCTCACGAGCACCCAGCCCTGTCACTACCACGACTGGGCTTACCGGTGAGTACTTCCCAACTGTGATCCACGTCTCAGTGCCGCGAGATAGGACATAGCACCCGGCCCGGAGAGCTTGCCCTCCACTTCTACTTTCGTTCGCAACGCCTCCACTACATCCATACTGGGCCGCTCTTAACGCCGGATCACCATGAGGAACCCCACCCACTCCCCTCTTTCGGTCCCAGCTGCAATGCCGTTTTTTCTTCTCAAACCGGCTCACATGTTTTGCGCGTTTGTCCCGCCCAGTTTCCTTTTGCACGTTGGTACACGAGCCCCCGTTGCCACGTTTCGTCGCCTGGCGGGGGCCTCAATTTTTCGTGACCTTTTTGAATACTGTTTTGGGTATTTTGGGCGAAGAGCGCGTCGCCCATCGCCCCCAACCCAGCGTGCGGACGGGGGTTTTTCTCTATGATGTCTATTATCTTGTTGCTACGAGTTCGCGCTTATGTACGCCAATCTGAAAATGCATGAGTTAATTTGAGATTTACAGCTGGTTTCATTAGATCGTGCTTGAAAGGGATTTATCACTTAGATTCCCGTTAAGTTTGTACGAACGAAATAGGCGTGAGGTTTTTGAGACGAAATGAGGGCGTCCTTAAGTGTTCCTAGATACTGCTTAGTTGAATGCTTTAATGGCCCTTCAAGCCCATGTTACCTCTTCCTGATGGCCTATGGTGTCCCTTTTCTCTCCGTACCACAGGGAATCTGGATCGAATTTTCGATCAAGTTCAGCCAAACTGCAACATAAATGCGCTAAATCCTAATATATTTACTACGGTGCCGCCGCCCCACCGTCCGCTAACCCGCCTTCTATCCACATCATCTGCTTCACTATGAACACCGCATGTTGGCTCGGTGCCACCGAGATATGAATGCGGAACTTGAGAGATTTCCCGTCAGTCCCTTTTGCTTCGATGATATCGGACAGAATCTGTCCCCCATTTGCAGTCGCTGCCTTATAGCCCGCTTCAGGGTCATGGGATTTCAAGACTCCAGCCTGGTATGGACCAGTAAGTGGATTTTTCCAGCCCTGGGTGTAAAATAAAACGTCTACATTTATTTGAAATCCTTATAGCAATGCTTACTCACCAGGGCAAAGTCCAAGTACCGTTCGCTGCTAAAAGAAAGGCGAAACGCTGAGCCAGCAAGTACGCCCTCAACCTTGTAATCGGGGTTAGAGCTAGAGAAAACCATTTGTCCAAACGACTTGATGTCCTCGGGGGATTTCAAGAAGCGACCCGACTTGAAGTAGTGGGCGAGAGGAACGATATCGAACTGGGTCGCGTTCTTGATGGTACACTGCATCCAATGCATCTTGCTCGTGAGTTCATCTGGGGCTTGTGCAACCGTCTCCTCTAAAACCTGTGAAAAGTGACGAGAATGTCATTGGAGTGTCTTCCTGTACAACCAGTGGCCGGACAAAACGTACTTTCTTAATATTTTTCGGGAGGCTCAACACATCGATGGGAATTTTAAGGACGTCGCTGATACTGATGCCGGAGGCCTTCTGTACCGCCACAACCTTCTCCTTGACAAGATGATTCACTAGCAAAGATCGTACGCCACCCAAAACATCCTCGCCAGTCATGTCCGGATTGTACACTTTCGTATCGCTCGGAAGCCCGTGCTTCACGAGGACTTTGTTAATAATGTTGTTAACAACACTTCCGAATAGTGGATGTTGGACGATGGAGCCGAGATTGTCCAATATCCCGTGTGAAGGCCCAATAGTCAGGTCTATTGAGTGAAGGATGTCTTTATTGACTACAAGAATAGACATTAACTTGAGTTGGACCACGAGGATTCCTCGACGGGACACTTGCCGTAATAAGATTCCATGGCCTTCTTATTGTAGGCGAAGAATCGGTCTCTGGCCTCCTTGAAATTATTGGCGGTGACAAGATCCTGAATCTTCTTGGCCTCATCGTCAGGAACGGTGGCGATTCGCAGAGCCTTCTCTAACGACATATCCAAATCGGGGTCCTCCACTCCTGGATAGGTTAGCATAATGAATGCCTTATCTATCTCCGACAGAGCAGAGTTGTAGGGTATATTGATATTCTCCTCGTTAAGCCGCCCATCCATGGGATACCTGAAAAAGCAGCAAAACGTGAGATAATCGAGGTATGACAGCAAAATCAAACTCGCATCATGATCGACTCCAAGTCGAGACGACTAAAGGCCTCAACATCGCGTGCGTTATATTGCTCGATGACCTGGGACCTCACGAGATTCCTATCGTTCTGTAATAGTGGCGTGTAGAACTTGTAGACAGCGTCCAACTTCAGGTTGATTGTCCCCCCGCGCGCCGGGCTCTGGTGCTCGTGAACCATCCCTAAGGCGTGGCCCAACTCGTGTAGTACGGTTCCGTTATCTTCTGTGGTCTGCTGGCTTGCAAGCGTAGGAAGCCACCCGAGGTTCATGGTCGCGACGTCCTTTCCTACGTCTCTAGCTTGTTTGCCCACAATGCTCCACGATCCGTCGCCCCGCTTGAAGGCAATTCGAAGATCGCCAGCTTCCTCCAGCTTAAACTTGACGTTACCGTACCTCTGCCACTCATCCATGGCGGCCCTGACGGCTCCTCGCTGGCCATCTGAGCCCCCGAGAAACTTGTATGTTATCTGCGGAAATAGTTGTCAGCTCTCAGCTACTCTGGTCGATACGAGCGGTAACGCAGGAATACCTCAATTGGTGGGCCCTTGACAGGGAAATCCCATACTTGGTCGCTTATAACGGCGAACTTGCTGCCATTTGTCTTTGTAGTTGCCGAGTGATTATGCGCGAGTGTGGAATAGCAGGCCCGTTGTAGGACTTTATCGCGGGGGACACTTTCAAACATGATGCAGTTCTTGACGCTGAGCGACGGTGGAAGGACGGTGGAAGGTGTTGTAGATATATATAATCTTGCATCTGGACAGTCCTGTTGCTCGACTTGGCACCTCTGTGCTGATGACTAATGTTGTCCAAGTTGGTGCTTGACGTTTTGGAAGCGAGTTAGCTTTTCCAAGAGATCTGTAGTTGAGATTTGGGGTGCGCATGCGTCTAGACTGTAAGTAAGTGTGTGCGGCTAGGAACCAACCTATCAACCTATCGGCACGTTTAAAAAGTTCAAGTTTAAGAAAAGTCGATGTGCTACAACAAAGAGATAAGATTGCACAGCTGCCTTAAGCTTCTCGAGATCCCAATAGTTCAAAGAAAAGCTCTGGTCAAAATCTTTGCTGTCGACTTCTTCCTTGGTGTGCCAATCTGACGAAAACGAAGGACCGGGTGCACTGAGATTTACCACGCCGTCCATTCTAACTATCCTATCGATCAATGCAGTGCCACGGAGCAAAGACCGTCCTCCGCAGGCATCACACTACAGTAGAGTGTTATCACGATAATCAAGAGGCAGCCAGCAGCCGTTCATTCTAGACAATGCACTGCCATAGAGCGGGCGCTCAAGCGCTCAATTATCAAGTCACCTTGCTTGTCAAGGTAGTTCCGCGGAGCATAATTCGATATGATTGGCCGTAACCGTCCACAAGGCCACATCGATAGTAAAGTTATGCGCTCTTCACCGATCTTTAAAGCTTTACGAGCTGTACAACCCATTACAGGTCAAATTCAAGAGAACCCGGTACCCTGCGACTCGCAGGTCTTGATCAAGACCCGGTTGCCGTTCAGGCCCGTAGTACGGTATTGTGATGCCTGTGGAGGACGGTCTAAGTTGCTCCATGGTAGTGCATTTCGATGGCTAGAATTGAATGGACGGCGTGGTAATACTCACACCCAGTCCTTCGTTTTTTCGTCAGATTGGCACAACAAGGAATAAGTCGACAGCAAAGATTTTGATCAGAGCTTTTCTTTGAACTATGGGATCTCGAGAAAGCAGCCGTGCAATCTTATCTCTTTGTTGTAGCACATTGACTTTCTTAAACTTGAGATTTTTAAACGTGCCGATGTTCCTAGCCGCACATACTTACTTACAGTATAAGTTACAGTCTAGACGCATGCGCACCCCAAATCTCAACTACAGATCTCTTGGAAAAGCTGATAGCATGACCGCCGCAGGTTATCCTATCTTATCTTATCTATCCTATCCACAATTGGGTCGTAGATCTTAGATGAAATATCTTCCCTGACAAATTGAGCACTCCTGACCAGTGACTTGTACCTCTTGCTTCTGCTACCTTGACGTCCGACTCGCCACCAGGCCTTGAACGTCGGTCTGACCTTATCAAGGATTTGATGGATTAGTATGGCAGGTGTGCACGCATTCGCCAGTGTGCTTTTTTATATATAGTTCAGTCTCTGGTAAACTTCTCGCCGGAGTTTTCATAAACCATTCCATTCCCAACCGCAACGATGTCGCAACCTCAATCTCACTTTCCTTTCGTCGTTTGCCCTGGCCAAGAGAATGAGATTGTTAATTTCAGAATTGTCGGGGCCCAAGACGGAACTCTGAATTTCGCTGGTGTTCGGGGGTTGCACTTGTGGCCTTCGGATCCCGACGCAGACTCACATTATGTGTGTCAGATCTATCTGTCTCAGCGTTGACAACGTGAATACTTAACCTGCTGGTACAGGCTATCTTGTACCACTTCTTTGGCGGGGACTCCAACAAAAAGGAGACCGTCAAAGAGGTGTTAAAACAGTTCGAACTGCATTCTGGTATCAAATTCACGCATACGAGCAGTGATGCCGGGGCCAACATACGCATCTCTTTTAACGCCGATGATAATACACCGGGCTGGAGCGCAATCGGCAAGACTGCAGATGAAATCCCGTGCGGCCAGCCCACTCTCACACTCCCGCGGAGTCTTACCAAGGCGCAAGTGTATCATCTAGTTGGGCATGCGCTTGGACTTGAGCACGAATGGGATGGTGAAACGGTGCTCCAGAACGCCAGGTACCCCGAACTTTTCAAGCACCAGCAGGTATCGAACTTTCCTCCGCTCGACCTTGACAAACCTGTCAGGACCATCATGCGGTACGTTTCACATCGTCTATTAGATCGCGCACCTTTTTCATGGACCACTGGATGCAGATACCCCATAGAAGCCGGGCAGACCGAACTTTCGGTTTTCGACAAAGCGTGGCTTACTATTAATTACCCTAAGCGGAACAAAGATCACAACGAGGTAATTGAACAGGCGAGGATTCTCAAGATCGAGAATTCAGTTGGCGCCGAGATTGCGAACACCACCACGAAAGCCTCAGTTATGAGGCGCTTGTACACCAAATACACCACCGAAAAGTGGAGTGAGAAAAGTAAGCCTTTTTTTCGTGATTGGGCGGGACCACATTCTGATCTACTACGTGCAGTTAAGGGCCAAACCTTGCCCGAGCTACTAGGTGCCTTGCAGATTACCCAGGAAATGAATGCAAATGCCCTCGACGGTGTCGCATTCTCCGCCCTCATGCATCCAAGCTTCCACGCAGGCGTGGCCAGGATCGTAGAGGAACAGCTCGTAAAGGACGGGTTGCTGTCTGAGGAAGATATTGAGACCGCCTCCCCTGCATCCCTTGATATGATGGTCGCAGGAGCACCGGAAGCCCAACATTGGATTAGTGAGCTCTCCGGAATGTTAGGAGCCCTGCTTCCCCTTGTCCTGCATGCCCCACCCGCAGGCCCCGGGTCCGCCCAGGCTGCACACTCCCTTGATTCGACGGCAGGAGCACCAGAAGCTCAGCACTGGATCGGTGCAGTCCTCGGAATCCTGGGAGCCGTGCTCCCCGTTCTCATGAATGGAGTTCCGCCGCCCCCGGGGGCCGCCCACGCTGCAGACTACTCTGGTCAACGGCTTCCTCTCCAAGTTCAGCAGGGCGTATTTTCAAACCTGGCGCAGTTGTTGAAGCACCCTCTCTTGATTTCAACTGTTAAGATGGTTGCCGAGCAGCTTTGAGCGGGTGCATCATAATTAATCCGTTATGTGACCTTGTAGTAAATGATCTGAGCTATATAGTTGTCTATGCTACTTTTGTCCACCGCACAGGTGGTTAGGCCACCCTGAGCACTCTTAAGTTGAGGAGCGTTTCGCAAAACGCACGGTGTCGGTGGAAAGAAAATCCCACCGGATTGCAAAAAAAAGCCACCGTAACGAAAAATCCCACCGAAGAAGGTAAACGAGATCCCACCATTTTGCTTCTCCCTCCCTGCTACTCTCGCCCGCCAAGTTTGGATGTGGGCCATTGTCTACCCAAGTATTCAAGTCCGGGAAAAGACAAGCTTGATTTGTCTAATAAGGCCTGTTTTCGTGGTGTAACGATGAACGGGATAAGGTGAGGTTGTATCTGACTCCGCTGAGTGCCAATCTCAGTCGAGGACTCGTCTAGTGAGTCATCAGCCTGAGGTACTATAAGAGGGTGTCGGTACCTAACAACAACTACCTTACAACGTTTAGGTTGCCATCAAAGGCCGGGAATTTCCGACAAATTTAGGTCGTGCCAGTTGGGAGAGTGTTGTGAAGGAGTACTAGAACATGGATGCGTATAATAGCATCGGATTTCTTGTCGTCAGGGTTGGAATATGCACTCGTTCGAAGTTACTCTAAGATTGCGAATGTGAACGAGTCGTTCAGAACCTTCAACCAAGCTACTCTGGGCCATCAGGAAAATGGCACTCCACTTGATACTGCCTCAGTGAAACACTACAAGGTAGTCCAAGGAGACGCAAGACAATCAGGTACCTTGAGTCATCCTTAACAAATTTTGTGTTTTCAGCAGAAAATTTACACTAAGGAATAGCATGGGACTCAAGGAAATCCAAGTGGTTGGAAGGAGCCTTGGTGGTAGAAGGTAAACTGCCATAGTTAAGAAGAATCGAATAAGTATGATCTCAAGGGGAAATCAAGTATGTAGTAAAACCGCAGCAATTTGCTGTGTTTGTCATAGCAGGTTCCCCTCACTGAGGCCAGAAAATCTCCCTTGCAATACAGATCATGGGTGCCCCTTGATTCTCATTCGCGCTTTTGCACACAAATTGAGATTCTAACGATGATGCTGGAAAATTCAAAGGAAGTCGGCATGCGTTTGGTAGCGAAGTTAGCATCGGTGAGAGATAGGCAACATACCTTGATAACGATGCCGCGGAGAAACAAGGAGAGTCGGTAACGATGAAGGCGGCTGTAACGGGACTGGATGAATATACTGAAATGAAAAAGGGAGTCTCCGGAACGCCAAAGGAAATGCGAGGCGAGATGAAACCAGACAGCAGATCGGCAACTGGTCCGGCGGGTTGAATTGGAGATGACGGCATCATCGACGACGCGCGTTGGGCTCGGACTGAATGTTGCGGGGAGTCGAGCGTGACGACGCCGCCAAAGGGGAATGCCGGTGAATTCGTGGGGAACTTCGAATGTTTGTTGGGAAGGAGGGCACGGAGGCGCCCATGCCTAAGCGATATTCTTGCTTGTACGCAGATCGTGAGGCAACATGGACATGCGGGAGCAGCGCAACGAAGCCGAAAACTCAAGGTAAAAGAAAGTCAGACCCAAGCCAATTGAGAAAAAGGATACCAAATTACCAGCGGCCTACGACTGGGCGGAAGAAGCGAGTAAACCAAGATGGCGAGAAGAGCGAGTTCCCTCAAGCTGAACGTTCCGCCCGCACCGCCTGTTACCGAGGAGGGATTGGGTATGAAGGAGTGGGGTCAGAAATCATTGAATTCGCTCACATGAAAGCGCTGCAGCCCGGCAATGCCAAGACGACGCGGGGCCTCAGTGAGCAGGCGGAGAGTTGCCTCAGATGATGAGCCACCACGCGGCACGCCTTTGAAAAGTTGCCCCATTACGGTGTCCAGATCACGAGATGCTCGTCACGGTATGGGACCGCCGCGGGTTATCCTATCCTACACCGCTGGCAGGAAACATTACAAGTCAGACTTGTACACATACCTGTGTAGATAACCATAATCTGATCACCTGCGGTCGTCATGGATACACCGCCAAAAATCACACGATCTGATCATGTGTTTGGCTATGGTTTAGGCTACAAGTCCGTCTTGTAACGTCTCCTGCCAGCGGTGCTATCCTATCCTATCCTATACGCCTCACACCATCACCATCACCGATCCCTTCGAATTCTCATCATAGTTCGTAGTTCCCCCTCAGTTCTGTCCCAACGCTCACTCTCGTTCGACCTTAGATGCCCACCGCCACATTCCAAAACAACTTCCTCGACCCCCTTCAACTGATTGTTGCTGATCAAGTCTCCAAGGAACTGAAGTCCGGAGAAGAGTACGAGGGTCAAGCAGGATCTTATTCCATCAAATATAATGGCCTGGAGATCTTTTCTATTAACTATGGGGGGCTGTCCACACTTACCATCCAGCTTTTCGAGGGACAGCCTAGAGTACGTCCAAAGTCTTGGTAATCAAAGGCCATCTCATGCACCGATCCTCCAACTCCTACCTTAGCCGCCGTCCCTGGAGGTCAGCAACAAAACTGCCTCCCAACTTCATCTGGTGTTCCCGGGCGAAGAGTCTGTCGTGCTCGAGGCAAACGATGTTGGGGCATCTGAGCCACGCCGACAAGGAAAGTTCTCGATCAATCACGGCAACCATCGTAGCAGTGAGGGTTTTTTCTTTTCGCGAGCGAATGTCAATATCCTCGCCGTGAGTTTCAACATGATCCTAAATTCTTGGCTTTCCACTCTCGCTGACTGACTCTTTAAATTTCCTTTCAGTTTTAAGCAGAATACCATTAACATGTCTATCAGCCACATCATTCGGAATCAAGGACAGACGACAGTGTTCTTTTCCATTCAACTCGATCTTTCTACGTTTCTGTGTGAACGTGCTTGTACTTGTATCTCGTTTGGCACCGATGATCTGAATCAGGGATTTCAATCCCATTCTGGCGCTGCCAGTCCAGTGGCTCTCATACAAGTTTACACTTGTAACCATGGAATGCATGTTCCATGACTACCTCGGTAACGCCAAGCTGCATGGTCTTGAAGGGTTCCGTTGGGTAGTCCCGGACTCCCCAGAGGGGCAATAACGAGATCAGTGTTAATGTGATTGTAAGTATGGTCATGGATTGAACATGCGTTTTTCTCAGCCCGTGCGCCAACTCGGAGGTATCCCACCGGGCATCTCGCGCGCCAAATCCCGCCGAAATCCCGCCCGTATCTTCTTCTTTGCTACTGCACCTCCTCGTCGGGCCCATTTACATAAGCACACGGATAATTCAACCAAATCCTTGAAAAGCCATTGCTGCCGTGGTATCATGTTCTAGTTTCCACCTTGTCACTAGCTGAGAGGCACACACCGAGCTTGGATGAGGTCATGCCATCTTGGGAATTCACTCAAACGTTCTTTGTGGAACAAGTAAATTGGTAATTGACGTGGACTCACTATTCCAACCCGGTAACCCAAATCTTGATGATGGAGAGATGCCGGACCTTCAAGAAGACTCGGACTCAGAAGAAGAAGAAGATCAAGATGGTGGGGCTGCCACTGGGACAGGTGACGACGAACAAGACGACGATGATCTCGAGGGGGAGAAGCAGCCCCATGATGACGATGGAAAGAACACTCGATGGAAAGCACCAACCGTCAATGCAGCCAAGCAGGCTCATGCACTGTGCAACATCTTACGGCCGCGAAATGTGAATGGGATAGACAATAAGCGTGCCGGCGCTGATCTCGACGATTCTAGTGTGAGTGGAAAGCAGAGGTCGAGATAGACGCAAGTTCCGAGGGAGTCGAGTGTTTTTCAAGGCCTCTGCGAGAACCTCAGGAATACCTCAAAACTTCGTGTCTTTTACCCGTCTTGATGCAGTGCTGGAGGTTTTCTGGCGGAGGCTGCATCGAGACAGAATATGGAAATTGGGTCTCAGATCTCAAGACTCTCAACTCTCATTATTGTACACTCATCTCACTCCAGTGAACACTGTTCCTTACATTTCGACCACTTTTTCGTCACCCACCCACCTCATCCATGTTTTTAAAGAGATTTGCCAAAGTTAGATGCTCGTCAAGGACAACCCGAGGGAAGCTACTATAAGCACGCATCCCAAATCTCGACTACAGATCGCTTTATCTGTAGCACATATCGACTTTTGTATTGGAAAAGCCGCTGACCCTGCAACTCGCCCCGAAAACTTCATGCATCACGTCAAGTCGGCCAACATGATTCAAGTTAGTCAATAATATCGGCACGTTGATAGTGTCCCAAACCGACTCGAGCGAGAGGACCGTGATGCAAGATCATAAATATCTGCCACACTTTCCTGACCGTCCTTCCACCGTCGCTCAGGGTCAAGAACTGCTTATGGTTGACAGTCGCCCCCGCGGCCTGGATAAAGTCATACAAAGGATGTGCCGTCCCGCACCCCCGAATACTCTCTCTCTTCAACTAAACCCAAAACATGTCAGCCTCACCGTTTCGAGTGGCCATATATGGGACTTCATTGGAGGGGGCCAATCAGTTGAGGTATCCCTGCGTTACCGCTCGCATTGACGAGAGTAGCTGAAAGTTGACAACTATTTCCGCAGATAACATACGAGTTTCTCCAAGGCTCAGATGGCGGCCAGCGAGAAGCCGTCAGGGCCCATATGCATGAGTGGCAGAGGTACGCAAACCTCAAGTTTGAAGTTACTGGGCTAGAGGAAGATGGCGATCTTCGAATTGCCTTCAAGCGGGGTGACGGATCGTGGAGCGTGCTGGGCCAACGAGCTAGAGACGTACGGGGGGACGTCGCGACCATGAACCTCGGGTGGCTTCCTACGCATGCAAGCCAAACCCCAGAAGATAAAGGAACCGTACTACACGAGTTGGGACACGCCTTAGGGTTGGTTCATGAGCACCAGAGTGGGGGACAATTTAACCACTATAACGCGCGCGATGTTGATGCCTTTAGTCGTCTCGACTTGAAGGCGGCTTAACGAGGAGAATACAATATACCCTTCAACACTGCTGGCACAGCGTTCCGTCTTCATTTTAATACCGGCGGCAAAGAGTACTGGGACTTCGCCTTGGTGAGCAAGTGTTGCTACTTATAAGGATTCAAATAAATACAGACGTTTTATTTTACACCCAGGGCTGGACAAACCCACCTGTTGGTTCATGTAGTAAGGCCGGCGTCGCTATATCCAATGCCCCTAAAGATGGCTATGAAGCAGCGACTAGCAACATATATTACGTCCAAGCTCTTCCAAGGAAAGAAAGAGACTGACGGCAAATCTGTGAAGTTTCGCATCTCGGCGGCAGTGAGCCAAAATGCGGTGTTCATAGTGAGGCAAGTCATGAATGGCGATTAATGATACATGTACTCGTAGCAGATCCTTAGTGCATTTCTGTGTCAGTCTGGCTGAATTTGATCGATAACATCAGGAAAACCTCAATCGTTAAAATGCATCAGGTAGACTCGCTAGCCATGGTACATCATCTGGTCTACGCAGTTTAGGACTCATGATCATGCCGCTATTATATATTGAATTCCTTGTTCGCCTGAGTAATATAAGGACTTGTCTCGCTTGTGCTACTTCGACGCCTCGAAACTGGATGCCTACCCCAATATGTAAGTATACGGCGACTCCGGGCGTTGTTATATGCTTCACTGGTCTTGTATTTGGTACATTAACTACCACTTTTCAAACGGGTTGAGCTCCTTCAATTCCATGGCTACTGGATGTGCACTGAACTTGCGCGCTTGACATCCTATTGGATAATGAAGTCCTCTTGCAATCACCAGTGCCCCCATTCTTCATCCTCCCGTCCACTTGGTGTAAGTCATACATTGATAAGATCTCGGGCTTGTCTTTCATGGAAATGAGTCCTATCCGTTCGGTGCGCGGGTCCAAGATAACACATCCTTCATTTCATGAAAAAAACGAAACCTACTGTAACGTACACCGGAACTTTCCTGTTCAACTCAGGACCAGGCCATGCTTCGATTGAACCATGTTCTTGCTCATGTTTTTTCCACATTGGTAGTCTCAGAGCTGTCCGTCGTGCAAACTATTAGTTTTACCTCCTCCCCGACAAAAAAGCCCTCGCCTCCTCCCACCCCATCCTCTCCCTCTCCCTCCCAACCTCCTCGCCCCTCCTCACTTCCTCCACATCTACCTTGTTCCAATCCTCATACGTCACCACCTCCCCATCTCTCAACCCTTCCACCACCTCCCGCGGCAGTTCCGTCAGATGCGCATCCGGGTTCGGCACCATCTCTCCCTCCACATCAACATCCCCCAACCCAAAGCCAACCTTCCTACCCCCACCAAATACAGCCTGCTCCAAAGGAACAGAATGCACCTCCGCGCTCAGCAGCCAATCAGAGAGTATCGTATCCGCAAGCGCATACGCATTCATCATCGTGGCCGCCAGCATCCCCTCGAGGGGACCGCGCCGGGCGATGATGGAGACGTGTTTCACTCGGGAGCGGGCGAGGACGTCGAGGACAAAGGTGGGGACGTCGTGTTTCGCAAGAAGGGAGACGGAGGAGAGGAGCATGCGGGCGATATCGAGCGAGACGTTTCCGTTGCCGATGATGGACACATGGGAGAGGTCGTGTAGGGGTGGGGGCGGAGGGCGGGAGGGGTGCTGGGTGTACCAGTGGACGAGGGAGAGGGCAGGGGTGCAGTAAGGTGAGGGCGCGAGAGTCGGCTCGGTACAGCCGGTGGCAAAGACGACGTGAGTGTTGTTTTGGAAGAGGGATGGAAGTGGAAGGGGGACTGCGGACAGGATGGACGGGGACGGCGCACCGACGTTGACGTTGCCAAAGAAGCGGAATCGCGGGTCTGCGGGGGCGACACCGTATCGGACAAGACCGTGTGGGGCCCACAGCCTGTCGAACATGTGTATTCACAGCTGCGGGGCGTCGGGCGCGGGGGAGAGCAGGCGCGAGGCGAGATAAAACGCGGCCGGACCACCGCCAACGATGGCCAGCTTCATGGCGTGAGTCACGTTCATCGTGCCTCTCTTTACTTGGATCATCGAATAAAACGGAAGTGTGTCAAGGAACATCGCGTTGCATGTCATACTACCCTAATCATAGGTGCCGCTATGTCGCTCGTCAGGAGTGGTTTCGTCATCGTCGATGGCTCCCCGTCCCGTGCGATGATCGTTCATGCTGCAACTCTCGAGGTACCTGGTCTTTACCCACACAGTATCTGGGCATCCCCTCGACCCTCGGTTGCGCAGATCTTTACTTAAACGATAAAAGGACAGGGAACCAAGTTTACGACAAGACTGTACTCCTTTTTCAAATGGACATGACGTCCCGTGTCCCCTCGAGGTACTCAGACTCCCGGATCTGGGTATCCACAGTGAAAAGGCTGTAGGTCTCAAAAGGGACTTGGAGTTTCCTTCAAATCTGGAAATACTATTCCAGCCCGTTACTATG